>Ga0307374_10003371_pt1 | contig 27357 bp, 33 predicted proteins | sample OX3MG_FD_202532 | JGI IMG/M metagenome (GOLD analysis project Ga0307374, IMG submission 202532) | Soil microbial communities from Risofladan, Vaasa, Finland - OX-3 | ecosystem: Environmental > Terrestrial > Soil > Coastal area > Acid sulfate soil | place: Finland: Risofladan, Vaasa | collected...
GATACACCTACTACACGTGCTACTCGCGTAACCGTTATGGCACCCGCACCTGTGCGGCGGAGAACTTGCCTGCCGGGCGGTTGGAGGAAGCGGTCGTGGCAGCGCTTCTCGAGGCCTACGCCGACCACGATCTGGTCGACGCCGCCATCGCCGAGGCCCGCCGTCGAGCCGCTGATTCAGAGCCTCACTACCAGGAGGAACTGGCCGGACTGGAATCGGAAATCAAGAGGACCGAGGCCGGCATCGACCGCTACTTCGCAGCCTTCGAGGCGGGCACCATGACCGAGAAGGTGTGCGCTCCCCGCCTGAGCGCGCTCAGCGAGAAGCTCGGCCAGCTTCAGGGTCGGCGGGCCGAGCTGTTGGCCATGATCGAGCCCGACGCCCCCGCCTCTATCGGCGCTTTGCAGCTTCAGCAGGTGCGGACCGAAGCCGAGCGGATTCTCTCCGACGGGCCCCTGCCTCAACGCAAGGCGCTCCTCCAGGAATTGGTGGCGGAGATCAGGGTCGAGGGTCGGGACTCAATCACCCCGGTGTTCCGAGTACCCGATCCCCCGGTTCGAGTTCTGGACAGGGTGGTGGGCCGCGGTGGACTCGAACCACCTACCTCCGCGTTATCAGCACGGCGCTCTGCCAGTTGAGCTAGCGGCCCTTTCGGAAGACGTGAGTGGCAGGGGCGGAAGGATTCGAACCCTCGGCCCTCGGTTTTGGAGACCGATGCTCTGACCAGACTGAGCTACGCCCCTACTGAACCGGAGAAAGTTTACCCGGATGCGCCCGGGCCTCCGATTCGGGCAGGATCTATGGCGGCAGAATGGCGGTCTTCCTCGCCAACGTCGGCGTCAACGCCTCGCACACCGCGCGCTCGCCGCTCTTCGCGGACGGGAGCTTCACCCTGATCCCGATTCCCGAGCGGATGAGATGGCGGCAGCCGATGCTGCGGCTCCGCGATCTCCCAGAGATCGCCAAGGAGGCGCCGGAATCGTGGGGCCGGGTGCCGGTCCACCTCGATCCCGACTTCCGGAACCCCGTCCAGACCTACGGCGACAACTGCCGCCGCGCCGCGCGCGCCTTCGCGCTGCGGAAGGCGGCCAAAGGTGACCGGATCGTCTTCCTCGCCCGGCTCCATCCCCGGTCGGCGCCGCCGGCCTTCTACCTGGTGGGCAAGCTGGTGGTGGAGGAGGTGCTGGCTGACGTCGTCCGCGACCCCGGACCCGGCTGGTGGGACGCCAACGCCCACGTGAGGCGCGCGCGGGCGACCGGTGACTGGGACTCCTTCTGGGTGTTTCGCGGAGGACCAGGCAGTGGCTTGTACCCCCGCGCCCTGGCCTTCCGCCGCGAGGAGGCCGAGCGGCTCTTCGAGCACCGGTGGAACTGGCGGCCGAACCGCAGCGAGCTGCAGACCATCGGGTCCTACACCCGCACCGTGCGAGTGCTGCCCCTGCTACCGGGCGCCGAATGAGCCTTCCCGTGGTGGTCGTCGGGGACGTCCACGGCGACCTCGAGCGGCTGTTCGCCGCGCTCCGCCCCTACCCGCCCGACCGTGTCCGCACCGTCTTCCTGGGCGACCTGGTCGATGGCGGCCCGTTCGGCGTCGGCGCCCTCCGCTACGCACGCGACCGGCCGAGCAGCGAGGTGCTGATGGGCAACCACGAGGCGCTCATGCTAGCGGCCCTCCATGATTCCGACGTGCGCCGGCGGTGGCTCAACACGGGCGGCGAGCGCCACGACCTCGAGGAACTGCGGGGCGACCAGGCCCTCCAGGACTGGCTGCGCCGGCGGCCGGCGATGCTCGAGCTGGAAGACGGAACCCTCCTCCAGCACGCCGACAACGACGGCTATTGGGACCTGGCCGGCTCCGGTAGCCCAACCTCGATCAACCAGGTCTTCGCCGAGCTGCTCGCCGAGCCAGGCAGGGAGCTGGAGATCTGGGACGCGCTGACGCCCCGGGGGATGTTCAGGCGCATGCCCGGGCGGCTCGACCGCTGGCTAGAGCGAACCGGGGCCGGCCGGGTGGTGCACGGCCACACGCCCCACTCCCTTGGGCGCCCCGAGGTCTATGCCGGCGGTCGGGCCGTCAACTTCGACGGCGGTCTCGGCCGCTATGGGAGGAGCCGCTTTAGGCGCCTGCAACCGGTCGAGGCGTCGGTCGGAAGACTAGACTTGACCGCACCTTGGTCGAGGTCATGACGCCGCCTCAATCGCCCCCGATCCGCGGCAGCGGCAAGGCCATGATCACCCCCCAGCGGATCGCCCGGCGCGTCCGGCAGCTCGGCCGGGAGATCTCCGAGATGTACGCGGACAGCGACGAGCCGCTGGTCATCGTGGTGATCCTCAAGGGCGCCACGGTGTTCGCCTCCGACCTGCTCCGGGCGCTGAGCATCCCGGCCGAGCTGGAGTTCGTACGGGCCTCCAGCTACGGCAGCGGCACCTCCAGCTCGGGCAAGGTGAGGTTCGCCCACATGGTCGAGGGCCCGCTGACGGGCCGCCACGTGCTCCTGGTGGAGGACATCGTCGACTCCGGTCGGACCATCAATCACATCCTCAACCGGCTGAGGCGCGACCGCCCGGCCAGCATCCGCCTGGCCACCCTCCTCGACCGGCCGGCGCGCCGGGAGATGCCGGTCCAGATCGACTTCACCGGCTTCGTGATCCCCGATCGCTTCGTGATCGGCTACGGCCTCGACTACGCCGGCCTCTACCGCGAACTCCCGGGGATCTACAGCCTCGGCTGAACAGGACGGCCTCATCGCCGAACTGGTCGGAGCAACCAAGACCTTCGGACCGGTCGAGGCGCTGCGGGGGGTCGACTTCTCCCTCGGGCAGGGTGAGCTGGTCGGCCTCCTGGGCCCCAACGGGGCCGGCAAGACCACCGCCATCAGCCTCCTCCTGGGTCTGCGGCGACCGACGGCGGGGACCGCTCGCCTCTTCGGCACCGATCCCCGCGACCTTCGCGCCCGCTCCCGGACCGGCTGCATGCTCCAGGAGTCCGGGATCCCACTGACGGTGAAGGTCCGCGAGACCGTCGACCTCTTCCGCTCCTACTACCCGGCGCCGCTCGCCACCGACCGGGTGATCGAGATGGCCAACCTCGGGGAGTTCGAGGGCAAGCTGACCAAGGACCTGAGCGGCGGGCAGCGACAGCGGGTGTACTTTGCGCTCGCCATCTGCGGGGACCCCGAGGTCCTCTTCCTCGATGAGCCCACGGTCGGGCTCGATCCCGCCACTCGCCGGTCCTTCTGGGACCAGGTGGCGGCCTTCAAGGAGATGGGCAAGTCGATCCTGCTGACCACCCACTACCTGGAGGAGGCGGACGCCCTGGCTGACCGGGTGGTGGTCATCGACCACGGGATCGTCATCGCCGAGGGCACGCCCGAGGAGCTCCGCTCGCGCGTCCCCGGCAAGAAGATCAGCTTCGAGTCCGCCGGGATCCGCGAGGAGGCCTTCGCCGGCCTGCCGGTGGGCACTCTGACCATCGCTGGCGGGCGCGTCACGACCCTCACCACCGACGCCGAAGGGGTGCTGCGGGAGCTCTTCTCCCGGGGCGTCGCCATCGGCGACCTGGAGGTCACCGGTGCGGGACTGGAGGAGGCCGTGCTGGCCCTGACCGGTGGCCGCTGAGACAAGGCCCGCTCCGGTCCTCCCGCAGCTCCGCCTGCAGGTGCTGACCGAGCTCCGGCGGCTCTGGCGGGTGCCTGAGTTCACCGGGTTCACGCTCGCCTTCCCGGCCATTCTCTACCTGTTCCTCGGCACCCAGAAGGGCGTCTACCAGGGAGTTTCGGCGCACCAGTACGTGCTGGCCTCGCTGGCCACCTATTCGGTCGTCAACGTGGCGCTCTTCTCGTTCGGGGTGACGGTGGCCACCGAGCGCGGCAGCAAGATCGACGCCCTCCTCCGGGCATCGCCGATGCGCCCCTACGCCCCGGTGGTCGCCAAGACGGTGAGCGCGCTGGTCTTCGCGGTCATGGCGCTGGCGGTGCTCTACGCCGTCGCCTTCCTCGTCGGCGGAGTCCGGATGGACTTGGACCGGTGGCTGAGCCTCAGCTGGCACCTGCTGCTGGGGATGATCCCCTTCCTGCTGATGGGCTTCGCCTTCGGTTACCTGTCGAGCCCGACCGCCGCGGTGGCCGTGGTGAACCTGGTCTTCCTGCCGATGTCGTTCGCGTCGGGGATCTTCATCCCGATCACCCAGCTGCCCGACTTCATCCAGAGGGTGGGCCCGTACCTGCCCATGTATCCACTCGGCCGGCTGGCCTGGAATGGCGTGGGCCTGCAGTACCCGGACCTTTGGAAGAGCGTCCTGGAGCTGGCGATCTGGGGGGCCTTCTTCCTGGCGCTCACGCTGCTGGCGCTGCGGCTCGAGGACAACCGCCGCTTCACCTGATCGACCAGCCGCCCTCCCAGGACGCTCCCGGCGCCAGGGTGACCAGGCCCTCGCCGGAGTTGAACCCGTCTGCCGGGCAGGTCATCGGCTCAACCGCCAGGCCGCGGCGGCGATGCTCGTCGTCGAGGGTGTCCCCGGTGAAGATCTGGACGAACCCGAAGCCCTCGTCCCACCCGAGGTGGCGGCCGTCGAACTCGACCAGGCGCTCGTCGAAGTCCGTGTAGCAGGTGTCGAGGACGGTGTCGCCAAGCGGGCTCGACCGGCGGAAGTCATAGCGCGTGCCATCGACCGGCAGCCGGCGGCCGGTCGGAATCAGCCGCTCGTCCACCTCGAGGTAGGTCCGGGCCGGCACCCGCAGCCGGCCACCGTCGACGAGCTCGGCGGCCGGCTTCAGGTAGGGATGGCCACCGCAGCCGAAAGGAGCCGGCGCGGTCCCCCTGTTGGTCGCCGTCACCTCGAGCCGGAGCCCACCGGCGCTCAGCGCGTATTCGGCCGTCAGGTCGAGCTGGAAGGGATAGCCGGGCTGCGGATGGAGGGTGATGCCCAGGCGCACCCGGTCGGAAGAGCGATCGAGGAGCCGCCAGGAGCTCCAGCGGACCAGCCCGTGGATGGCGTTGTGGAGCTGCGCCTCACTCAACGGCAGCTGGCGGCGGCTCCCGGCGAACTCATAGACGCCGTCCCGGATGCGGTTGGGCCAGGGCAGCAGCAGCTGGCCGCGGCCTCCGCTGCAGATGACGTCCACTTCGAAGCCGTCGATCAGCGGCCGGTCGCCGGCCGTCAGGCACCGAAGCGTCGCTCCAACCTCGGTGACAACGGCGCGGAGATCGCCGGAGACGATCTCGTGCTGCTCGCCGGAGGGATTCACCGGTATCAGTTTGAAATACGCTTGAGGGGCAATGGGCAAAGCGACCACCAAGCTGACGGTCCGTCCGGCGGTGGCGGGCGACCTCGCGGCCATCATGGGCATCTACAACTGGGCGGTGAACCAGACCTTCGCGACCCTCGACGCCGAACCGCTCGACCAAGAGGAGGCGCGGGACTGGTGGGAGGCGCACGGTAGCAAGAGCCTTCTCCTGGTGGCCGAGGCCGAGGAGGGGGTGATCGGCTGGGGCCGGCTCCTGCCCTGGCTTCGGCGCGGGCTCAGCTCGACCGTCGAGGACCTCGTCTACGTCGATCCCCTGATGCAGGGCCGGGGCGTCGGCAAGGCCCTGCTCGGCCGCTTGGTCGAGGAGGCGACGAGCCTCGGTTACCGGCTGATGGTCGCGCAGGTGGCGGCCGACAACCGCGGCGGTCGCCGGCTGCACGAGTCGCTCGGCTTCAAGGAGGTGGGCGTGCTCCACCAGGCCGCCCACAAGTTCAACGTCTGGATCGACGTGACCCTGATGGAGCGGCCGCTGAGCTAGCCCATCTCGGCCAGGTCGGGTGCCCCGGTCGCGTAGGCGGAGGGGTAGAGGACCCGCATCACGCCGCCCGTCTGCCACTGGCCGACGACCGCTGCCGCCCGAAGGTTCTGGCCGGCGTCGGGCGCTCCCGGCGGCGCGAACCGGACGCCGCCTCCGTTGATCTCGCCGCCGACGGGCACGTCCACCTTGGTTGCCGCGGCGCGGATCGACTCGCTGGTAACCGAGCCGGACAGGCTGCCGAGCACGTCGTGGAAAAGCGTCCAGCCGCCGACGAAACCCGCCACGCCGGGGATCTCCATCGCCTGGCCGTGGTTGTCGGCGGCGAACTGTTTGATCGCCGAGGCGAGCAATGTCCTCGCTGCCGGAGTGAGGGCAGCGGGCGAGATCACCTGGTCGGGCTTATCGGCGGCGTAGACGCCCAGCGCCTGGTTGCCAAGCCTCGCCTGGAACTCGGGCAGGCAGAAGGCGGAGCTGGTGCCGATGGCGGCCTTGAGCGAGAGGCCGTCGGCGAGCACGGCCTTCCAGACCGCGATTCCGTCGTCAAGGTAGCTGACGTCCCAGAGAAAGTCCGGGCGCGCCGCGGCGACCTGGGCGACCACCGCCGCCGGGTCGAGGGTGTTCGGGTTGTACTCGATCGAGGTGACCGACCCGATGCCGGCAGCAGCCGCCGCGGCCGCCTCACCGCCCGACACCGAGCGGCCGTAGAAGTCGTTGGTGTGGACGATCGCGACCCTGGTGGCCGCCGGGGCCAGCGACAGCTTCGGCATCAGCACCTGGATCGTGAACTGGGCCGCCATCCTGCCGAGGGTGCTGCCGGTCGCCACGGTCCGGAAGACCCAGTGGCGCTGGTTGGTCACGTCGTCGGCGACCGCGCCGGTCTCCCAGTAGACGACGTGGCGCGCCTCCGCCTCGGCGGACGCGGCCACCGAGAGGTTGCTGCCGTAGGTGCCGGCGATTACCTGCACGTGGTCGGAATCGATCAAGTGGTCGACCGCAGCCGCTGCCTGGTCGGGTGTCTCCGCGTCCATCACGGTGAGCTGCACCCGGTCCGCCCCGGCGACGCCCTGGCTGCGGGCCACCTCCAACGCCGCCTTGAGGCCTCCGAACTCCTCCCGGCCGCCGGGCGCTTGTGGTCCGGAGAGCGGGTAGACAGCGCCGATCGAGATGGTCGAAACCCGATCCAGCAGGCTCGAGGCGCTGCAGGCGGCGAGGACGACTGCGGCCAGCGAGAGAACCGCGATGAGGCGCGACATCACGCCTGAGAATAGTGCGCGGGGCTCAGGCGGCGGAGGTGGCCCCTGCCGCCGCCAGCTGCCGGCTGAGCTTGTCGGCCGCCGCGTAGCCGTAGTTGACCTCGGACGTGGTGCCGTCGCCACGCACGACAACGGTGGTCGGCACGGTGTAGATGGAGTAGCGCCTGGCCAGGTCCGCCTCGGCGATGGCATCGATCCTCCTGACCGTCGCCTCCAGCTTTCGAAGCGCCGGTTCCTGGTGGGTCTTGCAGATCGAGCACTCCCGGGTCGTGAAGTAGAGGATGTAGGGCTCGCCGGCAGAAGTGCCCACTTCTTCTACCGCACGCCGGCGAGCTTGCCAGGAGGTCACCCTGGCGGCCACCGCGGTAAGGCCGACCGTCGCCCCGGCGATGCCGATTGCGACGGCTTGGACCTCGAAGCTCATGCCTGCCTCAGCACCCCGGTGCGTCCGAGCAGGAAGTAGACCTGGCACCCCACGCAGTAGCTGAAGGCCAGGTTGATGAAGGCGAGGACGGCGACCAGCAACGACACCGCCAGCCCCAGGGCGGGGAACAGCGGGAGCAGCGCCGAGGCCACCACGACGAAGACGCCGCCCAGCCCCTGGGCGAAGTTGTGCGGTGTCGGCGAGTCCTCCAGCGGACGCTGCCTGACGATGCCGCGGGGCTTGAGGAGCTGGAAGTAGACCTGCTTGAAGAGCGCCAGCTCCGGCTTCCAGGTGCCGAGCAGCATCACCACCGCCAGGGCGGGGATCAGCAGCTCGAACCAGGCCGAGAAGGCGCTGCCGACGAAGGCGACCAGGACTGTGAGGATGATCCCCGCCTGGTTCACCTTGAGAGCGCTGTGGTCGACGATCCCGATTCGGGCGGCCAGTTTTGCTACTTCTCGATCGGGGCCTTGATGAGGGACCCCCACTCGGTCCAGGAGCCGTCGTAGTTCCGGACGTTCGGGTAGCCGAGGATCTCGGTCAGCACGAACCAGGTATGCGCCGAGCGCTCCCCGATCCGGCAATAGGCGATCGTCTCCTTGTCGGGTTCGATGCCCTGCGCGCTGTAGAGCTCTTGCAGGTCGGCCACGCTCTTGAAGGTCCCGTCCTCCTTGACGGCCTTGGCCCAGGGGATGTTCTTGGCAGTCGGGATGTGGCCGCCCCGCTGAGCGCCCTCCTGCGGCAGGTTCTCGGGTGCGAGCAGCTCGCCCGAGTACTCGCCCGGGGAGCGGACGTCGACCAGGCCCGCCTTGCCGATCCGCTCGGCGACGTCGTCGCGGTAGGCCCGGATCGACTCCTTGGTGGAGCCACTGAACTTGAAGCCCGTCTCCCCGTAAGAGGGGGCCTCGGTGCTGAAGTCGCGGCCCTCGGCCTCCAGCTTGACGCGGCCGCCGTCCACCAGCTTCACGTTGTCGAAGCCGTAGTACTTGAGCGTCCAATACGCGTAGGCGGCGAACCAGTTGTTGTTGTCGCCATAGAGCACGACGGTCGTCTTTGGACCGATTCCGCTGCTGCTCAGCAGCTGTTCCAGCTGGTCTTTGGCGGCGATGTCGCGCACCGGCCGAGCCTGGAGGTCAGTGCGCCAGTTCCACCCCACCGCGCCGTTCAGGTGGCCCTTCTCGTAGGCCGTGGTGTCGACGTCCACCTCGACCAGCCGGACTGCCGGGTCGTTGAGGTGTTCGACGGCCCAGTCAGTGCTGACCAGGGCGTTCGGGTTGGCGATGTGTCCATTGCTTCCCATCTGTTTTTGTCCTTTCAGGTTTCCGAGATTGGCAACCAGGCATGGCTTGGCTGAAAAAAAGAAAAAGACCGGGGCTTCCGCCGGGGCCTTTATGAAGTGGAGGCGCGGAGGAAGTTCTTGCCGGTCTTCAGCGCTTACAGAAGCAGGCGGGAGTATGGATCAGCCGCATCGCGGGATACTGATAGCCGTTCTCCAGCCGCATTTGACGGCATTGTAACCACAGGTCGAGACCGATTTCTTCCATCCGGATAGGCTTGATCTGCTGATGCGAACCGGTCTCATCAAGTACCAGGCGCTGGGCAACGATTACCTGGTCCTCGACCTGCCCGGCCCGCTCGATGAGCTCCTGCCCCTGCTGCCGGTGCTCTGCCACCGCCAGTTCGGCCTCGGCAGCGACGGCCTGCTCGCCTTCGATCCGGCCGCGATGTCGGTCCGCATATTCAACCCCGACGGCAGCGAGGCGCAGAAGAGCGGCAACGGGCTCCGGATCACCGCTGCCCACGCCGTCCTCGAGCACGGCGCGCCGGAACGGTTCGAGATCTTGACCATGGATCGCGCCAACCAGGTGACGGTGCTGGAGACCCTGGGCCCGCGGGTCGTCAGCGAGCTGGACATCGGGCGCCCGTCATTCCGGGCCGCCGACCTGCCGGCAACGGTGGAGGGGGAACCGGGGCAGGTGACCATCGAGACGCCCGCCGGGACCGTCAAAGCAACACTGGTCTCGGTCGGCAACCCACACGCGGTGGTGTTCGGCGAATCGGTGGACCCCCGGCGGATGGTCGAGCTGGGCCCGCACATCGAACGGCACCCGATGTTCCCGGAGCGGACCAACGTGCAGCTGGTCGAGGTCCTCGACCGGGGCCGGGCGCGGATCGAGATCTGGGAGCGCGGAGCCGGTTACACCCTCGCCTCCGGCACCAGCGCGAGCGCCGTCGCGGCGGCGCTGATGCGGGAGGGCTTGGTCGACGAGCGGGTGACGATCACGATGCCCGGTGGCGAGCTTCATGTTCACCGCGGAGCTGACGGCGGACTGGTCCAGCGTGGACCCGCCCAGCGGGTCTACCGGGCGGAGCTCGAGCTCACCGACCTGATGGGGGTCAGGATTCCACCCTCGGGCTGACCCCGGCGGCGGTTGCCCTCAAACGGAGAACGGCGGCCAGGCTGCTGCCAGGCCGCACGTGTCCCCCTTTCCCGGGGCCTTCCCTCCCTCTTCAGACGGCTTGCCCCTGGATCGCAAGGTAGAACTCGCGGTCCCCGGAGGAGACCAGCGAGGCGCCGATGCCCCTCAGTGCCTGGGAGACGGCTTCCATCCGGTCGACGGGGCCGTCGTACTCGGCCTCGAAGGCGGCGACGTCGCCGTCCGAGCCGAGGGACCTGACGCTCGACATCCCGGGCGCGCTGTCGAGCAGCTCGGCGACCTTCTCCGCCAGCTCGGCGTCGAGGATCGGGCGAACGCTGACCAGCACCTTCGGGCTCTCCTCGGCCGTCGACCAGTCGAGGCCGAGGAACGCGGAGGGAAGCCGGACGGGCGTCGGCTCCGCGGGAAGAAGATCGGAATCGGTGCCCCAGCCGAGGCTCTCGACCACGTTCTCCGGCTCGCCCTGGGGCTCCGGCAGGAAGGGGGCGCGGTAGCTCTCGGGCAGCGGAGCCAGGCTCGCCTGGGCCGCCTCGACGCGCTCGGGCGCTGAGGTCGAAACCGGCAGGACCGGGGCCGGGGGCTGGACGGTAGCGGCGGCGCTGCGAGCGCGGATGCGCTCGAAGAGCTCGGTCGGGACCGACGACCGCCAGTCAGATGCCGGCTGGGATTCGCTGCTGCGGCGCTCGAAGCGCCAGTGGTCGAGAAGCGTGGGCTCGGACAGCTGGACCAGGTTCTCGCTGTTGTCGGAATCCGTTCCTTCCACCGTCATCTCGGGGTTTTCCGCCGTGCTCATGACCGCAAGTTATGACGGCTGCCGGTCATGTCACCGTCATGCCGGCGACGCGTCGCGATCAGAGCTGGATCGACGGGCCCCCAGACCCCTCCGAGCTCGGGAGGTAATGGCTGATCGCATGGGCGAGGTTGGGCAGCGGCAGGGACTGGAGCCAGACCTTGCCCGGGCCCGTCAGCTGGACCAGGAAGAGGCCGTCTCCGCCGAAGAGCACGTTGCGGATCCCCGGCACCGTGGTCACCGAGAACTGGACGCTGGCGTCGAGCATCCCGACGTGACCGGGATGGACGCGGATCGTCTCGCCGGCCGCCAGCTCCTTCTGAACGACCTCGCCCTGGAGCTCGCACCACCAAAGGCCCTGGCCCTGGATCCGCTGCATGAAGAGGCCCATGCCGCCGAAGATGGCGCCGCCGAGCTTCTGCTGCATCGCCACCGTGAGCTGGATCTGGGCCGTGCCGGCCAGGAAGCCGTGCCGGTGCACAACGTATCCGGGATGGCCCGCCGGTAACTCGACCGGCAGAATGGTGCCCGGGACCTTGGTCGCAAAGCCGACCTGTCCGGGAGCCTGGTAGGCGTAGTACTGGGTCATGTAGATGGTGGAGCCACTGATCGCGCGGGTCAGGGCGCCGAAGAGCCCACCCTGCTGGCCCCCGACCGCGGTGCCGCTCTGTAGCCCGATGCTGGCGGTCATCCAGGAGAGCTCCCCGGACTCGGCGAAGATCCACTCCTGCGGCTGCAACTCGACCTCCAGGACCGGCATGGTGGTGCCTAGGATCTTGTAATCCACGTCCTCTTCCCCTCTCTCCTCTTTTTGTCTATGAACCGCCGCCGGCGGGCCGGCCGGCCGCGATGACCATGAGGCCGCGGTCCGCGGCGGTCAAGACCCGCGCCCCATCCGGTTCGACGACCACATCGTCCTCGATCCGGACTCCTCCCCAGCCGGGCACGTAGACGCCCGGCTCGACGGTCACCACGTTACCCGCCTCCAGCCGCACGGTCGAGCCGGGCTCGAGGTTGGGAAGCTCGTGCGCGTCGAGGCCGAGACCGTGCCCGGTGCGGTGAATGAACCGCTCGCCGTAACCCGCCCGCTCGAGGCTCTCCCGCGCGGCGGCGTCGACCTCGCCGCAGGTGGTTCCCGCCCGGATCGCCTCGATCGCCCGGTCGTGGGCGTCGAGCACCGCCTGGTGGACCCTTTGCTGCTCAGCGTCGGGCTTTCCGATCACGGCCATCCGGGTGGTGTCGCCGTTGTAGCCGCGGTGTCGGGCGCCGAAGTCGAGCAGGACCAGGTCGCCAGGCGTAAGGCGGCGCTCGCTGGGTCCCAGGTGCGGCAGCGCCGAGTTGGGTCCGCTCTGCACCAGCGGAGCGAATGCCAGGGAGGCGCCGGATTGCTGGATCAGGGCCGCGAGACGGCCCGCCACCTCGCGCTCGCTCAGGCCCGGGCGAAGCTCGGCGAGGATGGACTCGGTCGCCTGGTCGGTGAGGCGGGCGGCCTCGGCGAGCAGCTCCAGCTCGGCGGGCTCTTTGACGGCGCGGAAGGAGCGCATCGCGGGCGAGGCGTCGACCACGCGACCGGCCTCGATCGATTCCAGGCGGGCGAGCGTCAGGTGCTCTTTCTCCACGGCGAGCACGTCCGCGTCCCCGAGGGCGTCGATGAGGACCCGATAGGGGTCTGTCCCATCGCGCCAGGAGACGACCCGGACCTGGCGGGCCCTGCCCTCGGCGTTCTCGCGCTCGAGGTCGGGGACGACCAGCACCATCTCGCCGGCGGCGCGGACCGCAACCGCCATCAGCCGCTCGTGAGGGTTGGCCAAAAAGCCGGTCAGGTAGAGGATCGAGACCGGGTCGCTGACCCAGGCCGCCCCCGCGCCGGCCGCCGTCATCCATTCGCGCAGCCGGGTGAGACTCACAGGCATCGAGGGTACATTTGCCTCGAGGCTTTCGTAATTTCCTTGGACGACCACAAACACCTGCTGACCGGCGGACGGCTCCGGCAGGCCTTCCTGCTGACCGCCTTCATCCTGCTGGTGGAACTGGCGGCTGGCCTCCTGTCCCATTCGATCGCGCTGCTCGCCGACGCCGGTCACATCCTCACCGACGTCTTCGCACTGGGCGTGGCCTGGTTCGCGGTGGTGCAGTCGAGCCGCCCCGCCGACCTCCGGCGGACCTATGGCTACCAGCGCGTCGGCATCCTGGCCGCGGGCGCCAACGCCGTGACCCTGGTCCTGATCGTGATCCTGATCCTGGTCGAGGCGGTCCAGCGCCTGCTGCACCCGCAGCCCGTGAACGGCGCCCTGGTGATCGTGTCCGCCCTGGTCGCGATCGGGGTGAACGCCTACATCGCGCGCGGGTTGCGCGCCGATGACCGGAACCTCAACGTGCGCGCGGCCCTGCTCCACGTGCTGGGTGACCTCGCCGCCTCGATCGGAGTGGTGGCGGCAGGAGCGCTGATCCTGCTCACCGGCTGGCTCTACGCCGATCCGATCGTCTCCATCCTCATCACCGGGCTGATCAGCTTCGGGGCCTGGCGGATCGTCATCGACGCCGTCAACGTCCTGCTGGAGGGGGTGCCTGCGGGCATCGATCTCGACGAGGTGCAGGGCGAGATCACCGCGGTGGCAGGGGTCACCTCGGTCCACGACCTTCACGTCTGGTCGCTGTCGGGTGAGTCGATAGCGCTGAGCTGCCACATCGTGGTCCCCGAGGACCAGCCGGCCGCTGACTCCGAGCACATCGTTCGAGAACTGGAGATGTCGCTCTGCTCACGCTTCGACATCGGCCACACGACCATCCAGGTCGAGTCCTGCCATCCCTGTTCCGCGGAGTTGACTCATGGGCCGGACGAGCACAACCATCCCCACTTTGCGGTGGGTTAGCCGCGCCGGCTACTCGATGGCGAGGATCGTCAGCTCGTAGGGCTCGCCGCCGCCGGGGTCGACGCTGACGGTGTCTCCCTTGCGGTGGTTGAGCAGTGCCTTTCCCACCGCGGATTCGTTCGAGATGCGGCCGTCGGCCGGCGACGCCTCCGCCGGACCGACGATGGTGTAGTGCTCCTCGGGTCCGCCGGCCTCGCTGAAACGCACCGTCGAGCCCAGGTGCACTACTCCGTCGGCGACGGGCGCGGAGATCAGCGACGCATTGCGCACGATCTGCTCGAGCTCGGCGATGCGTGACTCGATGAAGCCCTGTTCGTTCTTGGCCGAGTGGTACTCGAAGTTCTCCGACAGGTCTCCAAGTTCGCGCGCCGACTTGATCTTCTCGACGATGTTCGGCCGCCGCACCCCTGTCAGCTCGGCGAGCTCAGCCCTGACGGCGGCGAGGCCTTCGGGCGTGATGTCGACTTTTCCAGATTCCGGCACAAGGTCAGTCTAGAAGTGGCGTTAGTACTTATGCTGTGCGCCGCATTCGCCCGCGCAAATAAGGAGGAAGTGCGTTTATGAGTTCGATCCGATGTTGAGGGCTCGTCTCCTGACCGTGGTGATGCTGCTGATGGGCATCCTGTTGGTGGTCGGTGGAACCGTCTCGGTGCTGCCAACCTCACTGCTGCCGTTCGACGGCCTGGCCGGCGCTGACGTCTCGGTCGCCGGGGTGGCACTCGGGGTCGGCATCGCGGCCGCCTCGTTCAACCCCGAAGCCCACGTCAGCTGGGTTCGGATCGCGATTCTTTACTCGATCCTCGAGATCGTCTATCGAGTCGTTTTCGGCATCTTCTGGGGCACCTGGGGAACTGGGGTCCCGTCCCTTCTGGCGATCATCTTCGCGATTGTGCTGATCGTCCTCTACCCGCGCCGCGGCGAACTCATGCCGCACGCGGACACGAGGCCGGCAGTCGCAGGCGCCCACTGACGGCGCGAACAGCCAGCTGAAATAAGAGAAAGGGGAAGGCTTCTTTCGCGGGAAGCCTTTCTCCTTTCTTTTTTATCCCGCTTTATGCCGCTCCCGGCACCAGTGCCTGCGCCTGCGCGGTGAGGCGCTTTTGGTAGAAGTAGGACAGCCCGAAGACGCCGGCGCCCAGCGCGACTCCCACGACCGCCGCCGCCGCCGCGTGAAGGGGCACCGGGTAGAGGGGGATGAAGGCGGTGACGTCATCGCCGAGAACGAACGCGGCCGCCAGCGCGGCCGGGGTCAGCAGCGGCAGCAGCTGGAGGCGCTGGAGCACCTCCGGCACCGGCGGCTCGGGGCGCGCCATCTGACGCTGTCCCATGACAGAGACCGAGCGGACGTAGCGCAGACTGGGCGTCACGCTGATCGCAACCTGGACGACGTTGCCGGGCACCTTGGCCAGCTTCTCGGGCGGGCAGAGATACTGCTCGGTGCCGCTCCGGGTGCGGATCATCAGCATCCCGAGACCTCGGGAGGTGCTGACCGAGCTGGCCCCGAGAAGCTGGCCCTGGACGACCAGCGGCTGTGCCCTGCGGTCCTTGAAGGCGAGCCTCACGCCGGGACCGATGAGGCTGACGAGGATCACTATCGGCGCCAGCCAGGCGACCGCCGCGATGATCTTGACTGGGAGTCCGGTCGGTGCGAGAGGACCCCAGATCAGCTCGGCGATGACCAGCAGGCAGAATACGATCGCCGCCAGGGAGTAATAGCCGAGGCGGATCACCCACTCGGGGGAGTACCCCTGGAGGAAGCCCCCCGCCTCGACGTAACGCTCTCGTTGCCGCCGCTGCTGGGCTCCGCCCGGGGGCGCCGAGGAGGCCTTGGGGCGAACCTGGCGCATGGTCTTTTTCACCTGGCGCACCTGTGCGCGCTTCTTGCCCATCTTGTGGAAGGCAAAGTCTATCGACCGTCCGCAAGCCCCGGAATTGGGCTAGGCTTCGGTGGACTGCGCTTCTGCAAGGACGGAAGCCGCTTCGATATGAAGATCAGGATTCGAGGAGCTTTCAACATCCATGGGTGACTTCGCCACGTCGGTCCCGAGCGCTTCCTCGGCCGCCGTTTACAGGTACGCGGTGGAGCTGGTCGAGGACACCCGGCGAGCCAACGAGACCAAGATGGCCGACGCCCGCGACCTTGCGGCGGTCGTCCGGATCGCGGACGAGCCCGCCGCCGACCGGATCCTGGGAGCCGCCGAAGAGGCGTGCGCCCGTGACCTGCACATCGCGGAGCAGCAGGCAGAAGAGGTGGTCCGCCACGCGCGAAGCGGGATCATGGCGGCCGTCCAGCGCTACGCCCAGGCCCTGGTCGAGGACGCTCGCAGTGCCGGGCAGAGCCGCCTCGACAAGGCCACCGAGCTGGCCGAGCTGGTCCGGCTGGCCGACGCGAATTCAGCCGACCGCCTGCTGCAGGCCATCCATACCGTGAATGAGGCCTCGCTCCGGACCGCCGAGCGCCAGGCCAACGGCGTCCTCGAGGCCGCCCAGACACGGCTCACCATGTCCAGCCGGATCGGCGAGGGATCGCCGTCGCCCTACGCGACCCAGAACGGACCTCCCGTGGCCCCGCTGCCGCCGGTTGCGACCGAGCCGGAGAGGATCATGATCGGCGAGCCCGACCCCCAGGAACCGAGTTCGGCCCCCCCGGTGCCGTCCTACTATTCCTCGCCGGCCAACGGCTCGCCCAGCGAGCCGCGTGCCGACGAGGCGGACGTCGACCGCTTCCGCCCGGAGGGGTCATAGGCAGGAGCCCGTAGGAGAGAGCAGACATGAGCCAACCTTCCCAGGGCCGGGTTCTCCAGGAGGTTGCTCGCCGTCTTGCCGAGGTCTTCGCCGCCGCGTCGGCGATGGTGGCCGCGGCCGAGGAACGAAACCGGGTCAGGGAAGCCGAGACGGCACGAATCGCCGAGGTTCTCGGCCGGGCCGACAACTCCAGCCGGCGGCGGGTGATGACGGCTCGCCGGGCGGCCAGCGCCGCTGAACTGCAGGCGGCCCAGGCGCTGGCGGACGAGATGCGCTACCAGGCCGGGTCTCGCGCCCTGGCCGCCGTCCACCGCTACGCCGGCACGTTGACGCGAGAGGCGGAGGAGGGCAACACCCTGGGCCGGCAGCGCCTCGGCGAACTGGGCGAGATGCTGGGCCGCCTCGATCGCAGCCAGGCCCGCTCGCTGCTCGAGGTCGTGGAGAAGGCCGAGGCCGAGCGGCTGGCCAGCGCGCAACGCCAGGCGTCGGACCTGTCCGCCCAGATCCAGGAAGCCATCGGAGCGCTGCCGGCGCCACCTCTCGAGTTCGACGACGCGCGCCCGCGCTCGCGTAAGAATCGCCGCCGGGCGCGCAAGGAGACGCGAGCCGCCGAGGTCGTGGACGACCCGGGCCAGGTGGTCCACCTCGACCCCGCCCGTCGCCGTAGCGCGACCTAGCGGGGACCGTGACCGGGACCCTCTTGACCACCGTCGAGGTGGCGGAACGGCTCGGCCTGAGCGGTGCCGCCGTGGCCCAGGCCGTGAGGACCGGCGCCCTCCAGCCCGCCGCCCGAACGGCAGAGGACTTCCTCTTCTCCGAGCGTGCCGTCGCCGCCTTCGCCGAGCGCCGGGCGCGGGCCGCCGCGTCTCCCCTGCAGGCGCCTGCAGCCAGTTCTCGGACCGAGTGGACGGGGGACGTGGACCGGCTCAACTCCTGGTTGCGAGACCTGACCGATGCCATGCCCGGCCGGCGCCCCGACCAGACCATCGCCCTCGGAGCGAGCGCCTCCGCGCCGGAAGCTCCACCGCCGAGCGCCGCGCCGCCAGCAGCTGCAGCGCCGACAACGCCGCCTGCTCCCGCGGTACTGGCCGACTTTCAACGCCCGTCCCCGCCACCTACGGCCCCTCCCGCGCCGGTTGCAGAGCTCGGGTTGCCGCCGCGGCCGGTACCCGAACCCGAGCCACCTCCCGTAGTCGAGCCGGAGCCCGCGCCCCCGGCAAAACCAGAGCGAGAGCCCGTCCCCGAGCCGGAGCCCAAGCCGGATCCCCAGCCAGAGCCGGAGACGGTCCCCGAGCCCAACCCGGTCGTGGACGCGGCTCCCCCGGCGCCGCAGCCCGCGCCGGAGCCCGCACCCGAGCCGGCGCCCCAGCGGGCGGCCCAGCTCACGCCAGAGCCCGCACCCCAGCCGGCGGCCCAGGCCGAACCGGAAGCCGCGCCCGAGCCAGCGCCCGTCGTCGACGCCGCCTCTTCCACCCCCGAGCCTGGGCCCGAACCCGGCCCGCTGCCCGCCGCCGAACCCGAGCTGATCCTCGCCGCGCCGATCCAGCCCGCGCCGAGCTCGGGGCTCTCCCGGCAGGCGATCCTCGTCATCGAGCCGATCAACAAGTTCCGCGTCCTCCGCGAAGTCGCCGACCGCCTGAGCGCGGTGCCGGGGATCACCGACGCCCGCCTGGAGCGCCTGGAGTCGGGCCTGGCCACCTACCGGGTCAGCTTCGGCGACACGCAGCCGAACGGTGAAGCGATCGCCGGGGCACTCGCCCCGCTGGGGCTCCAGGTGATGCTGGTCGACTCGCAGTGAGGCGCCTGCGCCTGGGCCCGATGCTGGGCGCCACCGTCGCCGGACTGGTCGGCGGCGCCGTCTTCGCCTCGGTCCTGCTCCTGGTCGTAACGCCCAGCGCCGGGCCGACCTACTGGGCGGCCGTGGCCATCGCCACCGCCGTCTCCCTCGGCGCCGCCCTCGGCAGCCAGGTCGTCGGCGCCCTCCAGCCGCCGCCTCCAGCCGAGGAGGGGATGACCTACGCGCTGAGCTTTTCCGCCGCACCGCCTGGCGGCCTGATGCCGACGGCGGAGGCGATGGTCCGCTTCGACGAGGAGCTCCGGCTGGCCGCGGAATATGGCCGGCCGCTCTGCGTCGCCCTGGTCGGCCTCGACCCCGCGGAGGGCGTCGAGGCGACGGACGCCCTGGAGGCGCTCCGTCAGCTCAGCGCCGGCGCGGTCCGCAAGCAAGACGTGGTCACCGACCGGGGATCGGCCGAGGTCCTGTTGATGCTGCTGGAGACGACCTACTCGGCGGGCTGGGTGGTGATGGAGCGCATTCACCACCGCGTCTCGGCAGTGGGCGTCGGGGCCCTCCGCTGCGTGCTGGTGGCGCCGGGCGAGACCGATACCCTGCGCGAGGTGCTCGACGAGCTCGACAGCGGCCTCGAGGCGTGTCGCGACATGGACGTCCACTTCGCCGATCCGACCAAGCTGCTCGCCCCCGCCCGCTAGGTGAACAGCGTGCCCGAGAGTTGCCCGCTCTGCCGGGCCGAGCGGATCTCGCGCTGGTACTACGAGTCGGAGCTCTGCTGGATCGCCGACTGTCAGATCTGCTCGACCCCGATGGTCGTTTGGCGCAGCCACGGGATGCCCGACGAGCCCACCCGCCAGGCCATGCGCGACGAGCTTGCCCGGGTGGCGGCAAAGGAGTACCCGGAGGGCTGGTGGTTCGACCCCGTCATGCGGCAGATCCCGGACCACTTCCATTGCCATGCGAGACCCAAGAACGGGTTCTTCGGGCCGCGGAAAAGTAGCCAACCCACCACCTGAGCGGTGGTGCTAATCTCCGCTCGCCCATACTGAAAGGTAGAAGCAAGTACTCGGGCGGCTAAAGCACAAGTGCGTGTCCCGTCCGCCAGGAGGTAAGGCCTCAGATGCCAAGAGCGATCTGGAGTGGCGCCATCAGTTTCGGGCTGGTCAACGTACCCATCAAGCTGTTCACCGCAACCTCGCAGAAGGACGTCCGCTTTCACCAGCTCCACGACAAGGACGGCGCGCGGATCCAGCAGAAGCGCGTCTGCAGCAAGGACGGTGAGGAGGTCCCGCTCGAGCACATCGTCAAGGGCTATGAGGTCTCCCGCGACCAGTACGTCGTGGTCACGCCCGAAGAGCTGGAGGCGCTCGATCCCAAGGCCTCCCGGACCGTCGACATCCAGGAGTTCGTGGACCTCGACGAGATCGACCCGGTCTACTTCGACTCGACCTATTACATGGTCCCCGAGAAGGGCGCGGCGAAGGCCTATGCGCTGCTGCTGGAGGCGATGCGAGCCTCCAAGAAGGTGGCCATCGCCCGCGTCGTGCTGCGCCAAAAGCAGCACTTGGTCGCGCTCCGGCCCCTCAACAACGCGCTCTCGATGGAGACCATGCTCTACGCCGACGAGGTCGTCGGCACCGATAGCCTGGAAGGCCTTCCCGAGGACGTCGAGGTCACCGACCGCGAGCTCAAGATGGCTCAGCAGCTCATCGAATCGCTGGCCGACGACTTCAAGCCCGAGCGCTACAAAGACGACTACCGGGAGCGGGTGCTGGGCATGATCGAGCGGAAAGCCGAGGGGCAGGAGCTCGTCGTCGCCGACGAGGAGGAGGAGCAGGCCCCCGTGGTGGACCTGATGGCCGCCCTCGAGGCCAGCCTCGCCGCGGCCAAGGTGCGGCGGGAGGTCGAGCCCGCCGAGGAGACGCCGGCCAAGCCCGCACGCCGGCGCAGGAGCGCCTGATCCCCGACTCGAAGACCGTCGACGTCGTCGTCGAGGAGCGAAAGCTCAAGCTCTCCAACCTGCAGAAGGTCCTCTACCCGCAGGCCGGCTTCACCAAGGCGCAGGTGATCGACTACTACACGCGGATCGCGCCCGCGGTGCTTCCCCACCTCCGCGACCGAGCCCTGACCCTCAAGCGCTACCCGAACGGGGTGGACGCCCCTTACTTCTACGAGAAGCGGAGTCCGGAGCACCGCCCGGAGTGGGTGAAGACCAGCCCCGTCTGGAGCGTCGGCAAAGGGCGGGACATCCAGTTCACGGTCTGCAACGACCTGCCCACACTGGTCTGGCTGGCCAACCTGGCCGACCTCGAGCTCCACACCAACCTGTCGCTGGTCAGCGACTTCCTGCAGCCGACCATGATGGTCTTCGACCTCGACCCGGGCCCGCCGGCAAGCATCGTGGATTGCTGCCGGGTCGGGCTCTGGATCCGGGAGATCTTCACCCAGCTCGAGATCGAGGTCTTCGCGAAGACCTCGGGCTCGAAGGGCCTCCAGCTCTACATCCCGCTCAACACGCCGGTCACCTACGAGGAGACCAAGGCGATGTCGCATGCGATCGCGGAGCTGCTCCAAGAACAGCACCCGGAGCTGGTGCTGTCGAAGATGAGCAGGAGCGCGCGCGAGGGCAAGGTCTTTGTCGACTGGAGCCAGAACGACCGTATCAAGACCACCGTCGGCGTCTACTCGCTGCGGGCGAAGGACCAGCCGACGGTCTCCACCCCCGTCAGCTGGGAGGAGGTCGAGGAGTGCCTCGACCGCGGTGAGCCCGCCTTTCTGAGCTTCCTCAGCGATGAGGTGCTGGCGCGATATGGAGAGTTGGGCGACCTTTTCGCGCCCGTCCTGACCGTCCAGCAGAGGCTTCCCGCCCTCGACGGCTTCGGGTCTAAGCCGGCTCGCAAGAGGGCCGCACGGACCCGAACCCGATAGCTGACAGCGACCTGAACCGGTTCCGGACCAGCGGACTTACTTATTTACGGGCTGTCGGTTAGGCCCTAAGCTCCCCCCAGTTCACCTCGAGACGAATCCGAAATGTCGGTGATTTGTCGGTGCAGTGGCGGACGATCGCCACGGTCAGATCCGGAAGAGGCTCTCCCGAGCCCTCTGACCACCGACGAAAGATCGTCAAACAGGCGTTAGAAAGGCCAGGCGCCGCGAGCGTCAATCAAGAAAGGCCAAGGAGGAAATCGTAGAAGTGAGCAAGGTCAAACGGCTACTCGTGGGGATGCTGATCGTGGGAGCCATCACTGCGGCTACCGCGACCGGCACCTTCGCGACCTTCAACGCATCGACAAGCAACAACGGGACCATCACCAGCGGCACCCTGCTGCTGGGCAACAGCGCCAACGGCGGAACCGCCTGCATTTCGACGGCCGACACCGGCGCGGCCAACACCATCACGGCCGGCAACAGCAACGCCTGTGGCGTGCTGTTCACCAGCAACCTCAATCCGACCGGGTCGACCACCGCGTACTTGGACCTGACCAATGACGGCAACTTCAATGCCGCCACTTCGAGCCTGACGGTCAGCGCCTGCTCGTCGACCCAGCACACCGTCACCATCAACGGCCACACCTTCGGAGGCGACGTCGCCCGGGTGCCCCTTTGCAACCAGCTCCAGCCCGTCATCGCCGAGGTCACGACCTCCAATGGGTCGACGCTGGCCGCCTCAGGCTGCTATGTCGGAACCGCCAGCGGGACGACCCCGCTCACCGGCTGCAGCTACAGCCCGACGGTCACCGGCGCCGCCGGCAGCTATGCACTGGGCGCGTGGAATGCCGCCGTAACCCGGCACTTCGTGGTCTACGTCAACTTCCCCGACACCACCGACAACGGCTACCAGGGACAGAACGCCGCGCTGACTCTCACCTGGACCCTGAACCAGTAACCGAATAACCAATACGCCCAAAGCGAAAGTAAAAAAGAACGATATGAACGCGACCATGCGAGTCCCTTGCAGTCGCTGCGGGCAGCTGAACCACGTGGAGCGGGCAGCGGAGGTCTCCTTCCGCTGCACCGCCTGCGGGGCCCCCAACACCGTCCGAACCCTTGCCAGCACCGGAACCACCCCGCCTGAGGAGCCCCGCCGGGCTCCCCGGCGGTGGCAGCCGGCGGTCACCCCCCGGTCCGCCGGGTCCCGCGCCGTTACCGCCGCGGTCGCGGTTGAGCGCAAGAGCTCCCTCGGTCGGGCCAAGCAGATCCTGGTGGCCCTGATGGTCCTCGCGACCGCCAGCGTCCTCATCCACCCGGGCGGCACCTTCGCGACCTTCAACGCGCAGACCGCCAACGCGGCCAACATCACCACCGGCGTCCTGCTGCTCGGCGACAAGGTCGCCAACGGCACCGTCACCTCGGAGTGCTTCTCCTCGGGTGGCGCCGCGCCCGGCAACCCCCAGATCGTCAGCTCGGCCAACAGCTCGAACTGCGCCTCGGTCTGGACCGTCGCGGCCCCCAACAAGCCGGGCGACTTCTTCCTCGCCCACGTCGCGATCCGCAACCCGGGCAACGTCTCCGCCAGCACCCTGCAGATCGAGGCAACCACCGGGAACACCTGTGACAGTGCGCCCGGTGTCGTCGACGGCGCGATCACCTACAAGGGCTCGAACCAGGCCGCGCTGACCTCGACGCTGTCGGGCGCCACCATCATCGGCGCCACCTCCTTCACGCTCGCCAGCGCGGCCAACTTCACCGTCGGCGAGTACATCCAGGTCGACACCGGCACCAACGCCGAGAACCTGACCGTCAGCAACATAGTCGGCAACGTCCTCACCACGAACGCGGCCGCCAAGGCCCACGCCAACGGCGTCACCGTGGCCGGGTCCGGCGTCTGCCGCCAGTTGCAGTTGGTCATCGCGAAGACCGACTCGACCTACACCACCATGAGCACCTGCCTCTACGGCAACACCGGCGCAGGCACCACGCCATTCACAGGTTGCGTGTACGACACCGCTCACAACCTTCGCGACTTCAACGATAACGGCGTCGTCGGGGGGACCCCGGGTCCGATCTCGGTCGCCGGCGGCATCGCGGCCGGCGCGACGCAGTACTTCGTGATCGCGATCAACTTCCCGAACTCGGCCGGAAGTGACAACGGCTTCGCCGGACTCGGCGCCGCGACCACGTTCAACTTCTACGCACAGCAGTAGCGGTCGGCAGTAGGTAGGCAATGCAGCCGATGGATGCGCCCGGCTCTGGCCGGGCGCAGCCAACCTCGTCTCGCAGACTGGTCCCGATCCGGCTCGGCGGCGCAGCCGCCCCCCCGCTGCCGGTCCGCCAGGCGGCCGCGGTCCCGATCCGGGTCGTTGCGCCGGAGCTGCCCGACACTCGGCGCACCGCCCCCGGTCGGCTCGGACTCGGTCAGCAGGTTCTCATCAGCCTGATGGTGGTCGGCGTCGTCATCGGAATGGTGGGATCGGGGACCTTCGCGAGCTTCAACGCGGTCACCAAGAACACCGTGGCGATCACCTCCGGCGACCTCGTCCTCAGCGACAAGGTCAACGCCGGGAGCGAGTGCTTCTCGGCGGGCGGAGTTGCTCCCAGCAACCCGCAGACGGTCACCGCCGCCAACAGCGGCGGGTGCACCGGCGTCTGGGGCATCACGACCCAGACACCGGGCACGGCGATCGCACCTCTTCAGATGACCATCCGCAACGCCGGCAACCTGACCGCCTCGGCGCTCGACATCTACGCCCAGGCCGCCTGCGCGGACTCCAACAACGGCGCCGGCTATCACGGCGGCGGCAGCCTCTGCGGCCAGGTCCAGCTGGAGATCGAGCAGTACACCGACAGCACCTTCGGAACCCCGTCCCACTGCTGGTACGGGAGCACCAGCGGCTCCCTCTGCCTGGCGGAGGCGAACAAGACGCCGGGCGGGTGCAACGTCTCGACGTGCACGACCTACCCGTTCAGCGACGCCACCCATACGCTTTCCAACTTCGGCAGCACCATCACCAGCGCGGCTCCCATCAACACCGGGGCGCTGGCCGCTAGCGGCGGCAAGGCCTACTTCCTCGTCTTCGCCAATCTCCCCGGCACCTCCGGCGATACCTTCCAGGGCCGGCGCGCCGACCTCACCTTCACCTGGCACATCATCCAGTGAGCGGCTACCAATCCCCGGTGGTGAACTAAGATGGCCGCGACCTTGCAGATCCCTCCGTCCAGCGAGGCGCGTGACCTCGCGCCTCCCACCACCGCCGAACGCCCTCGATCGCTGCTGAGCGCACTCGTACAGGTGCTCGGGCTGCTGGTGCTGGGCGTGATCGTCCTCTTCCTGCTCTCGCTGACCGTGGGCCCGCTGCTACTCCCCTACAAGGCGCTGACCGTCTACTCCGGAAGCATGGAGCCGCTGATCCATACCGGGTCGGTCGTCATCGACGTGCCCGTGAACGCCCAGGACGTGAAGGTGGGCGACATCGTCACCTTCGTCCGTCCCGACAACCAGAACGAGCTGGTCACCCACAGGGTGGTCGCCATCGAAACCGGACCCGCCGGGCGCCAGTGGGTGACCAAGGGCGACGCAAACAGCGTCGCCGACCCGTGGCGCGTTCCCGCCTCCGGGTCGGGTTACAAGTACTCATTCAGCATCCCCTACTGCGGGTTCGTGCTGGTCTGGTTGCAGTCACCGATCGGCCGCCTTCTCTTCCTGGTGATTCCCGCCGCCGCCCTCGGGCTGCTCACGCTCTACGAGCTCTGGTGGCCGCGGAGGGCGAAGCCGGCCGGTTAGAGGCCATGCAGGCACCCGCGAAGCGGCTACCGCCGCTTCCACTTCCGGAACCCCCCCGCGGCCGCAGCTCCAGTGTTCGGAGCGCACTGCTGGTGATCCTTGTCGTGGGCGTGACCTCGGGCCTGGTCGGGGGCACCGCCGCGGCCCTCAACGCGACCAACAACAACGTGGGCTTCGTCGCCACGCCCTCGCTGGTCGGTCCCAATTCCTCCGTGCTGACCGCGGCCGCCGGCACCCCGCCGGCGATCACCCTCAGCTGGACGGCGGCGACCAACCTGGGTCCCACCTTCAACGAGTACGCCCTCTACCGGGCGAACAATGCCGTGACCACCGCGACCTCCTGCCCGGGGACGGACACCAGCTATACCGGCGCAAACGGGACGCAGATCTACTTCGGCACCGGCCTTTCCTACACCGACACGCCGAGCAACTCGAGCTCGACCGCGGGCTACCTCTGCTACATGCTCTTCGCCGCCTACACCTCGGGCGGCGTCCCCTCGGTCCCTGTCTGGATCAGCCACCCGGTCGCGGCGCCTTTTAACCCCTACACCGACGCGACCCACACGGCGCCGCATCTCCCCTTCGAGGTCCTGTCCCTGACGTACACCAACAACGCCGTCGCGGGAACGCTGGACAGCCCGGACGTGATCACGATCACCTACAACCAGCCGACCAACGCAGCCGCGATCGCGGCCGCCAACCAGTACGTGTGCACCGACCACACGACCGGCATCATCTACGTCGGAAGCAACATCAACGGCGGTTCCAACAAGTGCTTCAAGTCCGGCGTGGTCGTCACCATCTCGCCTCCCAACGCCGGCAGCTACACGATCACCGGCACGACGCCACTGAAGGACCCGATCTGGGGCAACGGCGCACCGGGGACCACCTTCACCTGGAACAACAACGCCGGCTGCAACGTCGGGGGCACCGCCAACACCGTGCTCTGCGTCACGCTCGGGGTCAACGGGGCTTACGGCGAGACGGTCGCCAACACAGGCTGGACGGTCACCCCGATCGCGGGCACCATAACCGCCAGCGACGGCACCGCCGTATGCACCACCTGCACGGTCCTCACCACCAACCAGCCATGAGCACCATGACCGCCGCTCCGCAGATTCCGGCCGAGAACCGCGACCGCGCATCCTGGACCGTCCTGACGGCGTCGGTTCTGATCCTCGTCGTCGCGGCCCTGCTGGCCGTGAGCGGCCTGCTGGTTCGGCTCGGCAACGACCATGAAGGGCACTCCATCCTTCCGCCCACCGTCGGGGCCGGCGAGTCGGCGAGCGGCCAACTGAAGTTGAGCAATGCGGGCCTGCTACCGGTCGAGGTCTACCTCGAGCCGCGAACCGGAAATGGACTGGCCGATACCTCGCTACCGTCGGGACTTTCCGTCATCGTCCGGCGCGTGTCCGACGGCGCCTACCTCTACCAGGGCCCGATGACGACCTCGATGGGGCCCCTCGAGGTTATCCAGCCGGGCCAGTCGAGCGAGGTCGAGCTGACCGTCAGGTCCGACGAGACCGGCGGGACGGCCGCGGTGCCCATCAACTTCACCTACTTCTGGGCGGCCCGGGTCGCTCTGCCCTGGTGGTGGTGGATTCCGGCCGCCCTGCTGATCGCAGCCTTCCTCGCCTACGGCTACCGGCGGAAGCGAGCGAGAGGGGCCTGAAGCGAGATGGAAGCACGTCTCCCGCGCCGGTTCCCCTACCTGCCGGAGCTCGACGGGGTCTGGCTGCGGTTGATCCTGACCCTGATGGTGCTGATCGCCAGCGCCTCTCTCCTGACCGGCACGGCCGCCACCCTGAACTCGACCACCGTCAACCCGGGCAGCTCGTTCACGGCGGGCACGCTCGTCCTCAGCAACCAGGTGGCCAACCGGAATCCCTGCCTCTCGCAGGGCCCGAGGGTCAGCTGCGACGCCCTCTTCCCGGGCGTCCTGCTGCCGGGCGTTCCCGCGATGGCCAGGGTCACCATCACCAACCTGGGCACCCTGCCGGTGACGACCCTGGGCCTCTGGTCGACGTCCTGCGCGAACGTCAGCGGATCGGGCTCCAACCGCGGCACCGGGGACGTCTGCGCCAGCACCTGGCTGACGATCCACGACGACAACCACGACCAGTGCTACTTCCCGGTCAAGGCGCCCGGCGCCTGCACCACCGCGATGCACGCCACCTTCGACGACTTCGTCAAGGCTTTCAATGGAACGCGCCCGATGGCTCTTTCCACCGACCACCTGGGCGGCGGCAACGCCTACACACTGACCGCCACAATCGACCCGGCCGCGGCCAACGACATCCAGAACCGGGCCGGGAACATCGACTTCATCTGGGAGATCACGCAGGGATGAAAGGGCAAGAGGGGACAGGCCCCCCGGTCTAGAGCTGCTCGCGCAGCAAGGCCGACAGCTCCCGCGCGTTGGTCGTGCCGTAGTTGCCGAAGCAGTTGTTCATCAGGACGTGCGTCTGTTTGGCGGCCCTCGCCACCTCGCGGATCCGCGGGACCCAGTCGGCCAGCTGGTCCTCGTCGTAGAGGTA
>Ga0307374_10003374_pt1 | contig 27332 bp, 27 predicted proteins | sample OX3MG_FD_202532 | JGI IMG/M metagenome (GOLD analysis project Ga0307374, IMG submission 202532) | Soil microbial communities from Risofladan, Vaasa, Finland - OX-3 | ecosystem: Environmental > Terrestrial > Soil > Coastal area > Acid sulfate soil | place: Finland: Risofladan, Vaasa | collected...
CCGCTGCCTCTCATTGAGATGTTCAAACAAAACTGCGTATTTTTGTTTCAAACGAGCGTTGTCTTGCACGCTCCCAGGATAAGGAGGCTTTTATCAGTTGTCCAGGTTATTTATTAACGGAATCTAAGAAGCATCCAGCAGGAAAATAGGACAGGTGTCATGGTGGTGGCCCGTGACCATGGACCGGGAATATCCGACCTGGAAAGGGCTTTGCAAGACGCCTTTTCCACCTCCGGCGGGCTGGGAGTGGGATTGCCCGGCGTCAGGCGGATGATGGATGAGTTCGAAATTATGTCCCACCAGAACCGTGGGACAACCGTAATCGTAAAAAAATGGGCATGCAGATGCACGACCGGCGGGCCGGGAAGAACTTCAAATGCTTCCTTTAAGAGAAGGGATGCCGCGACGGCAGGAAGACCTGGTGCGCCGGCTCCAGCAACTGGACATGTGGGTGGCTGAACTCGACGAGCGGATCGAGCAGGTTGTCTGGCGTAATTCGTTGCCGACCAGAGATACGAATAGGCCCATGAAAGTCTTTCATCAATCGCATGTCGAACTGGAAACCGTTTCAGGCGGCAATCTGGCGGCGCTGGACCGCTTTGACAAGACCTCCTTTGACTCAAATCTAATTCGTGCTTCCGCTTTAAGATTCACGCGCCAGCGCTTCTTGCGGGAGCCCTGTGACCATGTCCGGCACCCTGATTGTTCTCCTCAATCGCCTGTGGTGCATGCACCACACTGAACAATTACGTCACAAAAGTCCGCACAGCACACAGTTCCGCGGAGGGCCGGAATAATTGTAAGTTATTGAAAGTAATTGGTAGCGGGGGGGAGGATCGAACTCCCGACCTAGGGATTATGAGACCCTCGCTCTACCACTGAGCTACCCCGCCACGCTCTTGAAACCTTTGCGGTTCCTGAGGTTTCTCGATCCATCAGCAAGTTTAGGCGATAGTCCCTTGCATGGTCAAGAAACGCATTGTCGCCCAACTCCATGACGGACCCGGCCTGCAATCGCGTCGGGTGATCTGCGCCGACGATTATGCCAGCCGGTAGAAGGTGAGCTGCACGTCGCCGTGGCGAATGGTTCGAGTTTTTGCGAGTTGGGCGTAGTGGTCTTCCAGGAGGCAATGCCGCGAGTGTTCGGCGATGACCAGGGAGCTCGGCAGGATCAAGCTGGACCGGCCCAGCAGCCGCAGGGCGTGATGATATTCACTGATCTCGTCATAAGGCGGATCCAAGAATACGAAGTCGAAGCTGGCGCCTTCCTCGCCGAGTTTCTCGATACCCGCCAGAACATTGCAAGTCATCAGCCAGAAACCCGTTTGAATGTCGAGGAGCTCGAGATTCTTGCGAATAATCTTGTTCGCTCCCCGATGGTGCTCGATGAAAATAACGTCGCTTGCGCCGCGGCTCAAAGCTTCCAGCCCGATCGCGCCGGAGCCGGCATAAGCGTCCAGGAATGTGGAACCCTCCACGCTGGGGCCCAGAACATCGAAAAGAGTTTCCCGCATTTGGTCCGAGGTCGGGCGGAGCTTGGCGCCTTTGAGCGTCTGCAGCCGGTGCCCCCGATGTGTCCCTGCAATAATGCGCATGTCGGTGAACAACCATTAAATCACATTGCGGTACCGGCTTGCATCTTTAGCGGGCTCCTGAAGAACCACTCGCGCGACGTTATCCTGAGCGGAAAGCAGATTCCTCACGGAGTTTACCCTGCACCCCTTCTTTCACTCAGGGCCGTTCGCGAGCGGAGGGCGAACGGGATCGGAATGACGGGTGGCCTTTTTTAGCAGCCCGTCAGGCGACGCCGGCAAGACCGTAACGCCTGGGCCATTCATGGCGCAAGAATTTTACATAGGCTTCGAATTCCGCAGGCGAAGCAGGGTGCGCGACAAATTCGGCTGCTTCGCGTTTAGCCCACTCCAGAATTTCCTGATCCCGCAACACGTTGGCAATGCGGAAGGCGGGAATGCCCCATTGCCGAGTTCCGAAAAATTCTCCCGGGCCGCGAAGTTTCAGGTCGATCTCAGAGATTTTGAAACCGTCCGTGGTCTCGGTCATGGTGCGGAGCCGCTCGTCAGACTCCGGAGTGCGGGGGTCTGTGGCGAGCAACAGACAATAAGACTTCTTGCTTCCGCGCCCGATGCGTCCGCGCAATTGATGAAGCTGCGCCAGGCCAAAGCGCTCAGCGTGCTCGATGAGCATGACGGTGGCGTTAGGCACATCCACGCCCACCTCAACGACCGTGGTTGAAACCAGAATTTGGATTTCCCCCTGCTTGAAGCGGCGCATGACGCCCTCTTTTTCGCTGCTGGGGAGCCGTCCGTGCAGCAGGCCGACGCTAAACTCCGGAAAGACGTTGGCGGAGAAGTGCTCGAACATCTTGACCGCGGGGCGCAGATCGAGTTTGTTTGATTCTTCAATGACGGGATAGACTACGTACGCTTGCTCGCCCGCTTGGACCTTGCTGCGAACGAATTCGAAGGACCGGTCCCGCGCCGCCTCCTCCGCCAAACGCGTGACAATCGGAGAACGGTTGGGCGGAAGCTCATCGATTACAGAAAAATCGAGATCGCCGTACAGCGTCAGTGCCAGGGTGCGAGGAATGGGTGTGGCGGTCATCACCAGGACGTCCGGCTGCGGTCCCTTGCGGATCAGTTGATACCGTTGCAGGACGCCGAAACGATGCTGTTCATCGACGACCACCAGCCCCAGCTTTGAGAATTCCACGTCCTGTTCGATCAAGGCGTGGGTCCCCACAACGATGTGGATTTCCCCGCGGGCGATTCGTGTTTTCAATTCCTTCTTGTCGCTCGCAGTGCGCCCGGCGATCAGCAAGTCCACGGTGTAGGGCAGCGGCCCAAGCAACTCTCGAACGGAGAGGTAGTGTTGCGTCGCGAGGATTTCCGTCGGGGCCATGAGAGCGACCTGATACCCATTCGCCATGGCCAGCAACGCAGCCTGAACCGCCACGATCGTTTTGCCGGAGCCTACATCGCCCTGCAGCAGGCGGTTCATGGGTCGCGGGGAGCACATGTCGTCGGCGATTTCCTTCAATACGCGTTTTTGCGCGCCCGTAGGATGAAAAGGCAGAATGGTCTTGATGGCCCCGCGCACATCGTCCGTGACCCGAAACTTGATCCCCGGAGCAGATTTGGCCTTCCGGCGTTTTAAGGCGAGCCCCGCGCTGATGTTAAAGAACTCTTCAAAAATCAGACGGATTTGTGGCGGAGTCCGAAAACGCGCCAGGTCCTCAAGGGATTGCCCGCCATCCGGGAAATGGCTCAAGCGGAAAGCGGCCGAGCGATCCACCAGGCGGTTTTTAATCCGCACTGAGGGAGGCAGGAGTTCCGGGATTTGCTCCCCCAGCGATTCCAGAGCCGCCCGCGTCAGGCGGCGAAGAAGGCGAGGCCCGACTTGGCCCACTGATTCGTAGATAGGGACAACGCGGCCAACCTCCAACGATTCTTTTCCCGGCGACTCGCTTTCGGGAACGATCTCAAATTGCGGCTGGATCATTTGCAGGTTTCCCGTGCCGTAGGGGTCCTGCTCAACCTTGCCATAAAAGAAAACCCGCTGGCCCGTGCAAAAGACTTTATTCCTCTCCAGATACCTGGCGTTAAACCATTTGCAGCGGATCATGCGCGGGTGGGCGGCGCCGCTCGCATCCGTAGCCGCCAGTTCATAAATATATAAACCCCGGCGCGTTCTCATCAGACCGCCGGTAAGCACTTTGGCCAGGATGGTAACGGCCTGTCCAGGTATCAACTTGTCAATAGCAGTCAAGTGAGTTCTGTCTTCGTAGCGAAAGGGCGTATAGTAAAGGAGGTCTTCAACGGTGCGAATCCCGCGTGAGGCTAGCAACTCGGCTCGTGCCGGACCAACACCTTTTAGATACTTGACTTCAGTCGTCAACTTGAGTTGAAGAGGCGACATCGGAATCCGATGTTTATCTTACATCGAGTAGAGCGCAGGAAACGTTGTCTAGCACAAAATCGACGACATCCATCCGGTCAGCACGGCAGCAGGCACGCTCGATGGCCTTCGCAGAGGGTATGACCCGAAAGTCCGCGCGTTGGTTAAAATATCTGATTGCCATCATCCTTGGCAACGTAGTTTATTTCGGCGTGGAACCCCACCTTCCACGCGCTGCGCAGCATCACGCCTTCCGTCCCGATCTTGGAACCTTTGTTGACCTGTGGTTTTGCGTGGCCGTTTACGGCCTGCTGGAGCTTGTGATTTCCCAAGTCAAGCGAAAGCACCAGGAATGAGCGCGGGCGGGTTCTGGGGTCCCTTCGCCGTCAAGGTGTTGCAGCTCATTTCCCAAAGGATGAAGCACCGGGAGCAGCGGAAATCCGCAAACCGCGCGCTAGATTGGCAGTCGCAACTAAACCCACCTTTGATCTTGTCGATTTGGAAACTCTCGATCTGAATCCAGAATCGGTTATTGATCTTCCCCGGCGATGATGGACGCAACCTGCCGGCGAATTGAGTTTCCTCGCTTCAAAACCTCACGCTCCAGGTCCGCAAGCTGCGCAGTAATCTGATGGTAAGCTTCCTGGTCGTCTGCGAGTTGCCGAATGTTGAATTCGGCGCTGACCATCAATCCGCGAACGGCTCCAGCGAGCAAAGTGACTGCGGCTCCGAGATCGGCAATAAGAGATTTTGGGACCAAGCCAATCGCATCAGCGCATAACTCGATACCCGTGGCGGCTGAACCCGCCGCCTGGAAGGGCAATTGGATTACCTGCTGGAGGGCTGCATCTATCGTCCGTTTGCGCTTATCCCGTTCCGCGTCGTGGGACTTGGGTAACTTCGCACTCTTCAGGTAGGCGTTAAATGCCGCAACGTCCTCATCGGCGTAGCGCGCAAGGCGTGCGGATAGAGTCTTTGCGGCGTCAAGCAACGTCGCGATCCTGTCCAGGTCACCCGCGCCCCCTTTTTTGTTGGCGGTGATTTCAAGCACCTTGATCAGAAGATTGATCGCTAAAGTTGCGGAGACCGCTGCGACACACGCGCTCGCGGGTACAGGCTGGCGGCTGGCCACTTGATCCCGAAACTGTTCGAGGGTTGATTCCCATACCGAAGAATTCATAAACGGCTCGCCCTCACCTCCGCGGCGAATAACCTTGATCCCCGCGTGATCTATTGCGCTGTCCACCCGCCATCGATCAGAATGTCCGTCCCCGTGATGAACCCTGCCTCCTCGGAGCAGAGGTAGAGTGCAAGCTGTCCGATTTCCTCCGCGCGCCCCCACCGGCCGAGCGGAATTTTCGAGAGGAATCGCTCATAGGCCTCTAAGTTCTCCAGCATCGGAGCGTTCATCTCCGTGGCGATGGGGCCTGGGCTAATGCCGTTCACGGTGATGCCGTCCGCCGCGAGTTCGAGCGCCAAGGCCCGCGTCAAGCCGAGCAGCGCCGCCTTGCTTGCCGAATAGGCCGAGCGCCCGGGCAGCGAAATCCAGCTCATAATCGAGGCCATATTGATGATGCGCCCGTAGCCATTCCTTTTCAGGTAGGGTACGAAGGATCGGCACATGAGGAAAACGCTGGTCAGGTTGGTATCCAGCACGTGGCGCCATTCCTCCAGAGTGAAATCGACCAGGGGCTTGCGAAGATTGATGCCGACATTGTTGATCAGAATGTGAACCTTGCCAAAAACTTCCATCACGTCGTTTTCGAGCTTGCGGACCTGCTCTTCCTCTGTAACGTCCGCCTGAAAGACGCGCGCTTCACCGCCAGCACGCTTGATCTCTTTTTCCACTTCCTGCAACAGATCGACGTTGCGCGAAACCAGTGCAATGCTCGCGCCCGCCGAGGCCAGCGCCAACGCCATGGCTCTGCCCAGGCCTTTGCTGGCGCCGGTGATGACCGCCACTTTACCTTCCAGTTTCTTCTCGCTCATCGGTGTTGTCCAAACTGCTCAAAGCTGGTGATAACTGAGCCCTGTGCAACTTCGCGTTGATGACAGCCGGCAGCGATAGGATCAGGAGCGTGGTAGCTGACTGACCGGTAACTCTATGGTTGCTTAAGTAGCAGGAGAAACCCTGCGCGCACGTACCCGGATGAAAGCCGGAAGGTTGTACCATAGGCGCCGGAGAGGCGTTTGCAGCAGCGACATCGTCCCCATGTAGCTGTACCCGACCAGAAACAACAACAGGAACGGCGTGACAAGGTAGTTCTGGACCGAGAGCGAATAAGCCATGGCGTAAGCGAAATAGCCGGCCAGCACCAGCTCGATCACAGGAATCCAGCCCGTGCGCCGGCGAACATATTCCTTCCGCTCCCACCCTTCTTCGTTCCGTTCCACACGATATTTGGGCGTGCGAACGAAGGCGGACTTAATACCGAACAGCGCCTCCATGACGGCCTTGGCGTTGGTTACCGCAAGCCCGATACCCATGGCCATAAGGAACGGCAGGTACATCACCCGCTTCCACCAGTCGCGGGGGTAGAGCGCCCGCTGGGATACGATGTAGAAGCCGGAAACAGTGCAGGTGGAGGCGATGAATAATGGGAGATCGAGGTAGAGCATCTGGAACCAGCCCTGATAAAAACGAACGATCATGGCCGGCAAGAGAATCAGTGAAAAGAGAATCATCAAAGGGTAAGCAATGTTGGAGGTTAAGTGGAACGTTGCTTCCAGCTTGATATACAGCGGCTGGTCGCTCTGCCAGATCACCGGAAGCATTTTCTTCGCAACTTGGATCAGCCCTTTGGCCCAGCGCGCCTGCTGGGTTTTAAAGCTGTTCATTTCCACAGGCAATTCTGACGGGCACACCGCGTTCGGGTCATAAACGAACCGCCATCCTTTGAGTTGCGCCCGGTAACTCAGATCGGTGTCTTCGGTGAGGGTATCGTGCTGCCATCCGCCCGCATCTTCGATGGTCACGCGCCGCCACATGCCGGCCGTGCCGTTAAAGTTAAAGAAACGTCCGGAAAAACTCCGGCCGCCGTGCTCCACCACGAAGTGACCGTCCAGCATGATGGACTCGACTTCCGTCAGCATCGAATAATCGCGGTTAATCCACGTCCAGCGTCCCTGGACCATCCCCACCTGCGGATCGGTGAAGTGGTGCACCATCTGCATCAGGATGGAGGGAGGAGGAACAAAATCGGCGTCGAAAATGGCAATAAGTTCACCCGTCGCTTTCTTCAAGCCCGCGGCGAGCGCTCCGGCCTTGAAGCCCTCACGGTTCTCGCGATGGTAATATTTGACGGGATAGCCTGCGCTCGCGTACTCGCCGACCAATTGCGAGCATAGCAAGCGGGTATCATCTGTGGAGTCATCAAGGATCTGGATCTCCAGCAGTTCCTGGGGATAATCCAGGCGAACCGCGGCCTCGATGAGACGCTCAACAACGTAACGCTCATTGTAGACGGGCAATTGCACCGTGATGCGAGGCAATTTCTCAAAAGAATTTTTCGGCTTCGGCGCCTTGTGCCGGTTCTTCAAGTAAAGATAAGTGAGACAATAGCGGTGGATGCCATAGACCGAAAGAATGATCAGGATGGCAAAATAGGGAATCTCAATCGAGAGATCGAAGGCGTTTGGCTGGTAGATCCCCCGGAAGGGGTCTTTATGGAAGATTAAGTATACATAGTGGGCAATGGGGTTCGTAGGAACCAGCAACATGCCCAGCAGTAAGTGAATCATGAAACCTCGGAGTCAGGCCTTGCCCGACGCTAACTTGAAAAAAAGCGAGCAGCTTCTTAGTACGGCTCGCGAACTTCCAAATATCTTGAAATGAAAAACGCTCCACGCCCGTCAAGCTCGCTGGCCGTTCCCAGCCTTTTGCTGATCGCTGTAGCTCTTGGGGTCATTTTCAAACGGATCGCCCGCCACCAACCCCTCGAGAACTACGTGCCGGAATTCATCGCGCTAATGCTGCTGGCCGGCGTCTTATACCTCGCAGGTGTTTACGTCGTTCAAAGGTATAAGTGCGAACCTGCAGCCCTTCTTGTCATTCTTGGCGCGTCGGTTATTTTCCGGCTTTTCTTCCTACCGTTGAGCCCTACGCTCTCGGAAGACGTTTACCGCTACCAGTGGGAAGGGCGCATTGTGCGCGCTGGAATCAATCCCTACAGCGTTTATCCCGCGATGCCAGGGCTCCGCTGGGCCGACAACCCGGACCACCCTGTTGAAGCCGGAAGGACCACTCCAACCCTTTATCCGCCACTCAGCGAAGCGGCTTTTGCCGGGGTCAGAACTGTCGCCGGGTATAAGCGGTTATTCACCGCTTTGGACCTTGCAACGGTTGCGCTAATCCTGTTCTTTCTGGCCGCAACCCAGCAGCCTCTCGAGCGAGTTCTCATCTATGCCTGGAATCCTGCTGTCCTCATTTCCTTTGCCTTATCAGGCCACAACGACTCGCTGGCCATCGCGATGCTCCTGGCAGCCACCCTTCTAATTATAGGGCGTCGGCGCGCCCTGTCAATCTCCTTCCTTGCCTTGTCGTTCCTGTCCAAGCTGTTTCCTGTCCTACTTCTGCCTGCGTTTCTGAAGCGCACCCGCTGGTCGTATGCCGGCATCTTTGGAGGGCTGGTCTTGCTGGGCTATTTCCCGTTCCTTGGGGCGCGCGGGCATCTGTTCCGGGGGCTTTCGGATTTTGCAGCAGGATGGGAAAACAACGACAGCCTGTTCCGGCTGCTCCGCATGGCAGGAAATTCCAAACCGCAGGCGGAACTGGTGGCTGGCATTCTGTTGATGGGCTTGGTTTTGTACGTCCTCAAAATGCGCATGGACCTTTTTCAAGCCGGACTCGTCACCCTGGCAGGATTGCTCTTTCTTTCTCCAAACGCCTTCCCGTGGTATTTCACCTGGATTGTCCCCTTCCTGTGTTTCGTTCCCAACCTTCCGCTCCTCCTGGTTACCGTAACCTGTGTATTGGGTTATTCCCCCGTAATTTCCTACGCTGCCGGAGGGCTATACCAGAATTCTCCTATCATGTTGATTCTGGAATACTTGCCTGTTTACGCCTGGCTGGCTTATGAAATTGTGGGAGGGCTTCAAGCCAAGCAAGAAGTTGCCCCAAATGGCCACCCGTCATGCTGAGCCCGTTCGCCCTCCGCTCGCGAACGGGCTCAGCATGACGGCGCGCAAGCGTTTATTCAGCAATCTGCTATGGCGAAAGTCGTTCTGACGTTGTGTGCCTGAGGAAGTCGCGGCTAAACTTGCACGCTCACGCTGGCTTCGGTGCGGGTAACAGGGCGATAGAGAGTGTCGCGCTCGAAAGGCTCAAATCCGGCCTCTTTGATCAGGCGGATAATTTCCTGGCGAGTCATAACCTGGGGGGTTTTGGCTCCGGCGTCGTGGTAAATTTTTTCTTCTGCCACCGTGCCATCGATATCGTCAGCTCCAAACCGCAGCGCGATCTGCGCCACACGGGGCGTCATCATGATCCAGTAAGCTTTGATGTGCGGGAAATTGTCCAGCAGCAGGCGCGCCACGGCAATGTTTTTCAGGTCCATAAAGCCTGTGGTTTCTGTGTGATCGACCAGCTTGCCGAGTTCCGTGTTGTCGGGATGGAAGGCCAGAGGGATAAAGGTCTGGAAGCCGTGCGTCTGGTCCTGAAGGTTGCGGAGTTGCATCAGGTGGTCCACGCGGTCTTCGGCTGATTCGATGTGTCCGTAAAGCATGGTCGCGGTGGAGTGCAGCCCCAGCTCGTGCGCGGTTCGGTGAATTTTGAGCCACATATGGGCGCCGATTTTGTGGTCGCAGATGACGCGGCGGACGGCAGGAGCAAATATCTCCGCGCCGCCTCCCGGCAGCGACCCCAATCCTGCTTCCTTAAACTTTTCCAGGATTTCCTGCACCGAAAGCCTTGTCATGTGGGAGTAATAGGCAATTTCGACGGCCGTAAAGGCCTTCAGGTGAACGGAAGGGAAACGTTCCTTCAGCCCGCGAAGCAAATCGACGTAATACTGGAAAGGCAGGTCCGGATGGAGCCCGCCGACAATGTGGAACTCCGTCACGGCTTCGGTCCAGTTTTCTCCCGCAATCCGGAAAGCCTCTTCAAGAGCCATTGTGTAAGCCCCGGGAGTGTCCGGCTTGCGCCCAAAAGCGCACAACTTGCAACTGGCCACGCAGACGTTGGTCGGGTTGATGTGGCGGTTGACGTTGAAGTAGGTCCGCTTGCCGTGCAGTTTTTCACGCACATGATGCGCAAGGTAGCCGATCGCAAGCAGGTCATTCGACTTATAGAGCGTCACGCCGTCCCTGGAATCGAGGCGCTCCCCGGCCAAAACCTTGTCGGCAATGGGTTGGAGCTCACTATCTTCCAGGCGCAGGTTCAACATAAAGGGCCAACTCACCAAGGCGCAGCGGATTGCCTTCAAAACGATTATTGTACGTCCGGTTGCCGCCGGTTGCAATCAGATGCCTGATCCCAGGCAAACAGTATACGGGGCCCGTTCGGAAGCTGTCCTTCCCGCGAGGCATGAACCCAGGTAAGGAAAGTCTCCTCGAAGTCTTGACAATGGGTTTAAGATATGGTTTTGCGATTGAATGGGGTGGGTTGAAATAGTGGATGCGCCGCGAGGTTTTGTCATAAAATTCCTTTGGGCGTTTGATTACGATGCACTTGGACGAGAATACACTCGGCGAACCCCGGCAAGAGGCAGCTTTCTTCTATGGGCTGTTCCTGCGAGGCCAGCCGCTCCAGAAGCTGCGAGCGGATATCGACGTGCCGCCGCACGTGCTGGAGCGCTGGCAGCGGCAGGCCAAGCACGACCCGAATTCCAAACCCATCGTCGAGCGGATCTTGAGCTATCGTAAGCACGTCCTCGCCATCTTCGATTCCCTGGTCTTCCGGGAGATGGCCACTCCCTACCGGACACAATAATTCCCAAGGTTTTTGGCAAGAGCATGATTCGGACCCGGCTAGCGGGGTGTTGCCGCCGTGTGCCCTTTTCGCGTCGCGGGGCCTTCCCAGTTGGCGCGGAACGGTCTCCCCGAAACCTCCTCCTCCCATCGAAATGTGTTTTCTCTCGTCGATGGGAAATATCCACGCTACGGCATGCTTTGTGTACCGTGGGATCGAGGGGCCCGGCCCGCAATAGGACCACGGCGCAAAGCCGGTGGCGTAGATACTTTGACTTCCCTACATTAAACACTTTTGACTTCGCACATGACTTGATAAAATCCTTCAGCCATGACAATCCGCTACAGCCACATTTTCACCCCCGACTTCATCGTAACGACGCGAGGGCTCATTGGAATTCACCAGTCGATCTACCCGCAAACGCCGCCTCAAGGAATCTATTTTGAGGCCCTGGTTGAGGAGGCATTTCGGAGGATCAAGAAACCAGTGACGGTCATCGAACCCGGAGGAAGAAACCAGCCCCGCCACGATTTATTGGTGGAAAACGCGAGGATTTCTCTCAAGACCGAGACTGGCGACAGCACAAAACCCGGGCAGATCACCATTACTAAGCTTTGCACGACCGAGCGGGAGCCATGGGAAGCGAAGATCCTCATTGGACGCGTTCTGGATCACCTTTCGAGGTACGATGTCATCCTGATGTTTCGAGCCGTGTGGGAACCACAGCTCATCCACTACCAACTCCTCGAAATTCCCGTGGAGAAACTACGGTTAATCGCTACGGCGAGCCTGGAGCTGGTCGGCCATCGAGAGGGGCGACAAAGCCTTGGGGCGAATGTGACAGAGCAGGGTGAGAGGATTTTCCGAGTGCATTTCGACGCTTCGGATGGGAAGTGTTCGGTAAGAGGCTTCGGCATCCAGCACTGCGCCCTGCTCGAAGCTTGGGACGTGCGCCGGTAGCGTTTACTCACACTTTTTAGACTTCCGAAACACGAGCCAGTAGCAATGCTGCCTGCGGCTGTGGTGGGCTATCTTCCACTTCGGGTCAATGATGGGGCCTTTGCGGATTTTGACTATGCAATCACACGGCTGAAATCCTGCATGCTTGGCCGCCTGAACGAATTCGACATGCGCCCATTGGTAACGATGGTGATGCACATAGTCGGTGAGCTTGCAGAATAGGATGCCCTCGGTCTTCAGCACGCGATAGGCTTCATTCACAAAAGGCGGATAGGTGTGAGTAAAAGTGTACCCATTCTCTTTTGGGGATTTCCCGCCTAGTCCGAAACGATCGTGAAAGTCCTTTTGCTTATCGCGACCCTGGTTCGGGATGTGAGGAGGGTCATAAACGACCACGTCAAAAAAACCTCCTCGAAAGGGCGTGGCTGTGTTGTCGGCCACTATGGAAGGAGCATGTTTGGCATCGATATCGATTCCGATAACGGGACGCTTGCTTCCCCGCCAGAATCGGCCGCCATTTACAGTGGCATCTAGAATCCTGCGGGGACGTCTGCGAGGGTAGAGGGCAAGCATCCTTTCGAGCAATTCACCATCCTCGCCCTCCCACACCGAGGGAATGGGATGGTACTCCTTTACTTTCGAATTATTGGGCATTAATAAGGTAGCCATGCGCTCGGCAAATACAGAATATTCTAACTCCATCTGCTCCATCATCGCTAATACTATCGGCGGTTGACAACTCTAGCAGGAGACTTGGTACCGAGGCGTGATTTTTAGGTCCCGGCGCACCAACGGCCCCAATGATGGGTGCTGTGGCTCACGGGATGTTCCCGTGATCTGCCCTTTTCGCGTCGCGGGGTCTTCCCAGAAATTATGCGTTTTCAGCGGACCAAAATGCTTGCCGCCCAGGAGAGGAAGAACAGAATGCTGATGTATCCGTTGACGGTAAAGAAGGCGGCGTTCAGGCGGGAGAGGTCCGAGGGCTTGACCAGCAGGTGCTCGTAGGCCAGCAGTGCCGCGACGGCGATGAGGCCTGCCATGGCGATCCAGCCGAGGCCGGACATTGCCGCCACCACCACCAGCAGCCCCAGCATGAGCACATGGAGCGCCGCAGACGCATAGAGCGCCACAGCCACTCCGAACTGCTTAGGAATCGAATGAAGCCCCATGTAGCGGTCAAAGTCGACATCCTGGCAGGCATAGATCATGTCGAATCCGGCCACCCACAGCGTGACCGCCACTCCCAGCAGGATCACGCTGGCGCTCACATCGCCCCGCAATGCGATCCAGGCGGCGACGGGCGACAATCCCAGGCACGATCCCAGAACAATATGGGAAAGCAAAGTAAACCGTTTGGTGTAGGAGTAAAGCAGCAGAAGTGCCAGGGCCACAGGTGATAGCTTGAAGGCCAGAGGGTTCAGCTCCCATGCGGCCAGAACCAGCAGCGCGGCGGCGGCAACCGTGAAAGCTACCGCAAACCGCAGGCTCAGGCGCCCGGCGGGCAAAGCGCGCGCCTGGGTGCGGGGGTTCTGGGCGTCAAATTTGAGGTCGGCAATGCGGTTAAAGGCCATCGCTGCGCTGCGGGCGCCCACCATGGCGACGGCGATCCAGAACAGTTGACGCCAGGATGGCCAGCCTCCCACGGCCAGCATCGCTCCGGTCAGAGCGAAAGGCAGCGCAAAGACCGAATGCTCGAACTTGATCATCTCGAGGGTGGTCGAGAGCTTCGACCACGCCTGCTTGAGGAAGGAAGCTTCGGTCGGCAACATTTGAGCTTGTTCGGTCATAGGCGATCATCACCTGGGTAAACGCGCCTTTTCCCGCGATTGCCCGGCGCCGGATTGGCAGGAAGCCGATATCGGATGTATTTGCTCGGCGCGGCTCGGTCGTGCAGCGTGCGCCATAGACCCTGTGGGTTGGCGTTAAAGATCAGATCGCTCTCTGCCCGCACACGGTACCACGATCCTCGCTGGATCTCGTTCTTGAATTGAGCTGGGGCCCACTGGGCACGGCCCAAAAACAGGTGAGGGATTGACGCTGGCTCCGAGTTTTGGAAGGCCGTGGCGATCACATCGGGATCGAAGGTCAGGTAAACGTCCCCGTACAAATGGAGCGCCCGCTCGGGAGCTGTGGGCGAGTGAAAAACGACGCTGGGAACCCGAACATCCACCGGACCTCCAAAGTAGGCAGGCTCGGTCCGGTTCTGAAGCTCCGGACTATCGGGGAATAATTTGCCAAGCGTCACGCGAGTGGGCTTGTTGATGATGAGGCCCACAATCAATGGACTTCCTGTAGCTGGCAGCATCATCACCACCGACTGCTCGAAGAAGGGATCATGGATCTGGCGGCGCGCCACCAGAAACACGGCTTGGTTTCCGTTGTTTTGGGCTCCGCGCGCCGACGGAGCGAGAAAACCCAGCAGGATCGAGACCAAAAGGAAACTCGCCGAGCGCCTGAGATAGCTTGCCAGAGTACTGCCCCTTCGGACCCTCCAAGCTTTGCGGAGAGAAACAATCCGCGAACCGAACTTGACTTTGCCAGATTCCATACTTTCCTAAACCGCCGGAAACACTCGGCGCCCGCCACGGGCAGCGTTAAGTTATGTTAGCGCAGAGCCACCGCTCTGCGCCAGCTACAGGGACGCCCCTTCCGCGCCATCGTTCCTTAGAAGATGTGGAGGTGCAAGGTCATGTATTTCCTCGGATTCGTTCTGAATTCGTTCAGGAACTGTTTGAGCGATTGAGAGCTGGTAACGAGGTTATTGAACAGCGTGGGGTCGGTGGAAAGCTTGCCCAGCGTTCCCTGGCCTTGGTCGATGCGGGAAGCGATCACGTCCACGTGCCCGACGGTGTTGTTGAGCCGGTTGTAGAGCTCGGGGTCTTTGGCAAGCTTGCCCAGCGTTCCTTTGCCCTCGTTGATGTTTGCCATCAAAGTGTTGGCGTGTTGCGCCGCCTGGTTAAGGTTGTTGTAGACCGAAGGATCGTTGATAAATTTGGCCGCGCTCCCTTTCCCGTGCTGGACCTGGTCCATCACCTGATTGACCTTATCGACAGTCGCAACGGCCCGGTTGTAAAGCGTTTCATCATTCAGAAGTTTGCCGAGCGTTCCCCGCCCCTTTTCCACGCGAGTCATTAACGCCTGGGCCTCGTTGGCGGTTTTGTTCAAGCTGTTGTAAAACGACTCTTCGTAGATGAGCTTGCCGATGGAGCCTTGGCCGTGCTGAATCTGGCCGGTGATATCATTCAATTTGGCGCTGAGAACTCGCAAGTTGGAGACCACGTCGTTGGCGTTCTGGACAATCTGCTTGATATCCGCTTCCTCGTGGCTTTGAACCACCCCGCCATTGGCAATCGGAGGTTGGCTGGGCCCGCCGCGACTGATGTCCACGTAGCTTTCACCCAGCAATCCGATGGTTTCAACGGTAGCCACGGAGTCCGTTCTGATCTGATCCTGATAATTGCGAGCGACCCTCATGTCGATTTCAACCGCTTTGTTGGGCTCGGTGTACGGGGAAATTCGGATGTGTTCCACATTGCCCACGGCGATCCCCGCCAGCCGCACCTGGGCCCCCTGACGCAAACTGCCGGCACTGGAAAAGTAGGTCTTGAGCGAATAGCGATGGGTGAAAAAACCCACCTGGCCGCTGATAAAGAAAATGCCGACTCCCAAGACCGCGAGACCCGCAATGACCAGAGCGCCCACGCGGAGTTGAGCCCAGGTGAGTTGTTTGCGTTGAGGCATAATTCCTCCCTTCTCGAATTATATAGGGCGCCATAAGTCGGCGACGGTCATTTATTGTAGCGCCGCTCGCCGGCAAGCGCTGCTTGCCTGAGCGGCGAAAACCGCCGGTCGCAGACCGGCGCTACAGTTTTGGAGCGTCGCCGACTTATGGCGTTACGTATAGTCCAGACAACTTATTTTAGTCCAACCCATGCGTGCCTGCGACCTCAGCGTAGGAGCTGGCGAAGATAAGGGTCCTTGGTAGCAATGACTTCATGCGGAGTACCGTGAAAATAGACAGCGCCATCCCGGAGTACTAAAAAACGCGTGGGAGCCTTCCCGTCCTTATCCCCATCTTTGCTGAGCGGGATCAGTCCTCCGGTTTCGGCGGAATAGGCGAACTTGGCCAGCCAAAATGCGTCCTGGAGCCGATGCGTCACCACGATCGAACTCACGCCGTGGATGTCCCGCAGTTTGAGAATTAGAAGATTAATGGTTTGAGCCGTCACGGGGTCAAGACCCGCAGTGGGCGAGTCGTAAAGCATAATGGGAGGATCATTCACTATCGCGCGAGCGATGGAAACCCGGCGCCTCATCCCGCCGCTCAATTCCGCGGGCATTTTCTCGATCGCCGGCTCAAGCTCCACGAAGCTGAGGACCTCCCGGGCGCGGCTTTCGATGGCGGATTCGTCTTGGAGACCTTCCTCCCGCAACCGGTAGGCGACGTTTTCGTATACCGAGAGCGAGTCAAACAACGCGCCCTCTTGGAAGACTATGCCCATTCCCTGGCGAATCGGGCGAAGCTCTGTTTCGGGGATTGGCCCCAGATCCCGGCCCTCCACCAGCACTTTTCCATCGTCGGCCTTAATCAGGCCCAGGACCAGCTTGAGGACAACCGACTTGCCGGATCCCGTGGCTCCCAGCAGGATCAGCGTTTCGCCACGTTCCACTTTGAAAGAGACATCGGACAGTGCAGGCTTCTCGTCGAAGAAAAGCCAGACATGCTCGAGTTCGATTGGGGCTGCTGAATTCATGCGAAACGCAAACTCGGTGATCCCGGGTGCAGGGAACTGTATCTAACTGGCAAACGCTTCGTTAGCACATCTTGAATGCCGGCCGTCAGACTCGGTGATTCTCGCGGGAGCCTCAAAAGAAATGGATCGCAATCAGAAACTTCGTGACGAAAAAATCAACCACCAGAATGAGGACCGAAGCTACGACCACCGCCTGGGTGGTCGAACGGCCTACACCCTCAGTCCCGCCCCGGGTGCTTAACCCAAAATAACACCCCACCAAAGCGATAATGACCGCAAAGAGAAAAGGTTTGAGCAAGCCCTGCGTCACATCTTGGAATGTGAGCGCCTGATAGGCGTACGTCCAGTACTCGACCGAAGACAAATGGACGGTGTAGTAGCTTACAAAAAAACCCCCCAGCATCCCACAAAAGTCGGAAAGGATCGTCAGCAGAGGCAGTGTGATCACGGTCGCGTAAACACGCGGGGTGACCAATTTGCGGATGGGGTCCGTTCCCAGAGCGCGCATGGCATCGACCTGCTCGCTGACGAGCATCGATCCGATCTCCGACGCGATGCCGGAACTGATTCGACCTGCAACCATCAGCGAGGTGAGGACAGGACCCAATTCCCTGACGACCGATAGGGAGACGACTTGCCCTAAGATCGCGACTTCGCCGAAGGTGCTGAGCGTTCGATAGGTCTGCAAGGCGAGAACGCCGCCCGTGAAAAAGCCCGTCAGCAAGACAATCGGCAACGATCCGACCCCGATGATATCCATCTGGATTAATGTGTCGGCGACGTAGCGCGGAGAACTGAAAAGGTTCCAGAGTGAGGCGGTGAGCAAATAGGTGAAGTCCTGAACGGACTGGACCTTGCGCTTGATGAACCGGTCGATTGAAATATCTTGCATCGGCTTAGGAGACTTATATCCTAATCGAAGGAGGCCTTTGGGGCAATGTCGCGATCGGAAATTCTGAAGTCAAGCATCTCTGGGAAAAGAGGACAGGAAAAACGGCACAAAAAAAGAGGAGGGGGAAGGTCATTCCCCCTCCAAGCGTCGGGTCTTGGGTCTAATCTCCGAGCTTCGTTCCCGTAGGATCCTCAGACTCTTGAGGGCCAACCAGGACGAGCTCTGCGTACTATATGGCACGAGCAGGTCCAAAGTTTCACGCCGGCCCATGCATTTTTCATAATGAGATTAAAACGTTAAGTGTCAATCTATTAGCATGAGTACTGCTTAGTTACTTATCTCATGAAATATCATGGCGGCTCAGGTTTTTATATTGCTTTTTGTATCTGTTTCTTCTGAAATCCCGAATTCTGCAGATTGCGAAACATCATTTCTCGAGATATCCCCCTCCGAATTTCTGCTGGATATTAGCTAAAGCTAAGAATATGTTCTTGGTTTACGTACACTGTTTCTGCGGTTACCTTGACCAGTCACCGGGATAAGGCGTTAAATTAAGCATGGTACCCTGAGAAACATTTGTCTGCAGTGCATCTTATATAAAGACTCCCTTGGGAGAATCGTGAGAGCTGCTGACGGGAAGAACCTGCTTGATCGACATTCACTGCCACCCGTTGCCCGGTGTTGACGACGGGGCCAAGAGCTTTGAGGTCGCCGTGGCCATGTGCCAGATGGCGGCGAAGGAGGGGACCACCTGTCTGGTGGCCACACCGCACTGCAACTACAAGTATGCCTTTGATCCGGAAGTAAATCGAGCCAAACTGCGGGAGCTTCAGGCTGCCGTGGGCGCGACTCCAAAGCTGCTCCTGGGGTGTGATTTTCACCTTTCTTACGACAATATCCAAAAACTCACAGAAGATGGCTCCCACTTTACGATCAACAAAAGTTCTTACCTCCTGGTGGAATTCGGTGACCATTTCGTCCCCGAACAGATGGACAACGTGTTCTATGAAATCGAGGTAGCCGGCTTTATCCCCATTCTTACTCATCCGGAGAGAAATCCCACCATCCAGAACAAGCCGGAGCTGCTTTTCCACTGGGTCACGCGCGGATGCCTTGTCCAAATCACGGCAAAATCCTATCTGGGTGGTTTTGGGTCGCAGGCCCAGGCGCTATCCGAGGAGTGGCTTGACCGCAACCTTGTCCATTTTTTTGCTTCTGATGCGCACGATCTAGTCTATCGGCCTCCGGGGCTTTCCTCTTGTTATGAAAAGGTTGCCGCAGCCAAGGGGGAAGAAACCGCTGATTTGCTGCTGGAAAAGAATCCATCAGCTGTGATCAACGGAGCGCCCTTTCCGCCTCCGCCTCAACCTCTTGGTCCTAGGCATACACCCAAGAAAAAAGGGTGGTTTTCCTTTTTACGAGACTAGAGATCTCAGAGTGGCAATGGATTCGTGGAAATTCTGACGTGGCCTCAGCAGAGGGTCCGGCGGGTTCAATAATCGGTTTCCAGCTCTCCAGCATCCACCTGTGCTCTTCCGGCCGGTGGAACCGGGGCTTAGGTCTGGTTGGCGAGCAAGGAAAGCATTAGAGATCGGCATGTTTGCCAGAAAAATCCATGTTGAGATTCTTGAACCTGGGGAGGCGCGTGCGTGCCCGGTTGGATGGTTGGACAATTTCTGCATGAGAAGTTTCACCGGGCGTACTGCTTTTGATGATGCGTTGCCTGTCGCCGACGGCTTGCTTGAGGCGGGGTTCAGAGTTGATCTGAAGGCGCTGCAGAAGGACTTGGAAGATTGGCTGACGCGAAAACACGGGCGCGGCGCGCACGTAAAGCTTCGATTGACGGAAAAACAATAATCGGAGCGCAGCCTGCCGACGGAGAAGGTTTCGGGGGTTCGAACAGCGCAGAGCGGGCTGCGAAAAGCCTGACCCCGCACTCCTGAATGGGAAGGAGGAAGTGGGCGAGTATATTAAGTAATTCTGCAACGCCCACTTCCCCAGGTAGTCACAGAGTTGAATTGCTTATTTCGATGGTATCGGGATTGGATTGGTTGCTAGCAAGCCAGCATTTTTTTGCGGCGGCAAGTTTTGGCTCTACGGCCGAATTGCGCTATAATTTGCGCTCTAGTAATCCATGGTCAGCCGGTCTTGAAACGGCTCGTGGTTTAGCCAAATTCTAACCGGACTTTATTTACTTTCTGGTCGGCCGATCGGGGACCGCGAATTAAGGCGAGGGTATTTTCTCCGCCCAAGCGGTTCTTCGATGCCTGCGGGATCTGCCCGGCGCTCGTGCCGACCTTGCCAGAAAAGGAGTTTCGATGTGTGGAATCGTAGCTTACGTCGGTCACAAGGATGCCACCCAGGTTCTCATTGAGGGCCTCAAGCGGCTTGAATACCGGGGGTACGACTCTAGTGGAATTGCAGTTCTGGGCGCCCAGCCCTATCTCGCAAAGGCCGTGGGGAAAGTGGCGGCCCTTGAGCATAAGGTCTGGCAAGAAAAGCCCGAGGGAACGACAGGCATCGCCCATACCCGCTGGGCAACACACGGGAAACCCACGGAGGCAAATGCGCATCCGCATTGTGATTGTTCCAGGCAGCTCTTCCTGGTTCACAATGGAATCATTGAAAATTACTTGCACCTCAAGAAGAAGCTGACCAGCGACGGACACATCTTCACTTCTGAAACGGACACGGAAGTTCTCGTCCACCTTGTCGAAAGCACGTACCAAGGCGATCTTGAAGCCGCCGTCCAGAAGGCATTGCTCCAGATCGAGGGCACTTATGGAATCGCGATCATGCACGCTTCAAACCCTCATCAGATTATTCTGGCCCGGAGAGGCAGCCCGATTGTTTTAGGTATTGGCCATGGCGAATCCCTGGCTGCCTCGGACCCCTCTGCCCTCGCCCAGCACACCGATCAAGTGGTCTATCTTGAAGACAACGAAGTGGCTCGGCTTGAGCCCGGGGAGTTTTTTATCAGCACTCTCCAGAACCGGCGGGTCGATCGAAGAGTCATCGCAATCGACGTCGAAATGGCAGCTCAGGACCGTGGCGAGTTTCCGCACTTCATGCTCAAAGAAATCTTTGAGCAGCCGGAAACGGTTGAAAATGCGATTCGCGGCCGGTTAAACCATTCGGAAGGCGTGGCCAAGCTGGGGGGGCTGGAATCGGTTCTGGACCGCCTGGAGCAGGCTCGCCACCTCATCATCGTGAGTTGTGGAACAAGTTATTATGCCGGTCTGCTTGGAAGGTACGTTTTTGAAGCGCTCACGGATTTGACGGTGGAAGTGGAACTGGCCTCGGAGTTCCGTTACCGGAAATTGAATCTTCGGCAGAACACCGTGGTCCTGGCTATCAGCCAGTCCGGGGAGACGGCCGATACGCTGGCCGCGCTGCGGGAGGCCAAACGCAAGGGAGCCTTGGTGCTGGGTCTTGTCAATGCCGTGGGCAGCTCGATTGCCCGCGAAACCCATGCCGGGGTTTACTGTCACGCGGGGCTCGAAGTCGGTGTAGCGTCAACCAAGTCTTTCCTTTCCCAGGTCACCATCCTCACTTTGATGGCCCTGCTCATCGGCCGAAGTCGGGACCTTTCCTACGAGGAAGGGTACGGTCTCATCCGGGCGCTCGAGAAGGTACCTGACCAAATTCGAGAAATTCTTACGCAATCGGATCAGGTCCGGAAGCTGGCGGAGAAATACATTCATGCCCAGCACTTCCTCTATATCGGCAGAAAATATCAGTATCCGGTTGCGCTCGAAGGCGCTCTAAAGTTGAAGGAGATTGCCTACATCCACGCCGAGGGCTATGCCGCCGGCGAAATGAAACATGGCCCTATTGCCCTGATTGATTCCGCGTTTCCAACCATGGCCATCGTTCCGGAAGACAGTTCGTATGAAAAGATTGCGTCGAATATTCAGGAAATTCGGGCCCGGGATGGCCGCGTTATCGCTGTGACAACCGCGGGCAATACAAGGCTGAGTTCTTTGGTGGACGATGTGATCATTGTTCCTCACACCCTTGATCCGGTGATGCCTTTGCTGACCGTGATTCCTCTTCAGCTTTTTGCTTATCACTGTGCGGTCCTGCGGGGGTGTGATGTGGATAAGCCTCGTAACCTTGCGAAAAGCGTTACGGTTGAATAGTCCTATTGAAATGCTGCAAATAAATTGACAGCAGCGCTGTAGCGCGGGTCTATGATCTTTCGCCGCTCAGGCAAGCCGCGCTTGCCGCCGAGCGGCGCTGCAAAAAAACGCCGTCACGGTATTTTGCAGGGCTCCGTCGTCACCCCTTTTGATTTTTTGAGGAGTGCCAGGTCCAAGCGCTCTCGATGACCGTAGGGAGGTCAGAGTGGCGAGGACGCCATTTCAGCATCCGAAGAGCTTTTCTGGGGTCCGCGACTAGAACCGCCGGATCTCCCGCTCGCCGGGGCCCTTTTTGCACCGGAACCTGCCCCTTGGAGAGCTTGCCGACAGCCTTAATGACTTCCAGGACAGAGTGGCCTTTGCCCGTCCCTAGATTGAGCGAAGCGCTTTCACCGCCCCGCGCCAGATGTTCCAGCGCCAGGACGTGCGCTTCCGCCAGGTCCGCAACGTGGATAAAGTCGCGAATCGGCGTCCCGTCCGGGGTGGGATAATCGGTGCCATAGATTTCTACGGCCCCGCGCTGGCCAAGCGCAGCCTGGATGACCAGCGGAACGAGATGACTTTCGGGGTTGTGCTCTTCCCCAATTTCCCCTTCCAGGTCCGCTCCCGCCGCGTTGAAGTAGCGCAGGGCCATCCATCGCAACCCGTAGGCAACCCCATACCAATGCAGGGCACGCTCCATAAAGAGCTTCGATTCGCCGTAGGGATTCACGGGACGCTGGGGATGATCTTCGGGAATGGGAACCTTCTCAGGGTCGCCGTAAGTAGCGGCGGAGGAGGAGAACACGATGTGCTTCACCTGATGGGCTTTCATCGCGTCGAGAAGCCCCAGGGTGTTGACGTCGTTATTCCAGAAATATTTCTGCGGGTTGCTCATGGATTCACCCACCAGCAGGCTGGCGGCGAAATGCAGAACACCCTCGATGCGATAGTCCCGGATGATCTCGTTCACGAGATCGCGATCGGCAAGATCGCCTTCGATAAAGGGGCCCCACTTGACCGCCGAACGATGGCCCGTGCTGAGGTTGTCGAGAATGATCGGACCGTGTCCGGCCTGGGCAAGCGCCTTGGTCGTTTGACTTCCTATATATCCGGCGCCGCCGGTCACCAGCACTCGCATTGTCCGGGGGTCTCCTCTCTCTGCTGGTGTGTGGAGCGCGGCCCTCAGGCCAAGCTCTGCAACATATCCTGCCGCGTGCCGTTTCCGCAACTCCAATTTTGCCGGCGCCCCGCGCAAACCGCCCGATTGCTGCTGGCCAAGTGCGCAACCTGGCGGGTGCATCCGCAGATTTCCGTTACATCAGCTGGCTGTTTTAGTGCTCTGAGGTGCCATATATATTCCGTGGCTCGGAATGTATACGGCGCCGGCCGTTTGTAACCGTATCATCTGCTCCCTCCAGGGGAGACTTTTTAAGCACGATAGCCGGCAATGCAGATGCGTAATCGTAAGGTAACGAATGCCAGTTGAAGAAAATAGCTGAAACGATCATCCATGCTGCCGCGCGTTCGAATGGCATATTTCGAACAAGCCAGAGAGATACCAATACCCCTGCTATGAGAATCACGAGGGTCAGTTTCAGTTTGTAAACGCCTGATAACTCGAGGACGTTACGGGCCGTAAGGTAGCCCATCTGGTCTGATACGCTTGCTTGAGCATGAATACAAGCAAATACCCAGCCAGGTCCAGCCAAGGCCGTAGAAAGGCAGAGAAGAAATATTCCCGTTAGTACGACGCTCCAAGCAATCTGCCATTTTCGGCGTAGAATAATGAGTAAAAATAGGCCTAACAGCAGATGTAACTTGATCGATGCAAGACCTAGCCAAATCCCCGCATCCCAGTCCCTGCGGTCCTTTGCGGACTTGAGCGCAAGCACAATGAACAGCAACAAAAGCGCGGCATCTTGTCCGAATGCCAGCGTCTCTCCGATAGGGATTAGTAACGCGAAGAGTAGCAGTCTGCGGAGGAATTGAGACCGCGCCACCAATACGTCTCGAATTTCATGTCGCAGCAGCCACCCGGAGATGCCAAACAGAACAATGCTGACTGTATTCCAAAGCGCAAATGCTACGGAAAATGGGAAGAAGCTGAATGGGACGAACAGCAACGATTCCCAAGCTGCGCGATCAAATGGAGCCCTGAAAGGGTATAGTGCTAGAGTATAAAGATCGAGGGCATGACCGGTTCTAACCTCTTTCCCTGCAATGTAAACCCAATAAAAATCGGCCCTGCCGCTAAGCTCTATGCCTTTAAGCAGACGAGCGATGAACAATACGACGACCGCTGTAAAGAAAATCAGCGCGACAAATTTGGCGTTTTTGCGTGTTACGACGGAAGTGGAAATCTCATCCTCCGACGCAAGCATATCCGTGACTTATAGATAAAGCAACCCCATCGTGCTCTGCATGGCCGCTGCGCATCTGTTACCCCCTAACTTACCTGTGCCCAGACAGGCGTTGCAATACCTGACCCTTTGCTTTGCCTTCTTCCCGGCGTGGATCGCGCTGCTTTTAGGCCAGACGGCCACCGTGCTTCTGCTGATCTTAACCCTGATATTCATCAGTTTCGAACGCGGAGAGAATCTCAACGCTGCTTTCTGCTTGGACTCGGCCCGCGCAGATTCCCACAGCGCGGGGCTTCTTCGGGACGGGCTTGGGCGGGATCCAGCCGCCTGCTTGGCGTGATGGATTCATCGCGGTGTTGTGCCTGTCGATCATCTGGCTGCCTTATCGGGGCTGGCAGCGCTAGGGAACGCGAAGGTACGGGTTTTCTAGCGCCGTGGCGTCTTCCATCCTTGCAAGTTTCCACCTCTACGATTACGATCTGATTTTGCTTCTTCTGCCCTTTTTGCTGATGGCCGGGCAAATACGTCACCGGATAACGAAATCGGCGGTAGCGGATCCCTATCTTCCTGCCTACCGGCTCCCGTGCAGTTGGCCAGCATCTACCGGCTTTTCTGGCCAATCGCTATCTTTGCGACTTCGTTGTTTGGCCTGCGCAAAGCTGAAGAGGCTTAATCCTTTTGGACGGTTCGGAGTCGATAATGGAAATCCCAGTTTCGGTGGTCATTCCGGTCTACAATGAACGGACAACGATTGAGGAGATTCTCTTCCGGGTCCAGGCGGTGGATCTCGAGAAGGAACTGGTCATTGTCGATGACGGGTCGACGGACGGAACTCGCGAATTCCTGGCTGAACTCGCGCGCCATTCAACAGCCAACCAGGGCGTGATGACGCTTCCCGTCAGCAAGCGTCCGTTGCCCGCGGCCAACATCCGGGTGCTTTTCCAGGATCGCAATCAGGGCAAGGGCGCAGCGCTTCGTCGCGGCTTTCGAGAAGCTCGCGGCGAGATTGTCGTCATTCAGGACGCCGACCTTGAGTACGATCCCCAGGACCTCCACGGCCTGATTCAGCCCATCTTACGTGGCGATGCAGACGTGGTCTATGGATCGCGTTTCCTGGGAGGTCCCCACCGCGTCCTCCTCTTCTGGCATTACATAGGCAACAAGTTCCTCACCACTCTTTCGAATGTGTTCACGGACCTCAATCTCTCCGACGTGTGGACCTGTTACAAGGCGTTCAGGCGCGAGGTCCTGGAACGGCTCGATCTGCGAGAGAACCGCTTTGGGTTCGAGCAGGAGATCACCTGCAAGGTCGCGAAGAGCGGCTGGCGCGTTTACGAGGTCCCGATCTCCTACTACGGGCGCACCTACGGGGAGGGCAAAAAGATCACCTGGAAGGACGGGGTCCGCGGCCTTTGGTGCATCCTCCGCTACGCCTCGCGACCCACATGCAGGACCGGTCCGCCCAAGTAGCGCGGCCTCCAGGGCGGCAGGAGACGCCATCCGAGGTCTGCAACTGTAGCGGCGATCGGCGGCAAGCACTGCTTGCCTGAGCGCCGGCTTTTGAGGGATAGTAAAATGGGGTAGCTATGGTTGGCGCATTCCCAACCGTGGGCCTTCCCCATTTGAAGAACCCACAGTCAGCAGAGCGCTGACTGTGGCTTGTATCTTACCCATCGATGAGAGAGAACATACTGGGATGGGCGGAGGAGGTTTCGGGGAGGCCGGCCGTGGCTGAGGCCCGACGCAGAGTCGAGAGCCTGTTGGGTAGATCGGCCCCCCGCCCTCTTCTCCGACGCCGTGGAAGAATCTACCCGCTGCACCAGCCCCGAAATGGATACCCCCTTGGCAGATTCATATATATATTTTTCCCTCGGGGGGTATACTTTCTTTGTAGTTAGGTTCGTCGGGAGTCTGACTGGCCGAAAGCCCGTGAACGGTTACCATTTTAGGGAGAACAAAAGTATGAAAAGTTGTTGCAGCCGTATCCAATGGGTGCAGGTGTGCCTTTACCTGCCAGTCGCTTTAGCCGCTACGCTTTTCGCCGTCGCCGGGGTGAAAGCCAGCGCCTCCAACAGGCGTTGGCCGCCCCCGCCCGCCTCCAAAAACGTTACCATTTCCAACGGCGGCCTCTCGGTGACATTTAATCTTTCCTGGGGCGCAGTGGTAGTCGGCATCGCCAATAAAAATGTGGCCAAGGGGCTGAATATCGTGGATTCCAATGATGTGGGCCGGGAGTTGCAGACGGATCAGTTTCTTAGTCTAAAGATCGGCGGTCGCCGGGAGCTGATGATTAACCCCACTCAGGCCGGTGCTGAAGGCTACCAAGGGTATTATCAGCATCCAAAAGGAATCGTGTTTCCCGAAAAAGGGAGTCCGGTGGTTCACTGGTCTTCCAGCCGCTACCATTTTCATGCAATCATCAAGCCCTGGGATTACGACACGGGCAATCCCACCAACTGGGTTTACGTCGAGGACGTTCGCATCAATTCCCGAGGGGTCGCCCATTTTCATTACACCTTCTACAACCACGAGCCGAAGACGTACATTATGAACACCGAGGTGCCCACCCTCTACTCGGATCACACCGACGCCTTTATGTACCCCCTGATCTCCCCGTATACCCAGCCGCACTCCACGCGCCGCCAAGAGAAGAATTCAAAATGGCCAGTAAAGCTGATCACCGGGGACCTATCTTGGCCGCAGCCGGGGATCACCTCAAAAGGGTGGATCGCCAACATTGATACCGGCAATAACCTCGGCATATTCTATACCACGCCAATGGGGCTTCCAGAAACGTTCGGCACCTTCCCCGGTGCTGCCGTTTCCGATAAACTGCCGCTGGGTAAGACGAACGTGTCGGCAGATGGGCTTACATCCTATCCCGGCGAAATCTATTCCATTGAGTTTTCGGTATTGGTCAGCCCCCCCCGGAAGGGGCCTAGCCTCATCTCCCAACAACCTCCCGCCGTCTTGAAGATCGTACACAACGTTCCGCCGAAGACAGGAGTTCAACAATGATGTGTAAATCGTTGTATTGAAGAAGGCCTTCTTAGCATCCCCGCCACGTTGAATTCAACGTGGCTCGAAACTTGCATAATCTCCCCATCGGGGTCAGGCCCTTTTCTTTTTCACGGTCCAGGCCATCACCATCTTCGCATTGTGCCGGCTGGCGCAGACCCTGATTTTTGGGGTCTGCGATTTCCCGGAACCTGTCGCTTCGCGAGATCGCAGACGCTGCAATCCAAGCGTCTGCGCCACCCGTCGCACAACACTATACGTAACGCCATAAGTCGGCGTGACCTGCTCCCCAAAAACTGTACCAAAGTCAGATATGATTTTGGGACAAAAGGGAGGCAAGGCGATGCCGAAGCGGAAGTTTTCGGAAGCAGAAATTATCGGAGCGATACACCAAGTGGACGC
>Ga0307374_10003378_pt1 | contig 27287 bp, 24 predicted proteins | sample OX3MG_FD_202532 | JGI IMG/M metagenome (GOLD analysis project Ga0307374, IMG submission 202532) | Soil microbial communities from Risofladan, Vaasa, Finland - OX-3 | ecosystem: Environmental > Terrestrial > Soil > Coastal area > Acid sulfate soil | place: Finland: Risofladan, Vaasa | collected...
TGCCGTCGCGTGATCGCCGCGCCGCGCGACCCCACTGCTATAATGTGTCCATGAGTTTTGTAAAGGTGGAACTCGAGGACGCCGTTTATGAGCAGCTGAGAGCCGAGGCGGTCGAGCGGAACATGACTGTGGCAGCCGTCCTCGGGGAAATTGCCGCACTTGCCGCTCAGGGACGGAAGGGTGCTGACGAGGCACGAACAGCGGCGCGCAGCCACCTTGAGCTCTATCCCAGGATGTTCGAACGCCTGGCGAAGTGATGGTCTGGTGCGAACTGCGCGTCGCTGGGCACCTGGGCGCGCGGCTGCGGGAGATCTTTGCGCAACACCTTGCATGAGCCCCTCAAGCGGGCGCTGGTGGCAGCCGATCCCTTTCCAGAGTGAGGTTCGCATTCTGGTATGATGCCCCGTGGCAATGGCTGGTAATTCTACAATCGAGGTCGAAGCGCTTGGCGCAGCCGGCAGAGCGGAGGACGATGCCGCGTGGGCGAGCCTGCCCGCCACCGACGAAGCGATTTTGCGCATGCGCCAGTCCGTCATCCAGGGTCAGCACTGGTTCGAAGCGCTCCTCGACGCGGTCGGGCGCTGGCGCGTGCCCGAGGAGACTATTGGCGAGCGCAGCTTCTGCTATCTCATCCTGGGCGAGGCGTTCGACTGGCTGCTGCTCGCGGAACGGCTGATCGATGAGATGCCGGACCTCGTCCCGGCGCGGGAGAGCGAAGCGCTGCTCTTCGACAACCGGTGGCCGATTGAGGTCGATGACGCCGAGTTCGCTGAGCGGCTGGGCCCGGCCAAACACAGCGCGCACCTGAACTTTCTCTATGGCGTGCTCGTGGAATCGGCGCTGCAGTTGAGCATCGAAGAAGAGATCCACAAGGAGAACCGCAATCGCCCATGGGGCCAGGACACCCGCGTCGATGAATCGATGTTCGAGCGTGTGTACGGCCGCGCGCGGGGCGACGTTGTCGAGCAGTATTACGTGGAGACGGGCAGAAAGCTGCGCGCAGACGTCGCGCTTGCGGATTGGACGACGTTCACATACTGGCTCTTCAAACAACGTCTGCGGCGCCAGGACAAGGCACGCGTGGCGAGCGATACGCGCAAGGGGCTGGCGCAGCTCACGAAAATGGAGCTGGCCGTGAGCGAGCGGCGGCATGGCGCGCGGCTCGACGAGGCGGACTTCGCCGCGCGATACAACGCCTGAGGCATCGCCCCGAGCGGGCCACGGGGGTGGCATGAACCCTGCATTCCCTCGACGGACCTTCGCGGTTTTCCTGGCGATGGCGGTGCTGGTACTGGCGATCGGGGCGATCTCTTTTGCCACCACCTGGAGCTTCGAACGTGCAAGTTCGCGTGTGAACCGCAGCCACCGGCTCTCGGCCCAGATCGACCGTGTGCTCAGCGATGTGCAGGACGCCGAGACCGGGCAGCGCGGGTTCCTGATCACGGGGCAGGAGAGCTACCTGACGCCCTATACCGAGGCCGTCGGCCGGCTCCCCGCCGACCTTGCCGCGCTGCGCTCCGGTCTTGCCGGGGATGCCGAGCAGATCCAGCGCTTCAACCAGCTCCAGGCGGAAGTGGCGGCGAAACTTGGTGAACTGCGGACAACACTCCAGGTGGCGCAAACGGCGGGAGCAAGCGCGGCGCGCCAGAGCGTGCTCAACAACCGCGGGGAGCAGTACATGCAGGAGATCCGCGGGAGCATCGACAGCATGCGCCGGGCCGAACAGGAGCGGTTCGACGAAGCTGCGAATGCCCGTGACACAGCGGCGCGCAACCAGATCATCGCACTGGGGAGTCTGCTCGCTGTCGAAATCGTCCTCCTGGGCGTGCTCGCGCTCTTCATCCGGAGATACGTGGGCGAGCGGCGCAAGCGCGCCGACCAGGCGGTCGAGCTTGCGGAGGCACACTATCGCGCAATCGGCGATGCCATCCCGTTTGGCGTTTGGGCGGCGGACGGCATGGGCCGCCTCACCTATGTCAGTGAGAGCTTCCTCGCGTTCATCGGCCTCACGTTTGAGGAGTTTCGGGACGGAGGCTGGGCGCGTATCCTGCCGGCCGAAGCCGCGGCGAAAATGGCCGCCGAATGGGAACGCTGCCGGGCCGATGGCCTTCCCTTCGACTACCTCGAGGAATTGCGCGGTGCGGACGGAGCGGTGCGCACCGTGCTCGGGCGCGGCGTCCCGATCCCATCGTCCAGGGGTGGCATGCAGGCCGGATATGCGGGGATCAACCTCGATGTGACGGAGCGGGCGGAGATCGAACAGGCGCTCCGCCAGAGCGAAGACCGCTATCGGACGCTGGCGGAGGCGCTGCCGGCGATGGTCGCATCGAGCGCACCGGACGGCCAGGCCCGCTATCACAACTCTCGCTGGTCGGAGTACACGGGCCTTTCGGGGGAGGAGCTCGCCGGCGAGGGATGGCGTGCAGCCGTGCACCCGGACGACCTGCCCGCCATCCTCGCCGAGTTCGAAGTAGCGCAGGCAAACTGTTCAGCGTTTGAGTTCGACTACCGCATCCGCAGCCGGTCGAGCGAGTATCGCTGGCACCACGACCAGACTATCCCTGTGTTCGACGATGACGGTGGCCTGGCAATGTGGCTCAGCATCGAGATGGACATCGAGTCACAGAAACAAACGGAGGAGGGGCTGCGCGACGCCGCTGCAGCCAAGGACGAGTTCCTCGGGCTCGTCTCTCACGAGCTGCGGACGCCACTGACGATTATCGTTGGCAACGCACGCGCCCTGCGGCGCATCGCGACGCTATCGCCTGAGGAACAGTCGACCAGCATCGCGGACATCCAGGCGGAGGCAGAGCGGCTGCAGCGGCTCATCGAGAACATGCTGACGCTTTCGCGGATCGAGAGCCAGGCACAGGTGGCGCCGGAGCCGGTGCTCTTACAGCGTGCACTGCCCGGGATCGTTTCGCGGCAAGTTGTTTCGCGGCCCATGCAGGTAGATATCCCGGAGGACCTGGCGCCGGTCGCCGCGGACCCGCTGTATATCGAACAGGTCGTGCGGAACCTGATCAGCAACGCCGCGAAATACAGCCAGGCGGGTTCGCCGATCGATGTGCGGGCGCGCAATGAGGGGCAGCTCGTCTCAGTGTCGGTGCTGGACCGCGGGACCGGCGTCGCCCCGGACGAGATGACGCGCATTTTCGAGCCGTTCTTTCGGTCGCGGAAGACTTCCGCGCAGGCTGCCGGGGCGGGGCTGGGGCTCTCCGTCTGCAAGCGCCTGATCGAAGCGCTGGGTGGACACATGTGGGCGCGGATGCGGGCGGGCGGCGGGACCGAGGTGGGATTTTCGCTGCCTGCCTACGCCGACACCGATGAGCCCGAGCCCACCGTGCGTGGCAACGGGTCGGCGGCGTGAGACCGCAAGCGCTATCGCGCGAGGCCGCTGACCGCTAGATTCGGGACAATGGCGTGGTACTGGTGGATAGTTGGCCTGGCCGTGGTGTTTACGGCGATCACGGCGGGGAGCGTGGCGGTGCTGCTGGCGACGAGCCGCGGGCGCCGCTTTGTTGCCCTCTCCACTCGCGGCAAAGTGAGCTTTGGCCGGGACCTGGCCTCGCGCGAGGGTGTGCCGTGGTATGCGAAGGGGATCGTGGCGGTTGTCCTGGGCTACCTCGCGCTGCCGATCGACCTGATCCCGGATTTCATCCCCATCCTTGGGCAGGTGGATGACATCGCGGTGGTCGCGGGCGGCACGGTGCTTCTCCTCTTAGTGGTACCCCGCGAGGCGTTTGAGGCCGCGATCGTCCGGGCTGAAGCGGCCGACGCATCTCGTTCCGCGGAGCGGGCCGCGCGGCGGGCCCGTTAGACGGCGAGCAGGGCGCGGGTGAGCGCCTGGAGGTCTCTGCGGGTCGCCTCGAGCTGGCCGCCGCTGTGCCAGATGCCCACCTCCAGCATTGCGAGCAAGTAGGTCGTGATGAGCGAGCGGGCGGTGGTATCGACGGGGACGGCGCGTAACTCACCGCTGGCGATACCCTCGTTCAACAGCACCTTGTAGGCGGTGACCAGCCACTCCATGGGCTGCTCCGGGCGGTGGGCGCCATGGCGGCTGTCGAGTTGAAAGGCCGCGCCGAGAATGGGGCGGTTCTCAAGGATGTAGGTGGCGAACGTGTCCAATGCCGTGCAGACCCGGTCGACCGCTGGGGTGGTGTCGTCGACGGCGGCCCTATAGCGTTCAACGGCCTCATCCGAGTGGAGGCGAAGGACTTCGTGGAGCATCTCCTCCTTGGAGGCGAAGTAGCCATAGAGCGTCCCGACGCCGGTGTCGGCCTGCTCCGCGATCTGCTGGATGGAGGTCTCTTCATAGCCTCTATCGCGAAAGAGCGTGCCGGCCGCCGCCAGGATCATGGCGCGGGTGCGCGCTTTGCGGCGGGCGAGACGGCTCCCAGCGGGGCCGGAAACCGCGCTTCCCGAAGGACGTGCATCGACTTGTACCACGTGTCGCCAACCTTTCGCGGTCAATGAGTGTGCACCTGTGTGCGGAGCGTGCCGAACGCAATGGGCCACCACTCGGATGCGAACGACGGTACTACATCGCTCGGCTTGCCGTCACGTGCCCGCGCGGGCTGGCGGCCGGGGGGGAGGACGGCCTACGATCGGCGGATGGATTCGCCCGACTGGTACCTCGTGCTGGATGTTCGGCCGGACGCTGGTGCGGATGAGATTAAGGCTGCTCATCGGCGCCGGGCGCGGGAGCTCCACCCCGACATCAGCGCTGCTCCAGACGCCACAGCGCGCATGGCGGAGCTGAATCGTGCGCGTGATGTGTTGCTGGACCCGAGGCAGCGGGCGGCGTTCGACCACGCGCGCGAAGCCGCAACCCCGCGGCGGCGCGGGTTCGCCGGCATTGGCAGCTTCGCCAGCGCCCGCGCACGCACGAACCCGGCGGCGGCCGCCGGCAGCGAGCGCACACGTTTCACGTTCACGCGGGGCGCCGGTGCGGCGGCGCAGCGCCAGGAGGACGCAGCAGGTGAAGAGGCGGCGGCGCGGGAAGCATCGCGGCGCACTGCGGAAGCGCGGCGCTGGCGTTTCGACCCGCGGCGTGGCCCGACGGGGGAAGACTGGTACGCCTTCCTTGGCGTGCAGCCATGGGCGACGAGCACGGAGATTCAATCCGCCGTCCGCGGCCTCGCGGGACAGGCGGGCGACCCCACGCTTTCAAACGAGGAGCTGCGCTCCCGGCAGGCCAAGCTCGCCATGGCCTGGGAGACGCTGGGGGTCGCAGTGGTGCGCGAAGCCTACGACGCCCGGCGCCCGGAGTGGACACCAGCGCCCGGACCGCAGCACGACTGGTATGAACTGCTGGGCCTCCCGCGGGGCGCTTCCCGCGAGGCGGTAGGCGAAGCGGTGACGCGGCTTTCGCGCGAGACGGGGACACGGCTCTGGAACGCCGACCTGCGCGAGCGGGACGCACGCCTGCGCGAGGCATGGTGGACGCTCAGAGACCCGGCCCGGCGCGCGGCCTACGATGCGGCACTGGAGCGAAGCCGCTAACGAGGGCCTACACTCCGCTGCATGGCTACCACGCTTTCGACCGAGACTGAGGCCGGTGTCCGCATCGTCACCCTGACGCGGGCGCGGGAATACAACACCATCACTGCGGCCCTGCGCGACGAACTGGCGGAGGCGATCGACGCCGCCGACCGGGACCCCGCCGTGCACGTCATCCTGTTGCGCGCGGAGGGCCCGGCGTTTTGCGCCGGATATGGCCTGGATTGGGCGACGCGTGCGCCCGCACCGGGAGGGACGAGCGATACGCGCCCGCTGTGGGATTCCGTGCAGGACATGGCGATGATCGGGCGGTTCGTCGATACCTATATGAAGCTCTGGTATGCGAAGAAGCCGACGATCGCGGCGGTGCAGGGCTGGTGCATCGGTGGCGGCACCGACATGGTGCTGTGCGCGGACATCATCATTGCCGGCGACGACGCGCGCTTTGGCTATCCGCCGAGCCGCGTGTGGGGCACGCCGACGACGGCGATGTGGGTCTACCGCATGGGGCTTGAAAAGGCGAAGCGCTACATGCTCACCGGCGACGAGATACCCGCGGCAACTGCAGCGGAGATTGGCCTGATCCTGGAAGCGGTGCCCGCGGCAGCGCTGCAGGAGCATGCGCTGACGTTCGCCAAGCGTATGGCACAGGTGCCCGTGAACCAGTTGATCATGCTCAAGCTCCTGTGCAACCAGACAGCCGAGAACATGGGCCTGGCGTCGAGCCGCCAGCTTGGCATCCTCTTCGATGGCATCGCCCGGCACACTCAGGAGGGCGCAGATTTCGTTGCGCGCGCGAACGAAGCCGGCTTCCGCCAGGCAGTACGCGAACGGGACGACCCGTTCGGCGATTACGGTTCGCGCCCGAAGTAAAGGGGAATGGCGCGGGCAGCAGCTGGAGCGCCCGGAGGGGCGAGCGGAGCTTCGGCTGCTGTTGTAGTCTGCGCGCATGGTTAACCTTCACGTCAACGGTGAGTTGCGGGACGCGGCCGACCCCCGGCGCAACCTGCTCAGCTATCTCAGGTTCGACCTCGCCCTGACGGGCACGAAGTATGGTTGTGGCGAAGGGCTTTGCGGGGCGTGTACGGTGCTCGTCGATGGCCAGCCGCTGCGCTCCTGCCTGGCGACGGTCGCCAGCGTCGCGGGGGGACGCGTCACCACCATCGAAGGGCTGGCGACGGGGGAGTCGCTGCACCCCGTGCAGGAGGCGTTCGTCGAAGAGACGGCCCTGCAGTGCGGCTATTGCATCCCCGGCTTCATCATGACGGCGGTCGCCCTGCTGGCGCGGGTACCGCAGCCAGACACAGGCCAGGTGCGTGAGGCGTTGGCTGAAAACATGTGCCGCTGCGGCGCCTATCCACGGATTGAGCGTGCGGTCCTGCGGGCGGCCGGGTGCGAACGATGAGCGTCGGCGAAGGGCTAACGATCCGCGGTGCCTCGGCACTGGGGCTCCCTCTCCCTGCCAGCGGATACGCACGCCAGGCCTATGGCAATGTCACGCCAGACTTCGGGCCGGCGACCTGGCTCCGGGTTGCGCCGGACGGCGCCGTCACCGTCTTCGCGGGCAAGGTTGAATATGGCCAGGGCATCCGCTGGGGGCTGGCAATGGCGGCCGCCGAAGAGCTTGGCCTTTCCCCGGGAGCTGTGTGTGTGGTGCTCGGCGACACGGGGCGGGTCCCGTGGGACATCGGCACGTTCGGGAGCCAATCCACGCGCCACACTGGTGTACAGGTACGCAGGGCGGCAGCAGCGGCGCGGGAGGCGCTGCTCGACCTCGCTGCAGCGCGCCTCGACCTCCCACCAGACCAGCTCATCTGCCACGGGGGCCATGTTGCCTCGCAGGCGGACCAGAGTCGCGGGCTCACGTTTGCAGAGTTACTGGCGGGCCAGGAGGTCGTCCGCGAAATCGCCGCTGAGACACCGCTGAAGGCCGCGAGCGAATTCAGCGTGATGGGGACGCGGACACGGCGAGTCGATGCTGTTGAGCGCGTGACGGGGCAAGCGGTCTATGCGCAGGACGTGATCCGGCCGGGCATGCTCTATGCGCGCGTGCTCCGGCCGCCGGCCTATGGCGCGCAAATGGTGAGCCTCGACGACTCACTCGCACGGCGGATGCCGGGCGTCGTGGGCGTGGTCAACGAAGGCGACCTCATTGCGGTCCTGGCCGAGACCGACCAGCAGGCCGACGCAGCGCACGAGCTGCTCGCATCGGAGTGGACGGAGCGGGCGGGGAACATCTCGCAGTGGGAACTCCCGGGCGTGCTGGCGGAGGCCGCACACAACCCGGTGACCACCCAGGAGGCGGGCGACGTGGAAGCGGCGCTGGCGAGGGCAAGGCACCGGCTGGAAGCGACCTACTACATCCCATACGTCCCGGCGGCGCCGATGGAGCCGCGTGCCGCCGTTGCCGAGTGGGACGGTAGCTCTCTGACGGTCTGGGCGGGCACGCAGCGTCCGTTTGGCATCCGCGGCGAGCTCGCGCAATTCTTCGGCATGGATGAGGCACAGGTGCGCGTCGTCGCGCCCGAGATCGGCGGCGGGTTCGGCAGCAAGAGCCTCTATCGGCCGGCGATAGAGGCGGCGCGACTGGCGCGGGCCGCTGGACGTCCGGTGCGAGTGGCATACACGCGCGGCGAAGAGATGGCCTGGTCCACCTTCCGGCCGGCCGCGCTGATTACGATCCGCAGCGGCTTTGACGGCGATGGCAGGATCACGGCCTGGGACTACCAGGCGGTGCACACCACGACCGACCGGCCGATGATCGGCCAGCGCGGGTCGGAGACGCCCTATGCGGTGGCCGATGCGCGCGTGGTCGTGGCCTCCGGCGTGGCACCGCTACGGCCTGGGTCATACCGGTCACTCGGCTGTGCGGTGAACCACTTCGCGCGCGAAGTGCACATCGACGAGATCGCGGCGGCGCTGGGGATTGACCCGGTGGCGCTCCGCCTTCGCAACCTCCCGGACGCGCGCTACCGGCGGGTGCTCGAGGTAGCGGCGGAAGCGTTTGGCTGGCGGACGGCGGCGGCTCCTTCGGGCAAGGGCGTGGGCGTCGCGATCGGGCTGGACGTCGGCTCCTATGCGGCGGAATGCGTGGCCATCGATGTGCAGGGGAAGGAGATCGCTGTCGGCCGGGTGAGTTCGGCCATCGATTGCGGGCTGGTGTTCAACCCTGAAGGCGTGCGCGCCCAGATGGAGGGCGCGATCATCATAGGCCTCGGGCCGGCGCTCTTCGAGGCGGCGGAGTTCGAAAATGGACGGCTGTTGAACGGCAGCTTCGCGCGCTATCGGGTGCCGCGCATCAACCAGACACCGGCGATCAGCGTCGCACTGGTGGGCAGCGAAGCGAACCCTTCGACGGGGGCGGGGGAGCCAGGGATCGTGCCGATAGCCCCCGCGATCGCCAACGCGCTGTTCGACCGGACATCCAAACGCGTCCGGGAGCTCCCGCTCCAGCGCCAGCTCTGAACCGCGAGCGCGGTACCTCAGCGCTCGCGGTAGACGGGCACGAGCTCGGTGAGGATGCCGCCGACACTCTTTGGATGGAAGAAGGCGGCGGCGAGGCGGCGGCCGTCCGGAGCCGGACCCAGGTCTATCCGGCGCATGCCGTTGGTTTCGAGCCGCTGTGCTTCGACGGCGACGTCGGCGCAGGCATAGCCAATGTGGTGGAGGCCCGGGCCGTTGCGGGCGAGGAAGCGCGCTGTGCCGCTGGTCGAATCGGCAGGGATGAGGACTTCGACGCGCGTCTTGCCGAGGCCGACGCGGACGAAGTAGTTGTTGGTGCGCTCGGGGGCGAAGTAGACGCCATCGGGGAGGGGCGAACGCTTCTCATCCAGCTCCAGGCCGAGCCGACCCAGGAGCACCTCGCGCGCTTCTGCCCAGCTGTGGGCAACGATGCCGACATGGTCCACTTCAACGAACATCAGGTCCTCTTTCGGGGTGCGGGATGGGCCACGTCGTGAATCTGGCGACCGGCCAGCACAGGCGGCGGATGCGTCGGCCCTGTGTCATCTCCCCTCCAGCGCCGCGTAGGCGGCGAGGATGAGGCCCTCACCGCGGGGGTCCCCGACGAGGCCACCTTCCATGCGGTTCATCATATAGGCCACGGTCATACGCCTGGCGAGGTCGACAATGATCATCGAGCCACCCCAGCCGCCCCAGAAACAGACGCGCTCTCGGGGGAGGTATGGGAAGGTGTCGGGCTGCGGCAGGCCATAGCCGATGCCGAAACGGACGGGTGCGCCGAGCACGAGGTCCACGCCATTAGCCTGTTCCTGGAAGATGAGGTCGCAGGTTTTCGGTGAGAGGAGGCGAACGCCATCGACTTCGCCGCCGCAGGCAACGACGGACTGGATGCGGGCCACCGAGCGGGCGTTCCCGTGGCCGTTGGCGGCTCCGATTTCGGCCCTGCGCCAGGCATCGGTCCAGGCGACGGAGGCATCTGGTGCAGGCCCGGTGAAGGTCTTCACGGCGACGCTCTCAGGGTCCATCGTAGCGAAATCGACCGGCAGCGGAGGTGGCGGGACGACATTTGAGACGCGATGGAACTCGGCGGGGTCGAGGCCAATGTGGAAATCGGCATGCAGTGGGCCGGCGACTTCGCGCGCGAAGAAGGTGCCGAGAGAGAGCCCGGTGATGCGGCGGATCACTTCACCGACGAGGTGGCCCTGGTTGAGGGCGTGGTAGCCCGAGGCCGTGCCCGGCTCCCACCACGGCGCCTGTGCTGCGAGCATCGACGTCGACTTTTCCCAATCGTAGATGTCTTCGACGACGACGGGCTGGGCCCAGCCAGAGACGCCGGAAGTGTGGGACATGAGATGCCGCACTTCGATCGCGCTCTTGCCGTTGGCGGCGAATTCGGGCCAGTACTTCGCGACGGGTGCGAAGACGTCGAGCTCTCCGCGGTCGACCAGGACGAGGGCGGAGAGGGCGGTCATGGTCTTGGTCGTCGACCAGACGTTGGTGATGGTATCGGCCTCCCAGGGCCGGGTCTTCGCGGTATCGGCCCAGCCGCCCCAGAGGTCGACGACCGGCTGGCCGTCGAGAGTAACGGCGACGGAGGCACCGAGGTCCGCACCAGAATCGAGGTTTCGCTGGAGCAGATCCCGCATGGCGGTGAATCGTTGGTCGCAAGTGCCCTGAACGGCGGTCATGGGTCCTCCCGTATGTCACATCGGAGAGGGAGCATACTACGGCCACCGGGGAAATGGGGTGGCGGCCGCCGCGGGCCGGGGCAACTCACGGTGGAAGCAGGAACGCCCCCGGCCATTTGCATGGCCGGGGGCGTTGGGGGGAGGGCTGAACCCAGAATCTGTGTGCTAGTAGTCTTCCGGTGGGGGCGGTGGGGCCGCCGGGGGCTGCGGGATTTCAGCGACGAGCGTCTCCGTGGTGAGCACGAGGGCGCTGATGCTGCAGGCGTTTTCGAGTGCGGAACGCGTAACCTTGACGGGGTCGACGATGCCCAGCACGAACATGTCGCCCCAGGTGTCGTTTTCGGCGTTCCAGCCCTCGCTGGGGTTTTTGAGATGCTTGATCTTGTCGACGATGACGGAGCCTTCGAGGCCGGCGTTGTCGGCGATTGTCCAAGTGGGGTATTCAAGCGCCTCGGAGAGCAGGTTGATGCCCGTGCGCTCGTCCTCGTTCTTGGTGGACTTTGCGAGCTTTTCCAGCGCGCCCTGGGCGCGAATGAGGGCAACGCCGCCACCAACAACGACGCCTTCATCGACGGCCGCGCGGGTGGCGCTGAGGGCGTCTTCGACGCGCGCCTTTTTCTCTTTGAGCTCGACTTCGGTTGCAGCGCCGACCTTGATGACGGCCACGCCGCCAGCGAGCTTGGCGAGGCGCTCCTGGAGCTTTTCGCGGTCGAAGTCGCTGGTGGCGTCTTCGACCTGGGCCTTGATCTGCTTGATGCGGGCCTGGATTGCCTCATCGGTGCCGTGGCCCTCGATGATCGTCGTGTCGTCTTTGCCGGCGACGATGCGGCGGGCGCGACCGAGGTCCGCAGTCGTCGCGGACTCCAGTGTGAGGCCGATGTCCTCGGTGATGAGGGTACCGCCGGTGAGCATGGCGATGTCTTCGAGCATGGCCTTTCGGCGGTCGCCGAAGCCGGGCGCTTTGACGGCGAGGATATTGATAGTGCCGCGTAGCTTATTGACGACGAGTGTGGCGAGGGCCTCGCCATCGATGTCATCGCAGATGATGACGAAGTCCTTCGTGACCTGGAGGACTTTTTCGAGGAGGGGGAGCACTTCCTGGATCGCGGAGATTTTCTTGTCCGTGATCAGGATGTAGGGGTTTTCGATGACCGCTTCCATGCGGTCGGTGTTCGTCACGAAGTAGGGGGAGACATAGCCGCGATCGAGCTGGAGGCCATCCACGAACTCGGTCTCGAACTTGACGCCGCGGGACTCTTCGACCGTGATGACGCCGTCCTTGCCGACCTTTTCCATGACGTCGGCGATCAGTTCACCGATGTAGTGGTCGTTGGCGGAGATGGAGGCGACGTGTGCGATCTGTTCCTTCGTGATGACGGGGCGGGCCTGGGAACGAAGGTCGGCGATGGCCGCGGCCATTGCGCTTTCGATGCCGCGCTTGACGGCCATGGGGTTGGCGCCGCTGGTGACAACCTTGAGGCCGCCGCGGACGAGCGCCTGGGCGATGACGGTGGCGGTGGTGGTGCCATCACCGGCGACGTCATTCGTCTTCGTCGCAACCTGCTTGGCGAGCTGCGCACCCATGTTTTCGAAGGGGTCGTCGAGTTCGATTTCGCGGGCGACGGTGACGCCGTCCTTGGTGATCGTGGGGGCGCCGAATTTCTTATCGATGACGACGTTGCGGCCGCGCGGGCCGAGGGTCACTTTGACGGCATCGGCGAGGGCATCGACACCGTCCTTCAGCCCGCGGCGCGCAGCCTCGTCGAACAGGAGTTGCTTCGCAACCATATGAATCTCTCTTTCGTTTGAACCACGAAGGACACGAAGGACACGGGAGCGGGACGGGTGATCCCGGCCGGGCCGAAATGGCCCGGCGCTCCCTGGCGGTGTCGTTCGTGTCCCTTGCGGTGCGTTCCTAGACGACGAGGCGGGCGAGGATGTCCTTTTCGTTGAGGACGATGTACTCGTTGTTGTCGAGCTTGATCTCTGTGCCGGTGTACTTGGCATAGAGGATGCGGTCGCCGACGGAGACTTCGAGGGCGACGCGCTTGCCGTTGTCATCGAGGCGGCCGGGGCCGACAGCGACGACTTCGCCCTGCTGGGGCTTTTCCTTGACGGTATCGGGGATGACGAGGCCGCTGGCGGTCACCTCATCCTGCTTGAGGGGGGTGATGACGATACGGTCGGCGAGGGGGACGAGCTTGGTCCGGGATGCGGCTTTCGCCGGGGCTGCCTTGGTGGCCATGAATGACTCTCCTGGTGGAAGTGTTCAGGGATAGCTGAGCGACTCGATGTTAGCACTCTCGACGTTAGAGTGCTAGAGGCCCGTGCCGGGAAAGCCGTGAGATGGTGGGAGGCGCGGCATCAGGGTGGGGAGAGGACGGCCCGCAGCGTCTCCCGCAATGTGCGGATGTCGTAGGGCTTTTGCATGAAGCCGGCGAAGCCTTCGCCTTCGAACCGGTTCGCGGCTTCCTGTTCACTGTATCCACTCATCACGACGATGGGGACGCTGGCGCGAATGGCGTGGATCTCACGGAAGGCGTCTTCGCCGTTCAGCCGGGGCATCGTCAGGTCCAGGAGCACGCAGACGATATCCGGCGCATTGGCGGCGAAGGTATCGACACCTTCGCGGCCGTCCGCAGCTTCAAGCACGGTGAAGCCGAGGCTTGTCAGTGCGCGGCGCGTGACGGCACGGACGCTTGGCTCATCATCGACGATGAGCACAGTGCCGCTGCCCCGCCAGGTGCCCGGCGGGGCGGCGGCTGGGGGTTCGGTCGCTACCGGATCGGTGCAGGCCGGGAGGAGCAGGCGGAAGGTGGTGCCGCTGCCGCGTTTACTCTGCACTTTGAGGGCGCCGCGATGACCACGGACGATCCCGAGGACGGCGGCGAGGCCCAGGCCACGGCCAGTGAACTTCGTCGTGAAGAATGGGTCGAAGATGCGTGCCAGGGTCTCCTGGTCCATGCCACAACCGGAATCAGTGACATCCAGGAAGACGTACTGGCCGGCAGGGAGTTCGGGGGCAAGGTAGGCTTCTGAAAGGCCGGCACGTTCGCCGTCTACCATGCCTGTGGCGAGGGTGAGCACGCCCTCGTCTTCCCCGATCGCATCGCTGGCATTGACGACAAGATTCATGATCACCTGGCGGAGCTGGGTGGCATCGGCTGCCACCGGGGGCAGGTTGTGGGCGAACGAGTAGGTCATGGTGACGCCCTTGGCGATGGAGACGCGGAGCAGGTGTGTCATCTCCTCGACGAGGTCGCTGAGCTGCAGCTGCTGGATCACGAAGCGGCCTTTGCCCGAGTAGGCGAGCATCTGGCGCGCGAGGTCGGCGGCGCGCTGGCCGGCGCGCTCGATGTCCTCGATGGTGCCGCGCGCGGGTGAAGTGGGCGAGAGCTCCGCGAGGGCGAGGCCCGCGTTACCGAGAATGCCGACAAGGAGGTTGTTGAAGTCGTGGGCGATGCCACCGGCGAGCACGCCGAGGCTTTCGAGCTTTTGGGCCTGGCGGAGGGCCTCCTCCGCGCGACGGCGCTCGGTCACATCTCGTGCAACGAGGACGAGGCCGGTGACCTCGCCGCCGTCCTGGCGCACCGGGTAGAGGACCATCTCGAAGGATGCTGCACCGCTCGCCGTGGTCACATGGCCAGACGCAGGCTGCCCTTGAAGTGCCACGGGGATCATCGAGCGGACAACCTCCATGTCGTCGGGGTAGGCTTCGCGGATGGGCAGGCCCGGGCGCAACTCGGCGCCGAAGATGCGCCGCGTGATCTCAGCGGCAGCCGGGTTGAATTGGACGACGCGGAGTCCGCGATCAAGCAGGAGGATGGCATCGAGCGTGCTATCGAAGATGGCGCGGAGGTTCGCCTCGGATTCGCGCAGTGCCGCTTCGGCGGCGCGCCGGTCACGCACGTCGACGCCCATGCCGACCAGGCAAGTTGCGCCTTCATAGAGGACTCGCCTGCCGGTGAAGAAGTAGGGCAGGCGGTCGCCGCTGGCGGAGATGAGATCGGCCTCGGCGGACGACTCACCGGTCGCAAAGACTTCCGCCATGCGCGCAGCGATGCGCGTCCGGTCTTCACCGTCGAAGAAGTCCAGCACAGGCATGCGGCGGACATCGTCCTGTGAATAACCGGAGACCTCCTGGAAACGCCTGTTGGTGCGGAGGAAGTTGCCCTCGGCGCTGATGATGTAGAAGATGCCGGGCAGGCTTTCGACGGTGGCGTCGGAGAACGCCTGCTGCGTGCGCAGCGATTCTTCCGCGCGCTTGCGCTGCGTGATATCGCGCGAGACGAGCGCGGCACCGGATACGGAGCCATCGTCCATGATGATGGGGAAGTGGGTGAGTTCGAAGCAATGGAGTTGGCCGTTTACGTCGGCGAACTCGGATTCACTGCCCAGCAGTTCGCCCTTGAGGGCGCGATCGAGGCGAGCGCGCATGTGTGAGCCACGGTCAGGAGGGAAGAGGGCATCGAGCCGTTCACCGGTGCGGATGTCCCGGCCGAGCAGGCGGCGGGCCTGGTCGTTCGCAGCGCGATTGAAGCTGAATATGCGGGCCTCCCCGTCCATCAGGATGAAGGCGTCGGCGGCGCTTTCGAAGAGCGCCCGCAGCCTCGCCTCGGAAGCGGCAAGGGCCGCCATCGCTTCCAAGCGCTCCCGTTCGAGGCGATGGCGCTCGGTGACATCAAGGGAAACGCCAATCACGCCGGTGATTTCGCCTTCGGGGTTGCGGACCGGGGTGTAGCGCGTGTCCCAGAGGTATCCGCCCAATTCCACTTCTTCGGTGGAGGGCGTCCCTTCGAGGGCGCGGGTGATGGCCCGCCCGACGGCGGATTCGCGGCCGAAGTCGTCGAAAGCGCTCCGGCCGACGGCAGCGCCGGACTCCCTGCCGATGGCGGCGAGGCCGGCGCCGAGGGTGACGGTGTAGACGCCTGCTGTGTCGACACCCGACATGATGATGGGAGCGCTGGCGACGAGGGTGCGGAGATACTGTTCGGCGGTGCGCAGGGCTTCGGTGGCTCGTTTCTGGCCAGTGATATCGCGGGCAGAGCCGACGATGCGTTTGCGGCCGTCCGCGGCCCTAAAGGGCGTTGCGAGTACGCTCGCGGTGACTTCCCGCCCACCGACGACGTCCGTCCATTCCCAGTGTTGGGGAGAGCCCGTGTCGAGCGCCGTCTGAAAGCGTGCCTGGAGGGCCGCCGCCGTGGCCGCGTCGCTGCTGGTCTCCGCGAGCGTCCTGCCGACGACGCGGTCGCGGGGGCGATCCATGAGGGTGACATAGGCATCGTTGACAGCGATGCAGCGAAACTGGCCATCATCGCCCTGTTCCATGACATAGAGGGCTTCGGCTGTGCCTTCGAACACCCCGCGGTAGTTCGCCTCGGAGGAGCGGAGGGCCTCCTCGGCCTGCTTGCGCTCGGTGACATCGATGGCGATGCCCACTGATGCGGGCAAACCATCATAGGTGAGAGCGCCAGCGCTGAAGTCAATCCAGCGAGTCTCGCCGTCCTTGCGCACGATCCGGAGTTCATAGCGCGGTGGAGCTGGCTTCCCAGCGAGCCGGGCGAGCCCATGAGCGGCAGAAATATCGCGGTCGTCCGGGTGGGCTAACTGCAGCCAGAAGTCCGGACGGGTGAGCTCCTCCACGCTGTAGCCGGTGAGTTCGACGGCGGCGCTGTTTGCGTAGACGATCGTCGTCCCGCGGTAGACGAACAGCGCCGCGGCCATGGTTTCGGCGACGCTGCGAAAACGCCCTTCGCTCTCAGCGAGGGCGCGCTCGGCCTGCTTGCGCGGGGTGATATCCAGCGCCTGGCCAGCGGTACCGATGATTTGGCCGGTCGCGTCCCGCACCGGGAAGACGGAGAGGCCGACATCAATTCGCTGCCCGGCACGGTTAACGCGCTGCGTCTCAACCGAGATCAACTCGCCCGCGAGGACGCGCTGATGCAATCCGGCGATTTTGGCGGCGCGGTCGGGTGGCGCGATCGCGGCGGGGTCTCGGCCGAGCATTTCTGCGGCGCTGTAGCCATAGAGCTGCTCAGCGGCGGCGTTCCAGCTCACGACATGACCGTCGTGGTCGCGGAGGATGATAGCGGCGGTCGTGGACTCAACGATGGCCGCGAGCCGGCTGGCTTCAGCAGCGAGGCGCTTTTCGGCGGTGATGTCCCGCGTGCTTGCAGCAGTACCGATGTTTTCACCAGAGGGGCCGAACAGCGGGAAGATGGCTATGCGCACGTCGATGAGACGCCCACCGCGACCGAGGCGGACGGTGTCGATCCGTGCTGGCTCGGCGGCGCGTGCTGCCCGGCGAAGCTCCCGGAGCGAAGCTTCCTGGCCGGGTGGCACAAAGCGGTCGGCCGTGCCGCCAATCATCTCCGCCGCGGTCAGTCCATAGAGCTGTTCCGCGCCCGCATTCCAACTGGTGATGCGCCCGTCGCCGTCATAGCTGATGATGGCCGCGTCCGACGACTGGATGATCGCGGCGAGCAGGGCTTCCAAATTGAGCGGGGCGGGACCTGTGCGCAGGATCCCCTCGCCAGCCGGTGTGACAGGGTTTGCAGTCGGGTGGCCGGCCGGAAGGGTCCGGGCGGCGCGGCGCTCGGCGACGGCGAGGCGGACTTCGAACGCTGGGTCATCGATGGCGGCTGGAAGGATATCGTCGGCACCAGCTTCAAGGAGTGAGCGCGCAGCGGCCGCGCTATCGTCGCGAGGGACCGCGAGGATGAGGGGCGCCCGCCCTGGCAGGCCGCGCGCGGCAGTGCAAAACTCGGCGAGGGGAGCGGGCTCGATCCCGGCGGCGACAACCACCTGCGCTGGACATTTGCGCAGGGAAGCGAGCGCAGCCACCGGTGTCGGCGCGGTGCGCACAGTGTGGCCCAGCGCCTCGATGTGCAACTGCATGGCCGCGACGCCGCCAGATCGGGGCATGAACAGGAGAAAGTCTACCGTGGTGGCCGTTCCTCCGTGCGCTCTACAAGGGCGATTCGCGGGCGCACTTGCAATCCATCATATTGAGCTGTGATGGGGGACGCCGTAGGCGAAATCCCCTATCTCGGGATCCGGGCAGGTCCACAGGCGCGTGCGCAGAGCGGGTTCCTGGCTGTTACAAGCCGGGGAGCACCTGTAGTCTACGCTGATGGAACCGGTCTCACGCTTCTATGAGTCCCAGCGCCTCAAGATGCATTACCTCGTGTGGGGCGACGAACAAAAGCCGCCGCTCATCCTGGTGCATGGCACGCGCGACCACGCCCGATCGTGGGATCGCGTGGCCGAGGCACTCATCGACCGCTACTGTGTCTATGCGCCGGACCTGCGCGGGCACGGCGATTCGGCGTGGGCGGTGGGCGGAAACTATTCGATCATCGACTACGGCCTCGACATGCACGCGCTTGGCGAGGCGATCGGGCGGCCACCCTACACGGTGATCGGCCATTCTCTTGGCGGGGGCGTCACCCTGCAATATGCAGGCACGTTCCCGGAGAAGGTGGAGCGCATCGTCAGCGTCGAAGGGCTCGGCGGTATGGGCTGGGGGGAGCGCACGCGCAAACCGGCGCACGTGCGCATGCGCGAATGGGTGGAGAGCATGCGCCAGTTGGAACGGCGATCGCTGCACGTCTACCCGGACATCGCGGTAGCGACCGGGCGGATGATCGAGGCGAACCGGCATCTTTCTGGCAGCCTTGCGCGGCACCTCACCGAGACCGGGGTGCGTGAAAGTTCCGGCGGTTACACCTGGAAGTTCGACAATTACACGCACGCGGGTTCGCCCTATGAATTCAACATGGAGGACGCGCGCGACCTCTGGAACCAGATTCGATGTCCCATCCTCATCATCTGGGGGGCAGAAAGCTGGGGCACGCGTTTCCACCACATGGACCTCAGCCCGTTTCACGACTACCGCACGGAGAAAGTGGAGGGTGCCGGACACTGGGTCCACCACGACCAGTTCGAAGTCTTCATGGGGCACGTGGACGCGTTTCTTGCCGAGGGCGATGGCTAAGCGAATCCTTGCGATCGGCGGGGGCTGCGCCCTCCTCATCCTCGTGGCGGCGGCCTGCGGAGGTGGAGCAGCGCCCAACGCGGGCGGCGCAGCCAGCCCGCCGAGCGAAGCCGAGCTGATTGCAGGGCTACAGAAGCTCGACTATCCGGCGACCCTCGTCCACGGCACCACCCTCGGCGAGGCTGGGGCGCCGATCACGATCCTGGCATTCGAAGACTTCACCTGCCCGCATTGCCTGGAGTTCACGGCGACCACAGAGCAGGGCATCATCGATACCTTCGTGAAAAGCGGGAAGGTGAAGTTCGAGTTTCACTACTATCCGCTGCGCCAGTCTTCGGTGGCACCGATGGTGGCCGCTGTCTGTGCCGATAACCAGGGCAAGTTCTGGGACTATCGGCGGCGCCTGTTCATCGAGCAGGCGAAGGCGAATGCGGTGCCGGCGAACCGCTATGCAGCAACCATGGACGCGGCGTTCGGGCAGACGGCATTGGAACAGTATGCCGCTGACCTGGCCCTGGATGCGGCGAAATTCGCGGCCTGCCTCCAGAGCCAGGCGCCGATCGACACGATCCAGGCTGACACAAAGCTGGGCGACAGCCTGGGGCTGACAGGGACACCGTGGTTCGTGGTGAACGGGAAGGCGCTGGGAAGCAGCGCACCGGCTTCGCTCGACGGCTGGAAGCAGCTCATCGCCGCCGTCAAGTAAGGCTCAGCCTCAGCCGCGGGCAAGCGGGGCAGCACGGCGCGCGCGCCGCAAGTGGCCGTGGCGGGCTCGTCCGGCGGCGAGGACGAAGGAGCCAGCGGCGGCGCGCAGGCGGACGAACAGCCACGTGTGAGCCCACTGCGCATCGACCGCGCCAATCGCCTGCGCGCGGGCGATGCGGCGGGCGACGGCTTCCTGCTTCAATTGGGCGAGGCGCTCGTATGAGTGCGGGTCACCGGTAACGAATCCCATAGCAGCGACATCTCCAGGTGGCGTGAGCGGTGGAGCTCCGTCGGCATATAGGAACATAGTTATTGATTGACGTCAATAGTCCATTAGCTATGTAGGCAATTTCTTTACGAGACAGGACCAACAAGCCGGGTGAGCGCTGCCTCCAGCACGCCGCGCACATGCGCCGGGGTCGCAGTGTAGTAGGTCTGTCCGCCTGCTTTATGGGGCTCCACGAGGCCGGCTTCGCGCAACATTTTGAGGTGCACACTCACCGTCGGCTGGGACACGCCGAAGTAGCCTGCGAGCTCGCTTATCCCGAGGGCGTGCTCTGTCAGCCGGGTTAGGATGGCGCAACGTGTGGGATCGGAGACGAGTTTGAAGACGCGTGCCGTCTCTTCGGCCTCCTCCCGGCCACGGCTGCTGCGACGGTCGCGGTCGGGGCCAAAGCCGACGAGGAGGATGCCCGGCAGCGCCCAGAAGGTATGGCCAGTACCGGCGAGTCCGAGCGGCACAATCACGATTTCGCCACGACGGGCGGCTTCAGCGACAAGGCCCGAGTCTTCGGCCTCGCGGAAGTAGTGGTTCTGGCTAACAACTTCGCGGAGGGTTCCCGCCGCAAGTTGCGATTCAATCGTGCGGCGCATCGCCTCCGCCGAGGCCCGCCCTTCGCTGCTCCAGAAGGGCTCAATCGCGGCCCAGATATCGCGCACGAGGGAAAAGAACTGCGCCCGTAATTCCCCCGAGCTTTGCAGGCGCCGAAGCCGGAGCTGAAGCTGCTTGACCGTCTCGGCCGTCTCCGAAGGCATCGGCGGAACGGCGAAGGGCTCGGCCGCGACGCGCTCCATACCAGCCAGCGCGGCCGGGACATCGAGTGAAAGGATGACGCCGGCGCGCCAGGCGAGGACGACGAGTTCGCCGCCGCCCAGCCGCTCGCCGGGGCCCCAGAAGTCCGCCGCGCGCGGCAGCAGGCCAGCGTGTTCGTGGAGGAAGGCGTGCACCCAGGGCTGCTTGTATTTCCCCGGCGACGTTGCCGCCTGGGAGATGACGTAGAACGAGAACTCCAGTTCGGTGAGCGGAGAGAGCGCTACCCGCGGCGCAGCGCTCTCGTCGGAGGGCTCGACGACAGAAGGCATTACCTTATAACTATACAGCTTCGCGCAACGACGGCAGAAAACACCTCAGACAGCGCGGAAGACGGGGATCGGGTATTCGCCGGTGTCCTGCGCTTCATATTCGACACGGACACGTTGCCCGATGGCGATGTCCTTCGTTGGGTCTTTGGCGCCGACGACGTTGGTGAGCATGCGGAACCCCTCATCGAGGTCGACATAGGCCACGGCGTAGGCGCCGAGCTCCTGGAAGCCGGGGATGCGATTCTGCATGACGACCGAGAAGGTGTAGACGGTGCCTTCGCCCCGCGATGTGTGCCAGGTGAGGTTTGCACCGCCGCACTGCCGGCAGTGGGCGGCGGGGTAGAAGTTGACAGCAGCATCGCAGTCGTCGCAGGTCTGGTAACGCAGCTCCCGGGCTTTGACGCCATCCCAGTAGTGCTTCGTGTCGGGTTCGGGAAAGTGCGGTTGTGGTCTGCTCGGCATGGGGCCCCTTTCGTGAAACGCCGGGATCGCGGCGCAGGAGTTTGGTCGGATGTTCAGTCCGCGGCGAGGACGACGGTGCCGCCCGTGTGCGTGGCACCAAGCAGGCCGCCATTGCCGTGGGCGACGGCCAGGCGGGCACCGGGCACCTGGGATGTCGATTCGCCACGCATCTGGCGAGTCGCCTCCAGGAGGAGGAAGAGCCCGCGCATGCCGGGGTGGTTGGAAGAAAGGCCGCCACCATCGGTGTTGAGGGTGAGGCCGGGACGGTCGAAGGCGAGATGGCCATCGCCTACGAAGTGGCCCGCTTCGCCCTTGGCACAGAAGCCGAGGTCTTCCAGGCAGACGGCGACAGTGATGGTGAAGGAGTCGTAGATCATGGCGATGTCGATTTCGGCGGGGGTCACGCCAGCCTGGGCGAACGCCCGCGGAGCGCTCTGGGCAGCGGCGCTGGTCGTGATATCGCCACCATTCTCACGATACTTCGTGGCCTCGCCCGAACCGAGGATCCAGACGGGCTTCTTCTTGATATCGCGCGCCACTTCGGGGGCGACGAAGACGCAGGCACCACCGCCGTCCGAGACCATGCAGCATTCGAGCAGGTGCAGCGGCGAGGCGACAACGCGCGATTCGAGGACGTCGTTGACAGAGATTTCGTCGACCTTGACGAACTGGAGGTCGGTCATCGCGCGGACCGCTTCGGGGTTGCGCATCGCGTGCTTGCGGGTGGCGACCGATATCTGGGCGAGCTGTTCGGTCGTGGTGCCGTAGTCGTGCATGTGACGCTGCTTGACCATCGCGTAGTTGCTGATGAGCGTTGAACCGTAGGGCGCCTCCATGTTCGTCTGCCAGGAGGCGGGGCCACGGCCACCGCCGGTGCCAATGGCCATGCGGCTGGAAGCAGCGGTGGAGCCATAGGTTGTGACGGCGACGCGCACGCGGCCGGCGGCGATGTCGCGGAGGGCGTGGCTTGCGTGGAATTCATAGGAGGAGCCACCGACCTGGGTGGTATCGATCACTTTGGGCTTGAGGCCGAGGTAGGCTGCGAGGCCGAGGCCGCCGCCCCCTTCGCCATCGCCGGCGTCATAGAGGCCATCGACATCGCCCCACTTGAGTCCGGCGTCGTCGAGCGCAGCTTTGAGCGACGCCGCCTTGATCTGCATGGCGGAAACGCCCGGCGCGACGCGGAGGGGGTATTCGTGGATGCCGGCGATTGCCGCCTGTCGGGACTGAGTCATGAAGCACCTTTTTGTTGCGGCCAGTTGAGCCACGTGATGGTGGGTGGGAGCAGTAGCGGCGGAGGCCTTGCCCCGGCGGTTGTGCAGCCCGCCGCGCAAGGATAGCGTACCTGAGTGCGAATTGGTCTACTTGGCGATACACACCTGCCTTCGCTCGTGCGCTGCCTGGACGAGCTGGGGCCGCAGGTGGCGGACGCCCTGCGGGGGGTCGACCTGATTTTGCACGCGGGGGATGTCTCGGCGCCGTCGGTGATCGAGTGGTGCGCGCAGTTCGCACCGGTGCTGGTGGCGGAAGGCAACAATGACCTGTTTGAAGACGCGCGCATGGCCCGGCACCAGTTCGTGGACGTGGATGGCTGGCGGATCGGGATGACGCATGAATTGCGACCCGAATCCCGGCCGATCGCAGAGATCCTGGCATCCTCGCTGGGAGGTAAGGCAGTCGATGTCTTGATCGGCGGCGACACGCATGTGGAGCGGCTCGAATTCCGCGAGGAGGTGCTCCTGATCAACCCGGGGAGCCCGATCTTGCCACACCATCTCTCCACGCGGCTGGGGAGTATTGGCATCCTCGACATCGCGCGGGGCCGGGTAGAAGCCGAAATCCTGGTACTTGGGCACAGCGAAGGCCGGCCGAACCCGGTGCGCGCGCAGCGTCTCGTCGTCGAGGCAGGGGCGAGGAAGAGATTGGATTAGCACAGGGCGGCGACCATGCGGCGCACCTCTCATCGTGTTCTCATGAATCGCTCAGATGATGCGCGTGGTGCGTTCGATAAAGGTCCCGGTTTTGCGGCACGCGAGCTGCTGGCTGGTGTTGCGGCAGGCCAAAGCGTTGTAGGTTCGAATTGTGTATATGAGGAGCACCGGGGAGCCACTCGTGAGGAGGCATCCGGCGTGATGCGGCCGTCAGGGCTCTCGCTCCCCCGCCTGAGTACGCGCCTGGTAGTCGCCTTCGCGCTGGCTGGTGCGCTCCCGTGGGCGTTGTTCGCGCGCGACGCGATCTTCAGCCGCGATTGGATTTCGGGCGATTTCGTGGCATTTTTCGCGGCCGCGAAGCTTGTGGCGACGGGCACGGGGTCGCAGATCTACCAGTTGGGGCCAATTGCGGCGGCGGAACGGGCCGCGGCGGGACACGATGTCGGCGGGACGGGCATCCTGCCGTATTTCAACCCGCCGTTCTTCGCCTGGCTGCTGCGGCCGTTTACGGCGTTTTCGCTGCAGGGAGCCTACCGCGCCTGGTCGCTCGTTTCGCTTGCCTGGCTGGCGCTTGATGCATGGCTGCTGTGGCGAATCGCGGCCCCCATGCCGCGGGAGTGGCGGCGCGTGGTGGTGGTGGGATTCATCGCCTCGTTCCCCGTTGCCTTCGGGCTCCACCAGGGGCAGTATTCGCTGATCCTGGAGGGGAGCTGGAGTGCGGCCTACCTGTTGCTGCGGGCGCGGCGTACGGGACTGGCAGGCATGGCGCTGGCGCCGATGTTGATCAAGCCGGAGCTCCTGCTCCCGGTGGCGATGCTGCTGGTGTGGAAGCGCGAATGGCGAGCCGTTGGGACGCTCGCAGGGTGCGCGGCAGTGGCTGTGGCCGTCTCGGTAGCGGTGGTAGGGGCGAGTTCGGCGGCCGCCTATCCCGGCTACTTGATCGACTCGATGAGCTGGTCGATTTACGGGAACACACCGTCGTTGATGTTCGGCTGGAACGGGCTGGTTGCGGCATCGATCCCGCTGGCGAGCGGTGCGCGGCAGGTTGCCACAATCGTCCTGAGCCTCGCGACGCTCGGCTGCGCGGGGTGGCTGTGGCGCTCATCCGCCTTCGGCCGGGGTCGGTCGTTTGCCGAGCGCTGGCTCGCCCTGAGCCTCGCAACGATGCTTGTGGACCAGCACTTCTATTTCCAGGACATCGTCGTCCTCGTGCCCGGCGTGGTGGCTGTCCTGGCAACGGCGCGCGAACGGGACCGGAAATGGATCGCCGGGGCGGTAGGGGTGGCTTGGTGCGCGCAGCTGTTGGCGACCTATCCCAACGAGTTTTGGCACGTGAACCTGATAGCAACGCTCGCGGCGCTGACGTTCGGTGCCCTGGTGGTGCGGGACCTGCGGCGCGCCCACCGGCTACGGATTCGGCAGGACGTCGTGCGCCGGAGCGTGGCGTTGAAGGAAGGCACTCTCCAGCAGATCGACACCCAGGAGCTTCAGGTCTTCGGGCTGGTCTCCATTGGGAGCGCCGGGTCGGGCGCCCATTCCGAGAGCGATGCGTCGTACACGGCGACGTCCGAGTAGCCGACCATGATGGCAGCGAAGGCGGCACTGCTGGCCGCGATCCCGCCGCCGCAGTAGGTGATCATGCGCTCCTCCCGCCCTGCCCCGGCCCGCTCAAAGCGGCGCCGGATCTCGTCGATGGGATGATACGTTTGCGTCTCCGGGTCAACGATTCCCGCAGCGCCCATTGCAGGTACGTTCACGCTGCCGGGGATGTGACCAGCCCGCCCATAGGGGGCGACCTCGCCGCGATACTGCGCGCCGTTCAGCGCGTTCACGATGCAGCTGCGGCCCGCCGCCATCGCGGCGAGGACGTCGTCCTTGGTGGCGATGAGTCCTGGCCGGACCGTAGCCGAAAACTTCGCTGGCGGCGGAGACGCCGCATCCGTCGAAACCGCAAACCCACGCGCTGACCACTCATGCCACCCGCCGTCCAGGATCCGCGCATTGTCGAACCCAAAGGCGCGCAGCATCCACCACACGCGCGCCGCCCACATGTTGCCCGCGCGGTCGTACAGCACGACCTGCGAATCGTCGGCCACGCCGTAGCGGCCCATGGCCACCGCGAACTGCTCCGCCGGAGGCATCATGAACCGCAAGGCGTGCGCGCGGTCGCTGAGGTCGTCCGGGATGTCGGCATATACCGAGCCGGGGATGTGGCCGGCCGCCCACGCATCCCGCCCGGAGACCACCGCATACCCCGGCTGGCCGTCCTCACGTGGGCGCAAGAACACGGTGCATTCGAGGACGCGGAGATGGTGCCGCTCAAGGTTTTGGGCAAGCCAGTCAGTGCTCACGAGGTACCTGTCACGTTCGGGCATTGCCGGCCTCCTGGGGATTCCGCAGGAGGCCATTCTGGAGGTCAACGGGACGCTTCGCAACACCGTCCTGCGCTCCGTCCGCTCGCCGGCCTGGGCAAGCTGGCGAGTGCGGCCGCGAGCTCGTTCACCACGCGGCAGCCGCCAAAGCATGATAGCGGGGCCCGCGCGTCTCACCAGCGCCGGTGAGACTGGTGCCTGCCTTCTGAACTATCGCGCTCTGCACGTTGATCTGTCGTCGGGGCAGGATCTGGCTTCATTCGGATTATAGCCAGAGTGAGCGGCGCGCTGTCATGCGTTGCGGCGTGCGCCGCTTGCATTCTCGGGCCGATCCTGTCCCGCTCGGACGGGTGGGTTGCGGACGGTACTGACGAAACATACGCTGCCCACACAACATTACCCTTGGGAGCTGCGCTTGATTGCCTTCACCGAAGAGATGACCACCGCCCTCAACAACTCTTTCGCCGACCGGATGATCGTGGAGGTGGCGACGGCATCGACCACCGGCATGCCCGACATCGCCTTCAAGGGGAGCGCCATGGCCTGGGACGGCGAGCACATCGCCTTCTGGGAGCGGTCGCTCGGCACGACCTTCCACAATCTGCAGGAAAACCCACAGTGCTGCCTGCTCTACCGCAATTTCGAGACCAGGCAAGTCTGGAAGTTCTTCGGGACGGCCGAAGTCCACACCAGCGGGGACGTTCGCCAGCAGGTGATGGGGCGCACGGTGGAGGCTGAACTTTCGCGCGACCCCGAGCGGAAGGGTGCCGCGGTCGTCGTCCGGATCGACAAGATCACAATGGGGCCGCAGGTGCTGCAGGAACGTTGACGTCCGGCGGCAGACCGCCGTCTCCCCTATCAGGGCGAGGATCTGGAGGATCGCATGACATCGGCCCGATCAGATGGCATCCCGAAGCAATTGGGACACGTCGCGCTACGCGTGCGTGACCTCGATGGTGCGGTCGCTTTCTACAGCGACGTGCTGGGACTGAGCGTGCGCCGCCAGGGCCGGGGGCCGGCGTTTCTCGGGGCACGCGAAGACGCCTCACACGAGCTGGCATTGATGCCGTTGCCCCCCGATGCCCCCGGGCCCGACCCGGCGCGGGTGGGGATGTATCACTTCGCCTGGGAGATGGCGACGTTCGAGTCGCTGGCAGCGCTGCACCGCCGTCTCCTCGAGAGTGGCACGAAGATCGCAGGGTATAGTGAGGCAACCGATTCGGCGAACGTGATGTTCTTCGACCCCGAAGGGAACGAGATCGAAGCGATCTGGGAACCGCCGGCGGACGAAGTAGCGCGCATCAAGGCCGTGGGGGCGTTCCCCAGGCTTCCCCATTGAGGTGGACAGCAGGCGGGTGATTCCGCACATGTGACCACCGGTGCATTCGCCAGTAGGATGCGCCGATATCGTGAACCGTCGGCCGGGCTCTGCCTGGCACAGGATCTGGCTGTGTCCGCCCGCATCACCGGTCTCTGGCAGCACAAGGACTTCGTCCGTCTGTGGGCAGGCGAGACCGTCTCGGTTTTTGGCACGCTCATCGGTCAGATGGCGATGCTGTTCACGGCGATCCTCTGGCTCGATGCGTCGCCGCTGCAGGTGGGTATCCTCTCGGCGTGCCAGATCGTCCCTGCGTTCGTGGGCGGGCTGGCCGCGGGCGTGTGGGTTGATCGACTGCCGCGCCGCCCGATCCTGATCCTGGCGGACGCGGGGCGCTTCGTGGCGCTCGCCACGATCCCCGCTGCGGCGCTCTTGCGTGTCCTGACGATCGAGCAACTCTTCATCGTAGCGTTGGTGACGAGCGGGTTT
>Ga0307374_10003379_pt1 | contig 27284 bp, 27 predicted proteins | sample OX3MG_FD_202532 | JGI IMG/M metagenome (GOLD analysis project Ga0307374, IMG submission 202532) | Soil microbial communities from Risofladan, Vaasa, Finland - OX-3 | ecosystem: Environmental > Terrestrial > Soil > Coastal area > Acid sulfate soil | place: Finland: Risofladan, Vaasa | collected...
ACCGGTGCCCGTCGGCGCTGAAGTAACGATCCTGCCAGCGGTCGCCGGAGGCTAGCGAGCGCTGCTGGCCTGAGCGGCAGCGTGATGCGCTGCCGTATGGGTGGGTGCGGTGGAGCCGCTGAAGCCAATTGTCGAGACGAGACCCGCGGCGCACATCGCGCCAATCGTCAAGGAGCGCAGCCGTCGCGGGGTGAGCCAGCCAAAGTGGTGGGTTTGCAGCCACGACCTGAAGCCCGTTGCGGCCGAGGCGGCCGCCATCGCACAGCCAGCGCACATGTGTGGAGGGTAGCGCTCCCGCTCACGGGCGGTCGCGGGCGCTGATGTGTCCCTCCAGGCGCCTTTGCAGCTCCGCGCCGGCACCGGCCGCGACCGCGCGCGCGGCGCGTGTCTCGGTTAGCTCTAGGCCCTGGGCTTGGGCGAAGTCGAGCAGCCCCTGGCGCTCCTCGCTCTCACGGGCGGTGCGCAGGAATAGCCAGCAGAACAGGCCGAGCGTGAGGAAGGACTCCTCGACCATCATGATCGCCCCGGCGATGTTCTGGTCGGCGAGTGGAGAGATGTGATGGGCGGCGTCACCCTGGAGATAGAAGGGATAGAAGACGGTGCCCGACCACAGGAAGATGTTGCCGAGCACCGTGCCCGTCAGGCGTACGGCGGTGATGTAGACCAACCGGCCGAGGTTGCCGAACCAGCCCGGCGTGGGAAGTGGCCCGAACAGGCACATCCACATGTTGATGCCGAACGCGATGAACATGGCATGCTCGGTGATGTGCACCGGGAGGTGACGCAACGCCGCTTGGTAGAAGAAGGGCAGGTGCCAGACGTAGGAGTCGATCGCCCAAAGCGGGAACGCGACGGCCGGATGGGCGAGGGCGCGCAGCCGGTCGAATAGTCTGATCCGGAGTACTGGGGCGAGCAACGGGCCGGTCAGGCCCAGCACGATCAACAGCGCCGCGATGTCGCCCATCAGGAGGTGCTCGACCATGTGCGCATACAGCAGCTCGTCGCTCAATTCGCCGATCGGAGAGAGCAGAGCCGCAAGGATCGTGAGCAGGCCCGCGTAAAAGCACACCTGGCGCCAGCCCGGAACGGGATGTCCGCCCGCCGCGAGCGTGTGGGCACGGCGCGCGTAGAGCAGGCCGAGGACTACCGTGGGCGCGAGCTGGCTGATGTCCTCCAGGGGGAGGGAGACGGCGATGGGGAGCATGCACGTGCAGGGTACGCCAGCGCGAGATAACTGCTGCGGCAGGGTGCGCCCGGCAACGCTTCGGGATTTCTTCACCTCTATTGAGGTGAGCGTGAGTACCGTGCGGTTAGCTGCCGCTATGGCTACTCAAACACTCACTCGCCCCATCGCCGGCGAAATTACCGAGCTCTTCAATGGGATCGCATGCTTGGATGAGCGCGTGCGCCGTCAGGCAATGCCGGCCCAGCCCACTGAGGCTGGCCCTTACATCGAGGTCCAGGGGACCGAGGAGCAGCTGCTGGTCCAGCTGGTGGGCGAAGTGACACACATCGGCCGCGGTCTCGCCGCCGATCTGCGCCTCGACGAGGACTCCGTCTCGCGGCGCCATGCGATCCTCGTCCGTCGCCGCTCGGGCTCGCGGATCCTCGACGATCGCTCATCCAACGGCACGTTCGTCAACGGCCGCCGCGTCATGCAGGCAGACCTGCACAATGGCGATGTGCTGGTGCTCGGGCGCGTCGTGTTGCGGTACCTGGAGCTCTAAGGCGCGCAGATACGACGTCAGTGGAGGCTGAACGAGCCACTGAGGACGATTGGCCCGGGGTGAGACGGTTTAGTGCTCGTCTCACGCGTGAGCAGGATCTTGTGGTAGCTGCCGGCATTGGCGGGCAACAGCGCGCCCCCTTGCAGCCGGCCGTTGGAGGTAACCGGCGGGCTTTTGCTCAGCGGCAGGGCACTCGCCGGGGAGTTATAGAGCCAGACGGCGTAGAAGAAGCCTTCCGTCGGCGGCAAGTGTTCGACCGCGATGTAGTAGCCACGTTTGGTTCCTTCGGAGAAGACCTCCACCAGGCCAACCCTCTTGCTGCCAGGTTCGGGCGAGGTGAGGGCGATCTGCTTGACGGTGGGAGTGCCCGTTTTCTGGGAGGTGCTCGTTGTGCTGGAAGCGGTGGCGCCAGCCTGGGTGGTTGATGCCTTATGGGAGCTGCCGCCACTGGTGATCAGGATCACCGCCACCACCACGGCCACGACGAGCGCCACGAGCAGCAGCGCACCACCGCGCCTGGAGCTGGGTCGCGAGGAGCCGGCGGAGGGGATGGCATGCGGTCCCGCACCGACGGACGCAAGCGGGGCGCTGGCCCGTGCCCGCTCGCGGGTGCTATCGCGAGTTTCGCCGGGGCTGGCAGCAAGGGCATCGAGCGCCCGGCGGGCGCGATCGCGGACGGTGTCCTGGGGGATCCCGAGCATGGTGGCGATCTCGGCGTGGCTCTTGCCCTGCGCCACCAGCAGCATCAGCACTGCGCGCTGATCGGGAGGGAGGTCGTCTAGTCGGCTCATGTGCGGAGGGTGCGTAGGCTATCGTGGCGCCGGGATGTCCACGCCGAGCGCCGAGGAGCTGAACGACGCCCTGGTGGGGTTCGATCGCCTGTATGGCCTGGAGTTCGTCGAGTTCTCCGACACCGAGGTGCGCGCGAAGGTGGCGGTGCGCGAGGAGATCAAGCAGCCGGTCGGACTCGTTCACGGCGGTGTATATGCATCGCTTGCCGAGTCGATCGCCTCGCTGGCGACCGCAGCGTCGGTGATTGGACAAGGCAACATGGCCACGGGCATGTCGAACAGCACGAGCTTTCTGCGACCGGTCACCGAGGGCGCGGTGCATGCCCATGCCACGCGGCTGCACCGTGGTCGCACGACGTGGGTGTGGGATGTGCGGTTCAGCGACGATGCCGGCCGGTTGTGTGCGGTCACGCGGATGACGATTGCTGTGCGCCCGCTGCCTGTTATGCCGCCTACGGGCGCTCCTGCTTAGCGAGGGACGGCGCGTAGGGGAGTTGGCAGTTGGCTGGGCAGGGGCTGCTCGCCAAAGCCGGTATCTGGCAGCGGCGCGGGCAACTGTCCTTCGGGCACGCCGGTGTCGTTGACCGGCACGGCCATCTCGGCGGCGGCGAGGGCGAGCTGGGGGCTGTTGGCGTAGATGTCGAGGATCACGCCCGCGGTGGGCAGCTCGATCGTCTTGCCCGCCTGGGCGGTGATGGCGGTGAGGCCGCGGATGTGAGCGGTTCGGTGCGGCTGCGAGCCGATCGGGATGAAGCTGTTGTCGGGGGAGCTGATGACTCGCAGATGTGGCACGCAGGTGTTTTGGCCACCCTGTACACAGTCGCCGTACTGGACGGTGAACGCTCCGCTGGGGTCCTGGGAGGCTTCTGTGATCGCCATGCCGTGGAAGGAGCTACCGAGCCAGTAGACGGGGTAAGGGGCGAGGATCAGGCTCTCGAGCGTCGTGTGGGAGAGCGGCTGGTCCTGGAGGGTGTTGCCACAGGCTCCAAGCGTGAGCGTGCAGAGTCCTAGCGCAACCGCGGCCGCACAGCGACGGTACAGATGCCCACCCACCCCGCGCATCACAGGGTGGGTGGGCTTCTATACCGATTCGTGATCGGCATCCGCCGGTCCCGGCCGAAGGCCAGCGGGGTGACCTTGATGCCGGGTGGCGCCTGGCGGCGCTTGTACTCGGCGAGGTCGACGAGCCTGATCACACGCTGCACCTCATCCTCTGCCAGCCCCTCGGCAATCAGCTGCTCAGCACTGCGGTGGCACTCGACGTAGCCGTGCAGGATACGGTCGAGCAACTCATACGGCGGCAGCGAGTCCTCGTCGCGCTGGCCAGCGCGCAGCTCCGCCGAGGGCGCGCGCTCGATTATGGACGGCGGGATCGGGGCCGCCACGCGTCCTTGGGTCGCCGCGGCAGAAGAGTTACGCCACGTACACAGGCGGTAGACAAGCGTCTTTGGCACATCCTTGATGACCGCGAATCCTCCTGCCAGGTCGCCGTAGAGGGTGGTGTAGCCGACGGACATCTCGGACTTGTTGCCGGTAGTGAGGACCAGCCAGCCGAACTTGTTCGACAGCGCCATCAGCAGGTTGCCGCGGATGCGCGCCTGCAGGTTCTCCTCGGTCAGATCCGCCTCCAGGCCCTCGAAGTCCTCGCTCAGCGTCTGGTCATAGGCGTCCATCGCTGGCTCGATCGGCAGCTCATGTGCGCGCACGCCGAGCGCGGCGGCGAGCGCGCGGGCGTCGTTCTGGGTCTCGGCGGAGGAGTGGGGGGAAGGCATGATGGCGACGTTTACCCGCCCGGCGCCGAGCGCATCCACGGCAAGGCAACAGACAAGCGCTGAGTCGATCCCGCCGGAGAGACCGAGGACTACGTGGCCGAAGCCGTTCTTCTCAACGTAGTCGCGCAGGCCCAGCATCAGCGCCGCATATACCTCGGCTTCGACGGGGGCAATCGGAGCTTTTAGACCTGGCTTGGGTTGCTCGGCGATCGGAGGATCGAGGTCCAGGTCGCAAACGAGCAACTCCTCTTGGAACTGGGCCGCACGGGCAATTGTCTGCCCGGCCGGGTCAAGGATGAAGGAGTGCCCGTCAAACACGAGCTCGTCCTGGCCACCCACCAGCCCGCAGAACGCAACATAGACATTGTGCTCGCGGGCACGCTGAGCGAACAGCTGCTCACGTTCGATGCCCTTGCCGGCGTGGTAGGGGGAGGCGGAGATATTCGCGAGCAGCCTCGCGCCAGCTTCGGCCTCCGCGGAAGCTGGCGGCCCTGGCGTCCATAGGTCCTCACAGACCGTCACGCCGACCATCTGTGAGCCAACCACGATCACCTCGGGCCGGGTCCCTGCGGTGAAGTAGCGCTGCTCGTCGAAGACGCCGTAGTTGGGGAGATGCATCTTGCGGTAGACATATTTGACCGCGCCGCCGGCCAGGACCGCGGCAGCGTTGTAGACATCTTCTGCGGAGGACTCGGGGAAGCCGACGATCGCGGTAATCCCGTGAACCTCGCGAGCGAGCTCGTCGAGGGCCAGTCGCGCATCCGCGAGGAAGTGCTCGCGCAGCAGCAGGTCCTCGGGCGGGTAGCCCGTCAGCGCAAGCTCGGGGAAGAGCACCAGCTGGGCCCCCGCCTGACTTGCCGCGTTCAAACCGTCGCGGATGCGGGCGGCGTTGCCGGCGATGTCGCCCACGGTGGCGTTCATCTGGCAGAGGGCTAAGCGCACGGGGTCATCGTCGCAGGCCCACCGGTGCTCGCGCCGCGTCGCGAGCGGGCTTTCGCGCCTGTGCGCACCGGCGGCTCAGCGCGCTGCGGACTTGCGTGCGCTGCTCGCGCGGGCGCCGTTCCTGATCGCGGAGCTCTTGCCGGAAGCCGCAGGGGAGCTCTTGCCGGAAGCCGCAGGGGAGCGTTTGCCGGCTCGCTGTTTGGGCTTCGGCGCGACGCCGGCCGCGCGCGCGAGCGAGGAGATCGCCCACTTCATGTCGCTCGCGATCGCCTCGAGCTCTGGCAGCGCGTCGAAGTCGCCGAGCAGGCCGAAGCCGAGGTGCCCGTCGTAGCTCATCACGGCGATGCCCAGCGCCTGGCGGCGGGCGAGCGGCACGACCGGGTAGAGCACCTGCAGGCGACGGCCGAGCACGTACAGCGGAAACTGTGGCCCGGGCACATTCGTGACGACGAGGTTGAAGAAGCGCTGACGGGCCTGCAGCCGTGCCGCCTGACTGAGGATCGTGGGCGGCGCGAACCCGGCGAGGTTGACGAGCACCTGTGCGCCCACGGCCTGGCCGGACTCCTTGAGGTTCTGCATCTCCCTGGTGATCTGCTGCAGAGCGCTCACCGGATCCTCTACACCCACAGGCAAGGGAGCCCACATCGCGGCGACCTGATTGCCAAGCGCTCCTCGCTGGGAGTCGGCGCGCACCGAGACCGGCACCATCGCCTTCAGCTCGAGTCCGTCGGTGTCGAAGCCTTCGCGGCGCAGGTAGCGGCCAAGGCCGAGGCTGACGGTCGCGAGCACGACGTCGTTGAGCGTGCCCCCGAGCGAGGCCTTGATCGCTTTGAACTGCTCGATGTCTGCGTCGATGAACGTGTAGCGCCGGTGCGGGCCGATCTCGACGTTGAACGGGCTGTCCGGCGCAGGAGCTTTGACGCCCGCGATCGTCGTCGCGCCGAGGCTCTGCAGGCCGTCGACGAGCTGCGAGGCGGCGCGGCGCGGCGCGCGCAGCAGCCTGCGGGCGCCGCGCACCATCTCGGCCGGCACCGTCGTGCGTTCGCGCAGGGCCTCGCCCAGCAGCTTGGCCTGACCGGGAAGTGGCTTTGCCGTCCACCGCACCGGCGGGCGCGACGTAGATGACCCGGTCCCGCCCACCCCGGGATCCGTGTCGAACAGCACCGTCGTGATGTCCACGCCCGAGATCCCGTCCACGAGCGCGTGGTGCGTCTTGGCGATCAGGGCGAAGCGTTCGCCCGCCATCTTCTCGACGAGCCAGATCTCCCACAGCGGCTTGGAGCGGTCCAGGCGCTGGGAGAAGAGGCGCCCCGCGAGCTGCTTGAGGGCTTTGTCGTCAGCCGGCTTGGGCAGCGCCGTGTGGCGGATGTGGTAGCGCGGGTTGAAGTGCGGATCGTCGGCCCACACCGGACGGCCCTGACCGTAGGGGACGAAGGCAAGGCGCTGGCGGTAGCGAGGAACCAGGTGCAGGCGGCTGACGATGTGGTCGACCAGCTCCTGCGGCGCTGGTGCCATGCCCTCGAAGACCATCACCGAGGCGACGTGCATGTGCGCCGTGGAGTTGTCCTCCAGGTGCAGGAAGGTCGAGTCGAGCGCCGTCAGCCGGTCCGGGTTGGCCACGCGCCCGATTGTCGCGGCTTCAGTGCCCCACGTCAACGATGGCGCTTTGAATCTGCCGTGAGCCGATCTGGGATTACGCCGCAGGCGCGCCTCCCAACGGCTTTGTGCGTATCCGCACACGATGGGGCTGTGTGTCACCCGTCACACAGAACCGTCCCAAGCGTCATCTAAGCTGCGAAGCAATCGAACAATTGTTCGACCCTGCCGAGTCGTCTCCGTGAATGGAGGCGAGCGGGGGACCCACTGCCAGATCCCTAAATGGCGATCTGGATGGGGCGAATCGGTCGCTGTTGTGGCCGTAACGCCCGGCTGGCGCACGTTTGGTTCGCGTGCCAGCCGGCCGTGAGCCCGACAGCTAACCCCGTAGGCGGACACGCAAGGAGATTCCCACCGATGTACGTACCCGCGACCCCTGTGCCGCCACCTGCCAATCCCCTGGCTCCTATCGGAATTGCGTCGGTCGCGCCACCGGCGATGCCGATAACGGTTCGCACTATCTTGAGGCTGCGCCGCTCTGAGCTGAACGTCCTCGCTGACGGTCCAGCGACCATCACCGGGACGCTTCTGGCCGGTCCGGAGCCGGTTGGTCTCCCCGGCCGGATGGTCGCGCTTCAGGCGCTCGGCAGGCATGGCTGGAGCACCCTGACCCGCACGCGAAGCGGCGCAGGCGGACGGTTCCGGCTTCGCTATGTCACGCGGCGGGTCGGGAGCGAGTCCGTGCGCCTGCGTTTCGCCGGCGACGGTAGCGAGCTCGCTTCGCATCGCAGGCTCGGGCGGCTAAACGTGTTTCGTCTCGCAGAGGCGTCCTGGTACGGGGGCGGCGGTGGAATGGCCTGCGGCGGCTCGCTGACCAGCTCAACCATGGGCGTCGCCAACAAGACGCTTCCCTGCGGCACCCTCGTCACGCTCCGCTACGACGGGCACTCGGTGCGCGTGCCCGTGGTCGATCGTGGCCCGTATGTCGCTGGGCGCGAATTCGACCTCACGGAAGCGACCAAGCAGGCGCTCGGTTTCGGAGACACCGGAGAGGTGTGGAGCACGAGCTGAGTGCCCCGCGCAATGTGGGCGCCTTCATGCAAGGGTTGGCTTTCTGCTCATTGCTTCCTTGAATCTGCCCGATGCCGGTAGCAATGAAGAACCTGCGCGCACAAGTGTGGATGGAGAGCCTTGGCGAGTGGAGCTGGCCGGGCCAGCACACCGCGGCAGTAGAAATGCTGCCGCCTGCATGGGTGCCAGCCTTCCCGCCCCGGCTGGAGCCCGCCGCATCGCCGGCCGCTCCCGTCGCGGGCGGGCGAGCGCGCCGGGTGCTCATCGCCGCGCTCCTCAGCAGCCTGCTGGCCGTCTGCGTGGCACTCTCGCTGCAGGGCCGGCTGGACATCGGGCAGCTCACCGGCATCTCACCGTCACCCAGCGGGACGCTCTCGCTGCAGAGCTCACTCTCCTGGAAGGCTCCGCCGCTGCCCACGCTGACCCTGGTCAGCCAGGACACCGCCGGCAGCTCGATCGATGGCGCGAGCTACTCCTCGCCGGCTCTTCATGGACACGGGTCCTTCTTGGTCTATCTGCCGGCTGGTTACGCCAGCACCACTCGCCACTACCCGGTGTTGTACCTGCTGCATGGCAACAATCAGCCGGCCAGCGCGTTCCTGCAGATCGGCCTGCAGGACGAGCTCGACCGGCTCGTGACGCACCATGTCATACCGCCCCTGATTGCCGTGATGATCCAGGGCGGGCGCGGTGCCAACAACTGGCGCAACATGGGCAGCCAGCACTATGAGAGCTATGTCCTGGAAGTGCAGGAACTGATCGACCGGATGCTCCCCACCGTGGCATCCCGCAGCGCGCGGGCGATCGCCGGAGACTCGATGGGCGGATATGGCGCCATGAACATCGCGCTCAGCAACCCCTATCGCTTCGCCACAGTCGAGAGCTGGCTGGGCTTCTTCAACGGCCTTGCAGACAAGCTGCAGGCCGATCGTCCCGTGCTGTCACGGATCGGCCTGCATGCATTCGTGTACGGCGGTGAATCTGATCAGATCGCGGACCCTTCCGAGAACGCGCCGTTCGCTGCCGCGCTGCGCCGCGCGGGAGCAAGCGCCAAGAGCGCCGTCTACCCGGGCGGCCACAGCTTGGAAACGCTCCAAGAACACCTTTCGCTCATGCTCACGTTCGCGGGAGGCTCGCTGTCGAGGACGCGAGCCCGGCTACCTGGCCCACACCGAGTCCTTGTGAACTAGTATGTGTTTAGGTCAATATTGAGTTTGCTTTGGGTCGCTGAGTCGCAATGGGAGAGGGTTCGGTAGATGTCACGCAAAACGGGTAGTCACAACGTTTCGAGCAGGTCTGTCCGGGCTCGCCTGCTTGGCGGGCGTTCACGCGCACGGGTCGCGGCGATGGCCGGAATCATGCCTGTTGCTGGGCTGCTCATGAGCGTTGCCGGGCTGGGCAGCGCCAGCGCCGCGGGTAGGACTGCGGCCCCAACCGCCGTTGCGGCGAGGACGATCACCGTGAAAGAGACCGGGCACCTGCATCGTACGAGCAGCTCGGGACTCAAGCTCAACGAGCAGGGTACGGCGTCGGGGACGATCCACGGCACGATCTATATCCATCTGAACGTCGTCTCACCCAGCCGGGTGACCGCGGAAGTCAACATCTATCCGAGCGGTGGCTCCCTCACGGGATCTGGGTCATCGAGCTACCGCGTAAATGGGGGCACAGCGAGCTTCTCCGGCAAGCTGTCGATCAATCGCGGGACCGGCAGCTACGCTCACGCGCACGGCTCGGGGCTGAGCTTCAGTGGCACGATCCAGCGCCTGAGCGGCTCTGTCACCGTCCATTTGAGCGGCAGCTTCTCGACCTGAGAGCTGGGTAAGTTCTTGTCCAAGATCAGAGCGCTCACGGGTGCGCTGCTGCTTGTGCTCGTATGCGGTGTATTAACCGCGACGGCCGCCGCGACCACTGAGCGTGCGAGCTTGCATGCATCCTTCTCGCCAAACAAGCTAGGTGCGCCGACGACGATCTCCTTTGGCTTTCACGTCGAAACAACGGAAGGCGCCGCGCCGCCGCCGATGACGAGTCTCGACCTGCGGATGCCCGCGGGCATCAGCTACACGACGACTACGCTCGGTCTTGCGATTTGTCAGCCCGCGGTTCTGCAGGCGAAGGGTCTGGCTGGCTGTTCGCCCAACTCTCGTCTGGGGTTTGGCTCGGCGCTCGTAGAAGTCCCGTTCGGAACGGGAGCGGGCCACGAGATTCCCGAAATCCAGGCGGTGGCGGGCCCATCGCCTGGCGGTAACCTGGTCGTGCTGTTCTACGCCAACGGCACGTCTCCCGTGTCTGCGCAGCTGGTATTTCAGGGGGAAGTGCTGGCCGCTTCCGGAGCGTTCGGCACGCAGCTCGCCGCGAACGTGCCGCTGGTGACGAGTGTGCCGGGCGGTCCCGACGTTTCGATCGTGAGCGTCAACACCACGATCGGGCCCAGTCATCTGATTTATTACAAGCACGTCCACGGTAAGAAGGTGGCGTTCCATCCGAGAGGTGTCTCGGTACCCGAACACTGCCCCCGCGGGGGATTCCCATTCGCCGCGGAATTCGTCTTCCAGGACGGCAGCAGCACAGGCGCGACCACCACCGTGCCCTGCCCGCCACGACGGCGTCACTAAACGATGCCAACGTCATTGGAGGCACAGAATGGGGGCTGCGCGTCCTCAATCCTGGAGGGCCAGGCTGGCTTGTACCTCGGCAGCGAACCAGCCAGGGATCGCGACCATCAGCACGGCTGAGGCCGTTACAAGCGCGAGGCTTCCGAGCGCCACGGTCACACCGACCGAGCTGACCACCGGGTAGTTGATCACGAGGTTCAGCGCCCGGTCGAGCAGTTGCTGGCCGAAGAGGCCGAATACCGCACCGCTCAGGCAACCCACGCCGAGCAGCATCAAGCTCTCGAGCACGATCGTGTACCACAGTTCGCGGTGGGGGAACCCCTCGAGCTTGAGCTTCGCAAGGCGCGGGCGGCGCTGCCAGATCATGGCACCCATGGCCGCCGCCATCGCCATCACGGCCGCCACCAGGATCAAGGTCGCGATCTGTGACAGCCTTTCAAGGCCCTGGCGCGTGATCGCGCGCAGCGTGTTTGCGTGCTGTTCAGCGCTTTGCACAGCCAGAGCCGATTCGCCTCCGAGCGCTGCTCTGATCTCACGCACTCCCTGCCCGGGGCTCACCCCAGGCTTCATCAGCACGTTGTAGGCGCTCGCATCCGTGCTACCCCATGCCTTCGCGTAGTCGTTGGCGTTCACGATGATCGCTCCCGGCGCCCAGCCGATGTTCGTGCTGATCGCCGCAACACGGAACTTGGCCGGGTTGGGGGCCGGCAGGGTGAACGGCTTGCCGATCTTCAGATTGTGTTCTTCGGCAAGCGCCAGCGACACCACGGCCCAGCTCCCTTCGCGCAAATGCATATCAGCCTGGGCGACGTTGCCTTCCACGAGCTGGCTGGGCGGCACCAGTGGCGAGGCTTCTCGCGGAGGGGCGATCACCCAGATGCGCCGGTCGTTGTAGTCGAGCAGCCCCCCGCGATATATCCGCACGGCGCGCACCCCGGGCAGCCCGCGCAGCTTGCCCAGCTGGGTGGGGGCAAAAGGCGAGGTCATCAACAGGTTGGAGCTGCCCGCAGCGGACACCCAAACGTCGGTCGCCGCGTTCATGTCCGAGGCAGCGTTGTACAGCCCCTTGAGCAGGTCGCTGTGGGCGCCCTGGATCGACACGCTCCCGAACACAGCGATCGCGCCGGTGGCGGCGATCGCGATCGCGCGCGACCGTCCGGCGCGCAGCTCCATCACCGCGATGTGCGGCACAGCGCTCACGATCGAGGGCGCGATTCGCTGCACAAACGCGAGCATCCCGGTGAGCGGCACCGCCAGCAGCGCGAGCAGCGCCGCGATCAGCGTGATCATCCCCACAATCGCCGCCTGCGGAGCTGCCAGCAGGATCGCAAGCGTCGCTCCCAGGCACACGAGTCCGCCGAGCGTCAAAAGCCACGAGGTGCGCCCGCCCGTAACCTCCTTCACTTCGATCGCGGCGAGCGGATTGCGCGAGACGATGTCCTTGAACGGGCTGAGTACGGCCACGCTGGCGGCTCCCATGCCGCCGGCCAAGGAGATCGCGATGCTCTTCAAGCTCACGACGCGCTCGGAGCCCAGCGCGAAGGCCGAGGAGAGATAGCCGGGGTTGGAGTGGAACAGGTGGATAGAGAGCTCGTCCCCGAGCACCAGCCCGATCGCACAGGCAATCGTGCCGAGCACCAGCGCATCGAACATCAGCACCGCGATCACCGCCTTGGGTGTGTAGCCATCGCGGCGCAGGTCGGCGATCAGCCGCCGGCGCTGCGGCACCGTCAAGAGCATCGCGTTGAACGCGAACAGGAAGCCCACAAGGGCGCTGATCACAGCGAACAGTTGCGTCGACTGGTTCGTCGCGGCGGCGGCCTTGGCGAATAGCAGCTCGTCGTAGTTTGAGTTCTCCACGCCATACCGTTCGCCGGCAATACGCTGCAGGCCCGCACGTACACGGGCGGTTTGCCCCGGCGCGGGCTCGACCAGGATGCGGCTCACGCGACCCTTCAGGCCGCTTGCTTCCTGGACGTATTCGAGCGGACCCACAGCGATCGGACTGGAGATCAGGGCGCCGATCTGCCTTTCGGTCAGGCGCGAGTAGAGTGCGGATTCGCTCGAGTGACCGAGCGCTTGGAACTTCACCACGTCGCCAAACTTCTTCACCCCGAGCGTGCTTGCCACCGGCACGGGCAGCACGATCGCGCCGAGCCCGGCGAATGGGGTGAGCGCGACTTTACGCACGAGCGCGCCCTTCAGTTCAGCGAGCGTCCCGTCGGCCCCAGCGAGCTCAACCGACTCACTGCCCTTCGGCCCTTTGGCGTTCGCGCTGACTTCGAGCAGCGGCGCTGCGACGCGCACGCCTGGCAAATGCCGTATCTCTGTGACCAGCTTTTGCGGCAGCCCGTGAGCATCGCGCGCCGTCAGCTGCAGCTTCGCCCGGCCGACGATTCCGCTGTTGAGCTGCCCCACCGAGCTCGACAAGCTCGAGCTCGCGATCTGTGAGGCGAACAGCAGCCCCACCCCCGCAGCGATCCCTACGATCGCGAAGCACTCCTGAAGCGCCCGCGCACGCAGGCGCACGCGATAGAGGTGGAGCACGTTCGCGAACCTCACAGCTGCCTGCCCAGATCGCTATGCCGGCGCCGCGCTATCGCCCGGCGCGCCCCGGCCGGTGGGCGCAAGGCTCTGGTCAGGGTCGTAGCCGGCCAGCTTGCCGTCGCGCAGCGCAAGCACACGGTCCGCGTAGGCGGCGGCTTGCGGATCGTGACTGACGAGCACGATCGCCACGCCGCGTTCACGGCATAGTTCCGTCAGCAGTTCGAGTACCTCGCGCCCGCGCTGGGTGTCGAGACTGCCAGTCGGCTCATCGGCGAGCAGCAGCTTCGGTTCTGTGGAGAGCGCCCTGGCAATCATCACGCGCTGACGCTCGCCCATCGAAAGTGTCTCGGAGCGGTGGGTCAGCCGGCCACCGAGTCCCAGCCGCTCGAGCAACGGCTGCACGCGAACGTGTGCCTCCTTCCACGGCGTGTTCTTGAGCAGCTTCAGCACGGTGTTGTCGATCGTGCTCACGCCCGGCAACAGGTCGAAGTTCTGGCGCACGAAGCCCATTTCCTGGAGGCGGAAGTGCGAAGCTTCACGCTCTGAGAGCGAGGAGATGTCGCGGCCGTTCACGAGCACGTTGCCGCTCGTCGGAGCGAGCAGCGCGGCGACCATCAGCAGCAGCGTCGTCTTACCTGAGCCGCTTGGCCCGTATAGCGCGACCATCTCGCCAGCCGCGACAGACATCGATACGCCATCGACCGCGCGCACCGTCTCCTCTCCGGCTGTGTGGTAATGCTTGACGAGATCGTGGAGCTCTAGCACCTAAGACCCCGCTTGCCTCTCCCCAGCACAGTCGGGTACCGGCCCACGATCCCACCCCCAAAGCGACCATTCAGCCACAGCGGTGTCAGTCCTCGCGTGGCCGCGACTGAAAGACGATCCGCTTCAGCTCGGCCGTTGCGCCGCCGCCGAGGCGCAATGCAGTCTGGAAGCCCTCGAGGCCGACCTCGCCGGAGTCGAGCGCACTGCGCAGCTCGTTGAGCATGGCACGCTCCTCCTCGGGAACCTGATCGCGCGGAACCTCGAGCAGAATCAGGTGTCGCGGGCGCTTCAGACCGTGGGCGAGCCGCACATAACGCTCGCGTTCCCCGGCGTCCAAGCCCTCGAGCGTGAGGACGACCGTCTGCCGCTCGCCCAAGCGCTTGACGACAGCCGCGTCGAGCAGCTCGCGCGCCCGCGTCTCGATCTCCTCCTCCGCGACACGCCCCGCCAGCAGTGTGCGCACCTTCGCGAGCGAGAGCACCGCGCCGCGCTCCTCCACGACACGCTCGGCAAAGCGCGCGGAGGACGAGACGTCGGGGGAGACGATCAGCAAAAGGCTGCCAGGCGAATAGCGCATCCGGTCTGACGGGGCGAGCACACGACAGCGCGCGGATACATCGACCGGGCGCGGCGGCGCATCGCCCTCGCGCCGCGGGCGTTCAGTGGTCCACCCGCCGCGCTCGTCAGCCCCGATCTTGACGCTGCGCAAGGAGGGGGGAGTCGGCATTCAGTCATCATCCCCTAAGGCGCGAGCTTAAGCTTTGCGGGATAGGATCCCCGAAGTGGGAAGAGCTCCATGGACCTGACGTTCAGCGAGAAGGAGATTGCGTTCCGCGATGAGCTGCGCGGCTGGCTAGCCGGAAACCCGCCCGCGCCCGAGCCGGGTGAGGGCGGGGAGGACGCACACTACGCATGGCGGCGGGACTGGCAGCGGCGTCTGTATGACGCGGGCTGGGCGGCACCGGCGTGGCCAGCGGAGTACGGCGGGCGTGGCGCGAGCCTGACGGAATCTGCGATCTACTTCGAAGAGATCGGCCGCGCGCGCGTGCCGATGGCCGCCAACGTGCTCGGCCTGCTGCTGGGTGGCCCGACGCTGATGGTGTGGGGCTCCGACGAGCAGAAGGAGCGCTACCTGGCGCCGATCCTGTCGGCCGAGGAGATCTGGTGCCAGGGCTTCTCTGAGCCCGACGCGGGCTCCGACCTGGCTTCGCTGAAGACGCGCGCGGTCAAGGACGGCGATGAATGGGTCGTGACCGGCCAGAAGGTCTGGACGAGCGGCGCGCAGTACTCGAAGTGGTGCATGCTCGTCGCGCGCAGCGACAACGAGGCGGCCAAGCACAAGGGCCTGACGTACTTCCTGATGGACATGGAGCAGGACGCCGTGCAGGTGCGCCCGCTGCGCCAGATCACCGGCGAGGCGGAGTTCAACGAGCTGTTCATCGAGGAGGCGCGGATCCCCGACGCGAACGTGGTCGGGGGCGTGGGCAACGGCTGGAAGGTGGCGCTGACGACGCTGATGAACGAGCGCGCGGGCCTCGGCTTCGCGCTGCAGATTCGCCTGCGCCAGCTGCTGGACGACCTGCTCGCTAAGGCCGCCGGGCGGGGCCTGCTCGAGGACCCGCGCATCGCTGATGCGTTGGCGGAGCTGCACGTGCGCTGCGAGTCGATCCGCCTGCTTGCGTGGAAGGGCCTAACCGACGTCGAGCGCTACGGCCAGCCGGGCCCCGAGGGCTCGCTGGTGAAGTGGCTGTGGTCGGACACCAACCAGCGCCTGACGCAGCTCGCCATCGACATCGTCGGCGCGGAGGCGCTCACGGCCGGCGAGAGCTGGAGCTATGAGCTGCTGCGCGGGCGGGGTAACACGATCGAGGGCGGCACCACGGAGGTGCTCAAGAACATCATCGCCGAGCGTGTGCTCGGCCTGCCCCGGCTGAAGGCGGTCGCCTAATGGACTTCGGACTGACAGACGACCAGCGCGACATCCAGCGTACTGCGCGCGACCTGCTCGCCGGACGCGCAACGCCGGCGCGAGTGCGCGAGCACGCCGAGGCCCGGCGCAGCGACGAGGCTCTGTGGAAGGAGCTCTGCGAGCTCGGTTGGCCGGGAATCGCGATCGCCGAGGAGTACGGCGGTCAGGGGCTCGGCCAGATCGAGCTCTCGATCCTGTGCGAGGAGCTCGGCCGCTCGCTCGCGCCGGTCCCCTTCCTGGCAAGCGCGATGGCCGCGACCGTGATCCAGCAGGACGGCTCGGCCGAGCAGCGCGCGCGCTGGCTGCCGGGTCTCGCCTCGGGCGAGACGATCGGTGCCCTCGGCGCGATCGCCGACGGCACTGCCGAGCTCGTAACCAGCGGCGGCGAGGCGGACGTGTTCGTGCTGATCGACGAGGATGGCAGTGGGCGCATCGTCTCCCGTGCGCAGGCTGACGTCTTCCCCGTCGAGGCGATCGACCCGACCCGCTCGGCCGCGCGCGTGAGCGTCGCCGGCGACGCCGGTGAGGCGATCGGCGACGGCAGCGCCTGCGCCGGCCTCGGCCGCGCGCTCGTGTCGGTCAGCTCCGAGCTGGTCGGCATCTGCGACCGCGCGCTGGAGATGACTGTCGAGTACGTCAAAGACCGCAAGCAGTTCGGCGTCCCCGTCGGCTCCTACCAGGCCGTCTCGCACCGCTGCGCGCAGATGCTGCTCGACACCGAGAAGGCGCGCTCGACGGCCGCCTTCGCCGCCTGGACGGCGGACGCTGACCCCGAGCAGCTGGCCGAGGCGGCAGCGATGGCCAAGGCTGCCGCTTCCGATGCCGGACGCGAGGTGACCGCCAGCGCGATCCAGGCGCACGGCGGCATCGGCTTCACGTGGGAGGCGGACGTGCACTGGCTCTACAAGCGTGCGCAGATCGACGCTGTGCTGCTCGGCGGAGCGGGAAGCCACCGCGCTCAGCTGGCGGCGATCCTGGCGCGGCGAGCGGGCACCCCGGTGGGCTAAGGACGCGCGATACCAGCCGCACCCGTCGTTAGATTCGACGAGCAGTGTCAGACAATCACACCCAGTTGAACGTCGCGCATCTCGACGCCGATGCCTTTTACGTCTCGATCGAGCTCGGCCGCCACCCAGAGCTGCGCGGCCGGCCCGTGGTGGTCGCAGGGAGCGGCCCGCGTGCAGTCGTCACCACCGCTTCCTACGAGGCAAGGCGCTACGGCGTGGGATCGGCGATGCCCGCCGCTCGCGCCAGGCGCTTATGCCCGCAAGCGATCGTGCTGCCGCCCGACTTCGCCACCTATCGCGAGGTATCCCAGCGGATGATGGCGATCGTACGCGCCCAAGTGGAGCGCGTGGAGGTGGTGGGCCTGGACGAGGCGTATCTGGACCTGTCGGGGCTCCATTCGCCCCGGGCGGCCATGCGCCGCCTGGTGACCGAGATCCAGAACTCTCTCGGGCTGAGGTGCTCGGTGGGCATCGGCCCCAACAAGCTGGTGGCCAAGGTGGCATCCGACGCGGAGAAGCCCGCGGGGTTCGTCGTGCTAACCCGTGAGCAGGCCTGTGAGCGCTTCGCGGGCTCGCCGCCGGGACTGGTGCCAGGCATCGGGCCGAAGACCTCAGCGCGCTTGGCCGAGCTCGGCCTGACCACGCTTCAGGCACTTGGTCGCGCACCGGAGCAGGTGCTCGTGCAGCGCTTCGGCCGGAACCTCGGACGCGATCTCGGCAGGCGCGCGCGGTTCGAACACGACGGCGAGGTGGCAGCCACACGCAAGGTGGTCTCGGAGTCGCGCGAGCGGACTTTCGATGAGGATATTCGTGACCCAGCGGCACTGCGCGAGGCGCTGCGGCGGATGTCCCACGAGCTGTGCACGAGTCTCGCCGCCAACGGGCGCCGTGGCCGCACGATCGGGATCAAGGTTCGCCTCGATGACTTCACGACGGTTACCCGCACGCGCTCGGTTACGAAGCCCACCTGCGACAGCGAGCGGGTGACGGCGGTCGCGCTGAGGCTGCTCGAGGACTATGCGCCCGAGCGACCGGTGCGCCTACTGGGGGTAAGGGTCACGGGGCTGGTGTCTGCTCAAACCGTTTCTTTCAAGCCAGCACCGGCGAGCAGGCCGGCGGGCGCGAGGGACCAGTTGGCAATGCCCGTGTAGGCAAGCGATGATGCCTGTCCCTTGCAAGAGCTGAGCATCCGCACAGACGATGAGGTCGAGCTGTCCGGCGAGGAGAGCGGAGCAGGTCCTCCGCTCGTTCTGCTGCATGGGCTGACGGCGACACGACGCTACGTCGTTATGGGCTCGCGCCTGTTGGAGCGCTCCGGTAGGCGTGTGATCGCCTACGACGCCCGTGGGCATGGCCGTTCCACCCCCGCACCCGACCCGAGCGCGTATGGGTATGAGCGCCTGGCAGCGGACCTGCTCGCGGTCCTGGATGCGCTTGGCCTCGAGCGGGCTGTTCTCGCCGGCGCCTCGATGGGCGCGCACACCGCCGTGCGCTTTGCCCTGTGCCACCCCGAGCGGGTGGCGGCACTGGCACTGATCACGCCCTCCTACGACCCCGTAGTGGACACGACGGGGCTTGACGCCTTCGCGGGCTGGGACGCGCTCGCGAAGGGACTGAGCGAGGGTGGGGTGGAGGGCTTTCTCGCGGCGTATGACTTCTCGCCCTTGCCGGTGCAGTGGCGAGCGACCGTTGAGAAGGTCATCCGCCAGCGGCTGTCCGCCCACGAGCACCCCGAAGCAGTGTCCAATGCGCTGGAAGTCGTGCCCAGATCGCGCCCGTTCGAGAGCATGAGCGAGCTCGCGCTCATCCGAGCGCCGGTAGTCGTGGTTGGGAGCCGCGATGAGGCCGACCCGGGCCATCCGCTTGCAACAGGCGAACGCTACGCGCAGGCGATCCCCGGGGCGAAGCTGATCGTGGAGGCTCCCGGTCAATCGCCAATCGCCTGGCAGGGCGGACAGCTTTCGAAGGTGCTGACCGGGCTGATTGCCAACGGAAGTACGTGATAACATACGCCCGTATGCCAGAGGTGCGCAGCTGGGACGGGCAAACCTACGACCGGATCTCCGGGCCGATGGAGGCGCTGGGGCTGGAGGTCCTTTCGCGCCTGCAGCTGGCGGGCGATGAGACCGTGCTCGACGCGGGCTGCGGCTCGGGGCGGATCACGCAGGCGCTGATCGAGCGGCTTCCGCGCGGGCGCGTGATCGCTGTCGACGCGTCGCCGTCGATGATCGAAGCGGCCCGGGCGCGTCTGGGCCCGGACGCGGATCTGCGCGTCGTCGACCTCCTCGAGCTGTCGGTGCAGGAGCCGCTCGATGCGATCCTCTCGACGGCGACGTTCCACTGGATCGGAGACCACGAGCGCCTGTTCGCGCGGCTGCGCGCAGCGCTGCGCGCCGGTGGTCGGCTGGTCGCCCAGTGCGGGGGCGAGGGCAACATCGACGGCCTGCGCGCGAAAGCGAACGTCGTCCGTGACCGGGCGCCCTACGCAGAGCACTTCAGGGGCTGGGAGCCACCGTGGAACTATGCCTCGGCAGAGCGGACGCAGGAGCGGCTGCTCGCCGCCGGCTTCTCGGCGGCCGAGTGCTGGATGACGCCGAGTCCACGGGAGCCCGACCATCCACGCGAGTTCCTCGCGACGATCGTGCTCGGTCCGCACGTCCAGCAGCTGCCCGAGGATCTGCGCGAGCCGTTCATGGACGAGGTGATGGTTGAGCTGGGTGAGCCGGTGGTCGTCGACTACGTGCGCCTGAACATCGACGCGACGGCCTAGCTGACAGCCTCGGACATCTCATCGGTGCCCCGCAGCAGGGTCGCGTAGAGGCCGTCGGCCGCCGCCAGCTCGTCGTGAGTGCCACGTTCGACGATCTGCCCGCCGTCCAGCACCAGGATCTGGTCGGCGTCGCGGATCGTCGAGAGGCGGTGGGCGATCGCGATCGTCGTGCGCCCCTGGGAGAGCTCGTCCAGAGCCTGCTGCACGGCCCGCTCGGTCTCGTTGTCGAGGGCGGAGGTGGCCTCGTCGAGGACCAGCACCGGCGGGTTGCGCAGCACGGTGCGGGCGATCGCCATGCGCTGCTTCTCGCCGCCGGAGAAGCGATAGCCGCGCTCGCCGACCGGCGTGTCGTAGCCATCCGGCAGCGAGGCGATCAGCTCGTGAATCTGGGCGGCGCGTGCGGCGTCTTCGATCTCCTCGTCGGTGGCGTCAGGGCACGCGAAGCGCAGATTCTCACGGATCGACGCATGGAACAGATAGGTCTCCTGGGAGACCAGCCCGACGGTCGCGGCCAGCGACTGCAGGGTCATGTCGCGGATATCCACCCCATCGACGCTCACGCAGCCCCGCTGCGGCTCATACAGCCGCGCCACCAGATACGCGAGCGTGGTCTTGCCGGACCCTGTCTCGCCGACGAGCGCGGTGCGGGTGCCCGCTGGGATCTCGGCGCCGATCTCTTCAAGAGTCCAGGGTGAGTCCGGCGCATAGCGAAACCACACATCCTCCAGCCGCACATCGCCGCGCACTCCTGTCAGTGCGCGCGCGTCTGCTCGCTCTTCGATGTCCACCGGCAGGTCCAGGTACTCGAAGATCCGCCCGAACAGCGCCAGCGAGGTCTGTACTTCCAAGCCCACCGACAGCAGTGACTGGATCGGGAACAGCAGCCGTGTCTGCAAGGTCGTGAAGGCGACAACCGTCCCGATCGAGATCGCATGCCCGCCGCCGGCGATGCTCTCCCCAGCGAACCAGTACACGGCCGCGGGCATGATCGCAAAGCTCATCTGCACGGAGGCCATCCGCCAGCGCCCGGCCATGCGCGCGCGCACCTCTAGGTCCGCCAGTTCGCCTGACTCGTCGCTGAAACGGCGCACGAGCTCGGGCGAGCGTCCCATCGTCTTGCCGAGCAAGATCCCCGAGACCGACAGCGACTCCTCGACCAGCGTCGACATATCGGCCAGGCGGCTTTGGCGCACCGACTGGATGCGCCTGCGCTCCTGGCCGACACGCCGCGTCAGCCATACGAAGAACGGCAGGAGCACGAGTGAGAACGCCGCCAGGCGCCAGTCGAGCAGCACCATCGCCACCACCACAGCAACGACCGTCGTCACGTTCTGGACGATCGAGGTGGCTGTGCTCGTCACAACGCTGTCGATCCCGCCGATGTCGTTGGCAATCCTTGACTGCACCTCGCCCGTGCGCGTGTGCGTGAAGAACGCCAGCGACATCCTCTGCAGGTGCGCATACACGGCGGCACGCAGGTCGTGCATCACGCGCTGGCCGACCTGGTTGGAGATCCACGTCTGCGCCACCCCGATCACGCCGCCGATGACCGACAGCGCGATCATCCCGCCCACGAGCTTCGTGAGTAGCGTGGTGTCGCGATGGGGGATCGCAGTGTCGAGCACGCCGCGCAACAGGAACGGGCTGATCACGCCAAGGCCGGCGGCGAGGAAGATCAGTGCCAGCAGCCCGCCAAGGCGCAGCCTGTACGGGGCGAACAGTCTCGCCACCCGCCGCAGCGACACCGGTGTGGCTGGGAGGTCCTGGGGGCGAAGCTCAGGTTGTACGGAGCGGCGGCCATTGCCGCCGTGTCCCTGGGCAAAGGGCTGACTGCTCACTGGCCTGACTTTAGCCGCCGGGTCGTAGGCTTAACGCAATGAACTTGTCCTCGCCGGAGGTGCGCGTGCTCGGCTGCATGCTCGAAAAGCAGCGCACGACTCCTGACATGTACCCCCTTACGCTGAACGCGCTGCGCCTGGCTTGCAACCAGTCGACCAACCGCGATCCGGTCGTGACCTACGACGACGCGATCATCCGCGACGCACTGCACCACCTCGAGCGCCGCGGCTTCACGCGCCTGGCGAGCGGTCGCTCGAGCCGCGCACCGAAGTACCGGCACCTGTTGGCGGAGGCGCTGCCGATGGCAGGCGACGAGCAAGCGGTCATGTGCGTGCTGATGCTGCGCGGCCCGCAGACACCCGGCGAGCTCAAGCAGCGCACAGAGCGGATGCATGCCTTTGCCGTCGTGGCTAGCGTGCACGAGACGCTCACGCGCCTGACCGCACGCGGGCTGGCCGCGTGCCTGGAGCGTAGGCCGGGACAGAAGGAGGACCGTTATACGCATTTACTGCAGGAGGATTTCCCAGCGGCGCCACCCGCCGGGGTCCCGGCGGTGGTAAATGCTCCGCTCGATAGCCTCGAGGAGCGTGTGGCCAGACTGGAGCGTGCGGTGGCCGAGCTCCGTGCGACGGCGCCGTGAGCCACGCCCACCTGATCCTCGCCGCTGCATCCTCCTCGGATACCGCCACCGGGGTGGGTATCCCCTTGGCGCTGGCCGCGGGCCTGGTGTCGTTCCTATCGCCCTGTGTGCTCCCGCTCGTGCCCGGCTACCTCTCGACCGTGATCGGGGTGACGCCCGCCGACCTCAAGGGGGGCGTGAGCGCGCGCCGCGTGCTCGTCCCCAGCCTGCTGTTCATTGCGAGCTTCTCGACGATCTTCATCCTGCTCGGCATGAGTGCCACAGTCATTGGTTCGACGCTCAACGCTCACAAACAGACCCTTCAACAGGTGGGCGGGGTATTGATCATCGTCATGGGCCTCATCTTTCTCGCAACACCGTTCGTGCGCCTGCTCAACCGCGAGTGGCACTCCGAGACGCTACTGCGGCTGGCGGGCCGCGGCGGGCCCCTCCTCGCGGGCGCAGCGTTCGCGATCGCTTGGACCCCCTGCACGAGCGTCACGCTCGGGGCGATCCTCACGCAGGCAGCGGTCTCGAGCTCAGCAGCTCACGGTGCGCTGCTGCTCGCCTTCTACTCAGCGGGCCTGGCCATACCGTTTCTGCTGATCGCGCTCGCCTTCGAGCGCATGACCAACGCGCTCACCGTGGTCAAGCGCCACTTCCCAGTGATCATCGGCGCGGGCGGCGCCGTGATGATCGCGCTGGGCGTGCTGATCCTCACCGGCGAGTACACGATCCTCAACGCCCAGGCCAACGAATTGCTGCAAGGCACCGGGGTCAACGTCTCGAACATCTAGGAGCGCGTCAGGCGGCCGTCGCCCGCTGGCCTTGCCTGTGTGCCCGGTAGCGCTTCTCCCAAGCCTCCTGGTTGCGCTTGGCGTCGAGTACGAACGGCGAATATCCGATCGCCTTCACGATCGCCCTGTTGAGTTGCGAGAAGGGGGAGGGGAGAGGGCGCAGCACGTCGACAAACAACACGACCCGCGTCTCGTCGGTGTCGTTCCACACCTCGTGGTTGTAGGTGTCGTCGAAGATCATGCTCTTGCCCTCCTCCCAGTGGCGGATGTCGTCGCCGACGCGGATGCGGCATGCCTCGGCGTCCTTGGGCACGATCAGGCCGAGGTGGTAGCGCAGCACGCCCTTGTAGGGCCCGCGGTGGTCGAGGATGTGCTTGCGCGGGGAGAGGATCGAGAACATCGCGGTCTTCATCCCCGGAATCTGCTCCATCAGTGCTGCGGTCTGCGGGCACATCTCCACGCCGAGCTTCGCCTTGAAGCCGAAGCCATAGAGGAAGAACGTCTTCCAATTGTCATCGTCGGTGATCTCGAGCTGGTCCTTGGAGATGTCCTGGAAGTTCGGAAGGGCCTCGCGATCCTCGAGGACCTTCTCGAGCTCTGCTCTGATCGTCGCCCAGTTCGCCTCCACCTCAGCGATCCAGGGAAAGCGATCGTTCTCGAAGAAGGTCTCCTCGCCTACCAGCGATCGCTTCCCGATGAACCGCTCGACCGGCGCCAGAATCCTTTCGCCGGCGGCAATCGTCAGCTCCACAGTTCGTTCCCACAGGAACTTCTGTGGTGTCCTCACCGGTTGCATGCTAACGCGCCCCCTGACGGCCGCAGCCCTACGACCGTCAGGCGGCCTCGCGCAGGGCGAGTAGCTCCGGCAGCTCGGCCAGCTTCTTCAAGGCGCGCTGCTCGAGCTGAGAGGCCCGCTCCGCGGAGAACCCGAGCCGTTTACCGATGGCAGTCAGCGTCTGGGGCTCCTCGCGCCCAGTGCCAAAGCGCAGCGTAAGTACGGTCCGCTCGGTTTCCGGCAGTTGCTCAATTGCCTCGTGCACGATGCGCTCGCGCTCGTTGTCCCACGCCGTATCCTCAGGCGCCTCGAGGTCCGAGGGCAGCAGGTCGCCAAGCGCGGTGTCTCCGTCCTCGCCGATCTGCTGGTCGAGGCTGACCAGAGCAGCGCGCTGGTGGCGTACCTCCTCGACCTGCTCGATCTCGAGGCCCGTCTCCTGCGCCAGCTCCTCGACCGTGGGCTCGCGTCCGAGGCGCACAGACAGCTCGCGCTCGACACGCCCAACCTTGCGTGAACGCTGGGCTACATGCACAGGCAGGCGGATCGTGCGCCCGGAGTTCTCCAGGCCACGCTGGATCGCCTGGCGAATCCACAGGGTGGCGTAGGTGGAGAAGCGAAAGCCCTTGCGCCAGTCGAACTTCTCGCTCGCCCTGATCAGGCCGAGCAGGCCCTCCTGGACGAGGTCAGCAAGCGGCAGGCCCTGGTTCTGGTAGCGCCGTGCGTTGGAAGCAACCAGGCGCAGGTTGGAGTTGACGAGCAATTCCTTTGCGTGCAGGTCGCCGCGCTCGATGCGCTGTGCGAGGTCGATCTCCTGGGCGGGAGTGAGCAGGGGATAGCGACGCGAATGCGCAAGCAGCTGGTCGACTGCCTCGGGAATGAAGCTCTCTGAGGTTCCCAGCGCGACTAGCTCGCGAGCGGGGTTGTCCAGCCGCTCGGGCTTCGCGCGGGTCTTCTCGCGCACAGAGCGCCCGGAGTCCTCGCCGGTAACGGAGTCGAGCGGGGTGATTGGGGTTATACGACGGTCTGACATGGCTGTCCTTCTAATCCGATGCTTGGAGTCGGAATTATATTCCTCGATAGTTGCATTGTCAATGATTTCCTGATGGATGTCCCACCCGCCCGAGCGGGACGCCTAAAAAGCTCGTTCGACACTGTGCACCGTGCCACCTGCTCTGTGGAGCACAACCCGTGAACTATCCAAAAGCTCTATCCAGTCTCTACCCACCAGAGCGGTGCTCCACGCACCAGCGCGGCGCGGTGCGAGCGGGAAGATTCCTCAGGCGGCGGCGTCTCAGGACGTGACGTACTGAATATCCCGAGAGACCGAGGAGGTCATGGTGAGACACACCTTCGCTGTAGGAGCAGCCACGATGATGGTTGCGCTGGTGGCGGCCGGATGCGGCAGCAGCTCGAACACCACCAAGACGGCCGCCAGCGCGCCAGCGCAGGCCCCAAGCAGCACCAGCCCGGCACCCGCCGCGAGCGGTGGAGTCACGGTGAGCACCAAGCACAGCAAGCTCGGCACCATCCTCGCGGCAGGGCCCAAGCGGATGACCGTGTACCTGTTTGAGGCCGACACGGGCTCAGCATCGGCCTGCTCGGGCACCTGCGCCAAAGCGTGGCCACCAGTTACCACGGCCGGTGAACCGAAGGCCAGCGGAAGCGCGGTCGCCGCGGACCTCGGCACGATTACCCGTCCCGAAGGGGTCAAACAGGTGACCTACAAGGGCCACCCGCTCTATTACTTCGAGAAGGACGGCGACGCCGGAGATGCTTATGGCCAGGGCTCGAAGGCCTTCGGCGCAGGCTGGTACGTCCTCAAGCCCAGCGGAGGCAAGGTGGACAACTCCTGAGGAGACCTGCGCACGCGTCAGGATGTCGCGATTACGCGCAGTTCGTGTGCACCAACTCGAACAGTGTCGCCGGGGTGCAGCTGCCGGCCCCGGCGCACCTCGGGCTCGTCATTGACCAGCACCAGCCCGGCGGCTAGGAATGCTTTGACTTCGCTGCCGCTCTCGACTACGCCGGCGAGCTTCAGCAGCTGGCCGAGCCTGATCATCTCGCCCCGGATCGGGATCTCGCTGGCATTGGACAAATTTAGTGCTCGCCCAGGTAGCGCACGACATCCATTCCGTCGGCTTCTAGCGCGCTGGCGCTCTTGCGCGTGAGGCGGCTGAATGGGGCGAGCACGACCGTGCCCGCGGGCATACTCCAGGTGGCCACAGCACGGCCATCGATCAGAGCGAAGGGACGGAAGAGGCCGTTGACGGTGATCACCGCCCTGTGAGAGTCGAGCAGCCACTCTCGCGTCCTCCAGCCCAGCAGGACCGGGTCAAACGGGCCGAGCAGACGCGGTGGTGGCAACTCCGCAGGCGCAGGGCGCCCAGCGATGTCGAGGAGACCGTCCTCGCGCTCGTGAAGCGCCGAGGCGATCGCGCTCAGCCCCGCGCGTACGTCTCGCAGTGGCAGCCCTGCCCACTTTGCAAGGTCGCGGTCACTTGCGGGACCGTGCCCGGTGAGGTAGCGGCGCGCCAGCTCAGCCAAGGCATGGTCACGATCGACCGCTCCTGACTCGCCCAGCCAATCACGGACGAGCACATATGCATGCTGTCCTCCGATCATCGGCCCGCGCACCGCGAGCCCGCGCAGGCAGGCGAGCATCAGCAGGTGCACCAGCGCCTGGCCCTCGGTGCGCACTCCTAGCGCATCGATGCGCTCCCGCAGTTGCGCGCGCGTGAGTGGGCCTTCCGTCGCCAGTGAGTTGGCGATGACGTCGACACCGCGCTCGGCGGCGGTCGGTGTGATGCCCTCTTGTGCCAAACGCCGAGCATTGGCGGCGCGCAGCTGCGGCGTGGTCAATGCCTGCAGCCAGGGGTAGTCCTCTCTGCGGACGAGGTGAAGTGTGCCCCGGTTGAGCCAGGTGATCAGGAGCGAGCGATCCTCCGTCAGGGCGCGCTCGACATCCGCGGCGGACAGTCCCGTGCTCCGCGCGCGAATGGCCAAGCGAGCTCCGCGGGGGTCTTGACCCTGGATGGCCAGCAACCGCTCGGCGACGGCCACCGGATCGTGGGCAGGGGTCCCCGCGAGCAGCTGCGCGGTGAGACGCTCGGCGATCATCGACGATCCAGTATCACGAGGTGAGCATTCCTAGCCGGGTTTCGACAGCATCGCGGTGCGATATCTTGCAGAGCGGCAGATGGAGCCCTGCTGGCAGGCTTGCCTTCCGAACCGCCCGCTTTGCAGGGCTGATGGCTCCTTTCGCGAAACCGAAGCCACGCGAGAGGAGCAGCAGAGACCATGCCCACAAGAGTTGCGCTGGCAACAAAGGCTCTGCCGAACGTCAACAGAGGAGAGCTGGGGGCGATCTTCCTCGGCGGAGCCACAGGCGGGCTGCTGCGGGTGTGGCTGAGCTCGTCTTTCGCGAGCGGGGCGACAAGCTGGCCGTGGGCGATATTCGCGATCAATGTGACCGGCTCGTTCACACTCGCCTGTCTCGCGACGTGGTTCAGGGAGCGCCCACCGGAATCGACATTTCACCATCCGCTGTGGACCATCGGCTTCTGCGGGACCTACACCACGTTCTCCACGATGCAGCTGGAGATCCTCGTACTGCTCGACCACGACCGCTATGGACTCGCCGCTGGATATGCGCTAATCAGCATCATCGCTGGCTATCTGGCGA
>Ga0307374_10003383_pt1 | contig 27279 bp, 24 predicted proteins | sample OX3MG_FD_202532 | JGI IMG/M metagenome (GOLD analysis project Ga0307374, IMG submission 202532) | Soil microbial communities from Risofladan, Vaasa, Finland - OX-3 | ecosystem: Environmental > Terrestrial > Soil > Coastal area > Acid sulfate soil | place: Finland: Risofladan, Vaasa | collected...
ACTGACTGTTGCTCTGAAAGTTGTGCGGTGGTCGCTGCGAAAGGCATGTCAGAGGTACGCGGAAAGCGCGCGCGCCAAAGCATTGAATTGAACAACGTAAAAATGGCGGAGAGGGTGGGATTTGAACCCACGAGCCCGGTTTTACCAGGCTACCCGCTTTCGAGGCGGGCTCTTTCAACCGCTCAGACACCTCTCCGCAGTGAATGTCCCTAAAGATTACCAGAGGGCCAAGTAAGGGACAACGATTCGCTGAACAGATTGTTGAGACGGTCGGTTGTCGTGCCCGCTGGCGCGATACGACCGCAGATTGCAAAAAAACAAGGAAACTTGCAGATTCCTCGTCGCAAAGCATCACGGCGTTCGAAAACCCACCCCGGAAGCCGAGCCGGTCATGTGGCACCCCAGAACGGATTGGTAACGAAATCACCCCGGGCGAACCAGCAAGTTTGACGAGCCTTGAACCAGATTCCCCGCAGCCCATTGGATTGTAAGGCTTTAGCCGAATACGAAGGATGGCTGTTCCCATGCTCTTATACGTGTGGCTAGACGATTCGAGGAGCGGCGGCAAATGAGGAAGCAAAAGAACTCGAAGAATTCAATGAGCGGCTTCACGCTGATCGAGCTTGTGGCTGTCTTGTCCGTACTGTTCGTGATGTTTGCGGTTGCAGTGCCTTCTTTCCTGCAATCCTATCGAACGTACCAATTGGACAATGCGGCCGCGCAGGTGGCCGGAATTTTGAAATCGACAAGGACCGAGGCGATACGGCTGAACACACAGGTCAATTGCCTGATTCAAGTGCAGGGCGCTCCGGCAGAGACACATATCTGGGCAGACCCAGATCAAGACGGAATCGAGCAAGGCACGGAACCGCAGACTCTCCTGAGCGGCAACGTCACGCTGGTGCAGGCTGCGGGCGTTCCCAATACCGGAGGGCTGGCTGCAGCAGTCGGAGTTCAGACTCTGACGGCTACTTCCCCGGTAAATGGTGTGGACACGTTCGACGATCGTGGGGCTGCGAACCCCGCCGCTCTCGGCGAGTATGTGCTGTATGTCGGGAATGTCGCCATTCCTGCCATGGGTTACCGAGCCGTGGTTTTGATGCCTTCGGGCTCCATTCAGGTGTGGTCCGCCGATGCAGCGGGAAACTGGCATCAGGTCAGTTAATCGAAGGATGGAAAACTTAGCCATGCCACAAAACATGCCACAAAAAATGACCAAACACGGAAGCCGGCAGAGCGGCTTCACGATCATCGAAGTGATTGTCGCCACTCTAGTGCTGGTGATTGGCATCGTCGGCGTCGCCAAGCTCGTTCCTTTCGCCATCGGGCTGAACGGGGCGAACCGCCGCGATTCTACTTCGCTGGTCATCGCGCAGCGCGAGATGGACGCATTGATTAGCCAGCCGCTTTCCGCGGCCACGTTTACCGACCCGCAAGGCCTTGTCTGCCCGGCTGCTGGCGTTTGCGATCTCGGCATTCCGGTCAGCCCCCCGGCTCTTGCCGGCAGCCCGCTGGTGATGATTGCTAACCGCCCGTTCATCAATTACAACGCGGGGGCGGTCGCTGGCTACAATTTCATCTACACGGACCCCAATGATCCTTCCAGCGCTTCCTACGATGTCCGCTGGGCGGTGATCACTTATGCGACCCCCGCTGGAGTTGCCACCGGCAGGCGCTTTATTGTGGGTGTACGCCGACAAACCGGCAACGGACCTCTTCTGCCCGTAGCTCTGGACAGCATGGTGGAAAAATGACAACCGCTCTTACTTCGAATAATCAAAAAGGCTTCACGCTCATCGAGACTTTAGTCGCGCTGGCCATGTTCCTGGTCATCTGCGGCGCCATCTTCAAACTGCTAAACAGCTCGCAGCAGCGCTATCAGACGGAATCGCAGGTTCTGGACTCGTTCCAGGACGCCCGTCTGGGCCTGGACCAAATTGTGCGCGACGCCAGCGATGCCGGCTATCCGCCGTTCAGCAATTACTCCAATCCGCCCTGTAACACCAATGTAACGTGTGCGGGCTTTGTGAACTCCCCCATCGCCTGGCACCCGGGCTACGTTTCGCTCACGCCGTGCTTAATAGGCACTGCCGGCGGGGGCACGTGCACCAGCCCGGGCGATTTCGACGTCATCTTCGAGGGAAACACAGACAACACCGTCGTAAAGTGGATTCGCTACGCGCTACAGGGAACCACGCTATATCGCGGCGTGGTCACAAAGGGAAACGGAAATAGTGCGTGGAATGCGTTGACCGGACAGATGGTCCCATACATCACAAACGTGATGAACAATGCGACGCCGGCGCAAATCGCCACATACAAGGCCAGCTACCCGAACATGTTCCCGGGAGGCAATCCGCAGCCAATTTTCCAATATTACTGCCCAAATCCCACAGCGCCGCCAGCCATCATCCTGTGCCAAAACGCCCTTGGCAATCTTACGATTAATGGAGTTTCCGTACCCGCGGACTCCCCGTCCAATGTCGTCGACGTCGAAGTCACTCTCATTATCAAGACTCCGCAGCGTGACGCTCAAACGGGGGCGCCACGCCTTGTTGAACTCAACGGCCGCGGGCAGCGCGTAAATCCGAACCAGTAGGCACACAAGGAGCCCTGACATGACGCAACTTCACATTCATCCACCAAGACGCCAGGAAGCGGGAGTGGCCCTGCTGATCGCCATTTTCACCCTGCTCATCGTCAGCGCCGTGGCGGTCGCGTTGGTGATGTCCTCCGGAACGGAGAGCTCTCTCGCTGCCAATTATCGCTCCTCCACCAGCGCGTACTACGCCGGACTTGCGGGCCTCGAAGAGGCTCGCGGACGCATGCTCCCATCCAATCCGGATTTTTTCAATAACACCGTTCCTAATTTTGTGACCATGGTCGGAAACACCCCGACTCTAGCACTTGGCCAGGTTCGCTACATTTTGAATCCGTTGCCTGGAGAAGTCGTCTCTCCCACCACCTTCGGTAGCAAATATTACGATAGCGAATATCAACAAGAATGGGACGTCGCGGTTCCTGCAGCTACCACGCAGACAATTCCTTCCGTCTCAAGCGCCGCTGGCTATCAAGGGCCTATGTTCAAGTGGGTGCGCATCACCGCCGCCACAGAAAAATCCCTCGGCTTGGACGTGGGCAGCGACAGTGATGCAGACATGGCGATACCCAACCTGATCTACTACGACCCGGCTCATCTGAATTCCAGCAATAACCCTGACCCCAGCCTTATCGTGAGTCCGCTAGTGGGGCCGCCGGCAACGGCAGGGCCAGTCTTCGAGATTGCTGCTCTCGCGGTTCTGCCCAATGGGACCCAGAAACTCATGGAGTACGTGGTTTCTCCGGTCACCTTCAATTTGAATCTCCCCTCCGCGTTGACCTTGCCGGGACCGATTGGCAGCTTCAATCCGCCGAACTCGAGCGGCTACTGCATGGACGGAAACGATACGTCCCAGCTCACCTCGGTCTCGGGCTGCTCTTTCGCGCCTCCGCCGACGGTACCAGGCTGCAGTACCACTGCGGCTGCCACGCCCGCAATCGGCGTCTCACCGGGCAATAACAATTCCGGAAGCCAAACCAATGTCAATTATGTCGACACTCAGATTCCGAGCGGACGTATAGGCAATTACACCGGATCAACCGGCACCACACCGAGCGTCGGCATTCCGCCCCTTCCGCCGAATCTGAGTTCACCAGCAGCGCTACAGCAGGAACTGGCGACCATCCAACAAAACGCGAACGTGTGCCTGGGATGCTCGACAAGCGCAGGCGGGACGTACACCTTCTCCAACATCGATACCGCGTCGGGCAGCTTATGGTCGAGCTGCGGCACTAGTTGCGGGACCACTCCACAAGTCACATACGTCAACGGCAATCTGGACATCAGCGGCAGCACCACGGGTTCGGGCATTTTGGTCGTCACTGGAAACCTGACTTACGACGGTAATTCCAGCTGGAACGGAATCATTCTGGTTGTCGGCGACGGCCTCACCACATACACTCAGAACGGCGGCGGAAATGGCCAATTCAACGGCGCAATCTTCGTCGCCAATACCTCCGGCACTCCCCCGGGAACGTACGGGCCCGCGGATTTCACCATCAATGGCGGCGGCGGAAACGGAGTTTATTACAACAGTTGCTGGATTCAGAACTCCCAGAAGCCGATCACGCTGAAGGTGCTTTCCTTCCGCGAAATCTCCAACTAATGAGCCAACGAAAGAGAACATGACCATGAAAATATTTTCTCGGATTCTGCTGCTCGCATCCTTCATCCTTCTTGGTGGCGTGCTGCTCGCAAACGCGCAGCAGCCCTCGCCAACCGCGGCTGCGCAAAAGCAGCGGGCAAAACCTGCCCCGGCAAAAACCGCTCCAGCAACCGCTGCAGCGGCAAAGCCTGCCGCCAAAGTGTGGACCGACGACGACCTGAGTTCGCTCCGCTCGGATGCCGACGACTACCAGATCCAGCAGGCCGAAGAAAAAAAGGCGCAAGAAGCAGCCGCCCAGCAGCGTGCGCCGCAGCAGACTGCCGCCGCGGATGCATCAATGCCAAAAACAGTTCAACAGGCCAACAGCATGATCGCGGGCAAGCAGCGCACTCTCTCGTCGGAACAAAGCTATTTGCAGCGTCTGCAGAAGCAACTGACGGATACTTCGGCAACCGGGCTCGAAAAAGAGAGACTCGAATGGCGGCTCAAATCTCACACCGCCACCGCACAAACTCTCCAATCTCAGGTAAAGCAGCTGCAGACGGATCGCGATGCGCTCGCCAAAAAGGCGCCCGCCGCGCCCGGCAACAGCGCAGGCACCGCGGTGCCGCCTCAATCGCAATAAAGCAGAGCGGTAGCCTGAAGGGCAGATTATTTTCATCGGGCCGGTCCCCGCGAGGTAACCACAATCTCGGCAACGGGCAGACCCTGTTTGCATTGTGAAGCTCGCATTTTTCCGCGGCACAGCGGTCCTCGCAGTAATCAACACTCATACAGACATTTCTACCCACGTCCTAGCCCTCGACGCAGACGCGTGACGCAAGGCGGCGGCTCCCCATTCATCAGAGCGACCGTTTCATTTCTGTCTTCGCTGCAAGCCTCCCTGCAAACACGTTCCGCCATTGACGCCGCCGAGCTTTCGTTGGAGGATTCCAAATCCGGCAGGCAGCGGAGGGAGCGAATATGCCAGACGTGACATCGTGGGACAAAATCGAGAAAGAAAAGCTGAGCGCCACCATCACGCGCCAGATGATTTTCGGCGAGAAGGCCATGCTTGCGCGAATTTCTCTCGCGCGCGGCGCCATCGTGCCGCGCCATTCGCACATCAACGAACAAATCACGTGGATTATTTCCGGCGCGCTGAAGCTGGTTTTCGATGACGGCGAAAGGATTGTGCGCAGCGGCGAGATGCTGCTGATCCCCGCGAATGTTCCGCACGCGGCCGAGGCGCTGGAAGACACCGTGGACATGGATATTTTTAGCCCGCCGCGCGAGGACTGGATCAAAAAGACCGATGCCTACCTTCGCCGCTAGCCGCCGTTGTTTCGAAATGTCGAGGAGCGAGGATCATGGACCTGGGGTTGAAAGGAAAAGTGGCGATTGTGGCGGCGGCCAGCAAAGGACTGGGCCGCGCCTGCGCGGAGGAACTCGCGCGCGAAGGCGCGGAGGTGGCGATTTGCGCGCGCTCGGCGGCGAATCTCGAAAATGCGGCGGACAGCATTCGCAAAGCGACGGGTCGCGAAGTTTTCGCGCAGGAACTCGACGTGACGCGTCACGAAGCCGTGCGCGATTTTGTCGCCACGGTCGAAAGGCGATTTGGCCGCGTTGATATTTGCGTGACAAACGCGGGCGGCCCGCCGTCGAAGAAATTTCTCGACATCTCGATTGACGAGTGGCGCGCCGCGGTGGACCTGACGCTGATGAGCGCCGTTTACTTTGCGCGCGAAGTGCTCCCGCGAATGAAGAAGCAACGCTGGGGCCGGCTGCTGGCGATTACTTCCGTTTCCGTGAAGCAGCCGATCGACAATTTGCTGCTCTCGAATTCGATTCGCGCGGGCGTCACCGGGTTGATGCGCACGCTCGCGAATGAATTCGGCGCCGACGGCATCACCGTCAACTGCGTTTGCCCGGGCTACACGCTCACGGAGCGCCTTGATGAGCTTGCGTCTCTACAAGCGAAGAATGCGGGAGTGGAACGCGAAAAGATTTTGGAGCGCTTGAGCGCGCAGGTCCCTGTGGGGCGCATCGGCCGGCCGGAAGAATTCGCGGCGATGGTCGCGTTTCTCGCCTCCGAACGCGCGAGCTACATCAATGGCTGCTCAATTCCCGTCGACGGCGGCTGGACGAAGAGTTTGTTGTAGGAGCGCAGCGCCACGATAAGCACATGGGCGATCAGGGCTCGGAAAACCCGATGAATACGCTGCGTCCCGAGCTACCCCGCAAGAAGAATTCGCAGGTCGCGCAAATTATTTCCGGTTGGCCCGGTCATCACCGTGTCGCCTAGATGGTCAAAAAAAGTGAATGCGTCGCTGCGGCGGTAGAAATCTTGCGGGCCGATTTTCGCGATGCGTGCGCGCTCGGCCGTGGTTCCATCCGCAACCGCACCCGCGGCGGGGCTGTTGCCGTCGATTCCATCCGTGCCCGCGCTGAGCACCGTAATTTCGCGGCCGGCGATTTTTTCCACGCATGCGAGCACGAAAGCGGAATTTCGCCCGCCCGTTCCCTTCCCCGTTACAGGGCTGCTCACTTCGCCATCCGCAATCAACGCAACGGGTCTTCCCGGGCGCGAGCGCGCAATCGAATCGAGTTGCGTAAGCAAATGTTGCGCGGCCCTTTCCACCGGCCAGCCGTCGGTTGAATTATCGCACACGGTAAAAAATCCAGCGGCTTCGGAGGCCACGTGCGCGTGATGGAACAAATCGCGCCGGCCGAGCAGCAACTCGAAATTCGCGCGCGAAAAAATCGCATCGCCGGCTTTCGGAGTTTCCTGCAAGCCGCCGCGCTCGAATTTCGCGCGCAGCGATGCGGGCATGGCTTCGAGTAGATTGTACTTCCGCGCAATTCGCTCCGCGTCCGCGACAGTGGTGGGGTCCGGCAGCGTCGGACCGGAAGCCAGCGCCGTTTCCTGCCCCTCCGGCACGTCTGTCACTCCAAATGTGAGTTTCATCGCGCGTGGCGCCGCGGCGGCGAAGCGGCCGCCCTTCACGGCGGACACGTGCTTGCGAATCGCATTAATTTCGTCGATGGGCGCGCCGCACGTAACCAGCGCGTGATGCATCTTCACGAAATCATCGAGCGAAATATTCTGATCCAGCGGCAATTCAACCAGCGACGATCCGCCGCCGGAAAGCAGGAAAAAGATGAGCGTCTCGCCGTCGCAGCCGCGCAGCGATTCGAGAATCGCCCGGCCGGCGCGAAAGCTTTCCTCGTTCGGAACGGGATGCCCGCTGACAAATATTTTCCAGCCATCCAAAGCACGCGGCGGCGATGTCGGACCAGCGAGAATTCCGTGAATGAGAAAATCCGGCGCGAGCACGGCGGTCAGTCCTTCCGCCAGCGCGAACGCCGCCTTCCCCATCGAAATCGCGACGATTTTGCGAATCCCGCTGCGCAAATCCAGCGACGCACCGCCCGCCTGAATCACGGAGCCCTGGCGATCCAATTTACGCGCGAGCGTCGCGGGAATGTCGATTCCCGCGAGCGTGTCGCGAAAGATTTGTTTTGCCACGGCTTTGCGGTCATCCATATCGGGGTTTTCGTTTACGGCATTTCTATTTTGCGGCGAGCGCCTCGGGATTGAGCGCGTTCGGCGGCTGGCGGCCGTCAAACAGCGCAATCACGTTTTCGACGGCCATCACCGCCATTTTCGTGCGCGTCTCGACGGAAGCGCTGGCGATGTGCGGCGTGAGGATCACATCCTTGCGCGTGACGAGCGCCGGATGCGCCTGCGGCTCGTTCTCGAAAACATCCAGCGCCGCGCCCGCGATTTGTTTTGCGTCGAGCGCGGCCGCGAGCGCGCCTTCGTCAACCACCGGCCCGCGTGACGTATTGATCAGATACGAGCCGCGCTTCATTTTCGCGAGCGTTTCCGCGTTGATCAGCCGGCGCGTCTCGGGCAGCAGCGGCACGTGAATGCTGACAAAATCCGATTCAGCGAGCAGGCGGTCGCGCTCCACATACTGCGCGTGCAACTCACGTTCGACTTCCGCGCCGGCTCGATTCGCATCGTTATAAAGAATGCGCATATCGAACCCTCGCGCGCGCCTGGCCATGGCGCGGCCAATGCGTCCGAAGCCAAGGATGCCGAGCGTCTTGCCAAACACGTCGCCGCCGCAAAGTTGATCGAGGTTCCAGCCGGGCCATGTGCCAGTGCGCATCCATGCGTCGCCTTCGACAATTCGCCGCGCAATCGCCATCAGCAGCGCGAACGCAAAGTCCGCGGTTGAATCATCCAGCACGCCGGGAGTGTGCGTGGCGACAATTTTGCGCCGCGTGCAGGCCGCCACGTCGATATTGTCGTAACCGACGGAGACGGTGGCCGCGATGCGCAACTTCGGCGCGCGGTCGAGCAATTCGTCATTCACTTTTTCCGTGAGCAAGCAGATGAGCGCGTCTTTATCCGCGACGCGGCGAAGCAATTCCTCGCGCGGCGGCCTCTCCGGCCGCGTCCAGTACTCGACGTCGAAGTGTTTCTCGAGCAACGTGCGCGCGGGCGCGAACAATCCATGCGTCGCGAATACTTTCGGTTTCATTATGAATATCCCCGGCAGATATAAATGCCGCGAGTGTCAGTAGCATACCGCCGCAACATGTGTCAACGCGGCACTTATATCTGCGGCGCGATTGCGCGCCAGCGCGTTCCAGTCTATATTTGTGCTACATGCACAATCCGCTCGTTCAGTATCTCGTCGGCACCTGCATTCTCAGCGTCGGATTGGTGATTCTGCTTTCTGCAACTGAAATTGCGCATGGCTTGACGCATTTCTGGGAGCATTGGCTGGGCAAACGATGGGGCGAATCTGGCGCGCAGCGTCCGGGCGCCTCTTCCAATTCCGCGCAGCCGGAATATTATCGCGCACGGCTGCTGACGTGGCGTGTGATCGGTGTGTTGATTGTGATTGACGGATTCATCTGGCTCGCGCGCGCGACCGCGGAAGTCTTCCGCGCAATGCCGCACACGCGCCCGTGAGCGTCTGGCATCACGTTGACGAGTGGTCTATTATTCGAGAGCCCGGAGAAATGCACGACGATAGTGGGCGCTCGCGCGTTTAAATAATATGGATCGCCACCTGCTCCACCAACTCGAACGGTTTCTCGGCAGCGATTCCGTCCTGAGCCGGCCCGAGGATTTGCTTCTGTACGAATACGACGGCTCGGTGGAAATCGCGCGCCCGCAGTGCATCGTATTCCCGCGCACGGCCGCCGATGTGGTGCGGATCGTCGCGCTGGCCAATCGCCACAAAACGCCGATTGTTGGCCGCGGCGCGGGCACCGGACTTTCCGGCGGCGCGCTCGCGCGCCACGGAGGCATCATCGTTTCCTTCGCGCGCATGAATCAAATTCTGGAAATCGACGTGGAAAATCAGCGCGCGATTGTGCAGCCCGGCGTCGTGAATGCGGATTTGAATATGGCGGTTGCGCATGCGGGACTGCACTTCGCTCCGGATCCGTCGAGCCAGAAGGCGTGCACGATCGGCGGAAACGTTTCGGAAAACGCGGGCGGCCCGCACACGCTCGCGTATGGCGTCACGACGAATCACGTCCTGGGCCTTGAGATGGTGATGCCAACGGGAGAATTGGTGCGCATCGGCGGAGAATCGGCCGACGGGCCGGGATACGATTTGTGCGGGCTGTTCGTTGGATCCGAGGGCACGCTCGCGCTCGTTACGGAAATTACCGTGAAGCTGACACGTTTGCCTGAGGCGATCAAGACGCTGCTCGCGGTTTATGATCGCGTCGACGGCGCGACGGAAACGGTCGTCGAAATCACGGCGCGCGGAATCACGCCCGCGGCGTGCGAAATGCTCGATGGCTGGACGCTGCGCGCGGTCGAGGCGTGGGTGCACGCCGGATTTCCGCTCGACAGCGCCGCCGTGCTCCTGATCGAAGTCGATGGCCTGCGCGAAGCCGTCGAGCAGCAGGCGGAAGACATCGGCGAAATCTGCCGGCTGCACGGCGCGCGCGAAGTTCGCGTGGCGCGTGATGCCCGTGAACGCGATCTTCTCTGGAAGGGAAGAAAAAATGCTTTCGGCGCGGTTGGCCGGTTGTCGCCGACGTATTATGTGCAAGACGGCGTGATTCCGCGCACGAAACTGCCGCAAACGCTGCGCGAGATCGACCGCATCGGGAAAGAAAACGGATTCGAGATTGGCAATATTTTTCACGCGGGCGATGGCAACTTGCATCCCATCATTCTTTTCGACGCGCGCGACCCGAAACAATTCGAGCGCGCTGTTTCCACCGCCGACGCGATCATTCGTTTCTGCATCGAGATGGGCGGCGCAATCACCGGCGAGCACGGCGTCGGCATGGAAAAAGACCGGCTGATGCCGCTGCTTTTCACCGAAGACGATCTCGCGCTGATGCGCCGCGTGCGCGACGCCTTCAATCCCGCGGGCTTGCTCAATCCCGGAAAGATTTTCCCGACCGGCAAGGGTTGCGGCGAAGTTCGCATTCGCCCGATGCCGCAACGTGGCACGGAAAATAGCGCGCCCGCTGCCGGAAAAGATTTCGCATGAGTTCGCCCGCGAAAGCGATGCCTTCACGCATCGGTGATATCGTCGGCGCGGCAAACGTCACGGACGATCCGCGCGAACTTGCGCAGTATGACGTCGATCGCGTACGGCCAAGCGCGGCGGCCCGGCCGGGCACGGCGGAAGAAATCAGCGAGCTGGTGAAACTCGCCGCAGCCGAGAAATTTGCCGTAATTCCCACGGGCGCGCGAACCAAGCTCGACATCGGCATGCCGCCTGCGCGCTACGACCTCGCAGTCGATATGACGCGTCTCGACCGCGTGATTTCCTACGATCCCGGCGATTTGACATCAAGCGTAGAAGCGGGAATCCCTCTTGCGAAACTGGCGGCAACGCTGGCGCAGCACAAACAATTTTTGCCGCTGTCGGTTCTTTTTTATGATCGTGCGACTGTGGGAGGCACGCTTTCGAGCGGCGTCGATTCGCCTCTCCGCCAAGCCTACGGCACCGCGCGCGATTTCGTTCTCGGTATGGAATTCGTCACGGGCGACGGCGCGCTCGCGAAAAGCGGCGGCCGCGTTGTAAAAAATGTCAGCGGCTACGATTTGCACAAGTTGATGCTTGGAGCTATCGGCTCGCTCGGCATCATCACCCGCGTAAATTTTAAGACATTTCCGCTGCCTGCGGAGAGCCGCGGCTGGCTCGCCGTCTTTTCGCGCCACGAAGACGCATTTGGATTCGCGCAAAGCATTCGAAAGTCACCGCTCGCGCCCCATACTTTGGACATCTTCGACCGCCAGGCATCAGTGCTTTTCCACACTAGCGCGCAGCTCGACAAATCCGATTGGGGCGTCGCGGTTTCAGCGGCCGGAAATGAAAAAGTGATGGAACGCTGCTCGCGTGACCTGCAGGCAATGGCGCGCGCGGCAAACGCGTCCGCATTCAGCGTGCTCGATGAACCGCGGCGATCGGAGCTGTGGCAACGAATTCGAGAATTCCCCGCGCTGTCTGCGGAACATTCGCCTGACGCGCTGATCATTAAAGTTAATTCACTGCCGGCGCGGATGGGCGAAGTATCGCAGAAGCTGCGGAGCATCGCCGCAATCAGCGGGCTTCCGTTCGCGGCCATCGCGCGCGGTTCGGGTGTGGTTTATTTCGCGTTGCTGCCTGCGGAACGTGGCGCGCCTGCGATGGCGCGGATCGCGCCATGCGCGCGAGAAATATTTTCTGTCGCCGCATCAAGTAAGCGACATGCAACGATTCCGTGGTGCCCGCCCGAACTGAAACGCGAAATAAATATCTGGGGTGCGCCGCGCGAGGATTTTCCGCTGATGCAGCGCGTGAAGCAGGCGTTCGATCCGCACAATATTTTTGCTCCAGGCCGATTCGTGGGAGGGCTTTAGAAATGCCCGGCGTTCCTCCGCAAACTCACGAAGAAGCCCAGCGCGAATTCGCCGAGACGCTCAGCGGATTCACCGTCGGCGACAAGCCCGAGTACGCGGATTATTCGCGCTGCATTCATTGCGGGCTGTGCCTCAACGCCTGCCCGACGTACCGCTTGTGGCACAACGAAGCGGATTCACCGCGCGGGCGCATCCGGCAAATGGCGCTGATCGATCAGGGCCGCATGGAATTGGGAGAAGGATTCGTCACGCACATTGACCGCTGCCTCGATTGCCGCGCGTGCGAAACGGCATGCCCATCGGGCGTCGAGTACGGCAAGCTCGTCGAACAGGCGCGCGCGCAGATCGAAAAGAATTACAAGCGTCCGCGCGCGTCTCGGTTCGTTCGCAATTTCGTTTACCGCCGATTGCTCGTCGATTCCCGCCGCATCGCGCGCGCAGCGCGATTCGTGCGATTTTATCAGCGCTCAGGTTTGGAATCGCTCGCTCGCGGCAGTGGCATTTTGCGGTTGCTTGGATTGCAGCAGCGCGCGGCGCTTCTGCCGCGCATCGACCGCGAATTCTTCTATTCGCGCTTGGGCAAAACTTTTCCCGCGCGCGCCGAACGCCGGGCACGCGTCGCGTTTTTCGCCGGTTGCGTCGCGCAGGTCACGTTCACTGCGCTCAATGACGCGACGATTCGCGTCCTGCAAGCCAATGGCTGCGAAGTCGTCGTGCCCGATGGGCAAGTGTGCTGCGGCGCGCTCGCTGCACACGCCGGAGTGCGCGACGTGGCGCGCGGCCTGGCGCGAACAAACCTGGAAATATTTTCGCGCGAGCCGTTCGACGCAATCATTACAAACGCGGCCGGATGCGGCTCAACGCTCAAGGAATATACGCACTTGTTGGAGGATGATGCGCGTGAAAACGACGAGACATCTTCACGTGACAGGCGTGTCGCGGATTCCGCGGCGGAAACGGCGACGGAGTTCGTGAAGAAGACGCGCGACGTCACCGAATTCCTCGCCGATCTCGGCTTGTCCGCGCCGCTGCGCGAAACGAAATTGCGCGTAACGTATCAAGATTCCTGCCATCTGCTTCACGGACAAAAAATACGCGAAGCCCCGCGCAAATTGATTCGCGCCGTCCCAGGAATCGAATTCGTCGAGATGACGCTCGCCGACCACTGCTGCGGCTCCGCGGGAGTTTACAACGTGACCGAGACGTCGGCGTCCATGGAATTGCTCAGCGAAAAAATGCACCACGCGCGCGCGACCGGCGCGGCCGCGATTGTCACCGCGAATCCCGGCTGCATCTTGCAATTGCGCGCGGGCGCGAAGCTGCACGGCACGCAACAGGAAGTGATGCACGTCGTCGAATTGCTCGACCGCGCGACACAGGCTTAGCGGTTTTGCATTGTCGCTTTAGCGATCGCTTGATCCAAGAAACTAAAGAAGCGCGCGAGGCGCGCGCCCCTTTTTCACTTTCCCTTTGGCGCCAGGGTGCGGACACGTTCGGGCCTTGTTTGCCGGCCGGATGCGCAGCCGCAACACAAGATCAAATCGCGCTTAAAAATTGCCGGGTGGCGGAGGCGCAGGCATTCCCTGTTTGACGAACTTGCGCTTGAATATGTTGATTGGCTTGATGGTGTAATCCTGCGGCACAATAAAAAGCGATTGCGGCGGATCGGCGCGATCAACGTTGGTGAGCTGATACTTCGTCGTGCCGAATCGCGGATCGGTACGCGTCAGCGAAACCACCGTCTGCAAGTCGGGCGAATACCATTTCTCGACCGTGATCACGATGGGCTTCTCGTTGCCGATTTGGCCCGCCGGAATTGTGCGCGTGGTTCGCGTGCCCTGCACGGTCAGTCCGTCCATCGTTTTCGTCCCCAGCGATTCGGTGGACGCGACCGGTTCCTTCGCGCCCATGGGCGAATGAGCGAATCTGAATGCGCGCAATTTTCCCTTTTCCTTGGGAGAGATATTCATCGCGAGCGCCGTCTTTTTCTTTTCGTTCAGAATGTAATTCTTGCCGGCCGCCGGATCCTTGATGAAAATCAAACGCGGTACGGGCCCGGATGCAGCGAGAGGACCGATGGCAGGCAAAGACATCTCGCGGCGCGTGCGGCCCACGGAATCGCGCGCGATTGTGCCGGTATCCTTGCGGTCGATGCGATTGCCGTCGGCGAGCACCTGAACGCTTTCGTGCGTCACTTGCGCCGTAAAGGGCGCATTCTTCACCACGGCGCTGTTGAAGCCGCCCATGATCCGTTCATTCGCAAACGTGCCACCGTCCATTCCCGGCGTTCCGCGGAAAAAGAAAACTTTCGCCGGAGGCGCGGGCGGCGTTCCCGCCGCGGATGAAGATTGTGCTTGCGCCGCGAGAGCGACGCCGCACCCCACGAACGCTACAACCGCGAATTTCAGAAGTGTGCTTTTCACTGTTTTACTCCTCGTAAAATTTAGTTTCCGTATCCAAAGCCTGTTTTTTCACCGCTGTTCACTGCACCAAACGGACAGCGCGGGGCCAGCCGTCTTCGCCGACCAGCAGATCCACTTGAACCAAATCCGCCGCGCGCGTTGCGTCGATTGAATACCCAAGGTCAGCCAAATCGCTGCGCGGCATTTCCACGCGGACGATCACGCCGGAATCACCTGGCTCGAACCCTTCGCTATACGGCACGGGAACAAAATCGGCAGTTGAATCTGATTGGGCGTACTCGCTCCGCGCGGCAGTGGCCTCCGTTTTCGGCGGCTTCGCGCCGCTTCTGTCGTTCGCCTTTGTGTGAAACACCGCAGCGCCCTGCCGGACAAGTGCATCAATACTTGTTGTCTTCGCGACACCACCGACGCGCGGCCGTAAAACATTCCACGCACCAATCGCCAAAAGCACCGTGGCAGCCGTCGCCAGCGCCGCCCATTCCAGCCAGCGCAAACGTGCGCGGCGCTGGCGATGCCTGGCGCGCTCCAGGCTCCGATGATGCTCGCGAAATGCGGAGACGAGCGCCGTTTCAAAATGCGCCGGGGCTTCGAGTTGCGCTGAGCTATTCGCCGCGATGTCAAGCGCCCGGGCAAGCAGTTGTGCTTGCGCCAGGCGCACCGCGCAGCGTTCGCAAGTCTGCGCGTGAAATTTCGCAATCACGGCGGCGGCTTTGTCGAGCGCTTCGGGCCGCGCCAAATCGTGGACGATATTTTCAAATTCCGCGCAAGTCATTTTCTTGTCCTCTTCTTGTTCGCCGTCATACGCCGCCTGGGCATTCCCTCCATGTGACGTGTCATCGCGCTCCGCCGGCAGCCGTTGAGGGCTTTTTCAGCGCAACCGGCACGGGCCGCAATTTTGTGAGCAATATTTCTCGGGCGCGCGCAAGGCGTGAACGAATTGTGCCAATGGGGCAATCGAGCGCCTTCGCCGCGGCGGCATAATCGAACCCCTGCAGATCGCAGAGCGTCACAGCTTCGCGATAATGCGCAGGCAGCGCGACAACAGCGCGGCGAACACGGTCGATAATTTCAGCGCGAGCCAGATCGTCGGATAAGGACTCACCTAGCCCATAGGAGAGTGACGCGTGGCCCGCGCGGACCTGCAACTCGTCATCCGCAAGAGGAACGTAGCGCCCGTCCGATTCCGCCAGGCGCCGCACGTGATTTCGCGCGATGCCGAAAAGGAATGCCTGCGGCGTGCCCCGCGCGGGATCGAACTTCGCGCATTCGCGAATCAACGTCATAAAGGCCTCTTGCACCACTTCTTCGGCGGATTCGGGCCGCCCGGTCATGTGCAGCGCAAAGCGATAAATCGGCCGCTGGTGGCGCGAATAAAACGCGCGAAACGACTCGTCGTCGCCCGCCTTCATGCGGCGCAGCAGCTCCTCGTCTCGCGGTTCGGCCTGGTCCGGCATCACACCTTGTTTGACTATCCGCTGCGCCTTACGTATATGCATTCAGCCGGCGCGCGGCAAAAGTTCCAAGAAATTGGTCTGCCCTGTCATAAACACCCCGCGCGGAAAATCGTTGCGCACATGGAGCCTTGACCATGCGGGGCGGCGTTGCGTACTTTAGAGGCGCGCCAATCGAAGCGTAAGGGAGTCAGCCGAAGTAACGGAGGCAATATGCAGGAATTTGATCCCCACGTACTCGAAGAAAAAGCGATTGCGCCGCCCGCGGAATTCCAGAAACGCGCGCGCGTGCGCACGCTTGCGGAATACAAACAACTCTACGACCGCGCGAAAAACGATCCCGAAAGCTTCTGGGGCGAGCAGGCGAAAATGCTCGACTGGTTCGAGCCTCCCAAGAAAGTGCTCGAGTGGGATTTGCCTCACGCGAAATGGTTTTCCGGCGGCAAGTTGAACGTCGCGCACAATTGCCTCGACCGGCATTTGGCGAAAAATGGAAAGAAAGTCGCGCTGTATTGGGAAGCGGAAGATGGCCAGCAGAAACAATTCACGTATGCGGAGCTGCACGCGCGCGTGTGTAAATTCGCGAACGCGCTGCTCGGGCTTGGTGTCAAGAGCGGCGACTGCGTTGCGGTGTACATGCCGATGATCCCGGAACTGCCGATTGCGTTGCTGGCGTGCGCGCGAATCGGAGCGATTCATTCGGTTGTGTTCGGCGGATTCAGCGCGGTGGCGCTTGCGGATCGTATTGGTGATGCGAAAGCGAAGTGGCTGATCACCGCTGACGGCGGATATCGCCGCGGCCACGTGGTGCCGCTCAAAGATACGGCGGACAAGGCGATGGAAAGCTGTCCGACGATTGAGAAAGTTGTGGTCGTGAAACGCACAGGCGAAAAAGTCGCGTGGAAAAATGGCCGCGATTTGTGGTGGCACGAATTGGAAGAGAAAGCGTCCGCGAAATGTCCCGCGCCGCCATTTGACTCCGAGCATCCGCTCTATATTTTGTACACCAGCGGCACCACGGGAAAACCGAAGGGCGTGCTGCATACTTCGGCGGGATATTTGCTCGGCTGCATGTACACGATGCAGTTGGTTTTTGATTTGCGCGACGATTCGCGTGACGATTCGCGTGACGATTTGCGTGACGATTCGCGTGACGATTCGCGTGACGATTTGCGTGACGATGACGTGTACTGGTGCACGGCGGACATCGGCTGGGTCACGGGCCACAGCTACTTGGTGTACGGGCCGCTGGCGAACGCCGCGACGTGCGTGATGTACGAAGGCGCGCCGGATTTCCCGAAGCGCGACCGCTTCTGGGAAATTATCGAGCGCTACAAAGTGTCGATTTTTTACAGCTCGGCGACGGCCGTGCGCGCGTTCATGGCGTGGGGCAAGGATTGGATCACCAAGCACGATTTGTCGAGCTTGCGATTGTTGGGAACGGTGGGCGAGCCGATTAATCCCGCCGCGTGGAAATGGTATTTCGACGTGATTGGCGGAAATCGCTGCCCGATTGTCGACACGTGGTGGCAAACGGAAACGGGCGCAATCATGATTTCGCCGCTCCCCGGCGCGACGCCAACGAAACCCGGCTCCGCGACGCTGCCGATGCCCGGAGTGATTTCGCGCGTGGTCACCATGAAGGGCGAAGCAGTAAAACCGGGCGAGACGGGCTACCTGGTGATTGAAAAACCGTGGCCTTCGATGCTGCGCACGATTTATGGAGACGACGAGCGCTTCAAGCGCGATTACTGGACGCGCATTCCCGGCGTGTATTTCACGGGAGACGCGGCGCAATGCGATGCCGATGGATATATATGGGTGCTCGGGCGCGTTGACGACGTGATTAAAGTGGCGGGTCATCGGCTAAGCTCGATGGAAATTGAGAGCGCGCTGGTGAGCCATCCATCGGTGGCGGAAGCGGCGGTGGTCGCGCGGCCCGACGAAATTAAAGGCGAGGCGATTGTATGCTTTGTTACGCTGCGCGCGGGAAGCGTGGTGACGCCCGAGTTGCGAACCGCGCTGAGCGACCACGTGGCGATGACCATCGGCACAATCGCGCGGCCGTCGGAGGTGCGCTTCGCGGACGTGCTGCCAAAAACGCGCAGCGGGAAAATCATGCGGCGGCTGCTGCGCGAAGTCGCGGAAAAAGGCGGCGTTTCCGGTGACGTGACGACGCTGGAAGACTTGAGCGTGATCGCAAAATTGGCAGCGGCGAAGGGCCACGACGAAGAATAGGCGCGTGGGCCAGAGGCTATGGAAATCGGTAGAACGATAGAAAAGGTACTTTGAAAAAACGCAAATTTGTCCCGATTAGAGAGGGGTGCGATTGTTTGTTTTCTATGACTTGCATGCGTTTCTAATCCGTTTGGTGTCCCGATTAAAAAAATCATAGATTTGGGTAGAAAAGTTACCGAGCAGGGGGGTTGCGCGCCCTTTGCGGAGATCAGGGCACCAAATCCTGGTTGGATTTGGTGGCGGAAGTAAAACTCCACCTTGAACTCCCAGGGGAGGCGCGATGGGCGAGGTTAGATATTGTAACCATACAGTACCTGTATAGCATAGGTTAACAATGTTGTCAACGATGGATTTCCGGCGAGGCGCCCTATGCAGTGCCGCTGGCGGGATTTCTCTTCGCGGCGTTTGCGGCCATGGTGCTGATGATGTGCTTGGGGCCGTATCGGTACGCACCGCGGGTTACGGAGGCGCAAGCGCAGCCGGAGGTCGCGGGCTGACACGGCGGGTCGTTTTGCAGAACTTCGAGTCGCAGAACTTCGGGTCGCAGAATTTCGTTCGCAGAATTTCGAAGGAGGAGGCGGAGAAAATGGAAGCGGGAGCGAATGCATCAGCGGGAACCAACGTGGCGCCGGGCGCGCCGCCGAGGGAACTATTGCAGATGGCGGACGGATTCATTGTCAATCGGTGTTTGGGCGCGGTAGCAAAGCTGGGAGTGGCGGACTTGCTCGCGAACGGGTCGAAAAGCGTTGTGGAGCTTGCAACGGAGCTAAAAGTGAACGAATCAGCGCTTTGTCGCGTCTTGCGGGCGGTGGCCAGCGTGGGAGTATTCGAAGAAATGGGGTCGCGCGTTTTCGGAAACAACCGGCTGTCGCATTTTCTGCGCAGCGACGTGCCAGGCTCGATGCGGGCGCGGTTCGTTTTCGGCTGGAGCGAATTTTTCTTCGCGCCTTTTCAGGAAATTCTCTACAGCGTCGAGACGGGCCAGCCGGCCAGCATCAAAGTGCACGGCATGGGCGACTTCGAATATTTGCAGCAGCATCCGGAGCAGGGGCGGATTTTCGATGAGGCGATGACGGGGATGTCCGCGGCGATTGGGCCTGCGGTGGCGGCGGCGTACGACTTTGGCGCTTGGGGCAGCGTGATGGACGTGGGAGGAGGCAACGGAATGCTGTTGGCGTCCATTTTGAAGGCGCATCCGAAATTGCGAGGTGTGCTGGCGGATTTACCGCACGTGCTCGAGCGCGCGCGGCAGCGCGGTTTCCTCGGCGGTGAATTGGAGGCGCGCGCGAAGATGCAGCCGTGCGATTTCTTTCGCGAAGTGCCTTCCGGCTGCAGAGCGTACGTTATGAAGAGCGTGATCCACGATTGGGAGGACGAGAAAGCGCACAAAATCCTGTCCAATTGCAGGCGAGCGGTGCCGAAGGATGGGGCGCTGCTGCTTGTCGAGTGGGGCCTGGAGGAAGGCAATCAGCCGTCAACAGGGAAGCTTGCGGATGTTGCGATGCTGGTGCTGACGGGCGGCAGAGAGCGCACGACCGACGAGTATCGAGAACTGCTTGGCGGCGCGGGCTTCCGGCTGAATCGGGCCGTGCCGACGCCGACCGGGATGATGGTTATCGAGGCGCTGCCGGTGTAGCGCACATCCGCGCGAATGTTCGCGACATGAAAACAAGACTCAGTCGCTGCTGCAATTTGGCAGCGCTCAACACCGAGGGCTAAGCGTAATAGTGCGGAAGACTGCCACCCGGAAAGCCCCGAGCGGCGACTGGGAACTGTGGCCTGTTTCGAGAAGGATCATAGAAACTAATCGCCGCCTGCGACATGGCAAAAAAGGCACGATCGCCCGCCACTGCTGGACACGAAATCCAACCTTGTTGGTTTGCTTCGTAGGCTAGCAACCAGTGCTCGCCTTCAAGCACATCAGATTGATTGGCCATCGCAGTCCACGCTTGCTTGTTGAGCGAGGCCGTTGGGAAAAGTCCGCGTGCATCTGCGTCAAGCGCGAGAAGGGCAACGACGTCATCCTCCATGGTGCTCACTGAGTGCGCTGCTGCAGAACTCATCGGTATAGCCCAGGCCAACGCACCCCACAGAGCCCACGCCACCTCGCTGCCTTCCCCACGTCGCGCGTGGCGGTCGATGATCGTTTCGAAGGTCTCGGCAAGCGGGAATTTTGAGACGGCGTGTCCACCGGAGGTAGCGGCCTGGTGAAGCGTTCCAAGGGCGACAGCTATGGTCGAGGCGTCAGCACTGACTGCGCCTAGAATGCAGTTTTGAAAGGCGTGCCAGCCATTTGCGTGGACCCTTTCGTTCTGCAGGCGCGAGACAGCATACTTGAGCACCGATTCCTCGGGGCGACTCGAGGCAATTTCGAGTGCTCGGCTTAATAGCGCAATAAAGTCGTTGCGCTGTCCTACGGGGCTGCCCGGGCCTCGGACAGAAAATCTCCCCAACTCGGCACCCCACGTATCCTCCAACGGTTTCGGCAACTCCTCGACCCTTGTCTTTCGCGGATTGAGGTGCAGTTCATATGAGGCAAGGATACCCTGTAGTTCCGCGAGGACTTGCTCGGCATCGCTAAGTTTGCTGAACGATAATTCATAGTCGTCAACGTATCGGAATCCGCGTACTAACCCGGTCCCTCGCTGGAGGAGTTCGTGGTCAACGGCGGCCAAAAGAATCTCAGCTACCACGAGCGAGGCGTCAGGCCCAATCGGGATGCCATGAGTTTGTCCGTCGTTCATGCCTTGTAATGCCTTGTCAATCTGGTTGCCGAGGAACTGATTTCCCTTGCCAGGAGTAGACAGCGCAGCCTTGCAGGCGAGTTTGGTATCTAGGGCCCAGCAAATTGTATGTGTGTAGAGCGTGGGATAAAACTGGTTGATGTCGGTATGCAGCAAGTAACGGGTCGCGCGGCGACGCAATGCGCGTAGGCGTGGGAGTTCGCCGTAGCCGTAGCGGGGTACTACCGCCCGAGAGCTAGCCTTCATCAGGTAAGGCCTGCTTGCTGATAGCCGCTCACGCCATGTGTGATGCCTGACGACGGGCCAGTTCTTTGACAGGATTTCGGCCAGTACAAAGTAGGCAGTTGGATTGGGGATCTTCAGTGGCCTTCGGAGACCGCCCGGTCGAGCCAGGTTGTGTGCTCCGCACCGCGTCCGTGCGCTCTTGTTCCACAACGCTCCAGCCCCGGTGGCATAAGAGGCGAAAGATTCTGTGTTGAAAGGAGGGGGGAGTTCGCGTGGGAAATACCCTTTACCCAGAAGATCCAGCAGTGTGGCCATGTCGCGCGTCTTCAAGTTTACAGGATTAACGGTCGTTTTGAGTGGTGCTTTTCATTTTAGGATACCTCGACAGTCTCACGGCAAAGCTACAGCACGAACTATTGGCGCAGTCGCTAGGTCTGTCCTGACTGGCACAGCGCGGGGCCGTTGGATTTGATGACGGCGGCGTACCAGAGGGCGGAATCCTTTGGGATGCGGCGGCGCGTGGGGAAATCGACGAAGATCATGCCGAAGCGCTGCGTGTAGCCCTCCTGCCACTCGAAATTATCGAGCAGCGACCAATGAAGATAGCCGCGGAGCGGAACGCCTTCGGCGGAGGCGCGAGCGAGCGCGAGGAGATAGCGCGCGGTGAAGTCGACGCGCTGGGGGTCGTGCACTTTGCCGTCGAGCGAAACAGAATCGCGGGACGAGCAGCCGTTTTCGGTGATGAAAATGGGCATTTGATAACGCTCGTGCAGCCACTTCGGTCCCCAGTACATGGCGTCGGGCGTGATTTGCCAGCCAAACGCGGTGAGCGGAAAACCGGCGGGAAAAGGGACAGGCTCGGGCTGGCCATCGGTCCGGTCGGGCGCGGCAGCACGGACGAGCCAGCCGCCATAGATATTCGCGCCGAGAAAATCGAGCGGCTGATGAATCGTTTCCATGTCGCCGGATAAAATTACGGGCGCGTCTTTGCCCAACGCGGCGAGCGCGGCGGCGGGATAGTGCCCGAGGAAAACGGGATCGAGCCACCAGGCGTTTTCGCGCCACCAGTGAGCTCCGGAGAAATGATCGAGCGGGCTGGCGAAAGTGGATTTGCGCGCGGCGGCAGCGTCGGCAGCGGAATCGGTGGCAGGCAAGGAAGGCGAGACGTCACACGCGTAACCGACTTGCGCGGGCCGATGCGCATTGGCGCGAATCGCCTGCACGGCGCGGCCGTGCGCGAGAAACGTGATGTGCGCGGCGCGCATGTATTCGCCGCGGGAGAGTTTTTCGCCCGGCGCTTGCACGCCGGTGACGTACGCGCCGCCGATGAAGGAGCGCGGCTCGTTGATGGTGAGCCAGTGGGTGACGCGATCGGAGAGGGCGCGAGCGACGACGGCGGCGTAATCGCTGAACCAGCCGGGCATGTCGCGCGTGAGCCAGCCGCCGCGGTGATGGAGCGAGAGCGGCGTGTCCCAGTGGAATAGCGTGGCGATGGGAGCGATGCCGGCGGCGAGAAGCGCGTCAACGAGGCGGCTGTAGAAATCGAGGCCCTTTTGGTTGGCGCTGCCCGTGCCGTTGGGGAGCACGCGCGGCCAGGAAATGCTGAAGCGAAATGCGGCGAGACCCATGTCGCGCATGTGGGCAACGTCTTCGGCGTAACGGTGATAGAAATCGCAGGCGACGTCGCCTGTCTGGCCGTCGAGGATTTTACCGGGTTTGTGCGCGAATTCGTCCCACACAGAAGGACCTTTGCCGTCTTCGCGCGCGGCGCCTTCGATTTGATAGGCGGAGGTCGCTGCGCCCCAGAGGAAATCGCGCGGAAAGGGCGAGTTCGTTTGCGAGGCGGGCGAGATTTGGGGAGATGGCTGCGCGGCGCCTCGGACACGGAGATTTGCGAGCGAAAGGGCCGAGCCGGCGGAAACAGAAAGAAATTCACGGCGTGTGAAACAGTGAGAGGTGCTTCGTGGTCGAGTCATTTCGTACGCCTCTGAGTTTACTTCCCCGGGTCGAACATGGTGGCGGCGACGCGGGAGACCAGGCTGCGCGGAGCAAGGCGCTGGCCTTCGACGCTCATTTTGTTTTTGAAACCGGAAATGACGCTGCTCTTCCCTTGCGCCAGGGCGCGCAGGCCCACGCGCGCGACTTTTTCGGCCGTCTCCGCGCCGCGGAATGTGTGTTCGGGCTGGCCGGCGACTTCGCGGAATTCCGTGGTGGTCGAGCCGGGGCAGAGCGCGCAAACGTGCACGCCGTAGCGGCGAACTTCCTCGGCGATTCCCTCGGCGAAGAGCAGGTCGAAGGCTTTCGTGGCGGCGTAGGTCGAAATAAAGGGCACGGCCTGGAAGCCCGCGACGGAGGCGACGATGAGAACGTCACCGTGGCGGCGCGCGACCATTTCGGGCAGATAAAGGCGCGTGAGATGAACGACGGCGGCGCAATTGACCTGGATCATTTCGAGTTGGCGCGCGAGCGCGGAGTCGTGAAGCGCGCCGTAAGAACCAAAACCGGCGTTGTTGATCAGCAGCTCGATTTCAAGATTTTTGGATTGCGTGAAAGCGCGGATTTCGTCCGGCGCGCCGGGTTTGGCGAGATCCGCGGGGAAGATTTCGGTCTTGATGCCGTGCTTTTTGCGCAGCGCTGAGGCGAGTTCTTCGAGACGTTCGCGGCGGCGGGCGGTGAGAACGAGATTCGCGCCGCCGGCGGCGAGCTGCTCGGCGACCGCCAAGCCGATTCCCGCGCTCGCGCCAGTCACGAGCGCCCATTTTCCTGACCATTTACCTTGCCATCCGCCGTGCTCGTTGCCCATGGTGTGCCTCCGCGTATAGAATCAAACCACAATAGACGAAAGTCGAAAAGGGAAAGTCGAAAATCGAGTGGCCAGTGGTGAGAAAAGATTAAAAGCGGGCGGCGTAAAGCCGCACCTACACAAACCTGCACCGCAGAGGTATGCCGAGAGAGCAGCCAGATGCGCGCTAATGGAAAATGGGAGAAAGATTCTAAAAACGGAAGAACCGTTTAGGCGCTGTGGGCGTTGCCGCGGGCGAAGAGCGCGTCGCGCAGGCGCACGCCTTGCTGTTTCATGCTGTTGAGCAGGCGGCGAGCCCAAACGAATTCGACACCCAAAAGTCCCAGGCCGAGGAGCATGATCAGCCAGCCCGGCGCGGGGCTAAACACCAATACAATCCCTAGAGCCAGCAGCGTGAAGCCGACAAGGATTCGAAGAAACCGCTTTGCTTGTTGAAAAGTCCTGAAAAACATTGCCGTGACCTATTTCTTTCTATCAACCAGTTCCGCGCCAGTTTCGAGGGCCGTCGAAAAGACCGTATAACAGGCCGATGTAATGCTGTACTGCCGTGTGCATCTCTCTTGCATCTGTTTAGATGCTTTGAGCACCGCTATGGATGCGGAGCACGCGAGTGACCAAACCGCAGGGGCCTTGCCTGTCGCAAAAACGGCGTGGATAATGGCTTTCCCGTTTTGAACGCGCGCAAAGCTGAAAATGGATTGCGCGCGACGGGAAAAGAATTACCGGGTGAGGGAAAAATGGAACTGGCGAGCGTACGGCTGGAAATCCCCGAGGGCGCGAACGTCATACTGGGACAGGCGCATTTCATCAAGACGGCGGAGGACCTCTTTGAAGCGATCGTCAACACGGTGCCGGGGGCGAAATTCGCGATTGCGTTCAATGAGGCGTCGGGGCTGTGCCTGGTGCGCGTCGAAGCAAATGACGATGAATTGCGCGGCGCGGCGGTTGCGAATGCCCTGGCGGTGGGAGCGGGGCATCTGTTTGTGGTGCTGGTGCGCGACGCGTATCCGATCAATCTGCTGGGGCGAATCAAGGATTGCTTCGAGGTGTGCTCGATTTATTGCGCGACGGCGAACCCAGTGGAAGCGATCGTCGCGGAGACAGCGCAGGGGCGCGGCGTGATGGGCGTGGTGGACGGTTCGGCGCCGAAAGGCGTGGAAGGTGCGGAGGAAACGCGGGCGCGGCGTGAGTTTGTGCGGAAAATCGGGTATAAGCGGTAAGCGCGGGCGTGGATTTCGGGGTTGTCGCGGGCGTCAGGCGGGCAGCATCCGACTGTCTTCCTGGAAAAGCGCCAAGCTGTTTTATCTTTGGTCTTTCGACGTTCGCGCTTCATCTTAGAGTAAGGCAATTTAGGGTTGGGCGCGGACCGGGCGCTTGTGGTTGCGAATCGCCAACGCGCACAGCTGAGAACCTGCCTGCGGCAGGCAGGTCTGTGCCACTCATAATGCGAATCTCCGGGGGAGCACTCTGAATGATGAAGTTGCGGCGATGCTGAAAACGGGAACCCGGCGGACGATGTCCGCATGGTTCATTCACCTCGGAGGGCCGGGGCTGATCCTGCTCGGGCTTCTGGACAACTCCCTGATCCCGGTGCCGGGCAGCATGGACGCGCTGACCATTGTGTTGGCCGCGCATCAGCCGCATTTGTGGATCTATTACGCCGGAATGGCCACCCTCGGCGCCGTGATCGGCGGCTATGTCACGTTTCGACTGTCGCGCAAACAAGGGAAGGAATTGCTCGCGCGCAAAATGAAGCACGGGTGGATGAAAAAGGTATACGACCTCTTCCAGAAATGGGGTTTCGGCGCGATCGCAATTCCCGCTGTGCTGCCACCGCCCGTGCCCATGGTGCCTTTTTTGGTGGTTGCCGGCGCAACCAACTATCCCACGAAGAAATTCCTGGCGGCGCTTTCGATCGGGCGCACGGTGCGTTACGGCATTTTGGCGTATTTAGCGAGCGTATATGGAAGGCAAATCCTGCATCTGTTCTCGCAGTACGGCCTGCCGATTCTGTACGTGCTGATTGGGCTGGCTGTGATCAGCACGATCGTCACGCTGATTGGGCATTACAGAGACAAATCCTGACGAAGACACGCACGACAGGCGGGGCGAATCACGCCGTAACTAAACTCAATTAAAAACAGGGAAATGGCGGAGAGGGTGGGATTTGAACCCACGGTAGGATTTCTCCTACACACGCTTTCCAAGCGTGCTCCTTAAACCGCTCGGACACCTCTCCGGCGAAGTGGTGACGAAGAAGCGTAGCAGATTGCGCGGGGAGCGGCAAAGGAGGAGTCGGGACGGTTGATAGTTGAGAGTTAAGAGTTGAAAGTATGAATCAAAAGAAACGGTGGTCGACCGCGCTGTGCGAGCGAAAAAACGCCGCCGGGACGGCGGCGCTACGCGAGTAAGGCGACATCGAAACGGCGGTACAAATCGCGGCGCGTGTGAAAATAGCGAAGGACAACGGAGGCAGATACGCGCGCTGACCCGGCACGTTGCTCCCGGGCGTTACTGGCCGCGAAGGACGTCGTAGCGCGCGACGGAGTAGCCGATGGCAGCGCCCAAAAATACGTCCGCGGGGAAATGGGCTTGCAGCGTGATGCGCGAGAAGGCGATGACGCTGGCCGCGCCGTAGGCCAGGAACGGAACCCAACGGTGCTTGCGATAGCGCCGCGCGAAAATGGTGGCAATCGCGAAAGCCTCGGTCGTGTGGCCCGAAGGAAAGCTGTTCGACAGGGTGGCTCTGTGGCCGTCATAAAAGGTGTCGGAGAAGTTGCCCTGTGGAGAAATATCCGACGGGCGGAGCCTGTGGGTCGCGAGATTCGTGGATGCGTAGAGAACGAAGCTGTCAGCGGCCGCTTCGCCGGCGAACAATGCCGTTTTCTGCGCATAGGAATCTTTACGCACAAGTCCTACCAGATAGGTCAAGGCCGGGACTGCCACGATTCCCGCCGCGCTGGCTGTACCGCTGAAGGCGTTATTGAATTGTTGAAAGTTGCTGGTCCGCCGAAAATAGGGCGCGTCGTGCGGATCGGCGACGATCAGTCCGCCCGTGATTCCGATGACTGAAATGGTGGGCAACCAATGGTGGCCGTGCGCCAGTTGCACGGGGAAAAGCCACATGGCTCGCTGGTCGTCGAGAAAATTCGAGGGCAGCAGCCGCCAGGAGACGTCGCGCTGGCCGGTCGCGGGATCGGCGACGTACGCGGGACGGGGCGCGGCAACATTCGACGCCGGTGCGGCGACGACTGGCTCATCAGGCAGCATGAAGCGTGGCGAGGATGGCGAAAAATCGAAAGGCCGCGCGGACA
>Ga0307374_10003390_pt1 | contig 27242 bp, 21 predicted proteins | sample OX3MG_FD_202532 | JGI IMG/M metagenome (GOLD analysis project Ga0307374, IMG submission 202532) | Soil microbial communities from Risofladan, Vaasa, Finland - OX-3 | ecosystem: Environmental > Terrestrial > Soil > Coastal area > Acid sulfate soil | place: Finland: Risofladan, Vaasa | collected...
GTATGAATCCCTCCGCGCCGGAAATGACGCTCCTCCTCGTCATGCTCCACACCGGCACGATGCTTGCCGTGATCGTCTATTTCTGGCGGCGTTGGCGCCGCACGTTTTTCAATTCCATGCCGGAATTTAAGAATTTCGCCGTGGCGCTGATCGTCGCCACGCTGCTGACCGGCGTCGTCGGCGGCGGCATCATCGAGTTCATCGAAAAGGTGATGATGCGCCACCAGCCGCACGCCTGGGTTGAACAGCTCTTCAACCGCCTCGACCTGATTGCCATCGCGCTGGCAGTCGGCGGCGTCCTAATCCTCATCGCCGGCCTCGTGGAAAATAGCCGCGCCAAATCACGACGAATCCCGGGTGCGCAGACTGAAGCGAGCGGAAGCGCTGGGTCAGGCGCTGTACCATTGCGCGGCGCTTCCGGCGCGCGCGCTGGCGTCACCACAGGAGTCCTCGAAAAGCGCGGCGCGTCGCAAACCGCTTCCGCTTCGGAAATGACGCCCGTGCAATATTCCTCGATCGGCGCGATCCAAGGCCTCGTGGTTCCCTTCCGCGGCTTCTCTCGCTCTGGAGGGACAATCTCGATCGGCCTATTGCTACGCGTCGCGCGACGAACCGCCGAGGACTTCAGCTTCGCGCTCGCAGTCGTCCTCACTCCTCCCGCCGACGCCCGCGAAGTCTGGCGCCTCTACCAATCGCAGCACCACAATCTCGCTGCCATGGTCCCCTCGGCCGCTCCGAGCATCCTCGGAATGGTCTTCGCGTTCTTTGCGGGACTGCTCGCCCTGAAATGGCTCAGCCGCTGGCTCGAAACCGGCCGCTGGCACCTCTTCGGCATCTATTGCCTGGCCGCCGCCGTCGTCGTCGCCTACCTCCACCACATCGGCTTCTAACGCTGCCTTTTCCGGGAGCGCCATTCTCCTCAATGGCGTTCCTCCAATCTTTGCCGTGCTCGCCCCGCTTCGCTCGAATGTGCGCCTCGGCAGGTAGCCCCGCAGACCGGCTTCGGCCAAAAGAGCAGCAAAATTCCCGGTTTTTTTTCCCAAAGGTTAGGGCCATAACCCGATGGTCACTATTACGGGATAGGTTGAACATGAGGCGTAGGCGGTAGGAAGTTGCTTCAGCAGGATCTTCCTGCAGGGTGTCCCCCAGCAAGATGCCCTCAGGTCTGCCATGCCGGTCGGGAGGCCTTGGGCAGTGTCAGTACGCATTTTAGTCGCGGATGATTTCCAAGGAGTCCGCACGGCTGTATCCAGGCTCATCCACGATTCCCACGAAGATTGGACGGTCTGCGGCGAGGCAGCCGACGGCCAGGCCGCCGTCGACAAAGCCGTTGAGGCCAAACCCGATCTGGTGATTATCGACATGCGTATGCCCCTGCGCGATGGAATCAGCGCCGGCCGCGAGATTCGAGCGCTGCTGCCCGACGTCCGCATGTTGATGTTCACCATGATCGATTCTCCCTATCTCGAACGGGTAGCCGCCGCCGCCGGGTTTCAAGGCGTGGTGCAGAAGTCTCGCGGCGCCGCCCTCATCCCCGCCATCCGCAAAGCCCTAGCGCCACAGAACTCTCCGCCCAACGGCCGCCACTAACATCGAGAAGCGCCGATCGGCCGCTACCAACTCCGCGCGGCCGGTTCGGAGGTGTGCGTGACTTTCCGGGTCCACATTTTTTACCGGTTATGTGATGGGGGCGGGTTTTGACTTTTCAGGTGTCGCATCCTTAACAGGTTCTGTGACGGGGGCCCATTTTTCCCAGTGAGCCGCGAAGGCAGTCTGCGGAGCGCGCGATACACCGCGCCTGCTTCCGCTTGTTTTCGCAGCATGGCGGCAGAACGTGGCCGCCGGCGCCGTGCAGCGAAGGCCATCCACCCTTCAGCTTTTGCGCTGTTTTGGGATCAGCCGGCGCCGGGTAGCGGGGCGTCCACCATGTCGCTGAGCAAAAATCTGTCAATCTCTTTAGGGTCGAGAAACGCCGGATTTCCAACGAGCACAAAAAACGCATTCCGTAGATGCTCGATTGCAGCATCGATAGTAGCGATCTTTCCCTCTCCCCGCCCGATCTCCCTGCCCTTTTCTAAATCCGCTGAGCCATGGACGATCTTCGATCGATATGCATAAATTTTCTTTACTTCCGTAAAAGCCTGCGTGGCACGACGACTGTCGAGAATCTTGTACAAAGCGCCAAGCCTCATCGCAACTTTGTAGGTCATCTCCTGCGTGCCATCCGATAGCAATGCCTCCATCGCCGTCACACAATCTATGATTCCGTCCTCCTCGCTCACGCGCGTGGCACTGAGATTAAGTCGATGCAATGCGACTCGAACTTTTCCACCATCAGCGGTTTCAAGAGTGCGTTGTAGGCTTACGAATACTTCCGCCACTTTGACGGCTTCGCTTCGCGTAACGCTGGCAACAGGCTCTTGCCAATATCCCTCCTTGAAAAAAAACGGATACTTCTCCACCCGCGGGCCGCTGACAGGCGTTATCTCGGCTGCATAAGAGTCGGCCCAGTTCACCGGCACCGAAACTATCTGTGCGTAGCCTGTCGGATAAGCGGTCGCGATCCGAAGAGCCGCGAAGAACGTGTCAATTATCTCGATGGGGTATGATGTGGGCTCCATCTCCCGCTGACCCAACTTCAGCCAATTCTCGTTCTCAATCTCTATCCCAGATATGAACAAACCGTGCGTAGCTGCGCTCTCTACGAGAGAATTGCTAGTATCACCGTAGGCTCCGCTCCAGCCTCGCGCCAGATGGAACTCTTCAGATAACTTCCCGATTGACATGGAATCGTTAATCCGCAGATTGGGAAACTCGAACTTTAAAAACAGGATCGGAACGACCACAGTAACTGGGAGAACTCGATCAAACAGACACATCTCGATCGGTAGATAGATCGGCAACAGCGCTTTAGGATCGAGACCGATCGCGCCATTTCGGTGAACATAGCGGTCCAGAATATCGGAGACCAAACTTAGCAAGCGAATGTCGCCGATGTCGTGCCCTAAACCGAGATACTCTCGTACACGTGGATGCGTCTTCGCATATGCCGCAAGTTCGACGAAATTAGCTTCTTTTCGGAAATCCAATGCTGGCTCATTGCCAAGCGGAGCAGATAAAAGAGAATAGGTCCCGCTTATCGCGTCACCGTAGTTTTTCGGACCAACGGGATAGTTGGCGACCCACGGCAGTCCGCTATTATCGTGATAACGAAGTTCGGGCCAATTCGCGTGATCTCCGACGTGGGTTTTCCCGGACCCGGCTTCGCGTACGTAGTTCAACGCCGTGACCATCGCACGACAGACAAGACCGAATAGCTTTTGATCGATCGGGTGATCCAAGGCAATCGAGCCAGTCGACATTTAACGTCTCAACTTGGTTACTTCTCACCGCCCGCTGGAAGCTTATCGTCTCAGCCGCCCGCGTCGCCGCGATTATATGATGGGCTGCTAGCTCGGCAGTCTAGTTTTAGCCCCCTCCTCGACCTGTACTTCCGACCAGTAGCTTTTACCGCCCCCATCCTTGCTATCGTCGATCTGTGGCAATGTGCGCAGACGAAAAATTCGGGCAGGCGACGGCCGAAGCAAACCGGCCAACGCACTTCCTCGGCCGCAGCCGCAGCAGGACGGAACGCCGTGGCTCTCTCGTCCTGAGCCACGCCGAAGGCGACCCCGCCGACAAGCCGCACGCTGCATCCGTACCGTGCATTTTAGGGGGGAGGAGTTTCAGAGCCTGTTTGAGAGCTCTTGTTTTCGTCCGAGCACGGTTTCAACCGCGCCGAAAGCGACGCGCGGGAGCGCGCTACCTTTCGCGCCGCCTCACCCGCGCGAAATCTTCGCCTTTTGTTTGTTGCCACGGCGTCGCGCAGGGCGGAACGGTCAATCGACCTTGCACACACGTAACTTACAGAAAACAAAACTCCGGCCATCACCAAGGGCGGAACTTCCCGGTGCAACTTCTCTCGCAATTTTCGGCGCACATTTCGAGGGCCCTCCGGGCATTTCTACCCGGAACGGTCACTCGAGTAGAAACGCGCCTAACTCGTACAAAACAAACCATCGACCATACGTCTACCCGGAACGTCCCGGCGCATACTTCCGCGCGCATTTCGAGTTGGCAACTTGAGGAAGCGCGCCGCAAATCTTCTTGCGCCCGCAACCTGCCGCTTTGCTATAGTGTGGACGTTCCTCCGAGGGGGACACGCGCGACAGCGCCCGCGCGACCCTCGCAGCAGTGGAGGCCTTCCCCTGCCCATTTTTTCCGTTCCGCCGGCACCTCGTGCCAGCGCCCCTTACCGGGCCGAATCGCGAGGGGCCGTCGGGGCGCAACCGGGAGACATACGTGCGCGCTTTGACGCCAACTGAAAACAAACGCTTCAACGAGATGATCGGCTTCGTCGGCCTGAGCCTGGCAGTTCTGCTGGCCCTGAGCCTGCTGTCGTACTCGCCGCTCGATCCTTCCTTCGACGTGTCCGCGCCGGCTCTGGCCACCGGCACCGTCCGCAACTGGATCGGCCCGGTAGGCGCGCACATCTCCGATCTGCTGTTTCAGTTCGCGGGATACGCCGCGTTTTTGATTCCCGTGGGAATGTTCGTGGTGGCCATGCGGTGGTTTCGCAGCCACCTGATTGTCAGCCCCGTGTCGAAGTTGGTCGGTTCTGGACTGCTCTTCATTTTCCTAACCGCGGAATTGAGTCTGGTTCACGTGCCGGCGGTGCGCGGGGCGCTCCCAGCCGGAGGGCTGCTCGGGACGATTCTCGCTGGCGGATTGCAGGCGGCGTTCAAGCCAATCGGCGCCAACATCATTTCCGCGACTACTTTGCTCGCCGCTCTCTATCTGACCACGGCGTTTTCGCTGAGTTCGGCGGCTACCTGGGCGAAAAAGCCGCTGGCGGACGATGGCTTCGTCGGTAAGTGGATGGCGCGCGTGCAGGAATGGCGCGAAGAGCGCGAATCCGCGGCGCTGCGTAAGAAAGTGGAGGAAATCAAGATTGCGGGACGTCCTCCAGTAGCGCAGCAGAGGATTTCGACCAAAGCAATTGCCGATGCCGAAGAAGAAGAAAAAGCAGAAAAAGAAACCAAGCCGGAGCCCGCCTCGCGCATTCCTGCCATTATCAAATTTCGAGACGAGGATGATCCTCCGCCGCCTAAGAAAAGCGCGGAGCCGAAAATCTCGCACGGCAAAACTAATTTTAAATTGCCTCCCAGTAACCTGCTGCGCGCCGCCGAACGCAGCGAAAAGATGGACGAGAGCGAGCTGAAGGAATGCGCCCGCGCCATCGAGCAGAAATGCGCCGAATTTGACGTCGGCGGGCACATCACGCAGATCAATCCCGGGCCGGTGGTCACTACGTTTGAGTTCAAGCCCGAGGCCGGAATTAAGTACACTCGTATCACCAGCCTGGCCGAGGATCTTTGCCTGGCGCTGAAGGCCGAATCGCTGCTGATCGAGCGCATTCCCGGCAAATCGACGGTGGGAATCGAAGTGCCCAACGCGCGCCGCGAAACAATCGCGCTGCGCGACGTGATCGAGTCGCCGGAGTTTTCGCATTCGCCTTCGAAGCTCTCGATCCCGCTGGGCAAGGATTTGATCGGCCGCATTCGCTCCGCGGACTTGAATCAAATGCCGCACTTGCTGATCGCCGGCGCCACCGGCACCGGCAAGAGCGTGTTCATCAATTCCCTGCTGATGGGCTTGCTGTATAAATCTACTCCCGACGACATGAAGCTCGTGCTGATCGACCCGAAGCGGCTGGAACTTGGCCTATATGCCGATATTCCGCATCTTTACACTCCAGTGGTCACGGACGCCAAGGTCGCCGCGAACGTCCTGCGCAACGCCACGCGCGAAATGGAACGCCGCCTGAAAGTGTTGGCGCAGCGCGGAGTGCGCAACATCGAGCAGTACAACCACACCTTCGAGAAGGGCCAATCGCTTTCGCTGTTTGAAAATTCCGAAGGCGAGGAGCACAAGCCGCTTCCCTACATCGTGATCGTCATCGACGAGTTGGCCGACCTGATGATGGTCGATACCAACGGCGTGGAAGAATCCATCACGCGCCTGGCGCAGATGGCGCGCGCCGTCGGCATCCACCTGATTCTGGCGACCCAGCGGCCATCCGTCGACGTAATCACCGGCCTCATCAAAGCCAACTTCCCGGCGCGCATTTCCTTCCGCGTGGCCAGCAAGGTGGATTCGCGAACCATTCTCGATAGCAACGGCTCGGAATCGCTGCTCGGCAAGGGCGACATGCTCTACTTGCCGGCGGGCTCTTCGCGGCTGCACCGCCTGCACGGGCCGTACGTCGGCGAAAAGGAAGTCGATGACGTTTGCGGCTTCTGGCGCGATCAGGCCAAGGCCATCTACAACGAAGAGCTGCTCAAACCGCCCAAGGATGAAAACGGCATGGGTGGATCGACCGGCGAAGGCGGCGAGGGCGAAGATGAAGTGGACGACGAGCTGTATCAGGACGCCGTCCGCGTGGTCTGCGAAATGGGCCGCGCGTCAACGTCCACGTTGCAGCGGCGCCTGCGCGTCGGCTACGGCCGCGCCGCGCGCCTGATCGATATCATGGAAAAAGACGGCATCGTCGGCCCGCCCGATGGATCGAAGCCCCGCGAAGTGCTGAAAACGAAAGACTGGATGCGCGAATTCGACGACTCGGTGAATTGAGCATGCGACAAGCATGCTCATCCTCAGGAGCACCGCGACGAAGGATCTCTCGTTCAGGCAGAAGCTAAAATTGCTTACCTAAATTCGAGGAGCGAAGCATCGCCCACGGTTTGCTCTTCCCACTTCGCCAGCTTTTCCGTAAAATCAACTCACCGTGCCGAGGTAGCTCACCGGTAGAGCGCGGCCCTGAAAAGGCCGGCGTAGGCAGTTCAACTCTGCCCCTCGGCACCACTCCAGCCACTCTCGCCAGTTGACACGTTCGGAGAGATCGTCATCGAGCCGGACGCGTGCGCTTACGTCGCCGCTGTCCTCCATGTAACGAGCTTCCCTTTATCACGAACGAGTGATTAGTGCGCGCCCGCGGGACGGCGGCGAGACTCGCGGGCGTTCTCGATTTTGGCACTGTGCCGTTTGCAACTATCCATCCAGCGGTGCGTGATTCTGGGCGGTGCCGAAACGTGACATACGTCACAGCCTATCGATTGAATACAGCGGACGATACAGAAAGTGAACGCACCTAGGATGAAAGGTATCTCCGCGATGGAGTTCGAAAGGATCTGGCGACGATTGTCGCGCTACGCAGGTGTGCTGGTTTTGATCTTGTGCCTACCGCGCTTAGCGCTTTCGCAGTATGCGGCCGCGCCCTCCCCGCTCACGCTTCAGCAGGCAGTGAATATCGCGCTCGAAAAGAACCCGCAACGCAAAGCGGCGCTTGCCGATACGAAAGCCGCTGCAGCGGACGTCGCTACAGCGCGTTCTTTTCTTTTGCCGCACATCACTTTTTCTGAGACAGCCGAGCGCGGAAGTGATCCCGTGTACGTCTTCGGCAGCAAGCTGCGGCAACAACGCTTCACTACGGCAGATTTTGCGCTGAACGTGCTGAACACGCCGACGCCGTACGGCAACTTCGGGACGCGATTCGGAGGCACGTGGACGCTCTTCGACTCACTTGGTAGCTGGCACGGCGTGACGCGCGCGGACCGCATAAAGGATGCCGCCTCACAACAACTGGAACGCGCCGATCAGGAGATCGTTTTTCAGGCAATCGACGCATACTACGGAGTGCTGCTCGCGGAAAAACAGCTCGACGTGGCGGAGCAGAGCCTTAAGACCTCGCAAGCGATTCTCGATCTCGCGAAGAACCGCTACGAAAGCGGCGTCGTCGTGCAGTCCGATTACCTGAGCGCCCAAGTGCGCCTGGCGACGCGCAAACAGGAACAGATTCGCGCGCAAGATGACCTCGCACTAGCGCGCGCGCAGCTCAGCACGGCGATGGGCGTCCCGGCTGAGGACGAATTTACTCCTGCCGAGCCTCTTGAGGAAAAAAGTTTGCCCGTTCTGTCGCTCGACGATCTAGAAAAAGAAGCCCTCAAAAAACGCCCTGACCTTAATCGGATCCGCTCGGAAGAGGAAGCGCAGAAGCAGAGTGTGTCGATGGCCAAGTCGGCATTCGGTCCACGCGTCAACGCGTACGGAGATTGGGAAGCAGATAACCCGACCATGTTCGCCGGGGGCGGCGGCAACAACTGGGTTGCGGGAGTCGAACTTCAAGTGGATTTGTTTCAAGGTGGAGCAAAGCGAGCCGAGCTTTCGCGTGAAAAGGCCGTCGAGGAAAAAATGGCCGCGCTGAAGGAAACGGCCACGGATGCGATTCGTCTCCAGGTCCGGCGCGCCTACTACGATCTTGATGCGGCACGACAGCAAATCGACGTGGCGCGCGCGACGATCGCCGAAGCTCAAGAAGGCCTCCGCATCAACCAGGACCGTTACGACTCCGGCCTTTTGACGATCACGGACCTACTTGCTGCCGAAGAGGCAGCCCGCCGCAGTCAAACCGACTACTGGCAGGCGGTTTTTGCCTATCAGGTTGGATACGCGAATATCGAACTGGCGAGTGGGACTCTAAGCCCTCAGTCTCCGGTGGTGACTCCATGAGGCGCAAACAAGACATAATCACGTTCCTTTCGTTCGCGGTCGTCTCTGTAAGCGCGGCGTTCGCGGGCTGCGGGAGCAAACAGCCTGAGCCGAACAAGCCGCCCGAAACCATTAGAGGCATCTCGGTAATCGTCGCGCACGAAACAACCGTTCCTGATTGGCTCGAAGTTGTCGGAACCGTGCGCGCGGCGCGGACCGCGCAGGTGTCGAGCCAGATGACGGGCAACATCGTCGAAGTCCGAGCACACGAAGGCGATCGCGTGCAGGTGGGGCAAGTGTTGGCGGTGATCGACGACGCGCAGCCGCGCGCGGCGGAGAATCAGGCGACGGCGGCGCTTGCGGCAGCGGAAAAGGAAGTTACGGCGGCGGATTCGGATTTCGCGCTGGCTGGCACCACTCTGAAGCGCTACCAGCAGCTCTACGACAAAAAATCGGTGAGCCCGCAGGAATTCGACGAGGTCAAGGCACGATACCAATCAGCCGAGGCGCGGCGCGACATGGCTGAGGCCGGCACGGCAGAGGCGAGCGCGGCGCTGGCTCAGGCTCGCACATCGCTCGGCTACACGCACATTCACGCGCCGTTTTCTGGAGTCGTAACTGCGAAGATGGCGGACGCGGGCACGCTTGCCGCGCCGGGAATGACGCTCTTTACGATCGAGGAGACGCGCAACTACCGGCTCGAAGCGACGGTGGACGAGAGAGACATTCACCTGGTGCAGATCGGTGAGGCTGCGCCGGTAACGATTGACTCGCTCGGAAGTGCGCCAATGGCGGGCAATGTTGCGCAGATCGTGCCGACGGCCGATACCGCGAGCCATAGTTTTCTGGTGAAGATCGCCCTTCCCACGGACGCACACCTGCGCTCCGGGCTCTTTGGGCGAGCCCGCTTCGCGCGAGACAAGAGGCAGGCGTTGTTAATTCCGCTCTCGGCGATTGTGCAGCGCGGGCAACTCGAAGGCGTGTACGTAATCAACCCGGACCGGGTGGCCGAGCTGCGCTACGTGACGCTGGGGGCGAAGGCGGGAGATCGGATTGAGGTTCTTTCAGGGCTGAAAGACGGAGAAACGATCGTCGCCACTCCGGGAGAGCGCGAATTCGGCGGGAAACGAATCGCGATGCAGCCATGAGCGATACTCCCGCAAAACCGGATACTGTGGTGCACACCTTGAGGCTTGCGGGGCGCATCGCGCACGTCTTCATCCAATCGAAGCTTACTCCCCTGCTGATCGTGGCGGCTCTTCTTCTTGGCGCCTTCAGCATTCGCGAAACACCGCGCGAGGAAGAGCCACAGATCGCCGTTCCGATGCTGGACGTGTTCGTGAAGATGCCGGGAGCATCGGCTGCGGAAGTGGCGGAACGCGCAAGCGTCCCTATGGAGAAACTGCTGCGGGAGATTCCGGGAGTCGAGTACGTCTACTCGGTGAGCCATCCCGGGCTGAGCATGGTCACGGTCCGATTTTACGTGGGGACGAACGAAGAAGATGCGATCGTCAAGACCTACAACAAGCTGTATTCAAATTTCGACAGAATTCCGCAGGGCGTGTCGCAGCCGATCATCAAGGTGCGGTCGATTGATGACGTGCCGATTCTCGCGCTGACTCTGTGGGGCAAGAATTACGACGGGTATCGACTGCGTCTGATCGCTGCCGAGCTCGAGGCTTCGGTGAAACAGCTGAACGGCGTCTCGGAGACCACGATCATCGGCGGCCAGCCACGCGAAGTACGCGTGGTGCTAAATACCGAGCGGCTCGCGGCCTACGGCCTTACACCGAGCGCAGTTGTTTCGCAACTCGGCGGGGCGAATACGCGTGCCCTGGCGGGCGATTTCGCGCGCGACAACCAGGAGTTTCAGGTCGAAGTAGGCAACTTTTTCACGCGCGCGAGCCAACTGCAGCAAGTAGTAGTGGGAGTTCATTCCGGGAGGCCGGTATACCTGCGCGACGTGGCCGAAAAGATCGAGGACGGCCCCGCGGAGCCGGACGACTACGTGCTGTTTTCGCGGGCGAAGGGGGCATCGGGCAGGGCGGCAAATCCAGAATATCCGGCGGTGACGATCGCGGTTGCAAAACGGAAGGGAGCAAACGCGACGCTGATTGCCGAGGGCGTGCTCAGAAAAGTCGATGCTCTGCGCGGGAACATGCTGCCGACGGACTTGAATGTCACCGTAACGAGAAATTATGGAGAGTCGGCGAACGACAAATCGAACGAGCTGCTCGAACATCTTTTGATTGCGACGGTTTCGGTGACGCTGCTGATCGCGGTGGCGCTGGGCTGGCGCGAGTCGGGCGTGGTGCTGCTGGCGATTCCCGTCACGCTGGCGCTGACTCTGGCGATCTTCTACCTCTACGGGTACACGCTCAATCGCGTCACGCTTTTCGCGCTCATTTTCTCAATCGGAATTCTGGTCGACGACGCCATCGTTGTAGTGGAAAACATCGTCCGCCATTTTCGGTTACCGGGCAGTCACGGGCGGCCGCTCGCGGACGTTGCAGTGGAGGCGGTCGACGAAGTGGGCAATCCAACGATCCTCGCGACCTTCGCGGTGATCGCGGCGATTCTGCCGATGGCGTTCGTGCGCGGGCTGATGGGGCCGTACATGCGGCCGATCCCAGTCGGCGCGTCGTCGGCGATGATGTTTTCGCTGTTGGTCGCGTTTATCGTTTCACCGTGGGCCGCGATACGGCTTTTGCGCCACTATTCCGGACGGCCGGAGGCGAGGCATGAGGCCGAAGACCGGACCACGCGTCTATATCGCCGCTTCATGAATCCGCTCATCCAGAAAGCATCGAGGCGATGGATGTTTTTTGGAGTCATTGTCGTGTTGCTCGCCGGCGCGATTGCGTTCATCCCGCTCAAGTGGGTGCAGGTGAAGATGCTGCCGTTCGACAACAAGAGCGAGTTTCAGGTGATCATCGACATGCCGGACGGCACGCCACTGGAGCAGACGACTCGCGTCGCGCAGGCACTCGGCAGCTACCTGGGGCAGCAACCGGAAGTGACCAATTACGAGATTTATGCGGGAACGTCGGGGCCGTACAACTTTAACGGCCTCGTCCGCCACTATTTTCTGCGCGACCAGCCAAACCAGGCCGACATTCAGGTGAATCTGCTCTCGCGTCACGATCGCAAGGCTCAAAGCCACGATATCGCGCGGAGGCTTCGGCCGGAGCTGGATAAAATTGCCGCGCCGTTCGGCGCGCGAATCAAGCTTGCCGAGGTTCCGCCGGGCCCGCCCGTCCTAGAGACTCTCGTCGCCGAAGTGTACGGCCCAAATTACAAGGGGCAGACGGAGTTGGCCGCGAAGATCAAAACCATCTTCCAGCAAACCGCCGGCGTGGTTGATGTCGACTGGTTAGTCGAGGACCCACAGAAGAAGTACGACATGAAGGTTGATCTCGATAAAGCCGCGCTGCAAGGAGTCTCCGCGGCGGAGGTAACCCGAACGGTCCAGATCGGATTGGGCGGTGCATCGGCGGGCCTGTTGCACGATCCTGCATCGCGCGAAGACATTCCGATCGAAGTGCGTTTGTCGCGCGCGGAGCGGTCTGGTATCGAGGATCTCGAAGATCTAAAGCTGCCCACCGCTTCTGGCGGACAAATCTCCCTTCGCGAAGTTACCAACGTACGCGAAACGACGATCGACCAGAGCATCTACCACAAGAATCTGCTCCCCGTCGTCTACGTGACCGGCGACGTAGCGGGGCAGATCGAAAGTCCGGTCTACGCGATCCTGAAAATGCGGGACGCAATCGACAAGATCCAACTGCCCGACGGCTATCACGTGAAGCAGTACTTCGGGACAAGCTTGCCAGCGAGCACGAATCGTTATTCGATGAAGTGGGATGGCGAATGGCACATCACGGTCGAGGTGTTTCGCGATCTAGGATTGGCATTTGCTGCCGCGCTGGCGTTGATCTATGTGCTGGTGGTCGGTTGGTTCAAGTCTTTTAAGACGCCGCTCGTAATCATGGCGCCGATTCCGCTGACGCTGGTTGGTATTTTGCCCGCGCACGCGCTGATGGGGGCGTTTTTCACGGCGACTTCGATGATCGGCTTCATTGCCGGCGCTGGGATCATCGTTCGCAATTCGATCATCCTTGTCGATTTTATCGAGCTTCGTCGCGAGCACGGCATGTCGCTCGAAGAGGCGGTGGTCGATGCGGGAGCGGTGCGTTTCCGTCCCATGCTACTGACAGCAGCGGCGGTTGTCGTGGGCGCCAGCGTCATTCTGTTCGATCCGATCTTTCAAGGACTTGCCATTTCGCTGATGGCAGGGGAAGTCGCCTCGACGGTGCTGTCGCGAATGACGGTGCCGGTTCTCTACTACCTGAGCGAGCGAGGTACCGCTAAGTCTCTGTCGCCAGGGCAAGAAATGACGATTACCGAGGTCGATTGAGGAGGAGGTTGTGCAATGAACGTTGAACGTTATCTGCGATTGGTTGCCGGCGCTTTTGTAGTTCTATCTGTTGCGCTAGGGTATTGGGTGAGCCCATATTGGTTTTTGTTCACGGCATTTGTCGGTCTGAATTTGTTTCAGTCGGCCTTCACCAACTGGTGTCCGATGATGGCGATCCTTCGCATGGCCGGCGTAAAGGCCTAGCGTTTTGGAGATGGCCGCGGGGCGTCAGTCATTTTTGCGCACGCGCCGGTCGCGATATTCTTCGAAGAAATCGGCGATGTGCTGGCGATGGTGAACGTTCGACAAGAGCTTTATGCCGCCGCGCAGGCCGATGCGGTGCGCGAAGGAGACCATCAAGCCTTTCTGTAAGTCGTTTGGCGCTAGCCCCATGTGGTGCTTTGTCGGTTTTCCGGTGGGGTAAGAAATCGCGGGAACTTCTTTTCTAGGTTCTGTACGCGTCAAGAGGTGCCCAAGGGTTGGCGCCGCTTCGATGCGACGGCTCTTCAGCATCGCGTCGCTCGGGATGTCCAGCCAATCACGCAAAGTGGCCAGGACCGACGTGTGATCGTATGGCGTGTCCGTCGGCGAGCGAAGACCGTCCCCTCTTCGATCCACGGCGACACGGCAATCATCGGCACGCGCACGCCGAAGCGGTCAAAGGCGAATCCGTTTGGGCCGCGGCAATCGTCGGGCGGAGCGGCGCCATAGGGCGGCGGTTGATGATCGACGCAACCGCCATGCTCGTCATATGTGATCAGCAGAAGTGTGCCCTCCCAATTCGCTCCGCTGCTGACCGCCTGCCACACGCGCCAAATGAGGCGGTCGGCCAAAAGCATGTCGTGCGGCGGATGAGCGTCGTTAGGCTCGACCAGAAAATCAGGCTCGAGAAACGAATACGCAGGAAGATTGCCGGCGCGCGCGTCCTTTTCGAATGCTTCGAGGTTCTGAAAGTGCGGCTCCAGCAGCAAGTCCCAGAGCGGTGGAGACTCCAGCCGCGTGCTGGAAGTAATGTGCGAATCGTTGTAAACGGCCCAGCTGATCTTTTGAGATTGTAGGACGTTGAAGATGGTCGGCGCGTCGTAGGCAAATGGATCGTACGGGTAGTCGTCGACCTGGCCCATCGACGTGCCGGTGTGAAAGAAAGCGCGGTTCGGCCATGTCTGCGTTGACACTGACGCATACCACGCGCCCGATATCGCAAAATTATGGGCAAGCGCGCTGAACGCCGGTAGCTGGTCGGGGGTGTAGCATTCCATAAATTCGGCGCCACGGTCAGGGTGTTTATCGGCGTAGCTGACCACGAAACCCTGCATCGTCGACTGCTGCCCCGCAGCGGACTGCGTGGTCCCAAACAGCTGCAGATTCACGTGCTCGAAGCGCTCTTGCGGATTTTCTTGCGGGATACATCGATTTTCGGCTCCGATTCGCACTTCCACTTCGTTCGCAGCGCCCTGCCCGGAAAAAACTGCGGATTCGACGGGTTCGAAAACGACGGCGGCAAGCCGTTGAATTCGGGATTGCTGCGCGACGGCAGGAAGTGTTTGGGTCGCTGATTTTCCGCGTACAAAAATCCACAAAGATGATCGAACGAACGGTTTTCCAGCATCAGCACCACCACGTGCTGTATGTGTTTCGAAGCCTTTCAGCATCTCTCGCCTCCAACTATCAGATGCGAAGAGCCCCATTCATGATCGACTTGCCGACGGCAAAGACGCAGATAAGCATTTCTACCCTTGCTGGGCTTGGGAGCCGTAGGTTTCCTGGCCGAGAATCGCCGGGCGCAAATGGCCCGATCGTAGTTACCCGCGGCTGCGCTGGTCGGCCCAGGGTGCCTCCCAATTTGCGAGCCGGTGCCGAATCTCACACGCGCTTCCAGGCGCGGCTTCGGCTAGAGCAGACTAATTGGATTTGGGCGCGGGGTGGTCTTTTAGGAAGGCGTCTACGTCAGGGAGAGCACCTTGCGAAGCTTGGCTGGAGTTGGGTCCCGATGGCGCGGCGGTGGAAGGTGGCAAAGTGGTATTGCCGTCGGCGGGCTGACCATTGGTGACCACCCACCCGCTGCCGCTGCGCTGCAGGAAATATTGCATGGTCATACCGGTGCTGCCACTATTCTTCATGCGAAACGATGCGTGCGCCTGGGCCCGATCGCCATTGATCGCAATCGAATCGACGGTCATCTCCATCGCGTCCACATTCAGGCCGTGATTGCCGCGCAAGTGATTTTCGATGGCTGCGCGGATGCCGTCCGCGTCGGCGGGCGACACGTGTGATGAACCGCCTGCCTGAGGCATTGCGCTGGCACCGGAATCGGCGGTTCTTGTCGGCACCGAGTTGTTCGCGGACGAGGACGGTTGGCTGCTCTTGCAACCCGCGGCGGCCAGCAAAAGCGCTGCGCAAACGTATGGTGCAATACGTGAGGTCATCGAAACTTCCTTTCTACTTCTCTGCTTCACTGCTTCTCTGCTTCAATGAAAGGCGCGGCATAGCGAATCGAGCAAATCCTCACAGGTGCGGGCGCGTCTTAGGCAAATAGGCGCGATATGTAACAACTTAGATTGCTGCTCCTCTTAGAGGACGTGCCGGGTAGCTCAGATTTTACGATAGTTTCTCAACATCGGGCGATATTGAGTTTCGAAAAACGCGAGGGAGCCTATGGATGGACTTTGACGCACCCGGACGACTCGCTACCACTCGTCGGGCTTGGTCTCGCTTTCTTGAAGCTCTCGCCAAATGCCATAGGTGCCAACGCCGCCAATTACCGCTGCGCCCAAAATAACGAAGCGAAGGCTACTTGGTGTTGGATGCGCAGCTAGGATCTCGCCAGCGTCGTGGCACGAAGGGTCGGCGGCCCTGTCGAACGTGACGCGGGCGGATTTGCCGGCCGGTACGGTGTAAAGCGCTCCGCCGTTCCTAAGACTAAGATCGCTGCGATTCGCCGAAATGATTACTTCCTTGGGGCCTGGGACATTCACGGTGCCAGAGTAGAGCTGGCCGCTTTGGCGTAGAACGCCCGCGGGTGTGTCGATTTCTAGAACGGACGAGGACGGAGCGGAAAAAGTGGTAGTACCGCTGATGATGATTACGCGGACGGCGTCGGGCTTGCCATCCAAGACCACTTCGCTGGAGGGCGCGAGAAGAATTTGAGAACCGTCGAACTGGGCGCGCAGAGTTCCATAACTGTCAGTGTCGAGCACGTCGCACGCGTATAAATCGCCGCCGGCCAAGGCGTTCTGGTTGTCGACGTGCGAGTTGTTAGCCTGTACCACTGAACCGAGCGCTCTGGATCGACCAGCCGCAGACACTTCAGCCAGGGAGCCGTAACCGGCTAGGAGCAGGACCAGACAGAAGACACGGATACGCACGAGTTCCCTCCCAAGGCTGCTATCACTGTGTACTTAATCTGCAGGAGCGTCAATTTAGAGCTGTGGCTTTCGTAGTCAAAACGGTAATGAGAGCGCTAACACTAAGGCACAGCTGAATTTACGCGCGCAGGCGAAGGGCCCCGCTGACGAACGGATTATCGCGCTCGTAAAAACGAAGCTGGCGGTCGACGGCGAGGGAGATACCGATGCGTACGCTTATGCCGATTGGGCCAGCTGGTTTGATGGCAGCGCCGAGCCATAGGGGGCTCGAACGGTCGCAGAGATCGAGGCCGTCAAAGCGCTTATCTATGTCGAATGCTTCCGCCAAGCGGCCCGGACCGCGCGTGGCATCTATAAAGCGGTCGACTCCGCGGTGTTCGGTCATGTACTCAGCTCCTTCGAGAGGTTCCAAAGCGCGGATCAGGACGCCCCCGCCGACTCCCGGAGCTTCGGCGCTCACGTTCATGAGCCAACACGAGCCGTAGGTGAAGCGAACGTAGGCGTGGCCGTGCCGCAAGAAAAGTGAGCGGTTGGCGTCGGTGAGTCCGCGGAAGGCGTGGCCTGCGGGATCACCGACGGGATAGGCCTCCGTCTCAACGATGCGGCCGCTCAGGCGCGCATGCGGAAGTTCACGGACCAGCGTTTTGCCGATCAGGTACCGGGCTAGTTTGGTTGAGTCCAGAGGCAGTTCGGAGCGCCGCAGGCGCCGAATGCGCAGCCTGGATTTTCGCAGAGGCGTTTCGTTCATGTGAGACAGAGAGTATTCAACCGCGCGGCTCCCGAATTGTTTTACCATATCTGTGAGGAGTTACCGCCATGGCCTCGTCTTGCGAACACGTGAGCGCGATCCGAAAAGTAAAACCCACCTCGAAAGGCTGCGAGGAGTGCCTGAAGATGGGTGACACATGGGTGCACCTGCGCATGTGCCTGACGTGCGGACACGTGGGTTGCTGCGACAGTTCGAAGAATAAACATGCCACGAAACATTTCCACTCAACGGAGCACCCGATCATGCAGTCGGCTGAGCGGGGCGAACACTGGAAGTGGTGCTACGTGGACCAGATCATGCTCGACTAATAGTGGTCTGGCGCAGCGCTGCGCGAGGATTTCGTGCCAACAAAATTTACGACCAGCGATGTGCCTGGGGAGCTTTCGCGTAGTCCCCGCAGACAGAGAGCGAAATGAATCGCCGAGGCGAAGCAATCGATTTGACCCACGAGAACGCTTGGCCGGCGCTGCCTTTGGCCGAGTGGCAGTTGACGCGGGACACGCTGCACATGTGGACGCAAATTGTGGGCAAGGTCCGACTGGCATTGGCGCCACACGTGAATCACTGGTGGCAAGTGCCGCTCTACGTTACCTCGCGCGGGCTTTCGACTTCGCCGGTTCCATGCGGGCGCGGCACGTTTGAGGTGGAGTTCGATTTCATCGCGCACGTTCTGCGAATCGTCACCAGTTGGGATCAGGCGCGGATGATGTCGCTAACGTCCCAGACGGTGGCAGATTTTTACCGGAACTTCATGTCGTTGCTCGACTCACTGGGAATTTCGGTGAAGATCTGGCCGATGCCGGTGGAGGTTGCGAATCCGATCCGGTTCGACCAGGACACGGTACATCAATCCTACGATCCCATGTATGCGCACAGCTTCTGGCGGATTTTGGTGAGCGCCGACACGGTATTCAAGGAATTTCGCGGACGATTCATCGGCAAGGCGAGTCCGGTGCATTTCTTCTGGGGCAGCTTCGATCTGGCGGTCACGCGTTTTTCAGGAAGGCGCGCGCCTGCGCGACCGGGAGCCGATCGCATCATGCGCGAGGCATATTCGCACGAAGTGATCAGCGCTGGCTGGTGGCCCGGCGGAGGAGATGTGACGCAGCCGATGTTCTACGCGTACGCTGCGCCGGAGCCGGCGGGATTCCGCGAGGCGCCGGTGCGGCCTGAGAGGGCCGCGTACAACGCGCAAGTCGGGGAATTTTTGCTGCCGTACGATGAGGTGCGCACCGCTGACGAACCGCGGATCATGCTGCTCGATTTTATGCAGAGCACGTATGAGGCGGGCGCGACGCTCGGCAATTGGGATCGGGCGGCGTTGGAGCGGTCGATTTAGGTAGCGCGGTCCGGCAGATTGTAGGGTTGTCCACCATAGAGGGCGACTGCGCTAAGTGGTGCGGCTACTGTCGGGGCTTCGAGGCGCTCGCGGACCGCGCGATGGCGCTTGGCAAAATGAGATTGCGCGCGGCGCCCCCAGGCGCGAACGAAATAGTAGTTAATCGCGGCCCCGGCGGCCATGCCCACGACCGGAATGATGCGCCCGGCCCAATTTTCGGCGACGTCCTGGCCGACTCGCACAGCGATGCGATCGATGATTCGCGGAACCACTTGCTCCGCGGCTTGCTTGCCTAGAAAGTCATGCCCAAGATCCAGGCCCGCGGCGCTGGCTGCGGCTATCCAAAGCTGAACGTTTTCCGCTTCGCTGGAATATTCGAACCCGTGCAGCAGACTGAGCTTTTGCAGCATTCGCAATGTGATGGTGGCAAGGATGCCCATACCCGGGACGGCTGTGAGAAAAGAGCCGATGCCGAGACCGGCACCTTCCAGTGCGGCCAGTTTAGAGGAATCCGCGATGGTGTTTTGCGCGATCGGCGCGATCACCGCGGGTTCCAAGTGCAGCATCTGCGGCCAGGATTCGACCGGGAGTTTATAGGCGCGCCGAACCTGCTTGAGGTATTTGTGCTCGTCGACGCGGACCTGCGAATAGGCGCGGCGAAAACCGGCGTTTGCAAATGCGGTCAGCGGGCCGAGCGAAACACGAGGTTGTTTTCTCTCTGCCATATCCTAATTGGATGCGGTGGGGCGGCCAAACGAACCAGCAGTCACCGCTCAGCGGGTCATGTAGTAGTAGATCGTTGGTGTAACGAACAGCGACAGGATCATGGCGATCAGCAAGCCGCCGATGACCGACACAGCCAGCGGCTGCAACATTTGCGAACCGGCGCCGATAGCGAGCGCCAGCGGCAGCATTCCGGCGACCGCTGCGATGGCGGTCATCGTAATCGGGCGAAGTCTTCGCCGACCGGCTTGAAATATTGATTCCTCCGGGGAAAAACCGGCGCCGCGAAACTTTTCGTCGGCGTCCAAAAGCAAAATACCGTTCTTGGCGACAACCCCAATGACCATGATCAAGCCCATGAAGGACGACAAGTTGAAGGTGATGCCTGCAAGGAGCAAGGCGACGAAGACGCCCGACGTGGATAGCAGTGCGGACACCAGGATGGAAATCGGCGCGGAGAAATTGCGAAACTCGAAAAGCAGCACCAGGAATACGAACAACACGGCAAGGGCGAGAACCAGCGTCAGATCGCGAAACGATTGCTGCTGCGTTTTGTAGAGGCCGCCGTATTCAATGCGAATCGCGCTAGGCATGTTCAGCTTGGCCAAGGCGGCTTGGACATCGGCGATACCGTGGCCCATGTCGAGGCCCTGAAGCCGCGCAGTGACGGCGACGTAGCGCTGTTGATTATCCTGAAGAATTTCGGTCTGTCCTGGAATGTCGGTCATGTTCGCCAGCGCACCAAGGTTGGCGGTTTGCCCTGTGGGGCTGACGATCACCATATTGTTCATGTCGGAGAGCGACGAGCGAACCGTTTGTGGGTAGCGGATGCGCACGGTGTACGTGCGGTCGTTCACTACCATGGGCTGCTGGGTGGTCACGCCGTCGAGCATCGCGGTCGCCTGATTCGCGACTTCTTGCGGAGTGAACCCGGCGTTGGCGGCCTTGGCCAAGTCGACGCGATAGGAAAGCGCCGGTCCGCTGGTAGTCGAATCGATGCCGTTGTCGATATCCACGATGGGATGGCTGCCCCCTACGGTGATATTGCCGATGGCGTCGGCGACGCGGGGCGCCCATTCGTCGAGCAGTTTCGCGTCGGGATTAAACATCATAATTTTGACGGGCTGAGGGGCGCTGGTCAGGTCGCCGATCATGTCCTGGAGCTTTTGCACATAATCGACGGACACTGCGGGCTCCTGTTGATCAACTTTGGCGCGAATCTCGTTTATGATCTGCCAAACGTCACGGCTGCGATTGGTCTTCAAGTTGACGGAGATGTCCCCGATGTTGGCCTCGGTGACGGCGGCCAGCCCGAGTTGCAGTCCGGTGCGACGGGAGATGCTAGACACCTCTGGAACCGAGCGAACGATTCTCTCGATATCGAGGACCATCCGGTTTGATTCCGCCAGCGAACTTCCTGCTGGCGTTACGTAGTCGATGATGAAACTGCCTTCGTCCATTTTTGGCAGCAGATCGGAACCGATGTGGCGGAAGCACAGATAAGACACGGCGATGAGAAGTACAGCCAGAACTGGCACCCAAATCGGATGTTTCAAGCTGCGCTGAAACCAGCGCTCGTAAAATCGAATCACGCTTCCGAAGGTTCCCTTCATCAGGTGCTCTTCTTCAGCTTGCAGCATGCGGCTGATTTCGAGATTGCGGGTTGATCCTTGCTCGGCGGGAAGTGGTTCCGGCGACTTTTCGAGCGAAGGTGGCTCGTCGATCCCGCTTGGCGCGGCGGGCGACGAGACCGATCGCTTGCGTAGCAAGTATAGGCACAGAGTCGGGGTCCAGGTAAGCGCGAGAGTAAGAGAGGTGAGCAGCGCGGCACCGATGGTCACGGCCATGGCGCGGAAGAAGACGCCCGTTACTCCGGTGATGGCGACCAGTGGGACGAAGACCACGATTGGAGTGAGCGTAGAGCCGACCAGCGCTTTCGAGAGTTCCTGAAGAGTGAGCGCAACCGCTTCAAACCTGCCTTCACCGGCCTCGCGATGCAGCACCACATTTTCCAAGACGACGATGGCGTCGTCGATGATCAATCCGACGGCGGCAGCCATTCCGCCCAGCGTCATCAAGTTGAAACTCTCGCCCAGCAAGTGCATCACGATAAACGTGACAAGCAAACTGATCGGGATCACCATGCCGGCAATGAAAGACGTGCCCCAGTCACGCAAGAACAGCACGAGGACCGCGGAGGCCAGCAGTAGGCCAATCAGAATGGCGTCTCGCACGCTTTTGATCGATTCGCCGACGATCCACGACTGGTCGTAAAAAGTGCTGACGTGAACGCCAGGCGGCAATTCTTTTTTGATCTGCGTCAACTCGGCTTTTACCGCCGTGGCCACCTGCATGGTATTACTGCCGCGCTGGCGATTTATGTTGATCAGAACGGCGGGCTTGGCGTTGGCCGTAACAATTGTGTAGTGCGGAGCGAAACCGCGTTCCACGGTGGCAATGTCGCCGATGTATATGGGGGTCCCGCTGGGCGAGTTTTTCACGAAGGTGTTAGCCAGCTGTTGCGCGTCGTGCGCCTGGCCGGTGATCAATCCCAGATAAAGCTGATGGTTTTGTGAGAAGAGACCGGGCGACTGGATAATGTTGGAGCGATCGACCGCGTCCAGAATAGCGCTCATGCTTACGCTGGTTCGCTGCAGCTTGGCGGGGTCGGGAACGATATGGTATTCGGGTACTTCTCCGCCCTGAATCAGGATGGTGGAAACGCCCAGAAGGGCCGCGAGACGAGGCTTGATGTTGTATGTGGCTAGGTCCCAAAGCTGCTGCTGGGAAACATTATCCGAGGTCAGTCCATAGCCAAGGATCGGGAAACTGGAAAATTCCAAGCGCTCGGCGTTGAGTTGCGCGGTCGCTGGGAGAGTTGTTTGGACGCGTGCGAGAGCGGCGTTTACCAGTTGGAGGGTTCGGAACATATCCACATTCCAGCTGAAGTACAGGTCGACTTCCGCGGAGCCGCGGCTGGTGATCGACTGGACGTCCTGAATTCCTTGCACTCCGCTGACCGCTTCTTCGATCGGGCGCGTGATCGTTACCAGCATCTGGTCGATCGGCATTACGCCGTTATCCACAGAGACGAGGACGCGCGGAAAATCAGTGGTAGGAAAGACGGATATTGGAATGCTGAACGCCATGTAGGCGCCAACAAGCGCTAGGGTGATTATCAGAAAAATGATCGACTTGTGTTCTCGCGCAAACCAATAGACTTCACTTTGCCTTTCCTCCTGTGCCGGATTCCTTTGTGAGGTTTTTTGATCCATGGATAACTTGGGGTCCCTAGTTAGCTGCGCCGCTCAGGGCGGAGCTTTTTGAGATCTGTACTTTCGTGCCGTCCGGCAATCCGTATGCTCCATCGGTCACCACTCGTTCGCCCGCGTGCAAGCCGCTGGTGATTTGCACTTCGCCATCCTGGTGGATGCCGGTCTGAACGTTAGTCTGGTGCGCCAACTGGCCGGCTCCGATGACCATCACGGAAGTCATACCGCCGTCGCCAGTAAGTACAGCAGCCGAGGGCACTACAAGCGCGTCTTTCACCGTCCGCGCAACAATGGTTAAATTTACCGTCGAACCGGGGCGGAGACTTTCTTTGGGATTGGGCGCTTCCACCCAAACCTGAACGGTGGTGCTATTTGGATCGAGAGCGGGGCTGACCACCGTTACTTTCGCGGGAATTTTGTCTTGGGCGCCGCCGGGCGCGATGGTCGCGGCATCACCCACGTGCAACTGCGAAGCCTGCTCAGGCGAAACGTAGGCACGGGCGACTACGTGCGACAGGTCCATGATGGTCATCAGCGGCGTTCCGGCTGTGGCCATTTGACCTTCGTAGAGCGGCCGGTCGGTAACGACGCCAGTGATCGGGCTGCGAATTTGCGAGTACTGAAACTGCGCCAGCGCCGCCTGGTACTGTCCTTTGGCCGCCGCCAACTGCCCTTCAGCCGTTTTTTTGCCCGCATTCTGGCCCACTTTTTCGAGGCCCTGCAAACGCGCCTTCGCGATCTGATACTGATTGTTCGCCTGGATGTAGGACACGCGCGCTTGTTCCATTAAGTTGAGCGCAATCGCGCCGGCTTTATAGAGTTTTTGGCGGCTCTGAAACACCATCCGGGCCGATTCCATTGCTTGGCGAGTCTCTTTAACGCTCAACTGGGCGTTCTGAATGTCGGCGGGCAGGTTTACTTGCGTGCTGGTGGCGTAGGCAGCCTGCGCCTGCTCGTACCCACCCTGGGCTTGATCGAGGGCCGCTTGCAGATCCTTGTTTTCAAGTTGTGCCAGAAGTTGTCCGGCTTTGACGTGGCTGCCGCGGTTTACGTAGAACTTTTCTACGGGCGCGCTGATCTTCGGGACGATGTTGGCTTCGCTTTTCGGATACAGAACGGCCTCAGTGGAGATTACTTGCTGAATCGTTTTGGGGATGACAGTGGCTGCTTGTACCGTCACGACGGGCTCGGTTTCCGCCTGACGGCTCGAGCAACCGGTCCAAACGAGCATCACGAATACGAACAGAGGAACCGCTGCGGCTGCTAGCACACTCTGTCTAGGCACGCTCAGAAGCTCCCCGTCATTGTCTGTAAGGCGGCTAGGGCGTCGCGGTAGCGCGCCTCGCCCGTTGCGTAGCTATTGCGAGCGTCCGCCAAGGAGGTTTCGGCGTCGAGCACATCCAGGACCGCTGCCGTGCCAGCCTGGTACTGCATAGTGACCAACTGAAGATTCTGCTGGGCCAGATCAACCGAATGACGCAGGTTACCCAACTGGTCCCATGCTAATTCGGATTCATCATAATAGGAGTGCAGCAAACTGATGATTCTCCTTTGCGCAAAGGCGAGATCGAGTTTGGACGAGTCCCGCTGCTCCTCCGCTGCGTGTAACTTGCTCAGGCGCGATCCCCAGTCCCAGACGGGAATGGTCATGGAGTACGTGACAAAGTAGCCCAGGTTGGGCTGCACGACTCTCGGCGCCGTGGTATTCACGCTTTCCAAGGCAAAATGATTTGCCTCAATACCATAGTCGAAGTCAATTGAAAATGACGGAAAAAAATCGGAGCGCGCGGATTCCACGTCCACCTTGGACGCGTTATATGCCGCGAGCGCCGAGGCAACCTCCGGGTTGTGATTTTTTGCCATTGCTTCGGCTTGTTTGAAGTCGGGAAGGACGGGGGGCGTGTCGAGATCGTCCACCACCGCAAAATCCTCGTTGAAGGTCGGAAAAAGCAGCACGGCCAAATTTAAACGCGCTTGTGACATGGTCAGCTGCGCATCTCCAAGATTTCGCTGTGCCTGACCCACCTGCAGATCGAAACGAATCACTGCTTGATGGGCGATCTCGCCGCCTTTCTCCAGGGCCTGGCTGATGTTCAAAAAGTGCTGCGCGTTCGCCATGCTTTGCTGGGCGACGGCGTAGCTGCGCTCGGCGACAATGAGCGCGTAATAATCCTGTGTCACCGTCTGGATCAGACTGCGCTGGGCGATTTGCGCGCCCGCCTGCGCGACCGCTTTCTCGTAACCTGCTTTTCGCGGGCCCGCGTCTATAAAAAAGCTCCCGGGCATATCTTGGTGCATAACTCCCCAGGCGCGATAGACGTGAACGCCGTCATTGGTCACAAAACGGCCGACCGGGGAGATGCCGTCACCCTGGGTATTAAGGTACTGCGCCAGACCGCTTAGGGTTGGCAACATGCCGGCGCGAGCTTGGATCTGATTGTAGTGAGCTAGCTTTACAGCCCCGAGGGCCCGTTGAAAGTCCGGACTATTTTTTTGCGCGCGGGTGATGGCATCGGACAGAGTCAGTACCAACGGTGCGCCTTTCGAGGGCGGAGTCTGCGCGGCCGCCTGTCCGGCGCTGACCGATGCAGTTACATCTGCCGTCTGAGCCGCCGCTGACCAGGCGCAGAGGAAAAGCGCGATAAAGATTGCGGCCAGCCCGACGAACACGTTGCGCGCTTCGCGGGGATTTCGCGCCCTCGTCGCGGAATATCGTCCACGGGCACGCGCGCATTGTGCCGGGCGATTGAAATCGTTTCGCGGATTTTCAGCGGTCATCGTCAATTACCCTCCTCGGTGGTTGCGAGGAACTGAGCGCGGAAATACCTTATCGGCAGCACAGCAGAGATGTTTTTCACGTCACCGCGCCAAGACAGTTCGCGAGCAGGATACACTACCATTACTTTTTTTATTACGCAGCCGAGCAACTTGGTGTTACTTGACCGGCAAAATTTGTGCGCGCTATTTTTCTGCTCCGAAACGATTTGCAAAAGCGCGGCGGATACAGCATCATGATTCTCTTTGTGCAGCTAGTCGAATCATCCGGGTGCAGGCGACACCCGATCGCGCCGGCAAACAGCCGGCACTTTAGCTGAACGCGAACCGCACTGTAATTTTCCGCGGACACAATAGGGGGAACTGAATGCGCAGGCCCGCAAGTCTTACTCCGCCAAAAGGCAAGTTGGGCGTGTTGACGCCCGGCATGGGAGCCGTGAGCACAACGCTCATGGCGGGAGTTGAACTGATTCGCAAAGGCGAATCGGTTCCCGTCGGTTCGCTGACGCAAATGGGGACGATCCGACTCGGCAAGAGAACCGAGAACCGCGTTCCGGCAATCAAGGATTTCGTGCCGCTGACGAAGCTCGAGGACATCGTTTTTGGAGGCTGGGATATCTTCCCGGATACCGCGTATCAATCGGCGGCGAAAGCGGGAGTCCTGGATGCGAAGGACCTTTCGAAAGCTGAAAAATTCCTGAAGACCATTCGGCCGATGAAGGCGGCGTTCGATCAGAACTACGTGAAGAATTTGCAGGGCACCAACGTCAAGAAGGCCAAGACGAAGTTCGATCTGGCGGAGCAGTTGCGCGAAGACATCCGCGAGTTCAAGAAGAAGAACAAGCTCGACCGCATGGTAATGCTGTGGTGCGGATCGACGGAAATATTTTTGAAGGCCGAGGACGTTCATCGGGACCTGGGTGCGTTTGAAAAGGCGATGAAGGAAAATCATCCTGCGATCGCACCCTCGATGCTTTATGCCTATGCCGCAATCAGCGAGGGCATTCCGTATGCCAACGGCGCGCCGAACCTGAGCGTTGACTTCCCTGCCCTCGAAGAGTACGCGAAAACCAAGAACGTTCCGATCGCCGGGAAAGATTTCAAAACCGGGCAGACGCTGATGAAGACCGTGCTCGCGCCGGCGTTTAAAGCGCGCATGATCGGCCTAAACGGCTGGTTTTCGACCAATATTCTTGGCAATCGCGACGGCGAAGTTCTCGACGATCCGGGATCATTCAAGACCAAGGAAGAGTCGAAGCTGGGCGCGCTGGAATATATTTTGCAGCCCAAAGTCTACCCGGAGCTCTACGGAAAATTCACGCACAAGGTCCGCATCAACTACTACCCGCCGCGCGGCGACAATAAAGAGGGCTGGGACAACATCGACATCTTCGGCTGGCTCGGTTATCCGATGCAGATCAAAGTCGATTTTCTGTGCCGCGATTCGATCCTGGCGGCGCCGATCGCCCTCGATTTGGTGTTGTTTCTCGATTTGGCCAAACGCGCCGGCATGCGAGGAATTCAGGAATGGCTGAGCTTCTACTTCAAATCGCCGATGTGCGCGCCGCAGCTCTACCCCGAGCACGACTTGTTCATTCAGCTGATGAAATTGAAAAACACTCTGCGCTGGATGATGGGCGAAGACTTGATCACTCACCTCGGCGCGGAATATTACGACTAAGGGGCGAAGTGTCAGGCCTCAGTATGAGCCTGAGGAATGAGCGTCCCGTCAATACCCAGAAGAAGCGGCGTAATACAGACAACCGGGTTTTCACTTAGCGTCAGCCCGGATAGCGCGTGAACCTGCGCTTCCAACTGCAAAACTACCTCGGCGAAAAGTACCTCGGGGCCTCCCAGAGGGCCTAAGCTGCTAGAAGCTATTGCACAACCCTCCGTAAGACGATCATGAGACAGGCGATATGAAAGAACGCGTTGTAGATGGTGAGCGAGCGGTCGTAACGCACCACCAAGCGCCGGAAGTTGCCCAGCCAGGCGT
>Ga0307374_10003392_pt1 | contig 27241 bp, 21 predicted proteins | sample OX3MG_FD_202532 | JGI IMG/M metagenome (GOLD analysis project Ga0307374, IMG submission 202532) | Soil microbial communities from Risofladan, Vaasa, Finland - OX-3 | ecosystem: Environmental > Terrestrial > Soil > Coastal area > Acid sulfate soil | place: Finland: Risofladan, Vaasa | collected...
CGCGATTCGGATCGAGGTGATCCCGGCCATGACGAGCAGGCCGAAGCCGACGATCGCCGCGAGCATGTCCGGGTAGGTCGTGACGAACGTCCACAGCTGGTGCAGCGCCCCGGTCTTCGTGAGCTGCGCGTACCCGAGCGTGATCAGCACGACGTGCGCCGTGATGAGCCAGAGCGCCCACGGCGCGATCTTGCGGTGGAGTCGGACGAGGCGGTCCTGGCCGACGGCCCCCTCGAGCCACGGGAGCCGCGCGATGAGCACGACCATCACGAGCATGAGGTACGCGCCCGTGAAGCCGGCGAGGCGGCCCGCCGCGAGGAGCACGCCGCCGCGCGAGGTCAGCGCGCCCCACGACTCGGACGTCACGACCGCGCCGAGCGTCGCACCGAGGCCGATGCCCCCGGCCGCCGCGAGCGCGTCGGCGACCCGTGGCCGGGGGGCGGGACCGGGTCGGTGCTGGCGAGCGGCGGGGCGGGTGGCGGCGCGGCCGGAACCCGGTCGGGCCTGGGTGCTCGTCGGGGTCATTGCACGATCCTCGCGACGGACGCTGGGATGCCACGGTGCTTCGGCTGTGAGCCCGCTGAAGATGCGGGCCGGCCGCGACGCCCGGTCCGGCCGGGCATGGTCACCCGCCACGCCGTACGGCGCGGACCTTACGGCGTCGTGAAGGATGGCGCGCCCGCGCGCCCGGGGATCAGGGCCGCACGACGCGGTCCACGGGCACGACGAGCGGCACCGCGACGGCGGACTCCGTCTCCGCCGGGATCGCGACCGGCGCGAGCGTGAGTCCCGACGGCTCGGGCAACGCGCTCGTCACCGCGATGCCGGCGACGGCCGCGCACCCGGCGACGAGCAGCATGCCCCGAAGGCCGATGTGCCCCTCGAGCTGTGGCACGAGGAAGACGCCGGCGAACGCGCCGAGCTTTCCGATCCCCGCGGCGAACCCGTGACCCGTCGTGCGCAGCTCGGTCGGGAACAGCTCCGAGGGGAGCACGAACGTCGTCGTGTTCGGGCCGAACTCGACGAAGAAGTAGCTCACGCCGAGCACCACGAGGAACGGGCCGACCGCGCGCGTGAGCTCGGGGACCGCGGCGAGGGAAAGGAACGCGACGGCGAGCACGGCGAATCCGATGGTCTGCAGCTTGCGGTGGCCGATCCGGTCCATCTTCCACACCGCGCACGCGTAGCCCGGGACGGCGAACACGACGAACATCGCGAGCGTCCACACGAGCTTCGCGACGAGGCTCGCGTGCGTGTCGACCTTCGAGAGGATCACGGGGAGCGAGAGCGTGTTCCCGTAGTAGGCGTAGTCGAACAGGAACCACGACGCCGCGGTGCCGAGCGCGAGGCGCAGCAATCTCGGGTCGGTGACGAGATCGCGTGCCCTGCCGCGCCGGGCGGGAGCGGACCGCACCTCGCGCGCCGGCAGCGCGCCGGCGGAGAAGGACGCGACGTCCGCGGCCGCGCGCCCGGCGTCGCCACGCACGTGCGCGGTGAAGCGCGGGGACTCCGGCATCCGCGCGCGCACGTAGAGCACGCCGGCGGCGGGGACCGCGCCGAGCCCGAGCAGGATCCGCCACGTCGCGTCGCCACCGACGCCGAGACCGAGCAGCGCGAGCGCGACGAGCGGCCCGACCACGAGGCCGAGCGCCTGCATCGAGAAGACGAGCCCGACGAGGCGGCCGCGGTCCGCGCGGTTCGCGTACTCGCTCATGAGCACCGCGGACACCGGGTAGTCACCGCCGATACCGAGGCCGAGCAGGAAGCGCGCGCCGACGAGCACCGCGAAGCCCGGCGCGACGGCCGACGCGACGGCGCCGACGATCATGATCGCGGCCACCATCGCGTAGACGCGCTTTCGGCCGAGGAGGTCGGCGATCCGGCCGAAGACGAGCGCACCGACGAACGCGCCGAGGATCGCCGATCCCGAGACCCAGCTCGTCTCCGCCGTGCTCAGGTGCCACTGCGTCGTGACGAGCGCCGCGACCGTGCCGATCACGAACAGGTCGTAGGCGTCGGTGAAGAACCCGACGCCCGAGACGAGCACGGCCTTTCGGTGGAACCGGCTCGTCGGCGCGTCGTCGAGCAGGTCGTCGACGCTCACGCCGTGGCCGCGCGGGGCCGCCCCGCCGTGCAGGTCGCTCATGCGCGCTCCGTGCTCCTCCGAAGGTGTCCGTCCCGAGACTTGCGCGACAAGATGACCGCACGGCGATGTCCAGGTGTCCGCACGGTGAACGGAAGGCGAACGGCGCGCGAATTCGCACGGCGGCGGCGACTTTCTACGGGTCGCTTTCGCGCGCCCGCTCGTGCGACATCGCGTCCCGCGGGGCCGCCGTGCGCGGTGCGGGCGCGCGGCCCGCGGGGCCGCCGTGCGCGGTGCGGGCGCGCGTCCCGCGGGGCCGCCGTGCGCGGTGCGGGCGCGCGGCCCGCTCAGACGACCGCGCGCTCGAGGCACCAGTCCGGGTGGTCGCTCTCGAGGCGCGCGAGCCAGTACTCGCTCTCGAACAGCGCGAGCAGCGTGCCGTCGCGCCGGGCGAGGATGCGGCTGCCCGGGCTGTCGCGCAGCAGCTTCGCCGTCGCCTCGTCCGTCCTGCGGACCGCCCGGTAGGCGGTCGGCGACAGCTCGATCGCGGCGCCGAACTCGTGCTCGAGGCGGTGTGCGGCGACCTCGAACTGCATCTGGCCGACCGCGCCGAGGACCGGCGTGAGGTCGCCGGCCGGATCGCTCAGGAGCTGGACGACTCCCTCCTCGTCCAGCGCGTCGAGCCCCCTGCGGAACTGCTTGTGCCGCGAGGTGCTCAGCGCACGCACGGACGCGAAGAGCTCGGGAGCGAAGGTCGCGATCGGCGGGAAGGTCACCGGCTCGCGGTCGTAGAGCGTGTCGCCGATCCGCAGGTCGCCGGCGTTCACGAGCCCGACGACGTCGCCCGGGTAGGCCTCGTCGATCGTCGAGCGCTCGGACGCGAGCACGGCCGCCGCGTACTTCGTCGCGAACTGCCGCCCGCTCGAGGCCTGGGTCACCGTCATCCCGCGCTCGAAACGACCCGAGCACACGCGGACGAACGCGACCCGGTCGCGGTGCGCGGGGTCCATGTTGGCCTGGATCTTGAAGACCTGGCCGGAGAAGTCCGACGCGACGGGGCGCGCCACGCCGTCCGCGTCCGCGCGCGGGCCGGGCGCGGGCGCGAGCTCGACCATCGCGTCGAGCAGGTGCCGGACGCCGAAGTTCGTGAGCGCGGAGCCGACGAACAGCGGGCTCGAGTCGCCCGCGGCGAACGACGGCGCGTCGAACGACGCGTCGACCTCGTCGAGCAGCGCGCAGGTCTCGAGCGCCCGCGACCAGTCGTCGCCCTCCTCGAGCGCCGCGCGCGCGGCGTCGACGACCTCCTCGGGCGCCGCCGTGAGCCCGCCCACGGTGCGCAGGTAACGGACGAAGGTGCCCGTGCGCCGGTCGACGACCCCGCGGAAGTCTCCCGGGATGCCGACGGGCCAGGTCACCGGCGTCGGGCGGAGCCCGATCTGCTCCTCGATCTCGTCGAGCAGCTCGAGCGGGTCGCGCCCCGGCCGGTCGTACTTGTTGAGGAAGGTGACGATGGGCAGCGCGCGCGACCGGCACACCTCGAAGAGCTTGCGCGTCTGGTCCTCGATGCCCTTCGCGACGTCGAGGACCATGACCGCCGCGTCCGCGGCCGCGAGCACCCGGTAGGTGTCCTCGGAGAAGTCGCGGTGGCCCGGAGTGTCGAGCAGGTTCAGCACGTGGTCGCGGTAGCGGAACTGGAGCACGGTGGAGGTGATCGATATCCCCCGCTCCTGCTCCATCTCCATCCAGTCGGACCGCGCGCGCCGGCGGCCGGCGCGCGCCTTGACCGCTCCGGCCTCGGCGACCGCGCCCGAGTAGAGGAGGAACTTCTCGGTGAGCGTCGTCTTGCCCGCGTCGGGGTGGCTGATGATCGCGAACGTCCGCCGGCGCGCCGACTGCGACGCGGCGTCGCCGTCGACGGGCGGTGCCTGCGCGGCGAGCATCAGCGCACGGCGCGAGCCACGCCCGCGACCGCTCCGCTCACCTGCATCTCCACGTCCTCCGCCAGTTCCGGGCCCATTCGCCGGAGCGGTCCCATCCTAGGACCGCGCCGCGGCGCGCCCGGCCGGGGCGCCTCCGAGCGCGCCGACGTCGACGACCCGCCCGATCTCGACGGACTCGAGCAGCCGGCGGTCGTGCGAGACGAGGACGAGCGTGCCGCGGTAGGCCGCGAGCGCCTCCTCGAGCTGCTCGATCGCCGGGACGTCGAGGTGGTTGGTCGGCTCGTCGAGCACGAGGAGGTTCACGCCCGCCGCCTGGAAGCCGGCGAGCTCGGCACGCGTCCGCTCGCCGGGCGAGAGCGACGCGGACGGCCGCCCGACGTGGGCGGCGCCGAGCCCGAACTTCGCGAGCAGCGACCGCGCCTCGGACAGGTCGAGCCCCGAGCGGGCGACGAATGCGTCGAGCAGGTTCTGCGCGCCCGCGTACGCATCCCGGTCCTGGCCGAGCTCGCCGGCCACCACGCTCGGTCCGATGTAGCGCTCGCCCGACACGAGCGGCAGGTGGCCGAGCATCGCCATGAGCAGGGTCGTCTTGCCGGAGCCGTTCTCGCCGGCGAGCACGACCCGCTCGGCCCAGCCGATCTCGAGGTCGACCGGTCCGACACGGAACGTGCCGCGCCCGGCGACCGCGTCGGCGAGGCGGAGCGCGACGGTTCCGGACCGGGGCGCGTCCTCGATCGCGAATCGCAGCTCCCAGCCCTCCCAGGGCTTCTCGACGACCTCCAGCCGCTCGATCGCGCGCTCGGTCATCCGCGCCCGTCCCGCGAGCTTCTCGGTCCGGTTCATGCGAAAGCCGCGCTGCGCCCGGTCGCCGTCGCGCGGCGCGCGCTTCTCCCGCGCGCTCCCCGACGTGGCCCAGTCTCGTTCGCGGCGCGCGCGCCCGAGCAGCTCGCCCCGCTTCTGCGCGTAGGTCTGGTACGACTCGCTCGCGTGACGGCGGGCGGTCGCCCGCTCCGCGAGGTACGCGGACCAGCCGCCTTCGAAGAGCCGGCCGCGGTGGTCGTGCTCGTCGATCTCGAGCACCGAGGTGATCGTCCGGTCGAGGAACGACCGGTCGTGCGAGACGACGACGACACCGCCCGGCCGAGACCCCACGAAGCGCTCGAGGCGCTCGAGGCCGTCGAAGTCGAGGTCGTTCGTCGGCTCGTCGAGCAGCGTCACGTCGAAGCGGCTGAGCAGGATCGAGGCGAGCGCGACCCGCGCCGCCTGCCCGCCGGAGAGGCCGGTCGTCGGGAGCTCGGCGGCACCCGCGTCGAGCCCGAGGTCCTCGAGGACCGACGCGACGCGAGAGTCGAGCGTGTCGACGCCGAGCGCGCTCCACCGCTCGAGCGCGACCGCGTAGCGCTCCGACGCGTCGTCGGCCCCCGAGCCGAGCGCCGCCGCGGCCTCGTGGAGCTCGCGCTCCGCGTCGTCGGCGCCGGTCGCCCGGTAGAGGTGGGCGCGCACGCTCTCGCCGGCTCGGCGCTCGTGCTCCTGCGCGAGCAGGCCGACGGTGGCCGAGGGAGGCTGGCGCGCGACACTCCCCGCGTCCGGCGCGAGCGTGCCGGCGAGGAGTGAGAGGAGCGTCGACTTGCCGACGCCGTTGGGCCCGACGACGCCGACGCGAGACCTCGGTCCGACCGTCAGCGACACGTCGTCGAGGACGGTGTGCGAGCCCCGTTCGAGGCGGAGCCCCGACGCGACGAGCGTGGCCGCGGTACGGGTCGGGCGTGGGGACGGCACGTGCGGGTCACCCCGGGGCTAGGCGAGTGGTCTGGCGCGCCGGGCGCGAGGCCGGCGGGGCACGCACGGAGGCTACCCGCTCGCCGGCGTCCGCCACGACGCGCGCGGCGCGGGACGCCGCGCTCAGGTGCGGCTCGGCGCCGTTCTCGCCGCGACCGCGGACACGTACGCCGCGAGGTGCGGCGGGAACGGCGCGTCGTCGCGTCCCGCGCGGTCGCGCACGGGATCGAGCGCGACGACCCGTAGGGGCACCTCGCCCGCCCAGACGGGCAGGTCCGCGTCGGGGCCGTCGCCGTCCTCGGGCGGACCGGTCCGGATCTTCACCGACACCTCGTCGAGCGGGAGCTCGAGCACCGTCGTCTGCGCGAGCTCCTCCCGGCTCGGGCGCCTGGCGTACTCCCACTGGCCGGGCACGACGTGCTCGCTCAACGTCCGGAGACCCTCGAGCTTGTCGTCTCCGGCGAGGATCTCGGGAACCCCGAAGACCATGACGGCCCGGTAGTTCACCGAGTGCTCGAAGACCGAGCGCGCGAGCACGAGCCCGTCGACGAGGGTCACGGTCACGCAGACCGGCTGCGCGGCACGTGCGGTCCTCAGGCTGCGGCTCGCGACCGAGCCGTGCACGTAGAGGCGGTCGCCCGCGCGCCCGTAGATCGTCGGGAGCACGAGCGGCACGCCGTCGTCGAGGACGCCGAGATGGCAGACGAAGCCTGCGTCGAGGATCGCGTGGAGGTCCCGCCGGTCGAGCGACACGCGCTCGGGCATCCGCCGGAGCCGCGTCCGGTCCGTGACCGCGAGCGGCGCGGCACGCTCGGGCCCGCCGCCGGCGCCGTCTCCCCGCTCGCGCTCACCCACGCCCGCGCAGGCTAGCGGCGTCGCCGCCCGCCACGCCGAGCAGCCGCTCCTGCACGTCGGCCTCGCGACGCACGGAGCGCGCGGCGAGCGCGAAGTAGGCGACGGCGGCGACGGCCATGCCGGTGAACACCGAGAAGTCCGCCCCGCCCGTCGCCGACGAGATCGGGCCGAGGTAGAAGGGCGTCGCGAGCGCCATCACCGCCGCGACGCTCCCGAGGACCTGGGCGACGATCGCGGGGACGTGGACGCCGCCGGTCCGCCAGTACAGGCCGCGGCCGGTGCGCTGGAGCTCCGCGGGAACGTACCGGAAGCGCCGGAGCCACCAGTCGACGAGGAAGATCGCCGTCCACGGGCCGATCCACACGATCACGCTGTCGACGAAATCCGTGAGCAGCGTGTTGAACGAGGAGTCGAAGATCGCGTACGCGGTGAGCCCGCCCGCGACGACCGTGTCGACCAGCACGGCCTGCCAGCGCGCGACGCGCAGCCCGAGGGCCTGGAGCGTCAGCCCCGAGGAGTACAGGTCGAGGCTGTTGATCGCGAAGAGCTGGAGAACCGAGACCACGAGGAACGGGACGAGGAACCATCCGGGGAACGCACGCGGCAAGTCGGTGACCGGGTTCCCGCCCGCGTTCGGCACGTAGGTCGCCACCGTCGCGCCGAGGAGCATGAGCAGGATCGAGGGGAGCGCGGTGCCCGCGACGACCCATCCCACGATCGCCGGCCTGCTCGCGTCCCTCGGGATGTACCGGGAGTAGTCGTTGCCGTTCTCGGTCCAGCCGAGGCCGCTCACGATGATGACGAACGCGAGCCCCGCCATCACGGTCTGCCAGCCCGCGCCGTGCGCGTAGGCGTCGATGCGGGCCTTGTGCACGGTGAGCGCGGCGAGCACGACGAACAGGGCGACGAACGGGACGGTGAGCAGTCGCAACGTCTTCTGGATCGTCGCGTGGCCGAGCAGGGGGAGCACGAGCTGGATCGCGGCTGCGAGGAGGATGAAGGCGACCTTGAGGGGCGTGCCCGCATGGAAGCCCGCCTTCGCGGCGAGCGCGATCGCGGCGAGCACGACGAGCGCGATGCCCTCGGTCTCGAACCCGACCTGGGTGAGCCAGTTGAACAGCGCCATGAGCCGGTTGCCGTTGGGCCCGTAGGCCGCCCGGTTGATCGTGAAGGTCGACGTCCCGGCGTCGGGACCCTGCAGGCTCGTGAGGCCGACGAGCGCGTACGTCGTGTTGCCGACGACGATGAGCATGACCGCCTGGACGAAGTCGACGCCGAAGGACATGAGCACGGCGCCGTAGACGAGGATCTCGAAGTTCACGATCGCGCCGGCCCACATCGCGAACAGCCCGGCGGGCGTCGCCCATCGCTCGACGTCCTCGACGTGGTCGATGCCGTGACGCTCGATGTGGAACACGGCGTCCGCGGCGTGCGACGCGTCGGGCGCGTGCCTCGTCGGCTCGTCGGTGATCACTCGGCCTCCCGTCGCCGCGGTCGCGGCGGGGTGCCGGCCGCGTCGTGGACGACGGTAGACGAGGTCGGCCCGCCGGGCGACGCCGACGACGCTCGCCGCCCGGCCGGCACGGCCCGAGGTGGGCGGCGCGGCCGCTCGCGGCTGCGCGCGCGACCCGGCCGTCCACGGCTGCCCGCGCGACCGGCGCAGGTCACCCGCCGTCGTCGAGTCGGAGCAGCAACGCCTCGAGCAGGAGCTGCTCGTTCGGGTTCCTCGCGAGCGCAGCGGCGGCCGCGTCGACCGCCTCGACCGCCTCGGCCGCAGCCGCGACCCGGCGAGGCGGCACGTGGGTCGCCGACAGGCGCGCGCCGTAGACCGCGGCGAGCGCGGCGAGCCCCGCGCGCAGCTCGTCGGTGCGCACACGCCGCTGCTCGCGCTTGTGGCGGTCCTCGAGCGCCTGGCGCCGGGACGCCTGTCGCTCGCCGGAGCGCTCGGCGGCCGCGGCCGCCGCCGCGATCTCCTCGGCCTGCCGGACCCGGACGACCTCGACGAGCTCGTCCGCGGACGCGAGCATCTCGGCGACGACAACCGCGACGGTCGCCCCGGTGCCGTCGAGGCGCGCCGGCACGTCGCGCCACGCGGCCTGGCGCGCGGCGAACCCCGGGTCGCGCGCGAGCAGCCGTGCCCGGTCGAGCCGGCCGCCCGCGGCCGCGGCGGCTCCGGCGGCGACGGCGGGGTCGACGCCGTCGGCGACGAGCGCCGCTTCGAGCGTCTCGGTGTCGAGGCGGACGAACTCGACCTCGACGCACCGGCTCGCGATCGTCACGAGCGCGGGGGTCACGGTCTCCGCGAGCACGAGGAACACGGTCGTCTCGGGCGGCTCCTCGATGGTCTTCAGCAGGACGGGCGCCGCCTGCCCGACGAGGTCGAAGTCGGTCAGCACGACGACCTGGCGAGCCGCGACGACCGGCCCGCGCTGCGCGAGCGCGACGATCGCGCGCGCGTCTTCCACGAGGATCGACGCACCCGAGCGCTCGACGACGGTCACGTCCGGGTGACGGCCCGCGAGCACGTCGCGGCACGCCGCGCACGCGCCGCACCCCCCGTCGGGGCAGACGAGCGCGGCGGCGAACGCGACGGCCGCCTCGCGACGGCCGGAACCCGCAGGACCGCGGAACAGGTACGCGTGCAGTGGCGAGGCGGCCGATCCGGCGAGCACGGCGAGCGCCCGCGGCTGGCCGGCGACGCGTGCGAGCACGGGCGGTGCATGCCGCGCCGTCCGGCCGCCGCGCTCGGGCGAGGCCGGGTCCGCGATCACGGCGCGCTCCGGACGCCCGCGTCGCCGAGCACCCCGGCGACCGCCGACGCGACGCGCTCGGCGACGACCTCGACCGTCGCGTCGCCGTCGACGACGACCCAGCGCGGCCGGCGGGCGAGCTCGCGGAAGCCCGCGCGGACGCGGTCGTGGAACGCCGCGTCCTCAGCCTCGATGCGGTCGGGGTCAGGCCCGCGCCGGCACGACGCGACCGAGTCGTTCACGTCGACGAGGACCGTGCAGTCCGGCTCGAGGCCACCCGACGCGACCGCGCACGCGTCCCGGACCTCGCCGAGCGGCAGGCCGCGGCCGTAGCCCTGGTAGGCGAGCGTCGATCCGTCGAAGCGGTCGCACACGACGTCGCGCCCCTCGGCGAGCGCGGGGGCGATGACCTCCGCGACGTGGGCGGCGCGTGCCGCGAGCACGAGCATCAGCTCCGCGCGCGGCTCGACCGGGCCGATCGAGCGGTCGAGCAGGACCGCGCGCACCCGCTCCCCGAGGGGTGTGCCTCCCGGCTCGCGGGTGAGCACGGCGTCGAGGCGGTCGGCGAGGAGCCGGGCCTGGGTCGACTTTCCCGCAGCCTCGCCGCCCTCGAGCGCGATGAACCGTCCGCGCCGGGCCATTGGCGGCACACTACGGCGTCGCGCGCTCAACCGCCGGTTCGCCCGCCCGCCGTCACGGTGCGTCGAGCGCGCCAGTGCCGCCCGCAACCTTCTTCGCGGGCGCCTTCTTCGCCGGCGCCTTCGTGGCCGCGGTCCTCGCGGCGGGCGCCTTCGTCGCGGCGGCCTGCTTCGCCGCGGTCGCGCCCGCGGCACCTGCCTTCGCGGCCGCCTTCTTCGCCGGCGCCTTCTTCGCCGCGGCCTTCTTCGCGGGCGCCTTCTTCGCCGCGGCCTTCTTCGCCGGCGCCTTCTTCGCCCCTCGGCCGCGACGCGCGGGCGCGGGGCCCGCGGCGCGCTTGTCCGCGAGCAGCTCCGCCGCGCGCTCGGGGGTGATCGCCTCCGCGTCGTCACCTCGCCGGAGCGAGGCGTTCACCGTGCCGTCGGTCACGTACGGCCCGAACCGACCCTCGCGCAGCACGATCGTGCCGCCGCTCACCGGGTCCGCGCCGAGCTCGCGCAGCGGCGCCGCGGGCGCCCGGCCGAAGCGCCGCTGCTTCGGCTGCGCGAAGAGCGCGAGCGCCTCGTCGAGCCCGACGTCGAGCAAGCGCTCCTCCGAGTCGAGGCTCCGTGAGTCGGTGCCACGCTGCAGGTACGGGCCGTAACGGCCGTTGCGCGCGACGATCTCCTCGCCCGAGCTCGGGTCCGTGCCCACGACGCGCGGCAGGCGGAGCAGCTCGACCGCCTGTGCGAGGGTGATCGAGTCGAGGGACATCGACTTGAACAACGACGCGGTGCGCGGCTTGCCGCTGCTCGTGTCCGGGTCACCGAGCTGGACGTACGGGCCGAACCTGCCGGCGCGCGCGACGACCGGGAGGCCGCTCTCCGCGTCGGTGCCGAGGTCGCGGTTGCCCGCGGGCGCGGCGAGCAGCTCCTCGGCGCGCTCCACCGTGACCTCGTCCGGGGCGAGGTCCTCGGGGATCGAGGCGCGCTCCTCCCCGCGCTGGAGGTACGGGCCGTAGCGGCCGACCCGCACGACGATGTCCGCGCCGTCCGCGCCGGACCCGATCGCGATCGAGTTGACCTCGCGGGCGTCGATCGTCGCGAGGTGCGCGAGCACCGCGTCCTTCAGCCCGAGCCGCCCGTCGACGCCGCCCACGTGCGACAACCGGTCGGCTCCGCCCTCGTGGTCGGCTCCGGCCTCGTCGATCTCGCCGTCCGGGCCGACCGCTCCGAAGTAGAAGCGCCGGAGCCACGGCACGGACTCCTCCTCGCCCGCCGCGATCCCGTCGAGGTCGTTCTCCATGCTCGCGGTGAAGCCGTAGTCGACGAGCGACGGGAAGTGCTTCTCGAGCAGGCCCACGACCGCGAACGCGGTGAAGGAGGGGACGAGCGCGCTGCCCTTCTTCCACACGTAGCCGCGATCCTGGATCGTCTGGAGCATGCTCGCGTACGTCGAGGGCCGGCCGACTCCGAGCTCCTCGACACGACGGACGAGCGAGGCCTCGGTGTAGCGGGCCGGAGGCTTCGTCGAATGGTCCTCGGTGTCGACGCCCGAGAGGCCGAGGCGGTCGCCGGCCGCGAGCTGCGGGAGCCGGAGGTCCTCCTCGCGCTTCGCGTCCTCGGGCTCGTCGTCGCCCTCCCGGTAGACGAGCAGGTACCCGGGCGAGGTGATGACGGTCCCCGACGCGCCGAAGCTCGCCGTGGTCCCCGCGGCGAAGCCAGCGGCGTCCGCGGCCGTGCCGCCCTCGATGCGCACGCGGGCGGTCACGCCCGTCGCGTCGACCATCTGGGACGCGAGCGTCCGCTGCCAGACGAGCTCGTACATGCGCAGCTCGTCGCCGTGCAGCTCTCGCGCGAGCTCCGCCGGCGCCCGGAAGCGTTCGCCGGCGGGGCGGATCGCCTCGTGCGCCTCCTGCGCGTTCTTCACGCGCCGGTCGTAGGTGCGAGGCGTCTGCGGCACGTTGGCCGCGCCGAAGAGCGCGCGCGCCTGCTCGCGCGCCGCGTCGAGCGCGGTCTGCGACAGCGTCGTCGAGTCCGTGCGCATGTAGGTGATGTAGCCCTGCTCGTAGAGGCGCTGGGCGACCTGCATCGCGCGTTGAGCGGAGAATCGCAGCTTGCGCCCCGCCTCCTGCTGGAGCGTCGAGGTGATGAAGGGCGGCGCGGGCGAGCGCCGGTACGGCTTCTCCTCGACCGAGGTCACGGCGAACGACGCGTGCTCGAGCGCCGCGGCGAGAGCGCCCGCGGCCGGCTCGTCGAGGAGCACGACCGCGCCCGGGTCGCGCAGCACGCCGTCGGGGCCGAAGTCGCCGCCGTCCGCGACGCTCCGCCCGTCGAGCGCGACGAGCGAGGCGTCGAGCTCGTCGCCCGCGCCGGTCGCGAAGCGCGCGGAGACGCTCCACCACGCCGCGGAGCGGAACTTCATCCGCTCGCGCTCGCGCTCGACGACGATGCGCGTGAACACGCTCTGGACCCGGCCGGCCGAGAGGCCCTGCATGACCTTCTTCCACAGCACGGGCGAGATCTCGTAGCCGTAGAGCCGGTCGAGCACGCGACGCGCCTCCTGCGCGTCGACGAGGCGCCGGTCGAGGTCGCGCGGGTGCTGGATCGCGTGCTCGATGGCCGGTCGCGTGATCTCGTGGAACACCATCCGCTTCACGGGGACCTGCGGTGCGAGCACCTCGAGCAGGTGCCACGCGATGGACTCGCCCTCGCGGTCCTCGTCGGTCGCGAGGTACACCTCGCTCGCCTGCGACACGAGGGACCGGAGCTTGCGGACCTGCTCCTGCTTCTCACGCGAGACGACGTAGAGGGGCTTGAAGTCGTTGTCCACGTCCACGCCGAGCCGCGACCACGCCTCGCTCTTGTACGCGGCCGGCACCTCGGCCGCGGACCGCGGCAGGTCACGGATGTGACCGATCGAGGGCTCCACGAGGAAGTCGTCGCCGAGGAAGCGCGCGATCGTCTTCGCCTTGGCGGGCGACTCGACGATGACGAGGGGCTTGGGCATGTCCGCTACGACCCTTCCAGGTGTCTGGGCGCGGAGCGTGAGGATAACGACCGCGTGGCGCCGTCGCCACGCACCGCGCCGCGCGGGCCCCGCGCGGCCGGCCGTGCGGTGGTGCTCACCGGCCTTCCCGCTGCTCGTCCGGGCCGCTCCCGGTGAGCAGCGTGTACGCGGGATTGATCATCGCAGTCCGGCGGCTGCGCTCGCCGACCATGCCCTCGACGACGATCCGCGCGCCGGGCTCGATCCCCGGCACGAGCCTGCGCCCCTGGAAGACGAGCACGAGCTGCCCGGTGCCGTCGTCGAGGGTCGCCTCGAGGGACGAGATGCCGGCCCGGGGCTGGACCCGAACGTAGCGGATGCGCCCGGCCACCCGGGCGCGCTGGCGCCAGCGCACGTCGCCGATGCGCGAGGTCCCGGGCGGCGCACCGTGCGGGAAGACGTCCGCCTCGCTCGCGAGCGCGACGGTCGTGACCTCCGGCTCGTCGCCGGGTCGACGCGGCCCCGGTCCTGTCGCGGCCTCGCGTCCCGGCGCACGGGACGCGGCACCCGCGAGGCGCGCGGGGTCGAGCACGGCCTCCACGAGCGCGCGCTCGTGCCGGCCGACGAAGAACGGGATGATCGTGGCGCTCGCGTTCGGGATCTCGCTCACGACGGCCGAGATGCGCTCGCTCGTGCGGTCGTGGAGCACCCGGCTCAGCGGGCCGCCGAAGACCCGCCGCGGGAGCAACACGCTGACCTCGGTCTGGCCGTCCGCGGCGAGCTCGGCGACGAGCTCGGCGGCCGCGCGCGTGAGGCGGCGGTCGGGGCACTCGCGGATCTCGAGCGAGACGTTCGCGAGCCCGAGGCGCGTCCACTGCTCCTCGAGATCGCGCGCGACGGCGGTGTCGAGGACGAAGTGGACCGCGCGCGGGTCGTCGTCGGAGAGCGAGCGGGCGTACTGGAGGGCCCGCGCCGCGGCGAGGTCGAGCCGCTCGACGAGCACGAGGACCGCGTGCCGCCGGAGCACCGGGGCCTCGGCCGCGTGCTGGACGTTGACCTCGAGCTCCCGCTCCTCCTCGGTGTAGGTGTGGTGCAGCCGGATGAGGACCGCGACGAGGATCGGGAACAGAACGACCACGGTCCACGCGCCCTCGGTGAACTTCGTGACCGCGAGGATGCCGACGATGATCGCCGAGAGCAGCGCGGCGAAGCCGTTGATCGCGGTCCGTCGTGGCCAGCCCGCCTCCTTGTGCGCGAGGTGGTAGCGGACCATGCCGGCCCCGGCGAGCGTGAAGCCCGTGAACACGCCGATCGCGTAGACCGCGACGAGCGCGTTCACCCGGGCGCGCGTCACGAGCAGGAGCGCGATCGAGACGACCGCGAGGATGACGATCCCGTTGGAGAAGACGAGGCGGTGCCCGCGCCTCGTGAGCTGGCGCGGCAGGTACGCGTCCTTCGCGACGAAGCTCGCGAGGTTCGGGAAGCCGTTGAAGCTCGTGTTCGCCCCGGTGTACAAGATGAGCATCGTCGCAGCCTGGACCACGTAGTAGCCGATCTTGCCGGCGAGCGCGCCGCCGAAGACGTACCGGGCCTCCTGCGACAGCACCGTCGGGCTGCCCGTGACGTAGGGAACCGCGTGGGTGCGCCACGCGAGGAACGAGACGCCGAGCACGAGCGTCCCGAGCGTCATCGACGTGAGCACGAGGACGCGGCGCGCGTTGCGCCCCTCGGGCGCCTTGAACGTCGCAACGCCGTTCGAGATCGCCTCGAGGCCGGTGAGCGAGGAGCCGCCGTTCGCGAACGACTTCATGACGACGAACAGCGACGCGCCGTAGAGGAGGCCGCCACCCGGGTGCGCCGCGGCGAGCGAGTACGTGCCGGGCAGGTGGATCGAGTGGACGTGGAGCTGGCCGAGAAGCGACCGGACGACGCCGAGGACGACGACGAGCCCGACGCTCCCGACGAACAGGTAGGTGGGGAGCGCGAACGTCCGCCCCGCCTCCTTGATGCCCCGGAGGTTGCCGTAGAGCAGCAGCAGCACGACGCCGATCGTGATCGGCACGTTGTACGGCGCGAGCACCGGGAAGGCCGAGGTCACGGCGTCGGTGCCCGCCGCGGTCTGGACCGCGACGGTCACGATGTAGTCGATGATCAGCGCGACGGCCGCGACCTGCGCCACGTTCACGCCGAGGTTCTCGCGCGCGACCACGTACGCTCCGCCCGCGCGCGTGTAGACCATCACGACCTCGCGGTAGGAGAGCGTGACGAAGAACAGCACGCCGATGATCGCGAACGTGATGGGCAGCAGGAGGGCGAACGCGGCCGCGCCGACGACGGGCACGAGCACGGTGAGGATCTCCTCGGAGCCGTACGCGGTCGACGAGATGCAGTCCGGCGCGAGCACGCCGAGCGCGGTCGGCTTGCCGAGGCGCTGCTCGGAGAGCCGCTCGGACACGATCGGCGGCCCGAGCAGGCGCTTCTTCAGCCGGTACGTGAGCGGTTCGGGCAGGTCGAGGCTCGCGGTCGCGGCACGGGGGCCGGCGAGGCCCGGCGGCACCGGCGGCACCGGCGGCACCGGCGGGGAGCTCATGCCCGTAGTCTGCCTGTAACGAGAGGGCGCGATGCAATTCTGCAGCGCGCGGCGACCGGGCGAGTTGTGTCCGTGACGGGAGGCGTGTTCGATATGGGCGTGCACGTCATCGTCGTCGGGTGTGGTCGCGTCGGTTCACGGCTCGCGCTCGAGCTCGTCCACGACGGTCACAGCGTCGCGGTCATCGACCGGAACGAGACCGCGTTCCGGCGCCTTCCGGAGGCCTGGGGAGGGCTCAACATCGTCGGCGCGGGATTCGACCGCGACCGGCTCGAGGAGGCCGGGGCGGGCCACGCGGCCGCGCTCGCCGCGGTCACGAGCGGCGACAACTCGAACATCTTGTGCGCGCGCATCGCGCGCGAGACCTACGAGATCCCGAACGTCGTCGCCCGCATCTACGACCCGCGGCGCGCGGAGATCTACCAGCGGCTCGGGATCCCGACCGTCGCCACGGTCACGTGGACGACCGACCAGGTCATGCGCAAGCTCTTCCCCGAGCACACGGTCGCCGAGTGGTCGGACCCGACCGGGCGCGTCCGGCTCATCGAGCGAGCCATCCCGAACGCGTGGTGCGGGCGCAAGCTCACGCTCCTCGAGTCCGAGACCGGCGCCCGCATCGTGACCGTCGTGCGCGGCGGCGTCCCGCAGCTCGGGCCCGGGGATCTCATCGGCCAGGAGGGCGACGTCGTGTACCTCGCGGTGACGTTCGCCGCGCGCGGGCGGCTCGACGACGTGCTCGAGGGCAAGCCGGGCGACGAACGCGACCACGAGAGCGAGGCCAGATGAGGGTCGTGATCGCCGGAGCGGGCGCGGTCGGCACGTTCCTCGCGGACGACCTCGCGGCGAGCGGCCACGAGGTCCTCCTGCTCGAGAAGAACCTCGAGGCCGCCGAGCGCGCGCCGTGCCAGGCCGCCGTCGAGCTGCGCGGCGCCGACGCGTGCGAGGTCGACGTGCTGCTCGAGGCCCGGCTCGACACCGCCGACGTCGTCGTCGCGGCGACGGGCGACGACGAGGACAACCTCGTGATCTCGCTGCTCGCGAAGCAGGAGTTCGCCGTGCCGCGGGTCATCGCCCGCGTGAACCACCCGAAGAACCACTGGCTGTTCAACGAGACGTGGGGCGTCGACATCGCGGTCTCGACACCGCACCTGCTCTCCGCGCTCGTCGAGGAGGCCGTGTCCGTGGGCTCCCTCGTCCGCCTCCTCCACTTCGAGGGGGGCAACGCTCGCCTCGTCGAGGTCACGCTCGCCGAGGGCTCGCCGGCCTCGGGCGGCACGATCGCGGACCTCGGCCTGCCGCGTGGGGCGACCGTCGTCGCCGTCGTGCGCGACGGCCACGTCGTCGTGCCCCGTGGCGACACCGCGGTCGACGTCGGCGACGAGGTGCTGCTCCTCGTCACGGGCGACTCCGAGGACGAGGTGCGGAGGCTCCTCGTCGCCCCGTGACCACCCCGAGGCGACACCGCGACCCGGCCGTGACGACGCGGTGACGACACCGGGGACGCCGAGCGGCGAGCGGACCGGCACCGGCGTCGAGGCCGCGTTCTTCGACCTCGACAAGACGGTCATCGCGAAGGCCGCGATGACCGCGTTCCGCGGCGCGCTCTACGCGGAGGGTCTGTTGAACAGGCGCTCGATCGTGCGCGCCGTCTTCACCCATCTCGTCTACCTCCACCTCGGAGCGAACGAGGAGCGGCTCGCGCGTATCCGGGAGTCGCTCCTAAAGCTGACGACGGGCTGGGAGCGGGACAAGGTCGTCGCCGTCGTCGAGGAGACGATCGAGGAGGCCGTCGAGCCGATCATCTACGCGGAGGCGATGGACCTCATCGACCACCACCACGACGAAGGCCGCGTCGTCGTGATCGTCTCCGCGTCGCCCGAGGAGATCGTCCGACCGCTCGGCCACCACCTCGGCGTCGACGAGACGATCGCGAGCCGCGCGGCGGTCGACGCCGACGGCCGCTACACGGGGACGATGGCGTTCTACGCGTACGGCCCGTACAAGGCGTCGGCGATGCGCGAGCTGGCCGATCGGCTCGGCATCGACCTCGCGGCCTCGTACGCGTACTCGGACTCCTACACGGACCTGCCGATGCTCGAAGCGGTCGGCCACCCCGTCGCGGTCAACCCCGACCGGGTGCTCGGGCGGTTCGCACGCGAGCGCGGCTGGGAGGTCCGGCACTTCGTGCGACCCGTGCGCGCCCGCGACCGGACCCGGGGCACCGACCGGCGGCGACACCTGCCGATCGCGGTCTCCGTCGCGGTGTTCGCGATCGTCGCGACCGCGATCGGATGGCTCGCCGGGGGATCTCGTGGCAGCGCCGTGCTCGGCGCCGCGGCCCGCCGGGCGCGGCTCGCCGCGCCGGCTGCCGGCCGGCGCGGCTGACCCGTCAGCTCCCGCGGAGCCGCTTCGCCGCGACCGCGCCGAGACCGACGAGAACAGCGATGATGAGCAGCTTTTTCACCATGCGCTCATCCTACAGAGCGCCACGGCGTCCGGGCGAGCCGCCGACGCCGGACGGGCGCGCGCGAGACTGACGCGGTGAAGGACGCTCCCGCGCGCGACGGGACGACCGACCCGGTGGCCGGTGCCGAGCGGCTCGGCGTCGACGGCACGTGGCTGCACCTGCGACGCTGGCGCCCGCCCGCCGGCTCGCCGCCACGCGCACCCGTGATCGTCGTCCACGGCTTCGGCGAGCACGCCGGCCGGCACGAGGTGGTCGCGGCCGCGCTCGCGGCGAGCGGCCGCGAGGTCTGGGCGATCGACCAACGCGGGCACGGGCGCTCGCCCGGGACGCGCGCGTACGTCGGCTGCCTCGACCGCGCGCTCGCGGACCTCGACGCGCTCGTCGACGCCGCGCTCGCCCACGCCGCGCTCGCCGACGCCGGCGACGGTCGGTCGCCCGGCCGCCGCGCGCTCCCGGCCGGCGCCGGCCCGGTCCTGTTCGGGCACAGCATGGGCGGTGCGTTCGTCGCGGCGTACGCGGTGAGCCGGCCGGGGCGCGCCGGGGCGCTCGTTCTCTCGGCGCCCGCGCTCCACCTCCCGGGACTGCCCGCGTCCCGAGTCGTGCCGGCCTGCTTCCTCGCTCGGTTCGTGCCGCACGTCCGGGTCGCGCGGGTCGCGCCCGCGGCGCTCTCCCGGGACGCGGCCGCGGTCAGGGAGTTCGTCGCGGACCCGCTCGTCTGGCACGGCCGGGTGCCGGCCGCGACCGCGTGGGCGATGTACGAGGCGGGGACGCGCGCGCTCGCAGGCGCGGGCGCGCTCGAGGTCCCGGTGCTCGTCGTCCACGGCGCTGCCGACGCGGTCGTGCCGATCGCGTCGTCGAGGCGGTTCCTCGGCGCGCTCGGGAGCGCCGACACCGAGCTCGTCGAGATCGCGCACGGCGCCCACGAGCCGCTCCACGACCTCGGCAGCGAGGACGTCACGAAGCGCGTCGTGGACTGGGTGGCCGCGCACTGAGCACTGCCGGCGCGCTGCCGGCGCGGCGCCGGCGCGGCGTCAGACCGTGAGCAGGTCCCGAGCGCCGGTGTCGCTCGAGGGGTGGCGGAGCTTCGACATCGCCCGCGCCTCGATCTGGCGGATGCGCTCGCGCGTGAGGTTGAAGTGCTCGCCGACCTCCTCGAGCGTGCGCGGCTCACCGCGGTCGAGGCCGAAGCGCAGCCGGAGGATCTCGCGCTCGCGCTCGTCCAGCGGGGCGAGGAGCCGGTTGATCTCGATCGGCAGGAGCGCGGTCGCAGCCATCTCGAACGGGGACTCCGCGGACCGGTCCTCGACGACGTCGCCGAGCTCCGCGTCGCCGTCCTCCCGCAACGGCTCGGAGAGCGACAGCGGCTCCGCCCGGAAGCGGAGCGCCTCGATGAGCTTGTCCTCGGGCAGCTCGACCTCGGCGCCGAGCTCCGCGAGCGTCGCGGGCCGGCCGAACTTGAGCTCGAGCCGCGCCTGCGCCTTCTGCACGCGCGCGAGCGTGTCGCCCGCGTGCACCGGGAGCCGGATTGTCCGGCCGGTGTTCGCGATGCCGCGCGTGATCGCCTGGCGGATCCACCACGTCGCGTACGTCGAGAACTTGAAGCCCTTGCGCCAGTCGAACTTCTCGACCGCGTGCATGAGGCCGAGGTTGCCCTCCTGGATGAGGTCGAGCAGCGGAAGCCCGGAGGCCTGGTACTTCTTCGCGATCGACACGACGAGGCGGAGGTTGGACTGGACGAAGGTGCGCTGCGCCTCGTCGCCCTGGCGCACCGTGCGCTTGAGCTCGCGGCGCCGGGCCGGGGTGAGGTCCTTGCCAGCCTTCGCGAGGTCCTCCTCGGCCTGGGCACGCGCCTCGATCGCCTGGGCCAGGCGGACCTCGTCGTCCTTCGTGAGCAGGGGATACTGACCGATGTCGGTCAAATACAGCCGTACGAGGTCTTCCTCGTCCCGCTCGACTCGCTCCTTAGCCAACGCCGTAGGTCCTCCGTGCTCGTGGTCCGCGCCTCGAGGGCTCGCCGATCCTCCCGAGGCGCTGCCGCACCTGGGACACCCTGGTGCAACGGCAGCCGATCACCCGTCCGGGCGGACGGGGTTGCCCGTGACTCCGAGACTCAGTGTAACGACGCCGTCAAGAGGGCAAACCACGACGTCAGCACGGGGAACTGGTGTTCGTGCGCGCCACGGGTGTCACGTGCGGGCCCCGCCGGCGCCCTCCGCACCGCGCGGCGCGCCGTCCGGGCGCAGGGCGCCGAACACCCCCGCTCGGGCGAGGAGCGTGCCGACGTCGCTTCGGCGCCCCGCCGCGGGGCGCTCGAGCCGCGGCGCGAGCTGCGCCCCCTCGAGCCGGAGCGTGTCGAGGTCCGCACGCAGCCGCGCGAGCAGCCGAAGGATCGGTGGGTCCGCCGCCGGCGACGCGGCCGCGGCGCGCGTCGCGTAGGCGGCGTCCATCGCGGGGTAGACCGCGCCGACGAGCGCGTCGAGCACCGCCGGGTCGTCGCCCGGTGCCGTCGCACGGGCGATCGCGGCGTCGACGTCCGGCGACGGCGACCGCGTGCACGCGGCGACGCCCGGCAGGCCCACGGACACGGGCAGGCGCGCCTCGACCTCGCGGGCACGCCATCCGTGGGCGAGGCTCGCGCCCGACAGGAACGCGGCGAGCTCGGGATCGTCGCACGAGGTCGACCTGCGCCCGAGCGCGGTGAACAGCGCGAGCTCCACGTAGCGGTACCGGCCGAGCAGGTCCGCCGACTCGAGGAGCGTGAGCGGCGCGCTCACGGCGCGGCGCGCGTGCCGGCGACGGTGTCGGCGCCGCGGAATCGGTTCGTCACCGGCATCCTGCGATCCTTGCCGAACGCGCGGCTCGTCACCCGGATGCCCGGCGGGGCCTGGCGGCGCTTGTACTCCGACGAGTCCACGAGCGCCGCGACCGCGAGCACGGTCGCCTCGTCGTGGCCGAGCTCGACGAGGTCGGCCACCGAGAGGTCCTGCTCGACGTAGCCCTCGAGGATCGGGTCGAGCACGTCGTAGGGCGGGAGCGAGTCCACGTCGCGCTGGTCGGGACGCAGCTCGGCGCTCGGCGCCTTGTCGATGATCGACTGCGGGATCAGGTCGCGGCCGGCGCGCGCGTTGCGCGCCGCGCACAGCTCGTACACGAGGGTCTTCGGCACGTCCTTCACGACCGCGTAGCCGCCGGCCATGTCGCCGTAGAGCGTCGCGTACCCGACGGCCATCTCGCTCTTGTTGCCCGTCGTGAGCACCATCCAGCCGAGCTTGTTCGACAGCGCCATGAGCAGCGTCCCCCGGGCTTGCAGGTTCTCCTCCGCGAGGCCGGGGGGCCGTCCGCCGAACGCCGGTGCGAGCAGCTCGAGCAGCGCGCCGTGGACGGCCTCGATGGGAAGGACGAGGAGCTCGATCCCGAGGTTCGCCGCGAGAGTCGACGCGTCGTCGAGCGACGAGGACGAGGAGAACCGCGACGGCATCGCGACGCCGTGGACGTGCGCCGCGCCGAGCGCGTCCACCGCCACGGCCGCGACGAGCGCCGAGTCGACGCCCCCGGACAGCCCGAGGACGACGTCGCCGAAACCGCTCTTCGCGACGTAGTCGCGAGTGCCGAGCACGAGCGCGGCGTAGACCTCCTCCGCCGGCTCGAGGCGCGGCGCGACCCTGCCCGCGAGGCGCTCGCGTCCGGGCCGCGCCGGCCCCGCCGGGCTCACGGCGACCGTCGCCATCGCGGGCGCGCGGACGCGCCCGCGCGGGTCGAGCACGCGCTTTCGGTACGCGGGGCGCAGCAGCACGTCGCAGACGAGCGTCTCCTCGCCAAACTGCTCGGCCGAGGCGAGCAGCTCGCCCGACGCGTCGAGGAGCATCGACCCGCCGTCGAAGACGAGCTCGTCCTGGCCTCCGACGAGGTTCACGTACGCGATCGCACAGCTCGAGTCGAGCGCGCGCGTCGCGAGCATCTGCTGGCGCTCGAGCAGCGCGCCCGCGCGGTACGGCGACGCGTTGCAGACGACGACGAGCTCGGCCCCGCCCGCGGCGAGGCGCGCGAGGGGGCCGCTCGGCGACCACGCGTCCTCGCAGATCGTGACCCCGACACGCACGCCGCGCACCGAGAACAGCGGCGTGTCGCCCGTGCCGGGCACGAACCACCGCCGCTCGTCGAACACGCCGTAGTTGGGCAGCAGCTCCTTGCGCCACACTCCGTGCACCGAGCCGCCGGCGCACACCGCGGCCGAGTTGTGCAGGTCGCGGTCCCCCTCGACGAACCCGACGACGGCCGCGCACCTGCGCGTCGCCTCGGCGACGGCCGCGAGCCCGCGGGCGCTCGCCTCGACGAACGACGGCTTCAACAGGAGGTCCTCTGGCGGGTAGCCCGTGACGGCGAGCTCCGGGAACACCGCGATGTCCGCGTCCGCGTCCTGCGCGACGGCGAGCGCCCGGAGTATCTGCTCGACGTTCCCGTCGATGTCGCCCACGACCGCGTCGAACTGGCAGAGGGCGACGCGCAGGCTGCTCACGGGCCCGATGGTAACGGCGCCTCGGCTTGCCGGGGGCGACGTGGGCTGGCCGCCAGCGGTCGCGGCTGCGAAACTTGCCCGGTCACGGGCTCACCGCCAGCACGACCGGTCGGGCGGCGCGCGCCGCGCGACGTCGCCCGAGGAAGGATCCAGTCGATGCAGAGCCAGCGCGAGTACGTACTGCGCACCGTAGAGGAGCGCGGCGTGCGCTTCATCCAGCTGTGGTTCACCGACGTGCTCGGGACGCCGAAGACGTTCTCGATCACACCCGCGGAGCTCGAGAACGCGCTCGACGAGGGCATGACCTTCGACGGGTCGGCGATCGACGGGTTCAGCCGAGTGCAGGAGAGCGACGTCATCGCGCGGCCGGACCCGAAGACCTTCCAGATCCTGCCCTTCCGGACCGGTCCCGAGGAGACCGTCGCGCGCGTCTTCTGCGACATCTCGAACCTGGACGGCACCGCGTTCGAGGGCGACCCGCGCCACGTGCTCAGGCGCGCGCTCGAGCACGCGCGCGGGCGCGGCTTCAGCTTCTTCGCCGCCCCCGAGATGGAGTACTTCTACTTCGCGGGCAACGAGACCTCGGGCACGCCGAAGACGCTCGACTCCGGGTCGTACTTCGAGCTCACGGTCGCCGACCTCGCGACGGACCTGCGCAAGCGCACGGTGCTCACGCTCGAGGACATGGGCATCCCCGTCGAGTACGCGCAGCACGAGGACGCGCCGAGCCAGCACGAGATCGACCTGCGTTACACCGACGCGCTCACGATGGCCGACACGATCATGACCGTCCGGCTCGTCGTGAAGGAGGTCGCCCAGGAGCGCGGCGTCTACGCGACGTTCATGCCGAAGCCGCTCGCGGGCGTGCAGGGCTCGGGGATGCACACGCACTTCTCCCTGTTCTCGGCGGGCGAGAACGCCTTCTACGACGAGGACGACGAGCGCGGCCTGTCGAAGGTCGCCCGGCAGTTCATCGCCGGGCTGCTCGAGCACGCGGCGGAGATCACGGCGGTGACGAACCAGTGGGTGAACTCCTACAAGCGCCTCGTCGCGGGCTACGAGGCTCCGGTGAACGTCTCCTGGGCCTACAACAACCGCTCGGCGCTCGTGCGGCTCCCGATCGTGAAGCGCGGCAAGCGCGACTCGACGCGCGTCGAGTACCGCGCGCCCGACCCGGCGTGCAACCCGTACCTCGCGTTCGCGGTGATCCTCGCGGCCGGGCTGCGCGGCGTCGAGAAGGGCTACGAGCTCCCGCCCGAGGCCGACACGAACCTGTTCCTCATGTCGCCGCGCGAGCTCGCGGCCGCCGGGATCAAGCCGCTGCCGAAGAACCTCGACGCCGCGCTCGCGGCGATGGAGCGGTCCGAGCTCGTGGCCGAGACGCTCGGCGACCACGTGTTCGAATGGTTCCTCCGCAACAAGCGCTCGGAATGGGAGGAGTACACCCGGCAGGTGACGCCCTACGAGCTCACCCGATACCTCCCGGCGCTCTGAGCCGTGGAGCCGCTCCTCTGCTTCCCCGACCCACCACTGCCGCAGCTCGCGAAGGCGCTCGACGCCGCGGGCTACCCGTGGACGGCCGTGGGGGACGCCGAGAGCGCGCGACGGGCCGAGCCGGAGGACGGGTGGACCGGCGCGATCGTCTCCGCGGTCGAGGACCCCGACGGCGCGTTCGCGCTCTGCAGGGCGCTGCGCAAACGGGAGACGCCGCTCACACCGCTGCTGCTCGTCGTCGACACCCACCAGCTCGCCGAGCTCGAGCTGCGCGAGGACCTGTTCGACGACTTCACGCTCGCGCGCTCCGTCGCGGACGAGATCGAGGCCCGGCTGGGCCACCTGCTGTGGCGCACCGGGCGGGGGAAGCGCCACGACGTCATCACCTACGGGCCGCTCGCGCTGAACCTCGAGACCTACCAGGCCGTCGTGGCCGGCCGGCCGCTCGACCTCACGTTCATGGAGTACGAGCTGCTCCGGTTCCTCGCCGCACATCCCGGGAAGGTCTTCACCCGCGAGGTGCTGCTGTCGCGGGTCTGGGGCTACGAGTACTTCGGCGGGGCGCGGACCGTCGACGTCCACATCCGCCGGCTACGGGCGAAGCTCGGCGAGGAGCACGCGAATCTCATCGAGACCGTCCGGAGCGTCGGTTACCGCTTCGGCCGGGCGAGATGGGCGCCGTGAGCGCAGTGGCTCGCGGCCCCGCGGCGCCCTGAGCGCGGCGAGCCGCTTCGTCGGTCAGCCGGCGGCGGTCGTGGTCGGCGCTGCGGTGCCCTGCGGGCGCGTCGCGAGCGCGATCGCGTACGGCCCGGCGCCCACCGCGATGGGCGGGCCCGCCGCGTGCGTCACGAGGTCGACCGGCACGATCCGGCCCGACGACACGCACGTCACCCACGCGGTGCGACCCGTGATCGCGACGCCGGCCGGGCTCTTGCAGACGCTCGTCGGAGCTCCCGATCGCCCCGTCGCGACCGACACGGGCGTGAGCGTCCCACCCGAGGCGACCCCCGAGGGCGCGACCGCGACGTAGAGCGTCGAGCTCTTGGCCCCGGCGAACGCGAGCGCCTGCGGCGAGCCGTTCAGCGGGATCGGGGTGCCCGCGGCGCCCGAGCCGACCGGGATCGGCGTCACGCTTCCCGACGAGGCGTTCGCGACGTAGACGGCCGTCCCGTCCGGCGCGACCGCGACCGCCGTCGGCGCGTTCCCGACCGTGATCGGGGCGAGCGCCTTGCCCGTCGCGAGGTCGATCGGGGTCACCGTGTCGCCGACGGGCCCGACCTGGCCGTTCACGATCGCGCCGGCGTCCGCGACATAGGCGGTCGCGCCGTCGGGGGTGATCGCGATGCCCTGAGGCCCGGAGCCGACCGTGATCGGCGCGAGGACTTTGCGGGTCGCGAGGTCGATCGGGGTCACCGTGTCGCCGATCGGGCTCGATCCCGCGTCGGTCACGTACGCGCGCCGGCCGTCCGGGGTGATCGCGATCCCCGCCGGCCCACGTCCTGCACGGATCGGTGGCAGCGCCTTTCCGCTCGAGACGTCGATCGGGGTCACCGTGTCGGTGGTGTAGCTCGTCACGTACACGACCTTGCCGCCCGGGGCGACCGCGATCGCGTCCGGGAAGGCGCCGACGCGGATCGCCGCGGCCGGTCCGGTGCCGGAGCCCGCGGTCACGTCGACCGGGACGACCGTGTCGCCCGAGCCGATCGTCGCGCCGGCCCCGATGCGGGTCACGTACGCGACGACGGCAGGAGGAAGGGGTGGGAGCGTCGTCGTCGTCGTCGTCGAGACCGCCGCGGGCGCGCCACCACCGCACGCCGCGGCGAGCACACCGCCGGCCGCCACCGCGAGAACAGCGCCTCCCGCCCGGAGGCCGCGCGGGCGGCGGCGTGCGATCATGCCGGGCGGTACGCCCAGGCCTCGATCTCCACGGTGCCGCCGAGCGGCAGCGCGCGCACCGCGATCGCCGAGCGCGCCGGGCGGTTCTCCCCGAACGCCTGCACGTAGGCCGCGTTCATCGCCTCGAAGTCCGCGATGTCCACGAGGAACACGGTCGTCTTCACGACGTCCGCCAAGGCGGCGCCCTCGGTCGCTAGCACGGACTCGAGATTCGTCACGGCCTGCACGAGCTCGGCCGCGACGCCCCCCGGAACGATCGAGCCGTCCGCGAGACCGAGCTGCCCCGAGCAGACGAGGAGGTCGCCGGCCCGCACGACCGGGCGGTAGGGGCCGACGGGTCGCGGCGCCGCGCTCATGTCGGCGACCGCCGCGCGCCGGTCAGCTGAACGACGACCCGCAGCCGCAGGTGCGGGTCGCATTGGGGTTCGTGATGTGGAACCCGGCGCCCTGCAGCCCGTCGCGGTAGTCGAGCGTCGCACCCTTCAACAGCTCGGCGCTCTCGGGGTCGACCACGACCTTCACGCCCTCGAAGGTGCGCACGACGTCGTCCTCGTCGACCTCGGCGTCGAAGAACATGTCGTAGCTGTATCCCGAGCAGCCACCCGGGCGGACCGCGACGCGCAGCGCGAGCGCCTCGCTCCCCGCCTCCTCGGCGAGCAGCTCCGCGACCTTGCGGACCGCACCGTCCGTGAGGGTGACCGGGCCGGGCCGCCGGCCGATCTGGACTGAACTCGTCGCGATGCTCACCGTTGTGGTCCTCCTCGACCTCGCTCGCACGCCATCCTACCAACGCGGCGCCGATCGCAGTCGCGGCCGCCACGGATAGCATCAGCAGGGATGACGCCCCACGCGACCCCGCCGCCGGACCCGTCGGTGCCGAGCCGCGACGCGGTCCTCGCGGCGCTGCGCGGCGTCGTGGACCCCGAGCTCCACGACAGCGTCGTCGACCTCGGGATGATCCGCGACGTGTCGGTCGACGGCGCGACGGTGCGCGTCGCGATCGCGCTCACGGTCGCGTCCTGCCCGTTGCGCGGCCAGATCCGCGAGGACGTCGAGCACCACGTGCTCGCGCTCGCCGGGGTCGAGCACGTCGAGATCGAGATGCGCGCGATGGACGCCGGGGAGCGAGCGGCGCTCATGGACCGGGCACGGCGTCACGCGCAGGAACGTGCGGCGCCGGTGGACCTGCCCGCCTCGGCGCGGGTACTCGCGGTCGTGTCGGGCAAGGGCGGCGTCGGCAAGTCGTCGGTGTCGGTGAACCTCGCGGT
>Ga0307374_10003394_pt1 | contig 27231 bp, 25 predicted proteins | sample OX3MG_FD_202532 | JGI IMG/M metagenome (GOLD analysis project Ga0307374, IMG submission 202532) | Soil microbial communities from Risofladan, Vaasa, Finland - OX-3 | ecosystem: Environmental > Terrestrial > Soil > Coastal area > Acid sulfate soil | place: Finland: Risofladan, Vaasa | collected...
ATGGAGACCGCCACCTCATGTGTACGTGCCCGCCGCCCGAAGCGTTCGCCGAGTAACGACCTCGTCGTTCCGGATCTCTTGACGAACTAGTAGAAGCCGACGCTTCCCCCGAGCACGCCGGTCGCGACCGTCGAGCCGTTGGAGGACTTGAGCGGAAGGGGGACGGGCGAGACGCCGTAATTGCTGGAGAAGTCGCACCCGCCGCCCAGGAGCCACGAGTAGAAGCCGATCACATTGGTTATGGTGCTCTTCGCGTTGAAGTGAGGAGAGTTCCTGGGGGCGTCTGGCGACCCGAACCTCTGCTCGATCTGGTGGTCGCCCGCGCTCGCGATGGTTGCCTGTCCACAATCGCACTTATGGGCGTGTGGATAACCTGAATTCAATGGCAAGCGAGGAGGGTCGGGACCCCATTACCGGACAGGTGACTGCGTTGTCGAAGTTGGGCTGGTACGGGGTCCGAACAGTGAATCTTTGGTTAGACCTCCCCGGGGAGTCTGAGACTTACGAGGAACGCGTGACGGTCTGGCACGCCACATCGCCTGAGGAAGCAGTCGAGATGGGTTCGCCCAGGCCTACTGGATGACCAGCTCGCCCGATCATGGCTCTGAGGTCTTTTCGCTACTCAGAAATAGCGATCTGCAGCCTGACGAGTATCTGAACGCCTTCTTCGACACCGGCTCCGAACGCCAGGGCCACATCCCAACGTAGAACCGAAATGCCCCTGTACGCCTGTGGCCTCTAGCGGGTCGAAAACACAACAGGACGAGGTCGCCGCGCCGACTCCGGCGGGCTGACCCGGTTCAGGCCCCCCGGCGCCGTGCCTCGGCTTCCCCGATGGCGCGGATCAGTTTGGGTGTCTTCCAGACGGCGAGGGCACCCACGCCGATGCCCAGAGTCGCCGCCACCAAGCCGACCAGGTCGACCGTGAACACGAAGCACGGCCTGTCCTTCACCATGGTGAAGGCTCCTAGGGGTACGGCCAGATGGATCTTGTCGCCCACGTCCAGGGTGAGAACGGCAGGCACTATCTCGCCTTCGGACACTGGCACCGGCGGATGGATGGAGAGGATGTGGTGGTGGCGCAGCCCGGGTGCCGCCTGGTGGTCTCCGTGGGTCGCAACTTCGGGCGTAGCTTCAGGTGTCATGGCCGGTTGCCTCCTTCTTCCACCCTCACTCTGCCGCATCGGGGGCGGCCACGGCATCGCAGGGTCGCCGCTTCCCCCGGGTCTGGGTAGGACATCTGGTCCAATCTGGAAATGGCAGTCACCCGAACAGGAGCTCCTCAGTGAGGACCTCCGAGAAGTGAAGCCACAAGCTCGCGGCGACTGCCGACTCCGAATTTGTCAAAGATGGCGCTGAGGTGCTCTTGGACCGTGTGAGCCGAGATATGGAGTTCGTTGACAATGGCTCGTGTAGAAGACCCACGTAAGACGAGCACCGCCACCCGGTTCTGCGCTGGGGTGAGGCCATGGGCATCCAAGATCAGTGAGCTCATCTCATCGGACGACGCGGGTTCGAGAACAAGTGCAGTTTGCCGCCCAGTTGTCCCATACAAATGGGAAACGTGAAGGATGAGCCATTGACCGGCGTTTGTTTGCAACCGGACGCTCGTCGGTTGGCCCTCGAGTGCGGCGTCAACACCCTTCAGGTGTGCTGCCGCGGCATAGAGGGCCATTGGTAGTTCTGCCCCGGGTGCTCGCGAGCTCTCACCACCCATCTCGTCTATCCAGCCTTCAGCCTCTGGATTCATCGAGATCAGCGAGAGGTTGTCGTCCAATACGACAATCCCCGGACCCGCCGAGCCAGTGGGACGGCTCGTGTCGTCCATGACCATTGACCGCCGAAGGCCTTCGGCGAAGTGAGGTGCCAGGCGTCGGACGATGGCGATCTCACGCTCAGAAAACCCGAAGTGTGAGGCCCCGCGGTGGAGGCAGAGCACTCCCCAGCAACGCCCTCTGGCCATAAGAGCCGCACGAAGCTCATCGCCGAGACCGAGCGGTGCAATGACGTCCCGATAGCGCAGGCTGGCGTGACGGTCGCCGTTGGTGGCTCCATCGAGCGATCTGACCGGATCTGTCTGATCAGCGAGGCGGGCGAACTTATTGACATCATTCTGACCGAATTCATTGTCGAGAAAGAGCGGGGTGACCGATCCGAGTGGCTCTTCGGCCATTGCGGAGGTAAACAACAGTGTGGCTGGGTCCACCGTGGCAAAGAATGCGACATCGACTTGAACAATGGATCGAAGCCGGCGAAGGATGTCCTCACGGACTTCAGAGGAACTCAGTCCGATGTAACAACGCCGGATGATCTCGCCGAGCTGGCGTTCAGTTACCTCGGCAGACACGTTCATTGAGAATACGCCTGATTCTTGGGTCGAATTTGGTGGTGCCACGACTAAGTACAGTTCCGCTCTGGGACCTCACACCGGCGAAACGAGCCCGAGTTGACGGAGCAGCCCAAGTTCATCAAGGCGGCCCCAACGCTCGACGATTTGGCCATTCCTCACTCGGAAGATGTTGATGCCCATGAGCGTCAGTTCTTGACCTTGGCCGACAATGCCCATGAGCTCGCCCGTATGGGTGCCCGAGGCAGTGAACGGTTCGACGACAAGGTCGCCCTCACCAACAAGGAAGGGGCAGTCGGTATGCCAATCGGGACAGGCCGAGCGGAAGATCGTCGCCGCCGCCCTCATACCCTCCCTCCCGGCCGGAGCGCCGAAAGGTGGATCGTGATTGATGAAATCGGTGCTCAAGAGCCGATCGACCGCCCCGAGGTCGCCCTTGGTGAAGAGGGCATCGATGAATTCTCGAGCAATGCTCTTATTGTCTTCAGTGGTGGTCATGGGTCGAGTGTGCGACCTTTGACCAGGCCAAACCACCCCAACATGTTGGGGTGTCATCGCACCGGCTGGCCTCAGGCTAGTGCTGACATGAGTCCGATCGTTCTTTGAGCATCCGCTGGCGGTCCTCGGCGCCGAGACAAGCGGGTTCCGTTGAGTCCACGAATTCGAGCAGAGCAGTTACGAACTGTTCCGGTGCCTCAATCTGAGGAAAGTGGCCAACGCCCTCCATAATCACCAGTCGGCTCCCAGGAATGGCTTGATGTGCAGCATGTGCATGGCTCACGGGGATGATGGCGTCATTATCGCCCCAGATAATCAATGTCGGCATGGGGGAAGCCAGGTAGAGACGGTCCATCGCGCTTACCGTCTGACCACCGGGGTCGATGACAGATCTGATGGTGCGGGCGAACGCCTGACGGTTGTCCGCCTCGGCTAGCGACGCGTAGGCGCTCCACATCTCAGTGATCCGACCAAGACGGATGCCGCGGTCGTTGATCGACCGCAACAGGCTGTCTCCCCAGTCGCGAACGAACCCAGGGAAGATCAAGGGCATCAAGTACTCGCTCCCCGGCAGCGTCATGGATCGAAGCATCCAGTTCACTTCTCGCCCGAGACCACCACTATCTACAAGCACGAGACGATCGCAAAGCTCCGGGTGCTGGTAGGTGAGCTGCATGGCCACACCGCCGCCAAACGACTGGCCCACGACGGATGCCCGGTCGACGTCGAGGACTTCGAGAAGGTCACGGATCCCACTGGCGAAGGCACCCAGCGAGTAGTCCCCGACGGGCTTTTCGGACAGTCCGTGACCCATGAGATCCGGCGCGATCACTGTGAAGCGATCCGTCAGGAGGGGTATCACGTCCCGCCAGGTCCGAGAACTGCCGGCGATACCGTGGAGAAGCAGGAGTGCGGGCCCCCTACCTTCCATGCGGTACGCAATGTCGTGACCGTGGATTGAGACGTGCTGGATTTGGCCTTCCATGGGGACATCATCTCCCAACGGGGCCAGCGGACGAACGCGGCAGAACCAGTCCACACAAATCTCTCAACACGCTGCACGTTTGCGCCGGCCGATGGATCTTGGCGGGAGATACTGTCCAGCTTGTCTGCCCTCATTCGCCGGACCGGTGGGACGCTCCGGCACTTATGAGGCTCGTGGCGACGGTCATTGAGCAGCATTTCGGGAACGGCGCTGAGGCCCTCCCCGATGAGTTCCGGGCTGCAAATTCGTCTACCTGGACATGCTCATCATCGCCGGACATCTCGTAGTTATCCCGAACGAACGCGACGCCTACGTTGCCGAGTGTGTAGCGACCGTCGAGGAAGCACGACGGGCGCCCGGTTGCCTTGACTTCTCAATTACTGCCGACACCGTGGATTCAGGTCGAGTTCGAATTTATGAGCGGTGGGAAGATGAGGAGCAGCTGCTCGCCTTTCGCGGATCCGGGCCAAGCGATAGCCAACAGGCTGCGATCGTCGGTGCAGAGGTGAAGCGCTATGGCGTCGCGTTCGTCAGCGAGCCGTGAGCCCGGATACGGAACGACCGCGCACGGCGCGCGCATGCCGACGGTGAAGTGGAAGGTGAGGTCCTACCCCTAACGTCGCTGACCAACGACGATCGACGACGAAAGCTCCGGGGGAGAGACTCGAACTCTCAACCTAGCGGGCCACCTGGAGCAAGGTCCAGACCAGCATCAACTTGAATAAGTGCAGGTTGCTTGGGGCGCAGTGTAACCAGCGACACCCGCTCATGACCCCTATTTTCCACTCACTCGCGCACGAATCGCGCACGAAAGTGGAGTTCTTAGATCGTGCCCCGTAAGTGCGGGTGGTCATGGCCCACATACACTTGAGAGCGAGATGTCGAACCCGATTCCGTCACCGTCAGTGGAGCGCAGCCTTGAACTCCCAGTGCAGACATTGCTGGAGCGCGCTCGGCCGTTACCTCCACACGTAGAAATGGAGATTGAGGAACTCACGCCCGACGAGGGCGCCGAGTTCTTCGCCGCGCTCAAAGCGTGACGAGCACGGCAGCACGCGGACCCATCGTGATCGACACCGACGTTTTTGGCGCCGACCTAATTCCTGGGTCCCGCCTAGCTGAACTCTACGAGCCGATCATCGTAGGTCGGCCCGCCTTGATCTCGTTTCAGACTGCGGCCGAGATTCGATATGGCGCCCTCCTTCGCGGATGGGGCCGGGCGCGGATGCTCAAACTCGAATCGAAACTCCAATTCGCCGAGATCGTACACACCGGACCGGAGCTCCTCCACACGTATGCCGGCCTTCGGGTGGAGTGCCAACGAGTTGGGCATGCCTTGAGCCAACGTGAGCATGATGCCGACCGCTGGATCGCCGCAACGGCTCTGCGACTCGGCATTCCGCTCGTCTCCAACGACAACATCTTCCGTGACGTGCCTGGGCTACAACTGGAGTCGGTCCGGGCCTCCTAGCATCAGCAGAGACTTCACAGGCGGCTGTTGGATCCATCCAATCGGCCTTTCGGCGCCGAACAGGTGCACGATGACATCATCGAAACATTTACCCGTAGATGGAAGCGACCGTCTTGTCTACTCAGTCACCGAAACCGCCCAACTTTTGGGAATCTCGCGTGCCTTCGCTTACGAACTCGTTGCCAGAGGAGAACTCCCAGTAGTTCGACTTGGCCGATGGGGTGCTCGTGCCGAAAATGCGATTGCTGGCGTTGGTCGACCCACCCTCGACGGCCAGCGAACTATGACCCCACCATGTCAGACGGGTTGAGCCGATAATTCCATCTAGTAGGCGGCTACTACGACCCGTCGGTTAGGCGAACTCCTACCTCCAAGAGCAGGGCTTCCGGACGCGAGGAGGGCCCGAACCGAAACATCCCGATCAATACCGCAACGAATCAGAGAGGAGAAGTCATACTTCACCTGCACTGGCCACGATTACAACCCAGATGTTGAGGTCATTAACGTGCTTGGCGATTGCGGTACGAGCACCGACTGCCGCCGTCTGGACCGCAAGTCTTGATCCGACAGTTGTCTCATCGGCATACCAGTTCTCATGCGTAGGTAGGAATTGCTTTTCATCGCGCTTCCAGAAGTCTCCGCCTAAAATGAGGATGTCGTGTTCCTCAAGGCAATCAATAACCTCCACCACTCGCGAGATTGGAAAAGCGGTTTCGAAGACGTGTTGGTCTTCGAGCGATACGCCAACAGATTGCAGTCCGTCCGGCAAGAATGAGAGCCAGAATTCAGTCACCTGGTTCAAAGAGTCGATGATTGATCATTCCGTTTCCATCAACAATGTAGTGAAAATATCCTGAAGCACCATTGACGGCGCCAGGGATGTTGACATGCGTATAGACGCTTCCATCACCTCCCAGCTGACTCACTGCATCCTCAGATCTGGCAAGTCCATCGATCAGCGATGGAAACCCGTGATAGTCATCGCTTGCCATTTGCGTTAGAACTTTAGAGGTATAGGCGGTCCCGGCCAAGGGATTGCCGTTTGAATCATCGGCGGCGACAGCGTTGGAGACGGCGGCCAGTGTCCCACCCCCAGCAAGAGCCGTTGAACCAGCGGCACCGCCGAGCCCAATGAGGGATACACCGAGCATCCCAAGGGTGAAGTAGCCGAAGATATTTCCTGCGAGGGATGGCTTGGGCCTTGCCATTGTGACCAACTTGCGCTTGGCTGCCTTGCAAGCCCGACTATTGGAGTGGCCCGCGTGACATGGACCATATAGCAAGTTTGCTGCGATTCCAGGACCACCCTTAAGTCCTAGGGGATCTGTCGCATTCAGCGGATCGTCGCCCGTAAATGCATACGGCTGCCCGGTCTCCGCGAGCTTCGGATCGACGCTCAGGAACTGGTCAGTCGCTGGATCGTAGTAGCGGTTAACTAATACCCCGTCCTGGTCAAGCCCTACTGAGTTCCGACATTTTTGGCGAGGTCGCACTCCGCACGATCGGCCTATTTCGTGCGCGGAACGGAAGGGATACTCGGCTGCTAGGTGCCGACAGTTCAGCCTCTCAATTGGGCGATCATGCGCTGTCGACACACACGGATTATGCCCTACTAGGCCTGCGGTCTTGATTCCCTCGGAATAGGGACGCAGGCTGAGGACAAGGGGATGACCAGTCTCCGTTGGCGGTCCGGCGGCAGGGTCGGACCTGCCTTCATCCCTCGGTCGGCCACCTCGAAGGAGGTCATTATGACGCCCATCGAGACAGACATCAGCGAATACCTGGAGTGGATGCACATCCACAACTATGCCCGCACCACCATTGCCGGCCGGGAGCGCTACCTCGGTTATCTGGCCTGCTTCCTTGCGAAGCGAGGGATCACGACATGCGATGAGGTCAGCTTGGATGAACTGCTGGTCTACCAGCATGCACTTTTCTCCCACCGTAAGCGGGACGGCCTGCCATTGACCGTTGCCACCCAAGTTCAGCGCCTCGTCCCAGTTGCTCAGTTCTTCTCGTGGCTCCGCCGAACCGGGCGCCTGGGAGCAAACCCGGCGGCAGACATGACGATGCCCCGACCAGACCGTCGGCTTCCCGAGGCGACGTTAAGCGCAGTCGAAATGGCCGCCGTTCTGAGCGCGCCGTTGGTATCGAAACCCCTGGGCTTGCGGGATCGGGCGGTACTCGAGGTCTTCTACTCCTGCGGTATCCGGCGAAATGAGCTGATTCAGCTTGCTTGCAGGGACGTGGACTACGCCCGGGGCACCGTGTTCGTCCGCTGCGGCAAGGGTTCGAAGGATCGCTATGTGCCGATCGGCGAACGGGCGCTCTTTTGGCTACGCCTCTACAGCGAGCTTGTGCGCCCTCATTTCGTGACCGATCGATTTCCCAACCATCTCTTCCTCTCTTCAGTCGGGACACCGCTTTGTCCGGACTGGCTGTCACGATCGGTCCGGCACTACATCGCTTTGGCTGGCATCGAGAAGCGAGGCAGCTGTCACCTCCTACGCCACACCGTGGCCACGTTGATGCTCGAAGGCGGTGCTGACATCCGCTACGTGGCTGAGATGCTTGGGCATACGCGGCTCGAGACCACGCAGCGTTATACCCGGGTCAGCATTGATCGCCTACGAACGGTTCATGCAAGCGCTCATCCGGCAGCCGGACTCGGCGTTGCCATGGCCACAGAGCTGTGTGCTGTCCTCCCTCAAGGAGGACTTGGCGTCGGCATGGGAGGGACGTAGTGGAGTCCGGCAATCTCGGGATGTTCAAGTCAGCGAGATGTCCTAGTCCGACGGTGCCAAATGAAAGCGAAGTCTTCACTCAAAGAAGATTTGGACGGGGATACGGGCCATGCCCCGGGACAAGCGGCAGTCAAGGGCGGCCAAGGGCCGGCGGAGCGGACCCTTGACGGCTGCGTCATGAACTCACCGAGTGTCCCAAAATGGAGTAGGCCGGCCGCTCAGCGGCTGGTCTGGATGCCCTCTGGTGGTCCCGTCGATCACGTTGGAGGCTCAGTTTGACGAACCCAGTAGGAGGGGCCGGAGGTCCCGACCGCCCGCCGAGGCGGCGGCGCAGCCGCCGGCCGAGGCGAAGGCGGCTTGAAGAAGTAAAGAAGACTTCGGACATCCGGGGGGCTCCCAGGGATTTTGTGGTCCTCTGATTTTAGTTGATGGTTGACGTTTTGGTGCTGGCTGATCTCTCTCTTGGTCGTCGTTGGTCTCCGTTGACATTCGTTGGTCTCCGTTGACATTCGTTGGTCTCCGTTGGTACTCGTTTTGTCAGCGTTGGTCAGCGTGGTCGGCGTTGGTCGGCGTTGGTCGGCGTTGCGTCTTCCTGTACCTCTCTGCGGTTGTCGTCGTGGGCCTTGTGGTGCTGACGGATATGGCGTTACTGGTCTCTGAAGGTGCGAATTGCGCGTGGCGCTGAGCTGCATGTTGTCGAATTTCGGGTCCCTCGCTGCCCTTGTTAGGTAGGGAAAGGAATTTTTTCTACGACAGAGGAGGAGATATGACAAGCACGACGGACACCTCGAGCAGGCCCGACATCTCGATACTGCGCGCCCCGTTGCTGGATACGGATGCCGTCGCCGTCGCGTTGGGCGTGACCCCGCGGCATATCCGGCGCTTGGTGGCCGAGCGGCGGATCCCCTTCCTCAAGGTCGGACGCTTCGTCCGCTTCGACCCGGCGGCACTCAACGTCTGGCTCGACGACCTACGAGTGGAGCCCGAGCGTTCCACGGCGCGCGATTACGTGTCGTGGCGGGTAGGCTGACGACGAGTCGGGTGGCCTGGAGTTCGCCTCGTGCGATCGTTCCGTCGGCGTTCGCCCTCCCTGTCGTGTGCACGAATCGTGCCCGTACGCAGTAGTGGGGCGAGGCAAATGAAGGTGACTAAGCGCAAGGGCGCAGGCCGGTGAGGTCGAATCGCCGCCACTTCGGCAACGTTCGGAAGCTTCCGAGTAGCCGATACCAGGCCAGCTACTGGCACGACGGATGGCGTCACATCGCACCACACACCTTTCCGCAGAAGGCCGACGCCCACGCCTTCCTCGACGCTGTGGCGGCATCCATCAATCGGGGGGAATGGGTGAACCCGGAGTTCGGGCGGATTGAGTTCAGCCAGTACGCGCGGATGTGGCTGGCTCAACGGACGGACATCCGTCACCGGACCCGTGAGCAATACGGATGGCTCATTGAGAACCGGCTGACGCCGCACTTCGGCGCCCGGGAGCTCGCCAAGATCACTCCGGTCCACGTACGGTCCTGGTACGCCGAGTTGGCACAGGAAACCCCGGGTGTCGCTCGCTCCGCCTACCGGCTGCTGCGGGCCATCTTCAACACAGCGATTCACGACGACCTGATCCTCAAGAACCCCTGCCGGGTCAAAGGAGCCGGCACCGACCAGGCGATCGAGCGCAAGGTACCGACCGTGACGCAGGTAGCGGCCCTCACTCAGGCCGTGCCCGAGCAGTACCGGGCCGCCGTGATCCTGGCTGCCTGGGGTACGTTGCGCCGGGGTGAGGTGCTGGGTCTGATGCGCCAGGACATCGACCTGGTGTCAGGTGTGGTGCGAGTCGAGCGTGCGCTGCACGAGTTTCACGACGGTTCACTCGAGCTTGGGCCCACCAAGAACGGCGAATCCCGTCGGATCCACCTCCCGAGTGCCGTCACGCCGGCCATTGCAGAGCACCTCGAGCGCTTTGTCGGTCCCGAAGCGCACTCCCCCATGTTCGTGGGTACCACCGGCGAGCCCCTCCGCCCGAGCGGATTGTGGAACATCTGGGAGCAGTCTCGTCGAAAGGCGGGACTGCCGACCGTTCGCTTCCACGACCTGCGCCACTTCGCCGCCACCATGTTCGCCTCCACCGGTGCGAGCACCAAGGAGATCATGAGCCGCGGTGGGTGGAAGTCGGTGACCATGGTCGTGCGCTACGAGCACGCCAGCGACGAGCGTGACGCCGTGCTGGCCGATGCCCTCAACCCGTTCACACAGGGCGGAGTCGTGGTGCCGCTGGGCGGAGCCTTCGCGCACGATCGCGCACGTAGCGCGCACGACATGGGTCAAGGAGATGGTGAGGTCGTCCTCATACCATCGCTGACCAGCTACAACGAACACGACAGCTCCGGGGGAGAGACTCGAACTCTCAACCTAGCGGTTAACAGCCGCTTGCTCTGCCATTGAGCTACCCCGGAAAGGAACAAGAAAGCGAAGAAGCAGCCCCGAACGATACCAGTGGGCTGCACACCCACTTCCCGGCCGTGCCGCCTGCGGTGGCGCCGCCGGTCAGTAGGACAGCTGAAGGGTCAGGACTCCTCCAGGTAGTCCCTGAGCAGGTGCGCCGCGTCCGGCCGGCGCAACTTGGCCAGGGTCTTGGACTCAATCTGGCGCACGCGCTCGCGGGTGACGCCGAACTCACGCCCGACCTCTTCGAGGGTGCGGATCTTGCCGTCGTCCAGACCGAAGCGAAGCCGCACGACGTCTTGCTCGCGCTCAGACAGGTGCCCGAGCGCTTCGCGGACGGCGGCGTCGAGGAGCGAGCGAGTGGCGGCATCGTCGGGCACGACGGCTCCCCGGTCCTCAATCAGATCCGACAGGCTGAAGTCGTCCTCGTCACCCACCGGCTGCTCAAGCGAGACGGTGTCCTGGTTGATACGCAGGATCTCCCGGACACGCTCGATAGGGAACTCCACTCGCTGCGCGACCTCTTCAATCGTCGGCTCGCGCCCCAACTCCTGCAGCAGCTGGCGCTGCGCCCATACCACCTTGTTGATGGTCTCGACCATGTGCACCGGGATCCTGATGGTGCGGGCTTGATCGGCTATAGCTCGCGTAATCGCCTGGCGGATCCACCACGTGGCGTACGTGGAGAACTTGAACCCCTTGGTGTGGTCGAACTTGTCGACCGCCCGCATGAGGCCGAGGTTCCCTTCCTGAATGAGATCAAGGAAGGCCAGACCGCGGTTGCGGTAGCGCTTGGCGATGGACACGACGAGCCGCAGGTTCGCTTCAATCAGCTCGTCCTTGGCCCGTTGCCCCTTGCGCACCAGACGTCGGTTGCGTGTCTGCTCGGTCGGGTCGAGGAGGTCGGATGCGGGCCCCTCGTCGTTCTCGGCCAGCTCGTGGGCCGCCAGCTTCGTCGCAGCCTCGTTGCCCACCTCAATGGCCTGGGCGATCTCAACCTCGAGCTCGGCGTTGAGCAGGGGAACCCGGCCGATCTCCTTGAGGTAGGTGTGGACCGGGTCCTCTGCACTCCCAGTCGACTCTCCCGACCCGCCGCCGCGCTTGCCGTTGGTCGGAGCCCGGCCTTCAGTTCGGGGGGCGGCCGCAGGGCGTCCCGTGCGCCGGACCTCCTTGCGCAATTCCTCGTCGACGTCGAGCTCGTCCACGTCTTCGTCGACCAGCGCGACACCTTCAGCGTTGATCCGCGCCAGGAGCGTGCCCAACACCTCGGGCGTGAGTTCCACGTGGTGCAGCGCGTCAATGAGTTCGTCCTGGGTGAGATGGCCCTTCTCTCGGCCGACTGCGAGCGCAGCGTCAAAATCGACCTGCGAGACACCGGACGGAAGGTCGTCGCCCTTCGCACTGGTCAACGACGCGCCCTCCTGCGCGTCCGCTGCCGACTCGTCCATAACGATCGCAGATTCGTCGCTCACCTGCACCATTCCAGCGTGATCATCCCTCTTTGTTCTCCCTCCCAGTAAGCCACGCTACCAACCGATCGGCCGCGGTGCGTCCCGCTCGGGGATCGTCCAGGTCAGCAAGCCAGTGCCGCACTTGGGTTGTCTGCGCTGCAGCCGCCTGCCACGAGTCGCTGGCTCCCCGCGACTCCTGCTCTATTTCCGCGAGGGCGCGGCGCACCGCGTCGTGCAGCAACACGGTGACCACTGAATCGACAGGGTCGCCCAGTTCGGGGTCGCCCATGAGGGGCTCCTCCACCGTCACCCTGCGCAACAGGTCCGCCACGTCGGGCGGGGCAGCCGCAATCGCGCTGTGCAGGTCGTCATGCTCCACCAGTGCGGTGAACGCCTCCCGCTGCAGTGTGTCGGCGAAGAGCACAGGTTGGATCCGGTCGTCCACCTCCTCGGCCCGGTGCACCGCCAGCTTCAGCGCCTCCAGGCCTGGTCCCGCCTTCTGCGCGGCGGCAAGTGCGAGCCGTGGCCCGTCGTCGGGTGCGAACTCGTCATCATCACGCTCTTCCGGATGCCGCGGCCGACGTTGGGGCGCCTCGGTCGGTGGGTGCGATCGGGCATGCTCAAGCCGCTCCCGCAAGCGCGCGGCGTCCACGCGGCAGCGATCCGAGAGCTGCATGACGTACTGGTCACGGACCAGGTCATCGGGGTGCTCGGCAACGGCGGCCAACGCGGCCTCGGCCGCCCTGGCCCGGCCTTCCGCCGTCGACAGGTCGCTGGAGCCGAGAATCCGGTCCACGCGGAATTGGAGAAACGGTCGGGCCTCGGCCACCGCTCGAGCCAACGCGTCGGAATCGGTCCGCGCCAGGTCACCCGGATCGCTGCCGCCGGGGAGGTCGGCCACGACCACGTCCACCTCGTGCTTGCGCTCCCACTCGTAGACCCGCGACGTAGCGCTCTGGCCCGCGCTGTCAGCGTCGTAAGCCAGCACGATGCGCTTGGCGAAGTTGCGCAGCAACGTGAAGTGCTCTTCCGCCAAGGACGTACCGCAGGTCGCGACGGCACGCGGCACGCCGGCCTGGAAGAACCCGATGACATCGGTGTACCCCTCGCACACCACGACCTCCCCCTTGGCGATCACGTCGTGCTTGGCCCAGTTCAACGCGTACAGCGTGCGCCGCTTGGAGTAGATCAGTGTCTCCTGGGAGTTCTTGTACTTCGGCTCCGCTCGCTCGCCGGACTCTTGACCCGGCCGGGAAGGCAGGATGCGACCGCCGAGTGCCACCGGCCGCCCCGACGGGTCGCAGATGGGGAACAGCACCCGCGCCCGGAAGGAGTCCTGGGCCCGGCCCCGACGGTTGATGAAGCCGAGCCCCGAGTCGGTGAGGGTCCGCTCGGACAGCTTGAGGTCCCGGCTCAGCGCGTCCCACTCGTCGGGTGCCCAGCCGAGGCGGAACTGCCGCACCACGTCGCCGTCGTAGCCGCGCGAGCGCAGGTAATCGCGTGCCGGCCCTGCGTCGGGGGCCCGCAGCAGGCGCTCGTGGTACCAGACGACGGCTCGCTCCATGGCGTCGAGCAGATCGGTGCGACGCTTGCGGTCCTTGCCCCCCTCGGCGTCCTCGTGCAGGGTGACTCCGGCCCGGTCCGCCAGCAGGCGCACCGCGTCCACGAAATCGAGGTGCTCCATGGCTCGGACGAAAGTGATGGCATCGCCCGACGCATGGCAGCCGAAGCAGTAATAGAAACCCTCCTCGGCGTTGACGCTGAAGGACGGGCTCTTCTCGGTGTGGAAAGGGCAGAGTCCGGTCCAGCGACGCCCGGATTTCTTCAGCGCGGCGTGCTCCCCTATCAGCGCCACAATGTCGGTCGCCGCCCGCACCTGGGCCACGTCCTCATCGGGTATGCCCATGAGTGGACGGTACCGCGGCGTTGGCCCGGACCCGATCGGGTCCTGCTCAGTTGGCCTTGGAGCCCTTGCCCTTGCCGCCGGACTTCTTGGCCGGAGCGGGTGCCGCCGCCAGGACGGCCTGCGCCGCCGCCAGGCGGGCCACGGGGACTCGGAAGGGCGAGCAGCTCACGTAGTCGAGACCCGCATCGAAGAAGAGCCTGATGGAGTGGGGCTCACCGCCGTGCTCGCCGCAGACCCCGACCTTCAGGTTGGGACGGGTCGCCCGGCCCCGCTCGGTTCCGAGGCGCACCAGCTCCCCCACGCCGTCGAAGTCCACGATGTCGAAGGGATTCGAGGGCAGCAACCCCAGGTCCAGGTAGGCGCTCATCATCCGCCCCTCCACGTCGTCGCGGCTGAACCCGAACGTCATCTGGGTGAGGTCATTGGTGCCGAAGGAGAAGAACTCGGCCACCTCGGCGATCTCGCCCGCCCGTAGCGCGGCCCGGGGCGTCTCAATCATGGTCCCGATGCTCACGTGCAGCTTGCCCGCCTTGCCGTTGCCGGCGCCGCTTCCCTTCCCGCCCTTGATGGCTTTGGTCGGCGCGTCGGCGCCCACCTTCTCAATGGCCTCCTCCACCCAGCTCCGGGCCAGTGCCAACTCCTCACGGCTGACCGTGAGGGGGATCATGATCTCAACGACGGGATGCCCACCGGCGGCCACGACCTCCCAAGCCGCCTCCATGAGGGCGCGCACCTGCATGGAGTAGAGACCGGGCTTGACGACCCCGAGTCGCACGCCGCGGGTCCCGAGCATCGGGTTGGCTTCCTTCCACGACAGCGCGGCCTCGTACAGGCGGTGCTCTTCCGGAGACAACCCGACGGTGGCCTCCTTAATGGCCAACTCCTCGGTGCTCGGCAGGAACTCGTGCAGCGGAGGGTCGAGCAGCCGCACGGTGACGGGCAGCCCGTCCATGGCGGCCAGGATGCTGATGAAGTCCTCCCGCTGGACCTGGCGCAGCTCTTCGAGCGCAGCGGCTTCCTCGGTCGGGTCGGAGGCCAGGATCATGCGGCGCACGACCGGCAGCCGGTCCTCGCCGAGGAACATGTGCTCGGTGCGGCACAGGCCTATGCCCTCGGCACCGAGCGACCGCGCGTTGGCGGCGTCCTCGCCGGTGTCGGCGTTGGCCCGCACGGCCAAGTGGCCGCGACGGATGTCGTCGGCCCACGAGAGCACCGTTTCGAAGGCGGCGGGGGGCGTGGCTTCCGTGAGTGGCACCTGTCCGGCGACCACGATCCCTGCTCCCCCGTCGAGCGACACCCAGTCACCCTCGTGCAGCGTCAGGTCCCCTGCCGTCACCGCGTGGTCGGACAGGCGTAGGACCTCGGCTCCCACCACGGCAGGCTTGCCCCAGCCGCGGGCGACCACCGCGGCGTGGCTGACCAGACCGCCGCGCGCGGTCAGGATGCCCTCCGACGCCAGCATGCCGTGCACGTCCTCGGGTGAGGTCTCGTTACGCACCAGGATCACGCGCTCGCCGCGCTCGGCCGCCGCCTCCGCATCGTCGGCGGTGAAGTAGATCCGCCCCACGGCCGCGCCCGGGCTTGCACCGAGGCCCTTGGCCCACACGCTGTACCCCGTGCCGGCGAACTGCGGGTGGAGGACCGAGTCGAGGTGGTCCTCGGTAATGCGCATCACGGCCTCTGCCTTGGAGATCCCGAGGTCGCTCGAGCGCACCATGTCGACGGCCATCTTCAGTGCCGCCACCCCGGTGCGCTTGCCGACGCGGGTCTGCAACATCCAGAGCTTGCCTTGCTCAATGGTGAACTCGGTGTCGCACATGTCGGAATAGTGCGTTTCCAACCGGGTGAAGATGTCGGTCAATTGCGTGTACACCGAGGGGAATTGCTTCTTGAGCTCGGAAATGGGCTCGGTGTTGCGGATGCCGGCGACCACGTCCTCCCCCTGCGCATTGACCAGGAAGTCGCCGTAGGCGCCCTTGGCGCCCGTGGCCGGGTCACGGGTGAAGCCGACACCGGTCCCGGAGTTCTCGTCGCGGTTGCCGAACACCATGGCTTGCACGTTGACCGCGGTGCCGAGTTCGTGCGAAATGTGCTCGTGCTGCCGGTACGCAATCGCACGCGGACCGTTCCAGCTTCGGAACACCGCCTCTATGGCGCCGCGCAGTTGCGCCGCCGGGTCCTGGGGGAAGGGAGCGCCGGTGAGCCGCTCGACCGTTTGCTGGTACGCATCAACGAGATACCGCAGCAGCTCCACGGGCACCTTCGCGTCCGAGTTGGTGCCGGCCAGCTCCTTGGCCGCCTCGAAGAGGGTCTCAAACTCCTCGCCCGGGAGGTCCAGCACAATCCGCCCGTACATGGCGATGAAGCGCCGGTACGAGTCGAAGGCGAACCGCTCGTCGCCTGTCTGCTTGGCCAACCCCTCGACGGACTCGTCGTTGAGCCCGAGGTTGAGGACGGTGTCCATCATCCCGGGCATGGAGAACTTGGCGCCCGATCGCACCGAGACCAGAAGCGGGTCGCTCGCGTCGCCGATCACCTTGCCCATGGCCTTCTCCAGGCGGCCGCGGGCGGCGGCCACCTCGGCGGTCAGGCTCTCGGGCCAGCCGCTCGCCATATGGGCGCGGCACGCGTCAGTCGAGATGGTGAAGCCCGGGGGCACCGGCAGCCTCAGTACCGACGTCATCTCGGCCAGGTTGGCACCCTTGCCACCGAGAAGGTCCTTGAGCTCCATGGGTGGCTGGGCGTGCGAGTGGTCGAAATCGAAGACGTACGGCATCGGGCCTCCTTGCCCTGGCATGGCGAACCGCGTGCGACGGCGGTCATCCGGTGGTCCCACCCCCGCCCGGGCTGCCGGTGGACGGTATGCGAGAGGGACAGCCTACCGGCCCCGGGCCACCTCACTCATCGTTCGGCCACGCTGGTCACTCCGTTGGCGGCCGGGGTCCCGGTGGCGCCGCGCCGTGTACCTGGCGCTGGAAGACCTCCTTGGCCTCGCGCATGAAGTCACGCACGATGGCCAGCTCCTCCTCCTTGAACCGCTGGCTGACCGCTCGCATTTCGTCGACGATCGGCTGCTGCATGCGCTGGAGCCTCTTCTGGGCCGCGGGGACCAACTCCACCCAGACCCGGCGGCGATCATCGGTGTCCCTCCGGCGCTTGACCATGCCGGACTCCTCCAGCCGGTCCAGCAGGAAGGTCACCGCCCCGGTGCTCAACCCACTCTCCTCGGCCAGCTGGCCCGCCGTCATGGGTCCCTGGCGACCCACCAGGTCGAGGCACCGCAGGTCGGTCCGGCTCAGCTTGAACTTCTTGGCAACCCGCTCGTCGAACTCGCTGGCCGCGCCGAAGTACCCCACGATTTCGGAGCGCAACTGCTGTACGAGGTCGCTCCTCGACCATTGCCTTGACACGTCAAACACTTTATCACTAAGTTTCTTTGTAATGGTACAAATTCCTTCAATCGCCGTGGAGGCGCACGACTTGGTCAAGGTCTTCCCCAAGGGGAAGGTCCGCGCCCTCGACGGCGTCTCCCTCGAAGTCGAGTCGGGCACCGTGCTCGGCCTGCTCGGCCCCAATGGCGCCGGCAAGACCACCGCCGTGCGCATCCTGGCCACGATCTTGAGGCCCGACTCAGGCCGCGCCGCCATCCTGGGGCACGATGTCGTCAAGGAAGCACAGACCGTGCGGCGGATTATCGGGCTGGCCGGGCAGAACGCCGCCGTCGACGAGAACCTCACCGGTCGGGAGAACATCATCATGGTGGGAAGGCTCTCCCACATGGACCCCAAAGCCGTGGCCAGTCGTGCCCATGAGCTCCTGGACGATTTCGGGCTCACCGAGGCGGCGAACCGACCGCTCAAGACCTACTCGGGGGGCATGCGCCGCCGGCTCGACCTCGCGACCGCCCTCGTGGCGCGCCCGCCGATCCTCTTTCTAGACGAACCGACGACCGGACTCGACCCCCAGAGCCGCCAGGACCTCTGGGGCGTGATCGAGGGACTCGTGGCCAAGGGCACCACCGTGCTCCTCACCACGCAGTACCTGGAGGAGGCCGACCGCCTCTGCCGCGACATCGTGGTGGTCGATCACGGGCAGGTCATTGCCCAGGGCACGCCGTCGCAGCTCAAAGCGACGATGGGCACCTCGGTTGTCTCCATCACCCTGCCGGACCCCGACATCGCGAAGAAGGCCGCCGCGCTCATCTCGTCGCTCTCCGACAAGGAACCGCTCGTCGAGGGCGGCACGGTGGAGCTGACGGTCGAAGACGGTCCGGCCATCGCGGTCGAAGTGCTGCGCGCGCTCGACGGTGCACACATCCCTCTCTCCGGCCTCCTCCTGCGCGAGCCCAGCCTCGACGACGTCTTCCTGAGCCTCACCGGCCACAAGGCCGAGGTCGAGGCGGCAGAGGAGCTCGCTACCGGCCGGGGTGGCCGCCGCCGACGGGGCGAGCCGACAACGGCAGACGGAAAGGACGCCGCATGACCGCCATCACTGCACGTACGCCCGGGCCGACTGCCCAGGTGTACTCCGCCAGCCGCCTGCGCTGGGTGTTCTCCGACATGCTCACCATGACGGCGCGCAACCTCATCGCCCTCACGAGGATACCCGAGGCGCTGTTCTTCTCGACGCTCCAGCCGATCATGTTCGTGCTGCTGTTCCGCTACGTCTTCGGCAGCGGTGCCATCCCCATCCCTGGTCACATTCCCTATGTGGACTACATGATGCCGGGCATCTTCGTGCAGTCCGTGATGTTCGGCGCAGTCAGCACGAGCGTCGGCCTCGCCGAGGATCTCCAGAAGGGTCTGATCGAGCGCTTTCGCGCGCTCCCCATGGCCCGCTCGGCCGTGCTGGCCGGGCGCACCACGGCCGACGCCCTGCGCAATGTCCTCGTCGTGATCATCATGACGGGTGTCGCCTTCATCGTCGGCTTCCGCGCCCAAACGGGCGCGATCGACTACCTCTTCGGGGCCCTCATCCTCGTCGCCTTCGCCTACTCCATGAGCTGGGGTTTCGCGGCCATCGGGCTGGCAGCGCCCAACAGCGAGACGGCACAGGTCATGGCGTTTCCGATCCTGGTTCCCCTCACGTTCGCCTCGACGGCGTTCGTACCCATCACCGTCCTGCCAGGCTGGCTTCAGGCCTTCGCCCGCCACCAGCCGGTGTCAGTCGTCATTAACGGGGCCCGCTCGCTCATGGTCGGCGGCTACTACCACTCGGCAAGCTCAATCTGGTACGCCCTGGCATGGATCGCCGGTCTGCTCATCGTGCTGGTGCCGGTCGGCGTGTGGAAGTACCGCCGAACGGCCTGAGCCTCGGTTTCCCGGTTGGGATATCCGTTATACGTATACGGGAGATAAAGAGCGGCCGCAGGTTCTATTTGTGTCTTGCATAAGGGGTTTGTGTCTGACATAATAAGGGCAGTGAAGCCGATCCGGTTCACCCGGGGATCCCGCAAGCACCGGGTCGGCAAGAAGTCCGCCTATCACGTGATCGCCATGACTGCCGCCACCATCACCATCGATCCCGACACGGGCGAGACCACGCTCAGTTGGGTCGCTGACGACGAGCGCGGTCGAGAACCTCGAGATCGTGGCGATCGAGAAACCCGACTGCTACCTCACGTCCACGTGATGCCCACGCACTATCGAAGGGAGGGCCGATGACACGGCGCAAAATCAAACCCGGAGCGATCGGGACCGACGTCGATCTCGACGCCGAGGAGGTCTACCTGGCCGACGGGCGGCGCCTGACCGAACAGGTCGCCGAGGAGTTGGCGCAGCGTGCCCTCGCCCGGCACCGGGGTCGGCCATCGGTCACGGGTGAAAGTGCACGTACTCCCAGTCTCACCGTTCGTGTTCCACCAGAAACGAGAACTGCACTCGAGGAACTCGCCAGGGCCCAGGGCAAGCGACTAGCCGACGTGAGTCGTGAGGCCCTGGACGAATACGTCTCTCGGCACGCCAGCTGAGTTGTGCTGCCCCCATGCGCGCCGGAAAGGTGTCGGGGGGGCTATCAGTAATTCGAAGGCAGATCCAGGTGAAATCGACTTGCCAACTTCTTCATGTCCCTACGATCACGATCCCGGGGTGGATACCCATTGTGATGTTCAATTTGTAGGCGAGCGCTGAGGCGAGGATAGACACCCGCATACCTCGGGAAGTGCCCCAAGCTCGACGACGAGATCGACATCGTCGTGAACTCGAGTGATCTCTCCAAGCAGCGCATCCATTCCCCAGCCGCCGTCAATCCACACCTCGAAACCTCATCGGCCTGCACCCCAACCTTCTAGTTCACGTAGGGGCGGGTGTCCTCGACCGCCGGGCCGGTGCGCACCAACCAACAGAGAAACTCGGGGTCCATGTATTACGCATCTGATCGATTGTGATACATTGTAGGTATGAGAAGCCTCCGCTTGGATCCCGACCTCGACAAGAAGGTTCAGCGTGCTGCCGCCGTAAAGGGGGAATCGGTATCTGAATTCATTCGTCATGCTGCAGCGGAACGCGCTGATCAGACGTTGGGCACTCGTCCAAGCGAGATCTTCGCCGATGTTGCGGGCGTTATTCATGGGCGCGGCGGTCGTGCTCGGAAATCTGGAAAGGCCTTTAGCGACGCTCTCGCACGCGATCACGCCGGACGGTGACCCTCACCGATGCTGGGCCGCTCATCGCAATCATTGATGCTGACGAGCCCGATCACGACCGTTGTATGCAAGCCCTCGATGAAGTATCTCTTCCCCTGGTCACTACTTGGCCAGCATTCACCGAAGCTATGTACCTCCTGGCAAGAGCTGGAGGCATTCGAGCTCAACGAGCACTCTGGCGATTGGTGCAAACCGACCGACTGGTCATCGCCAACCTCTCGCTGTCCGCAGTCGAACGAAGTTCTCGCTTGATGGACAAGTATGCGGACGTACCGATGGATCTTGCCGATGCCACCCTGGTGGCTCTGGCTGAGGAAGATGGGCATCGGACAGTCTTTACTCTCGACTCCGATTTCGGTGTGTATCGGATCCGCGGAAGGCTGCCATTCCGAACAATTCCTGCCAACTGATCGCTACCGAGTCCGACGATCCTTGGAACTGCTGGCTGTCCCCGAATGTCGCTCGGAAAGACGAGTGGGGACGCCTCCAACGCCGGGAAGGTGCTGCTATGTCAGGTCAGCGAGTGTGGCGAATTTGACGTCATGTGGAGCCTGAAACGCCGTGACCGCGGTTTGTACCGCTAGGTCGATCAGCTCATCGACTACTGCGAGGACATTGACGACGTGGTGGCCATGTTCAGCGCGGTCGGTTGCGACGTATCGGTCGCGCGGCTCGCCATGCGGTTCGTGCCGACGGTCGGGCATGGTCACGACGACCGGCACGACCAGCTCGGGTGGCTCGACTACTACTACGACCACAAGGTGCTGCTCCGCTTCAGCCGCTAGCCGGGACCCGTCCGCCCCCGGCCCTGCAGCTCGCCCACCAGATCGTCAATGGGCACCCGCACCTGGTCTGTGCTGTCGCGGTCGCGCACGGTGACCGCGTTGTCCTCCAGTGAGTCGAAGTCGACGGTGACGCACCATGGCGTCCCAACCTCGTCCTGACGGCGGTAGCGCTTGCCGATGCCTTGCGTCGTGTCGTAATCGCACATGAAGTGCGGTTGCACCCGGCGCAGCACCTCGCGGGCGAGCGGTTCGAGCGTTTCCTTCTTGGAGAGCGGCAGCACGGCAACCTGGTACGGCGCCAACCGCCAGTCCAACCGCAGGACGTTGCGGGGCTCCCCCCCGATCTCGTCCTCGTCGTAGGCCGCGAGGAGGAAGGCCATCATCGTCCGGGTGGCGCCCGCCGCCGGCTCAATGACGTGTGGCGTGTAGCGCTCGTTGGTCGACTGATCGAAGTAGTCCAGACGCTCACCGGAATGTGTGGCGTGGGCGGTGAGGTCGAAGTCACCCCGGTTGGCGATCCCCTCCAACTCGTCCCAGCCCCATGGGAAGAGGAACTCGACGTCGGCGGTACCCCGTGAGTAATGGGAAAGCTCGTCGGGGTCATGATGGCGGAGGCGCAGCTTGTCCTGGGGAATGCCGAGGTCGAGGTACCAGTTGAGACGCTCACCCAGCCAGTAGTCGAACCATTTCTGGCTCTCGTCGGGCGGCACGAAGTACTCCATCTCCATCTGCTCGAACTCGCGGGTGCGGAAGACGAAGTTCTGCGGCGTGATCTCGTTGCGGAAGGACTTGCCGATCTGTGCAATGCCGAAGGGCGGCTTCTTGCGCGTGGTGTTCAGCACGTTGGTGAAGTTGGTGAACATGCCTTGCGCGGTCTCCGGGCGGAGGTACGCCACGTGGCCCTCGTCCTCGACCGGCCCGGCGAAGGTCTTGAACATCAGGTTGAACGCCCGGGCCTCGGTCAGGTCGCGCGAGCCGCAGTTGGGGCAGACGCCTTCAATCTTGTCCTCGCGCCAGCGCTCGTGGCAGTTGCGGCAGTCGACCAGGGGGTCGGTGAAGGTGGCCAGGTGGCCCGAGGCCTCCCAGATGGCGGGGGGCGAGAGGATCGCGGCGTCCAGGCCCACGACGTCGTCGCGCTGCTGCACCATGGCGCGCCACCAGGCGTTCTTGACGTTGCGCAGCATGTTGACCCCGAGCGGGCCGTAGTCGTAGGTGGAGCGGAAGCCTCCGTAGATCTCGGCCGAGGGGAAGATGAACCCGCGGTGGCGGCACAGGCGCACCACCTTCTCCATCAGGTCATCGGTTTCGGGGGCGTCGGGCGCGACCTCCGCGGCATCGGTCATCGGGAAAGACTACCGGAGCCAATTCTGGCGCTGACCTCGTTGGCCAGCAGTCGCCCGCGCACGGTGAGCACGGCGCGGTCCTCGCGTTCTTCGAGCAGGCCGTCGAGGTCGCCGCCGTCGCCAAAAACGTCCCATGGCACCCCTCGGGGCGTACGGAGGGAAAGGGAAAGCTCCTCGAATTGACGCTGTTCGGGTGTCAGCACCTCACGACCCGCCTCGGGTGACCGGCCCGCGGCCACGGCGTCCACGTAGCGCTCGGGGGTGCGCACGTTCCACCAGCGCTGGCCGCCGCGGTGGCTGTGCGCCGCGGAACCCACACCCAGGTAGTCACCTTGCTCCCAGTAGAGATGGTTATGCCGGCACTCGTGTCCGGGCCGGGCCCAGTTGGAGATCTCCTCCCACCGGTAGTCCGCCGCACCGAGGATCGCGTCGGTCAGCTCGTAACGGCGAGCGGAGGTGTCGTCATCGGGGTGGCGGTCTGGCGTGCGTGCCAGCGGCGTCCCGGGCTCGACGGTGAGCGCGTAGGCACTGATGTGCGGTGGCGATGCGGGCAGCGCCAGTACCTGGTGGAGGGTGCGTTGCCAGTCGTCGTCGGTCTCCGTCGCGCCGCCGAAGATGAGGTCGAGATTCCAGGTGGCGAAACCGGCCTCGTGGACCGCATGGGCGATACGCGCCGCAGCGTCGGGCACATGGCGGCGTCCGAGACCGGCCAGGACGTGGGCGTGGGTCGACTGGAGGCCGAAGGAGACCCGGGTGACGCCCGCGTCGCGGTAGGTGGCGAGGTGCGCGCGGTCGGCGTCCTCCGGATTGCACTCGACCGTCACCTCGGCGTCAGTGGAACGCGGGATGGCCGCGAGAATGCGACAAAGGGTCTCGGGGTGCAGGCGCGACGGGGTGCCGCCTCCGAAGAAGACGCTGGTGGCCGTCGGGAGGTCACCTTCCTCCTGCTGGCGCTGCACGTCGGTGATGCACGCGTCGGCGTAGCGCTCCATGAGGTGGTCACGGTCGGTGTAGGTGGCGAACGCGCAGTAGTCACACCGCTCCCGGCAGAACGGGATGTGCACGTAGACACCGAAAGGGCGCGGCGCGGTGGTCACCGATGCTGCCGCCGGCTCAGAGGCTCGTGGCCGAACGCACCGAGCGGATGCGGCGATCGAGATGGACCTCCATGGCCTCGGTGGCCAACTCGGCGACTTCCTCGCCGGCCGCGGGAGGTGGCTCGCGCAGCACGGCCGCCAGGTCACCGCCCAGGATGCGGCGGACGAGCGCGAGCGCCGCGCTGCTCATGGGCCGGCCGCTCCGGTGGGCGCGGCACAGGGTGCCGCCCTGCACCAGGTCGAACGCCACCAACTCGACCACGCCATCGGGTTGACCACACGAAGCACACTCGTCGAGAACCGGCAGGGTTCCTTCGAGCACGAGCGCCTTGAGGAAGAACGACGGCGCGAGCAGGAGGGCATCGGTGGCGGGGTCGGCCAGCGCACGCAACGCGCCGACGAGCATGGTGTACAGCGCTCGGTCGGGATGGCGCTCCTGAGCCATCTGATCGGTCACCTCCAGGAGGCTGATCCCTTTGGCGACACGGCTCAGGTCTTCGCGAATGGCGCGGAACGTGTCGAGTACTTCGACCTGGTTGACGATGTCGAGGTCGCTGCGCCCCTGCCACAGCAGTAGGTCCACATGGGTGAGGGGTTCGAGGCGCGCGCCGAACTTGCTCTGCGTCCGCCGTATGCCTTTGGCAACCGCTCTCACCTTGCCGTGCTGCTCGGTCATGAAGACGATGATGCGATCCGCCTCACCGAGGCGGTACGTGCGCAGCACGACACCCTTGTCGCGGAAGAGGCTCATCAGCCCGTGGGCTCTTCCCGGCTCGGGCCGAGACCGTTCTCGTCGTCGGTCGCGGCGGCCTGCTCGGCGGCGCGCCGGCGTGCCTCGTCAATCTCGCGGTTGCGTGCTTCCTGGGCGGGGCGGATGCGCGCCTGCGCCTGCGCCGCGTGGGAGTTCCGCCCGTACAAAAGGTTGCCCCCCGCAATGAGGACGGCGAGCGCGGCAATGGTGAGCAGCGGCGTCAGGGCGCCGTGGATGCCGACGGCTAGCACGGTGGCCAGCACGGCCACGACGAGGACACCGGCGGCCAGGGCCACCCTCGCCACAATCATGGGAGGCGCCTCTCGGGGTTCTCGAGGGCCTGGGTTGGGGTGGACGCCGGGTTCACCCTCCCATTCTCACGGATTCACCGCACCGAAGCGGCGAACCCGGCGCTGGTAGTCGATGACCGCCTCGTAAAGGTGCCTGCGGCGCATGTCCGGCCATAGGACCTCGGGGAAAACCAGCTCGCTGTAGGCGATCTCCCACAGAAGGAAATTCGAGATGCGCGTCTCTCCCGAGGTGCGGATGACCAGGTCCGGATCGGGCATGTCGGGGAAGTACAGGTGGCGTCGGATCGCCTTCTCGTCGACCTTGCTGGGCGACATGCCCTCTTCCATGAGGCGCTTGACCGCATCGACGATCTCGGCCCGGCCGCCATAGTTGAACGCCATCGTCATGGTCATGCGCGCGTTGCGCTTCGTCAGCTCTATCGACTCGTCCATGCGCTTGAGCACCCGGCGCGGGACGCGCCAGTCGCGCCGGCCGGCGAAGCGGATCTGCACGCCTTTCTCGTTGAGCTCGTCACGCCGGCGCATGAGGAGCGACTCGTTGAATCCCATCAGATAGCGCACCTCGTCGGCGGGACGGCGCCAGTTCTCAGTTGAGAATGCGTACAGCGTGAGCCAGCGGACGCCGATCTCGAGGGCCCCGTCCACGACATCGAGCAGGGCGACCTCGCCGGCGGCGTGGCCCTCTGTCCGGGGCAGCCCCCGTGCGCTTGCCCAGCGGCCATTGCCGTCCATGACGCAGGCCACGTGGACGGGTACCCGGGTGCGGTCGAGTTCTGGCGGCACCGGGTCCGGTCGGGCGTGCGCTGTCGCTCCTGACGCCGCGGGTGCGGGTGAGGCTTCGGACGCGGGTGCGGAGTCGGCCACCGGTTGAACCTACCGCGCCGGCCCTGTCACCAGATGCAGGCATGATCGGGGTGTGGAGCCAGTGGAGCCAGTGGAGCCAGAGGAGGCAGAGGCGCGGGGCGTTCCGAGCGCCGAGGCACGCCAGGCCGGTGACGACGCGGTGGAGGGCCTGGCCAAGGTGACGGCACAGATGGCAACCGGTGAACGGCGTCACGAGCAACAGGAGATGGCCCGAGCCGTCGGTGGGGCCCTGGCGTCGGGCATCCACCTCGTGGTGCAGGCCGGCACCGGAACGGGCAAGTCGCTGGCCTACCTCGTCCCGGCTGTCCTCTCCGGTCGCAAAGTCATAGTGGCGACGGCGACCAAGGCGCGCATTTGACCGTTATGCAGGGGTGACCCCCTCAAGCAAGGCACCATGGGGATGAGGCAAGGCGCCTGGGCGAGGTCCTGTCTCAGAACGCCTGGCTGAGCGATTCCGAGCGCTCTGTTGGATGCAAGCTAACGGTCCAGTTCGGCGGCCTCGTTGACAGCAGCGATGAGTTCGAGCGGTGGTACGGGTTTCTGCAGATAGCGGAACACCTTGACACCCAACTCATCACGCAACGCATCCGGCGAGTAGTAAGCGAACGCTGAGTAGACGATCACCACGGGCGGCGGAACCTCGATCTGTCGGAGAACGTCCATCCCGTCGAGGTTCGGCATGTGGAGGTCGAGGACGAGCACGTCGAAGGTCTGCTCTTGGAGCAGACCCAATGCGACTTGGCCGTCTTCGGCCTCGACGACTCGATGACCGGCACCTTCGAGGATTGCCGAGAGCGACTGCCGCAGGGCCGCTTCGTCCTCGGCGACAAGTACCGAGAGAGGGTGAGGCCCAGCTGCTTCGACCGACTGTGCAGCCTCACCAATGGCGTCACCTGACTCCGAGCGACGCTGATTCGGTGGAGCGTGCGCCGCTTCGCCGTCGTTTACATCATCTTCATCGACCGCCCAAGTAACCGCCATCACGAGTCTCCACGTTCCGTCCTGCTCGCCTTCGAGGCCCGACTAGTTGGAGCGAGGCTATTTCAGGGGTGGTCGCAGAGCAATGGTGATCGGACGTTCAGAACTCGAAGCGTCGAGCACGTCCGCCGCCAGCTCCTGGCGATCCTGGAGGACCAGATCTTTCGACCCTTCATCGGGTAGACCCTCGGTCAGTTCTGCGATGCGTCGCAGGGTATTCGCTGTCTGGCGAAGGGTCCCGAGTGCTTGGCACAAGGACCATCCTTCCGCCCGCCGCTTTCCGAGCACCGCCTCACGGGCTGCCAACGCGCCCGCCGATGCTTGCCACCAGCTAACCCGCCTCGACCGGCACATCGGAGCGACCCGACGGCACGTCGTCAGGCGCGCGTTATGGGCTACCCCAACGGAGTGCCCAGCTGAACCTTTGTCGTGATCCGCGACCTAGTAGCTCAGGTCGGATGCCAAGAGCCCCGGGGAGCGTCTTGATGGACCAAGTGCTCGCGATCGTTGATTGCCGTGGAACGGCCCGATTGGGGCACTGTCGCGGCGGCGCGACACCTGCCCTGGTCCGGCCATAGGGATAGTCGTGGAGGGCCAACAATGTTCCACTCGGTATCG
>Ga0307374_10003398_pt1 | contig 27211 bp, 28 predicted proteins | sample OX3MG_FD_202532 | JGI IMG/M metagenome (GOLD analysis project Ga0307374, IMG submission 202532) | Soil microbial communities from Risofladan, Vaasa, Finland - OX-3 | ecosystem: Environmental > Terrestrial > Soil > Coastal area > Acid sulfate soil | place: Finland: Risofladan, Vaasa | collected...
GGCGGCTCTGCGGTCGCCTACGGCTCCCTTCGAGCCGCCCCGGAGAGAAGAACAAAAGCAAGACCACCCCCCGGAACTCACATTATGATTGGTACAAAGAAGGGGGGCAGGTCAGTGGGGAGCAACATCCAGGAATGGTCGCGGTGAAAATGATCGAATGGCATCGGGGGAAGGCAGGCAAGTGCGCGCTCAACGTGCCCGCCGCTTCCGCCGCCATCGTGAAACTTTCGTTCGAGTAAGGGCGGCCACTCTCCGGTGCACCCATTTCTGTCGCCACGCAGGGAATAAGCTTTTTGCCAGCCAGATCGGAAGACCGAAGGATGGGCGAAGGATTACCCAAACAGGGGCACTCGTGTGATTCTAAACCGCTGCCGGAACTCCCGCGCTGTCATGTCTTCTTTGTGTCTAAAAGTGCGGTTGAGCGTTTTCAGGCTACCGAAACCCGCGACCTCAGCCACCTTATAACAAGGCAGATTTGTTTCCAGCAGCAATTGCTTGGCGCTCTGTAAGCGACATCGCATAATTTCCGAAAGCACAGTTCGTCCGATGGCACGAAAGACGCGCCGCTCGACCGTTCGGCGGGACACCTCAAGCTCGTCCGCGACGGTGCTGACGGTGATAGGGCACCTTGCCTGTTTCTGAATGAAGCACAGAGCTCCGGCAACCAGAGGGTCTTCTTGCACAATCACGTCACTCGACAGTCGAATCACCACGCGCGTCGGTTTGACCCATACGATTCGCTCCTTCAGCGCCTGGCGACTTATGATTCCATCGAGGAGGCGAGCCGCCTCATAGCCCGCCTTTTCAAGATCGAGGCCGATGCTTGACAGTGGAGGGGTTGCGAGCGAGCACACCATCTCATCGTTATCCACACCCACCACGGCCACGTCATCCGGGATGCGTAACCTCGCGATGGCGCACGCCTGTAGGGTCTCCAGTCCGCAAACGTCGTTGCATGCCATCACCCCCACTGGTCGGGGCAGACACCTGAGCCATCGGACGAAACTGAGGCGCTCGCGCTGCCAGGTTGTTATCCAGTGGGACCGTTGCCACCAGTTGGCTACGCTGATCCGATACGACCAGCAGGGGTATCCTCGGTCCTTCGATAACTGTAGGAACGTCTTTTCACGCACCGTTGACCAATGGCAGCCAGCAAATCCGCAGAAGGCGAAACTCCGGAATCCGGCGTCAAACAGGTGCGCCCAGCCCATCGCAGCGATGCCTTCTGAATCCGTGCGAATCTCTCCGATCCTGTCCCTCTCCTCAGGCGGACGGAATTCATCCAGGCTTGATGCCACAAAGGGAAGCTGCATCGAGCGAGAGAGAGATTCCATCCTCGATGAGCGAACGCGGGCGATGATGCCCCTTCCTCCCCAATTCTTGGGATTTGGCAAGCTTTGGTGCAAGTGTCCGGGCGCAACTTGCAAGGACAAGGAGCCATGGAGGTGCGCGTAGCGCAGGATGCCGCGCAATAACCCCCGGCCGTATTCGGTCGAGGTTTCAAGCAGCACGGCGACTTCGCAGGTTCGAGCAGCGTGTCCTTCCATCATACAAGCTATTTCAAAACCCTCCGCTAAGACGATCATGAAGCAGGCGATATGAAAAAAGCCTCGCTAAACGGTCAGCAAGCACGACCAGTCGGCGGAAGTTGTTGAGCGAAGCAAAGGTACGTTCGATGATCCACTGTCGCTTGTAGCAGCGTAGCGGCCGACCGTCCTGCGTCGGAGGTTTGCGCCGGTCCTTGCGATGCGGGGCGATCAGCTCGATGCCTCGCCCCGCCAGTTGCTCGCGCAACAGGTCGCTATCGTAGACCCGGTCGGCGATCAGTCGGCGCGGCTTTTGCCGGGGACGGCCAGCCCCGTGACGACGTCCTACTCGGATCGTCTCCAGCGTCGCCTCGACGAGTTTGACCTCGGGTCAAGCGGCATTTTTGTGTGTAAACGGTTGACCATTGAGAGAGCGGATGAAAGCTCCAGAGGACATCGAAAGGTGAAACAGTCTGCCCTTCGCGCTCTCGCCCAAGCGAGGCGACAATTTGGGGTTCGAGGCGACGTCCAAGCCAAACTCCTCAGCGGGCTCGCCGCTCCAAGGCCTATCGGCTTTCATCCGGCCCAGGCTGACTTGATCGTAAACCAACCTCGCGTATATTTTCATGCTTTGCGGGTGCCGCAAACCGGCATGACAACTCCTCAGTGATTTTCCTTGCCCAAAGGATTTATATCACTTTCGGAGCTTTCAGCCGCCTCTCCTCTCTGGTCCTTTTACACACTTTATGCCGCACTACCCCTCCGGTCAAGCGGCATTTTGTGTGTAAACGGTTGACCATTGGGAGAGCGGATGAAAACTCCAACGGTACTCCATGGTCTGGCAAACGTACACCAGGCATCGATAGGTCGAGATCTCGCCTCCGGTCACTTCCATGGCTCGGGTTCGGCGTTTGAATTCCTTGTTCAGCCGTTCGATCGGATTCGTCGTCCGCAGCACCGTCCAATACGTCGGATCGAACTGGAAAAAGGTCAGCAGCGAATCCAGGTCTTTCTCGATCACCTGAACCGCCGAAGGGAACAGCCGGCCCCACTGCTCCTTGACCTTGAAGAAGGCCGCCCGCACCTCACTCTCCGTGGGCGCATAGAAGATCGTATTCAAGTCCTTCGAGAACAACTCCCGCTCCTTCTTCCGCACTCGCCGGCAGGCGTTGGCTTTGGCATGCTTCTGGCAGCGTTGCGTCTGAGCTCGGGGAAAGAACTTCTTAAATGTCCCTTCCAGGCCCGGCAGGCCATCCATGATCCCCAGCTCCACCGCCTCCCGGTCGAGGCCGCGCTCGGCGAGCTCGCGAAAGATCACTTCCCGCCGATCGGCCCGTTCCCGGTCGCCCATGACTAAAGCCAGAACCTCGAAGCGCTCGTTCTCTTTCGTCACCCCCAGCACCGCACAAAAGCTCTGTACGCTGACGTGACCGTTGATCCGCACCCGGAAGTTGGCCCCATCGAGGTAAAGAAACTTGATGAATCTCAAGTTTGATCCGGCATGGCAACCAAGTCCTTGTAGATGACGGTGTTGGTGGCCAGACAAGCCCGGGCCAGGCGTTGGAACAGATTGACCTCCATGGTGCGACGGTTGAGACGATAAGCAAACTCGGCCACATAGCGTTTCAGGTGATGGGGATCAACCTTGTGATGAGTGCCCAACAAGAAGCGTTTGGAAGGTGTCTCGCTCGTCGTTGGAGGTGAGCGGCGGTCGAATTCATTTTACGCCACCTGCTTCTTCAAGGAAGTTTGATTTTCATCCAGGGCCGCTTTCAGCATCCAGAGATCCCGGTAACCCATAATCCTGCGAAAATTCTGTTCGGTCATAAGCAGCGCTGCGGCGGCCCAGCGCAGCACCATCTTCCCATCCCGCCAGTGGCAGACCTTTCGCGTTCGCAGGCGCACTCCGCTGTGAGGGCTCTCGATCACGTTGGTCGAGACCAGGCAACGCGACAGACTCGGCGACAAGCCTAATCGGCTGACGGTGAACATCTCCGCCAAGCCTTCGCGCAAGCTCGCGGCGGCACTGGGGTATTCCCGCTCCAGCCATTCCGCCTGCTTCTCCAATCGCGCCATGCCTTCTCGAGCCGGCAGCCGGAAGGCGGCGCGCAGAGCCGCCTTGGTCTGGTCTTTCAAGGGCTCGGGCAGGTAGCCCATCACGTTCTCGATCTTGTGCTGGCGGCAACGCTGCACGGGATGCTCGCCGCCGAACACGGCGTCAAGGGCCGCCCGCAGCGCCTTCGAGCCGTCGATCACAAACCAGTATTTCCGATCCGTTCTCACCCCGCGCTGCACCACGTCTTCCAGCAGCCCTTTCGCCACCGCCTGGTTCTCGCTGGCCCCCTCGGCTATCCCCAACACATGCTTCTTTCCGGCCCCGTCCACACCCACCGCCACCAAGACGTGATGGTCGCCAAAAATGGTCAAGCGGCATTTTGTGTGTAAACTGAGGCCCATTGAGAGAGGGGATGAAAGCTCCAGCGATACTCCATCGTCTGGGCCACATAAGCCAGGCAGCGGCAAGTTGAGATTTCTCCGCCCGTCACTTCCATGGCCCTGGTTCTTCGCTTAAATTCTTTGTTCAACCTCTCAATCGGATTCGTCGTTCGCAAGACGGTCCAGTAAGTGGCATCGAATTGAAAGAAAGTCAGCAACGAATCCAGATCCTTTTCCACCCTCCCGACGGCGGAGGGAAACAGCCGGTCCCAGCGATCTTTCACCACGAAGAAGGCCGTTCTCGCCGCCGCTTCGTTCACGGCGTAGAAAACCTGATTGAGGTCCTTCGAGAATTCTTCCCGTTCCGCCTTCCGCACCTGCCGGCAAGCGTTGGCCTTGGCGTGCTTTTGGCAACGCTGCGTCCGCGCCCGCGGGAAGAATCGTTGGAAGACCGATTCCAATCCCGGCAGCCCGTCCATGATGCCCAACTCCACCGCCTCCCGGTTCAGACCCCGTTCCAGCAGGCTGCGAAACACACTTTCCCACAAATCCATCCGCTCCCGATCCCCGCACTCCCGAGCCAGCACTTCAAAGCATTGCCCTTCCTCGCTGACCCCTAACACCGCGCAGAAACTCTGCCGACTCACCCGGCGGTTGATCCGCACCGCAAAGTTCGTCCCGTCTACATACAGAAATTTGTACTTCCGCCCTTCCAGCCGCCGCACCCGCCAAGTCTCCAAATCCTGGCTGGCCCGCCCCACCATCCGCGAAATCCGCTTGGAGTCATACTTGTGCCCCATGTGCTTCTCCGTGATCCGCGCCAAGTCGCGCGTCGAACAGCCTGCTAAAAAAACCTCCGCGAAGAAGGCCTCCAACTCCGGGTCTTGTCCTTTTCGCCCCGGCAACCACCCCGATTCGAATTCCCCCTTCCGGTCCCGCGGCACCCGTAACCCGATCTTCCCCAGCCCGAAAAAGTTGATTGCCCGCCTCCGGTATCCATTGCGGTAATTGTCGTGCTTCTCGTCCAAAGGCTCGTGCCGCCCCCGCCCCAGAAATTCGTCCCGCTCCGCTTCCAACAAACTGTTGATCCAAACCTGCATCTTCTCCAGCAAGTACCGCTTCAACGAACGCTTGCCTTGGCTTTCTTCCTGGCTTTCGTTCTTCTCTCTCTTTTCTTCTGTGCTAAGATTCAACACGGCGCTTGTCCTCCTCAGTGATTTAATTTCTTCCAACACAAGATTTATATCACTTCGGGAGTCTTCAGCCGCCTCTCTCCCTTTTCCCCTTTACACACTTTATGCCACACTACCTCGGCTGGCGGCGAAGCTGGTGGGGCACGCGCGCGGCTGGGTGCTGCAGATCAAAGCCGACGGAGAGAAATGGCGATTGCTTGAATCGGCCCGACTCGGTTGTGCGGCGCTGGGAAGCTGAGCGAGGAGGATACAAGAAGTTCGGCTGAGGCTCGGGGCAAAAAAGAACGGACCCGAGCGTGGTTGAACTTCGATGCACCTCTGAAGGCGAGCTCAAAGGAGGGGCACGTTCCAGCAAGTGAACCCGGGGCGGCGCCAACTGACGGCTCACCGTTCCAGGAAACGCATTACACGGCGCAATCGCGATTCTTGGGAACCCAGATTCCGGTTGACCGATCCCGGTCAGTTCAAGCACGATAAGGATGCCAGCGTCGCTTCGCTCCGATCGTGACCACCATGGCGTCAGAACGAGTGACCGGGATCGAATCGGAATCACTGACCACCTTCATCGGAATCAGCACGCAATGAAGATACCCGCATCCCAGCGTCCGCTTGACGCCATGCATCCGCGATAGGAGCCTCATGCAGGAACGCTGCACGTGGGGATCTGTGCACGGGGCGGTGGGTGAGACCGCCGTCCCTACCGCGACAGGTGGACTCAGCGCGGTTTCCAGACGTTGCTACATGCCCGACTACGCGCTACTCAACGGATATCTCGGCAAATATAATGGATGTCGTCGGGAACACCCGTCGTCGAGGCAGCGGCAGCGTGACCCCCCAGGTTCTTTCCGGTCTCGATTTAAGGGTTCTGGCGCACTTCTGGTGCAGTTCTAGCCGGACGGTGCAAGGATTTTTTCCATGGGCTACGATGGCGACCGACACAGCCACCGGTTTTCTTTGAGGAAGCGCCAAAGCGTCGTAAAAGCGCGTTCGCCATAGCTCACATTGTGCTGCTATTTATAGAACCCCCCTTGGCCAAGGGCCTTGGGTGTTGACGAACGTTCGACGCAACAACATCCGACGCGGTTCGTGCCGTTGCGCTTTTCGACACTTCAGCGAGTTTCAGGCTGACAGCGGCAGGACCCGCGCCTTCAGCAGCGCGAAGTCGGGCCGTCCATACATCTGGCGCTTGATCATCTTGAGCCGGTTGATGTGCCCTTCCAGAGGCCCATTACTCCACGGCGCAGTGATTGCCATTTCCACCGCACGCAGATCGCGGCGAAGTGTTCTCGCAAATTGAACAAGGAGAGGAACCCTGGAGCCGACCGCCGCTTCGATCCATTCACCCAGCCGGACAGAACGTCGCCATCTGAGTATCGCCCGAAACTGCAGGGCGAGTTTGCGGACTTTATACGCAGTGGGGCAGAATCGCAGAAAGCTGTCGCGATAGCTTAACTGAGTTGTCGATAGGTCTCGGGGCGGCGTCAGCAGCAGAGCGGTCATGCGAGCTGAGGAGAAATGGGTCCGGGCGAGTGCGGGGTGCAGGCCACGGGCCCGATCCTGCAGAAAGCGGGTTTGGTCTCGCCGCCGGTCACGACGGATGCGGTGCTCTGGAAATCCGGGAGCGTGTAGCCAGCGTGCCATGGTCTCCGCCCCCACGCCGAACCTCTCGGTAATCTGGAGTTGGGTGTAGCCCTGACGTCCCAGTTCGACCACCGCCCTGTAGCGTTTATAGCGCGCGTGGCGGCATCGCTGATACCGGGCTTTGACAAGAGGCAATTTTCTTGAGGGCTTCGGGCTCGTTTCTTGTGCCAGTTGCGCCCGTGCTTCAATCTGAAGTTGGTGCAGTGTGTGCTCAACCGCTTCCGAAAGATTGCTCATCAAGTGATACCGGTCGGTGACCTGCACCGCAGAAGGGGGCCTTCTCGCCCGCCCTCCGCGTACAGCCCACATCGGTCTCGAGCAATGATCTCCACTCCAGGGTGCTGCCGAAGCCACTCGGCAAAGCTCGCGGCCGATCGGACCGGAAGCAAATCGATGACGCGTCGCTGCTCCAAATCCATCAGCATCGTCCCGCACTCTTGCTGCTTGCGTCATGCCCAGTCGTCCACCCCCAGGACTCGCACATTGGTCTCAGTCTCAGGCGCTGACCGCTCCTTTACCCGACGCAGGACTGTGTCCCGCCTGGCCCTCATCCCGAGTCGTTGCATCAAGCGCGATCTCGGTCGGCCTCCTAAACAGTAGCCGACCATACCGATGGTTTGTGCGAATCGATTGGTTTCTCGTGCCCGCCGGGCAGCGACTCCGGTCAGGCTCTCCGCGAAGATCTTGCGCGGGCACTGGGGATTCAGGCAACGAAAGCGACGAGTCTTGAACTGAATTCGGACTGGCCGTCCCAGCCACGCCAGATCCCGGAGATAACGAAGGTAGGTACTGTGATACGCGACATAGGAACTAGAGCAGCCTAGGCAGCGCGGCGTTTCCTTACTCCGAACCCGGAGAACAATGCCCTTTTCGGTTTCGTCTAACCCCTCCAACTCCAGCGAATCGGGGTTGGACAAGGAACTCTTAACAAACATCAATCGCTTGGCTCACAACTTCAAGATACCAAACCGGCCCCGTTGAGCTTGCACCAGAAGAGCGCCAGAACCGCTTTAACTACAGTGCGACACCCTCATGACGTGCTTCATATACGAATGGCCTCTGCCTTCCCCGTGCTTCGATGTGAGTCGCCAGAGATGTTTTTTGGGGAATTGAAAGACGTGCAGAAGTCCAGCGTCTGTAACGGGTTCGTTAAATCCATGCCTTTCTTGAAATCTAGCCCCTTTCGGGATTCGGGAGCGGCACCGCTACAAAGCTTGACGGTCCAGGTGCGCAAGTGCGTGCGCAGACGCGCGCACAAGGGGGTACAAATCGCGATAAACTTGATAAAACCCATCGTATGTCTTAGCATTTTTAGGATCAGGGGAAACTATTTCCCGCATCTTGACGGAATCGCGAGCTGCTTCTTCAACGGAAGAGTAAATGCCGGTACCCGCACCGGCAAGGAGAGCAGCGCCAAACGCGGAACCTTCAGGCTCGCATAGCGTAACCACATCCTGTGCGAAGATATCTGCTTGTATCTTCCGCCAAAGAGTGTTGCGTGAGCCTCCGCCTGAGGCACGGATCTGGTTCACCGGAATTCGTAGTTCCCTAAATATTTCGAGTGAATCGCGAAGGCTGAAGGCTACTCCTTCGAGAATCGAGCGGATTAGATGACCCCGAGTGTGGCATGCGGTCAGGCCAAACCACATTCCTCGCGCCATTGAGTCGAGATGGGGCGTTCTTTCGCCCATCAGATAGGGAAGAAAGATGAGACCGCCGCTTCCCGGAAGGAGCTTTTCAGCTTCACGAATTATAATGTCATATGGGTCCTCACCGACTTGGCGTGCGTACCACGACTCTACTTCACCGAACATTTCCCGAAACCAACGCAAAGAGAGTCCGGCTCCCTGGGTAACGCCCATAACGTGCCATTTCCCCGGAACCGCGTGGCAAAAAGTGTGGATGCGCCCGCGCGGATCGATCTTAGGGTCGGCGGTAAACGAAAAGACGACGCCGGAAGTGCCAAGCGTAACCGAAGTCAAGCCTGGCGACACGACGCCATTTCCTACCGCACTCGCTGCCTGATCTCCAGCCCCTGCGATAACAGGCGTCCCGGAACGGAGTCCTGTCAAGAGGGCCGCTTCATTTGAGATGCGGCCCGTGATGTCGGCCGATTCGAAAGCGCGCGGCAGAAGGGACGGATCGATCTCGAGCACTTCGAGAAGTTCGCCGGACCACCGCCGGCGGGCAACATCGAATAGCAACGTGCCCGAGGCGTCGGAGACGTCGGTTGCGAACTCGCCAGTAAGTTTGAGACGGATGTAGTCTTTGGGTAACAGGAAATGAGCGGCCCGCCTGTAAATCTCAGGCTCGTGGTCGCGAATCCAGAGAAGCTTTGGGGCGCTGAAACTGGTGAGCGCAGGATTCAAGACCAAGCGGCTCAGCCGCTCCACGCCCACTCGAGCCTTGATTTCATCGCACTGCTCTTGGCTGCGCTGGTCGCACCAGATAATTGCAGGTCGCAGGGGCACTTGCTTGCGGTCAAGCAGCGTCACGCCGTGCATCTGACCCGAAAGGCCCACCGCGGTAATATCAGCAGCTTTCAATGACGCTTGCTGTAATGCGGTGCGGGTTGCCATGACCGTGGCATGCCACCAATCCTCCGAGTCCTGCTCCGCCCACCCTGGCCTCAACATGCGAACGGGCTGGTGATCGGTAGTGGCCACAGCCACAACTTGGCCACCAGGACGCACGATCATGGCTCGGGTGCCCGTTGTACCGACGTCGATTCCCATCATGCAACTCATAAGAGAACAGAGACCACTACTGTCCGGTCATTAGTCGAATAGATTCAATTGGTTGCGCGAAATGGCCGATTCGTCTAAATCGTTTATGTGCGAAAAATCCTGTAAAATCGGCATTTTTTCGAAAAGTGTGAGGCTTAGAATTTGTGCCATCGTGTAGAGACTGATCTTGAGCCGCAAGCGCTTTCGAGCGATCGCGAGCAGAACGTAAACCGAGATTGCGATCCAGACTTGAGTCTTCTCCGCGTTGGGCGAGAGTCCGTAGAATCCTTTGATGTGCAGATGCTGCTTGAACCACTTGAAGAAGAGTTCGACCTGCCAGCGACATTTGTAGAGTTGGGGGACGGCGAGCGTGGGCAAGAGAAAATTGCTGGTCAGGAAAACAAAACTCTTCTCGGTGTTGACATCGCGGTAACCAATGCGGCGCAGCGGTGCGTGGTAGAACTTGGCCGGATAAAAACTCTTGAGGCGGGTAGTTTGATCGCAGCGCAAGCCGGTGCTCTTGTCGATTGGTGAGGAGGCCAAGAGGCGGAAGCGAAAATCTTTTCGGACGCGAATGACGAAGAAAGCCAGCGCCAGTTGCAACCGGCAGAGGCGCTCGGAATCCAAATACCCGCGGTCCATAATTTAGATCGACCCCGGTTCGACGACCAATTCGTCGAGGGTGTGGATCTCGTGGATTTTCACGGGTTTTACATCGATATAGGCGGGAACGCTGCCCCGCAGATCGAGGAGCGTATGCATCTTGATGTCGACGTTCTGGGATCGATAGTGCGCCCAGGGAAAGAGAGAAAGACACAGATCGATCGTGGTCGCGTCGAGCGCGTAGGTGGTCTGATCCAGATCGACACCGAAATCTTCCCCGGCATACAAGGGGCGCGCCTCGGCGATCAAGACTTGCGCTAAGTCGACGTAGATTCGGAAATCGCGAGTCTCGTTGGCGTCGGCCAGATTGCTGCGCGCGATGTGGCCCCGAAAGCCCGAGTGATAATGTTTCGACCCCAAAGCGCGCAAGCACGTTTCGATATCGCGCAGACTCTCGCGGCCCGTCAGTTGCACAAAGGCCATGCAGAGAATTTGATCCCAACAGGAGAAGCTCGTGACCTTGTAGTCGCCTCGATAGCGATCGACGCAGCGATGGAACTCGTACACGGGGATGAAATTCATCAACTGAGCGAATACCGTTTTGCCTGTATGCATGAGGTATGGTCTCCTGAAATACCCGCTCAGGATGACCAAAAACCCATGCCGGATTCAAATCGAAAAAGAACAGAGTCGCCTGTAAGTCCATGCGTGAAAATGCGTTATAGCAAAGTCCCAAATCAATGACCGGACAGCAGTGAACAGTGACTTCTAGCGACAGTACAGTCGCTTTGCGACGCCCGCGACCCATGACAAAACCGCCGCCTCTTCCGAGTCGAGGGAGCCGGGGGAGAGGGGTTCGACCGAAATTCAATGTGCCATTAAGACTTGCACCTTCTCCCATTTTTCGCTTTGCGCAGAGCGTTCCGCGGCAGCGAGCACGGCCTGAATCTTGACGCCATCGTAGAAGTTAGGTTCGGGCTGTCGATCTTCTTCCATCGCTACCAGAAAATCGTGCAGCGCGTGAACAAAGGTGTGTTCGTAGCCAATGATGTGCCCAGGGGGCCACCAGGCACTCATGTAAGGATGGACCGCTTCCGTAATACCAATTGTCTTGTATCCCTGTTCGCCAATTGGCACGGTGGCGTCATAATACTCGAGCTCGTTCATACGCTCCAGATTGAAGGCGATACTGCCTTTGCTGCCGTAAATTTGGAAGGTATTATAGTTGCGTCTCCCTCCGCAGAATCGGGATGATTCGATCACGCCCACGCTGTGATTACGAAACCGCGCTAGAAAGTTCGCGTCATCGTCGACGGTTACGTTGGCTCTGCGCCTGCCGGGCTTCGGTGCAAGGCCAGGTACCGTCTTCGCTAGCAGGGGGCGCTCCTTGATGAAAGTCGTGAGATGGGCGGTCACCGATTCGATGTCGCCGTTCAGATGCTGGGCAAGGTCGATAGCGTGCGACCCTATGTCTCCCAGTGCGCCACTCCCGGCGAGGTCCTTTTGCAGTCGCCAGACAAGCGGCAATTTGGGGTCCATGATCCAGTCCTGAAGATACGCGCCGTGATAGTGGTAAATCCTGCCAAGGCGGCCTTCAGAGATCATCTTTTTGGCAAGCGCGACGGCGGGAACTTTGCGGTAGTTATGCATCAGCATGTGCTTTACCCCCGCCTTCTCAACTGCCTTCAGCATCTCTCTGGCCTGCTTCAGGTCGTTTCCAGGAGGCTTCTCGCAGATGATGTGTTTTCCGGCTCTTGCCGCCGCCATTACGTTTAGATAGTGCAGATAATTTGGCGTGCTGACGTCAATCACGTCTATATCTTTCCGTACCACTACCTTGCGCCAGTCAGTGGCGCTCTCTTCCCATCCCAGTTGGCGGGCGGCAGCTTCAACCGGTGCGTTCTCCGGCCCACACAAAACTTTCATACGGAACTGGTACTTGCCGGGGAAAAAGCGCCTCACCTGACGGTAGGCATTAGAGTGTGCCCTACCCATGAATTTGTAACCCAGAATGGCAACGTTAAGTTCAGGCATCGACGCCTCCACAAACACCTTCTCCGGTTTCCGGTCCCCGATTCAGGCCCACCACGCTTCCGCCAGCTTTTCTTTGATGATCACCTGGTTGAGAAATGCCACGGCTTTAGTCAATCCTTCGCCGATTGACATCAAACTGTCTTCGTGCTCGATGGAGAGTACGTCATCGTAGCCCACCATCTGAAGCGTTGAAACGAAGTCGGTCCAAAACTCGGCGCCGTGACCGTATCCAACGGTCCGGAAAATCCATGAGCGGTTCTTTTCGTCGCTGTAGGGCTTGGTATCGAGAACCCCGTTAACTCGTGAATTCACATCGTAGATGCGAGTGTCCTTGGCGTGCACATGGAAGACCGCATCCCCGAGCGCGCGCAAGGCCGTGCAAGGGTCGATTCCTTGCCAGAACATATGGCTGGGATCAAAGTTGCATCCGATGCCCGGGCCGACTTCAGCACGCAATTTGAGCAGCGTCTCAGGGTTATAAGCCACAAAGCCCGGGTGCAACTCCAACGCGATTCGCACACCATGGTCTTGTGCGAACCTTGTCCGCTCTTTCCAATACGGAATCACCTTCTTTTCCCACTGCCACTTCAGAATCTTTGGGTAGTCAGGTGGCCATGCCGTAGTCACCCAATTTGGATGTTTGGCGTCGTCCGAATCGCCGGGGCATCCCGAAAAATCAATCACCCGATTCACACCCAGCTTTTCAGCCATCAAGATTGTTTTGCGGTTTGTTTCCTGATTAGCCTCGGCGAATTTTTTGTTTGGATGCAGGGGATTGCCATGGCAGCTCAGCGCGCTGATCGTTACGCCCTGGTCGTTTAGCTGTTTCTTAAACTCCTTAATCTTTGCGGGCGAGTTAACCCAGTCGAGCTGCAAGTGAGTGCTGTCCAGGTAGTTGCCCGTGCCGAGCTCGATCGTAGATATGCCAAGCGGCTTGATCTTCTTAATGACATCATCAAGGCTCAATTTCGAGAACAGAACTGTAAACAGACCTATCTTCATAGGCTGCCTCCGTTCGGAGGGATTCCTGCGTATTCATCCCTGCTGCTTTTCAAATCCTAACCTTATCGTTTAATCAACCGAAGTCCCATGTATCGCCGAATCGGGTAGCCTCTCAAATTGGAGGTTGTTGTTGGCGCGACTTACGAACAAAGCCAGCGTGGTCGACGTCACCATCATCCACCGGGCAAGGTTAGCGTCGTTCGGGAAGAATGGCATCCAAGGCTTCGCCGTCGTGCACTTTTGGGTCCCAATTGCGAAGCACATCTCAAGCTGACGGAAATCTCTTAGACCCGATGCAGTTCAACCGCCTTCGATACATATCGCCCTTCAACCCATGCGCCGTGCGCGCACAGCTGCTTATGCTGTCAGCGCTCCAAACGTTCTCCCACGATGGAGTCCGATCAATATCTGGACCAGGCGGTGTCCGATCAGTTCGTGTAGGGTCCACAGCTCCTTGTTTGCTTCGAAAATCGCGTCGGCATCCGCCGTCTTCGTAAGTCCTGCTCCCGCCTCCAGCGCCTTCGTCGCTTCACTGATGATTGGATCGGCCATCGCCTCGCCCGCGATCTCCCACAGTGTAATGAAGCGGTCCACTGCCGAAGGGAAACTCACTCGGAACACGCCATAGTTGCTCGTCGTCCGAGGAGGTTTGTAATCCAGATTGAAGGGTCCCTCATAGCCGTGTGCCCGAAGCAGGATTAGCACATTGAGCCAGTCGAGCGGATTAACCAAGCCGACTCCGATGTCGACATCATGCTTCAGCCGGTACCCGTCGTTGATATCGAAATGCCAGAGCTTTCCGGCCAAGAGCGCGCGTGCCAGGGCCGCCCGTGGCGCGCCTCCCCACATGAGCTCATGAAGATATTCCGGGTTGACCCCAACCATCTCCGGGTGGCTCAAGAGGCCTGAACTGATGAAAGCAAGCATCGCATCCGTCGTGGGTAGAAGCAATTCGGCCTGCGGCTCGAACGGCTTTGCCTCGAGGCAGTGCCGCAAGGGCCGGGTTGCCGTCACTTGTGCAACCGCCAGATCTTTCTCGCAGGCTGCGTTAATCTCCTCGGCATATCGCTTCAGCATCCGGGTTTCATCCACGGCGCCTTGAATCTGATAACCCAGCGTGCCGGGCCAATAGACAATGAACTGCGCTGCCAATTTATGACCGATCTCGACGACATTCTCAAGCCGCCGCATGGCATAAGCGCGCACCTCAGGCTGCTCCCCAGCGGGTCCGGCAGTCCAGACGGGGTGATGGAAGGTCTCGCCAGTCACCATGGAGCACTGAACCCCGTTTCGCTTTAACGCCGACAGAATCCCATCGAGAATTTCTTTCTGCCGATCGGTCATCATCTGATTGGTGGGAACAATATCGGTATCGTGAGTGCACCACCAGCCTATTCCGATTTCCGCCAGACGCGCGATGACCTCAGCGGGCTCAACTGCGGACCGCGTGGGAGCGTGGAACAGCGCTTGCCCTTGATAAGCCGCGGCCCACTGCGGCCCGCTAATGAAGTACCTTCGCCGGACCTCGGGTGAATAACTACCTCCGCAGGCAGTCATGAGCCGGTCTACCAACGCTTGCTGATTCTTTGCCGTCAGGGGGTCTGACATGGCGCCTCCTTGAACGTTCGAGCTCTTCGGACAGTCTCTTCAGGTTTACTCATGTTGCCGTCCCTTTGCAACACCCGACCCTTGCAGGGCGCTGTCAACCATTCGTGTTGAAAAATGATGAGGGTCTCCAGGTAAACATTTTCGGCTCCCAGCAAATAGAGTCCCAACGCCCGGTCCGCGTGCTCGGGACTGAGGAAGCCCGGGAAAGCGGGCTGAGCGAGCGGCCGCATCGCTGCCGGACGTGGTCGCCGAAGGGGCAAACGCCCGTGCTGCAGTACCACTTCAACTGGAACTCGCTTTCGGCGATCGCCGGAGTGACAAGGTGGAATTTCTACTTCCGTTTGTTTCCGGGCACCATCGGAGGTTCCCAGGTCGTGGAGTTCCTGCAACATCTGTTGCGACAACGGCCCGGCAAGCTGTTGGTGATCTGGGATGGCCTGACGGCGCATCGCAGCCAGTTGGTGAAAGACTTCGTGGCCGAACACCGGAAAAGGCTGGAAGTCGAACGGCTTCCCGCCTATGCGCCGGAACTGAATCCGGTCGAATACCTGTGAGGTCGCTGGAAGCACCATGAGATACCCAATTTCTGTCCCAAGAGCTTTGGCGAACTGAGCCACTGGGCGCGTCGGGCGCTGCGCCGGATGCGACACCGCCCGAAACTGCTAGCCGCTCTTTGGAAACAGGCCGAATTGTTCTAAACTGTAACTATATTATGTAATCCTCAATATCTTAACGGCAGAACACGCCGTTTTCAGCTGAGGCGGGACACAGCGGATTCAGTGTATCCTCAGTTGTTCAGCCAGACCTTTGATGAACTGAAGTCCCTGCAGCGCGAGCTCATCCCCCGAATTTGCCACGTCCCGCCAGATGGATGCGGCGGAAGCGAGTTCAGGTTCGGGCTTAGCGAAGGATTCAATCGTCAACCAACCCTTGTAATCGACCTCGCGCAGCACTGACAATATCCCGCGCCAATCGACATGCCCAGAGCCCGGAATGCCTCGGTCGTTCTCGGAAATGTGGACGTGTCCGAGATCCTTTGCTACGGAGCGTAAAGCGGCGGCAGGCTGCCGCTCCTCAATATTCGCGTGGAACGTGTCAAAATGGATTCGAACATTGGGCGACTCGATCTCGTGGACCAGTCGAGATGCGTCTTGCAACGTGTTGAGAAAATAGGTCTCGAACCGGTTGAGAGGCTCTATGCACAATGTGACCCCCAACTCCTCCGCCCGCCGCGCCACGGATCGGAGAGCTTCGACGGCGCGTTTCCATTCCTCATTGGTTCGACGACTTCCGGTCATTACGCCTAGCCCCGCATAAAGCGGCCCGCACATTAAGCGCCCCCCCAGATCAATTGTCCTTTCCACACAGCGTCTCAAATGATCAACCCCCCGGGCACGGACCTCGACTTCGGTGCTCACAAGATGAGCTTCTCGCGGTAGAACGCTGCAGGTCGTACACTCCAGCTTCAGGTCGTCAAGCGTCCGCTTAACTAAGGGAATATCTGCAGGCTCCCCTGGGGAGAGGAAGAGTTCCACGCCGTCGAAACCCCATTCCTGGATACGGGCAAACAGAGCATTCTGCTCCTTGCCGACGCGCGTGGTCCACACCATCAGGTTGATACCATATTTCATCCCAACGCCTCCTCTTTTCCAAGATCTGCGCTTAGTTCGAAAATAACAAACTGCTGCTTCGAACCACAGCAGGCTTGACCAATTGTTGCAGTATGCCAGTTCCGAATTTACAAAGGGGATGATTTTTGAGACGGCGATCTCTGACAAAGTCTTGCCCGCCTAAGGCACCGATACTCGGATGATAAAGCAATCCTGCGACAACCGACGAGAGCGATCAAAAAACTACAAATCCTAAATAATCCACTCGTGATCGGTGGCCGTTCTACATCCACTCTCGTCGGCGTTCCCAGATCCCGTCTGCGGCGCGCAAGGCCAGGGCGCCGATGGTGGAGGTAGGATTCGCGGCCGAGCTCGTCGTGAATGAGCTCCCGTCCACAACAAACAGGTTCTTCACGTCGTGCGCCTGATTCCAAGCGTTGACCACGAACCGCCTCGGGTCGTTTCCCATGCGTGCTGTGCCCATCAGGTGGGCGGCGTGCCGACTAAGGCCGAGATTAAGTACCTCAACTGCGCCTGCTGCTTCGAGCGCCTGCGTCGCCGTCAGCGCGGCGTGCTCCATCATCTTCAGGTTGTTCTCGCCGGAGGTGTAAACAATGCGCGGTGCGGGAATGCCATAGGAGTCCTTCACCTCCGGATCAAGCTCCACGCGATTATTCTCCTCCGGCAAGTCTTCCCCCACAGCATGGAGACGGATAAGGTGCGGGTACCGTTTTCCCATCGCGCGATGGTGCCCTGCGCCCCAGGGTACAGCCTTGTCGACGCCGCCATGGGCCAAGGCTTGTTGCAGCGGCCCCTGCGGGCGTTCAACCTGAAACATGTAGCCTCGGACAAACCCGCGACTCAAGTCGGTTTCGTAGAACTGCTGGCTGAAGGCGGCGGTGGGGGGACCATCTTCGCTGTCCATTCGCTCGTCAAAAACGCCGTCCACATATAGGTGAAGCGGGTGTGCCATGAAGTTCCTGCCCACCATGCCCGAAGAGTTCGCCAGACCCCGTGGAAACAGCTTCGACTTCGAGTTCAGCAGCAGGCGTGGCGTGCCGATACCGTTGCACGAAATCACCACCACGCGAGCCAATTGTTCGTGGAGATTACCCTGCCGGTCATAATAAATCGCGCCACGCACTCTGCCATTTGCGTCCACCGTGACCTCGCGTACGCGGGCCCAAGTCTTCAGCACGGCGCCTTTCTTCAACGCCTTCGGCCAATGGGTGACGTCCGTCGATGCCTTCGAACCTATCGGGCAGCCGAGCTCGCACTTGCCGTGTAATTGGCAAGCCGGGCGTCCGTCGTAATCGCGGGAGGTAATGGCCATGTCCGCCACCCACCAGTACCAACCGAGCTTATCGAACCCCCGTCCCATCGTCTCGCCCAGCACGCCCAGAGGCAACGGCGGCGTGGGCCGGGGCGAACGGGGCGGATTCTGCGGGTCGCCCGCCAAGCCCGCCACACCCATATCCAAATCGTTCATGTCGTAATAGGGCTCCAGATCCTCGTAGCGGATGGGCCAGTCGTCGGCCACGCCATCGAGCGAACGGACGCGAAAATCGGAAGGGTGGAATCTTGCGAAGTGTGCATCCCAATGGATGGAGCTTCCACCCACCCCGTTGAACATCGATGTCTCGTGCAGATCTCCTTCGGTCGCAACCACAGGATAGTCTTCGGGGCGCTTGCGGGCATTAGGATTGAATTGAAACGGGCCCCGCAGCAGCGCAGTCTCCCAGTCCTGCTGCATCGAAGGATATTCGGCCACGTTCACCCAGTGGCCTTGTTCCAAACAGACTACCTTAGCACCTAGATCGGTCAGCCGTTTGGTAACAGCCGCTCCGGCTGGGCCTGAACCGATTACCAGCACATCAGCTCGTTCTTCGCCCATCATTAAACCTCCCGGTAGTATTTTGGTTTTTTGCGGACCTCGGCCAGCGCCGCCTCGTCGAATGGCTTCATCCGCGGACCGAGCTCATCCGTGGGGTGGAATTCATACCCGATCAGTTTCCATACGGCCGGTCGGGTATAGTACGCCTCGTAGACGTAGTCGCGCAGGGCCTTAAATGAGCCCACGTCCCCCTTTTCGAGCGCAGTCAGCGATTGCATCCGCTGCTCGTGTGAAAGCGACAGGAAAGTTGCTTTAAAGCGCTCCTTGCTAAGCCTTTCGAGTGCGCCCAAGCTTTCTCGAAGCTTCTTTGCGGCTTCTTTATGGCGGCCAGCGAGTTTATCGAGATAGTCCACACCGCCGACTTCACTTGCCGCCGGCATACCGTCGCCCGCGGGAATAATTTCGTCCATGGCGATGCGCAGCGAGTCCCGATCGCGCGTCTCGAGCGCACCCGAGGCGGACGTCGGCTGCTGTGTTTTGCCTTCCTCATGGACGGAGGACAGTACTGCCGCCGCGGCACCACGTATCGCGATCGAGCCCACTACTCCCGTTCCCAGGAATTTGCGCCTAGACCACTTCTTCATGATACCCTCCAGGACTGAAAAGAATTGCTCCCACTGTGAGTAGCCTCTCTAGTAGTGCTCCCAGATAGTTGTCCCGTGATGCCCGCCCGGCTTCGAAAACGTAAGGATTAGCTGTCGGCCCGAGAAGTGGTACTTCCGAATCAGGTCTTTGCCGATCTGAGACCGCAGGAGTGCGCCCTCTACATGGAAGGTGATTGTCCGCGCCGTTTCGTCCACTTTGTAGTCGCCGAAGTAGGCTATAAATCCACCGTTTGTCTCGGCGGCTGAGCCGGGAGGCGCCATGACCTCGACGGCCACGTGACCATCACGGGTGTAAATCAGCACACCGCTGTGATCCACCTTGACGATCTTGCCGTCCGGTTCTTGGTCTTCCTCCGATACCAACCGCCAGGCGCCCACGAGCTTGTCACGCGCGCTGCCTGCGTGATCAGAACTCGACATGGGTCGGCCAAAGCTCAGCACAACTACAGCTAGCAGCGCGAATGGTACACAACTCTTAGCCATTTGGTTGCTCCTTTTCCTGCATGTGGTGATCCGTTCGAGGACTGCCTAAACCCTTCGTATTGTCTTGCACCCTCCAGCCGAGACTTCCAAGACTGGGAGGTAGCTTAATTAATGTAGCGAGAGAGCTATTTGTCTTGCTGAATACACCTGATCCTCGTTCCTTCGCTTAATCCACCGCCTCGTAGGTCCATATTTCCGCGGGTTCATTCCCCTCGGGTGGCACGCCAACGGACAAGTTCCCTTCACTGTAAAAAATGTTAAAAAAGCCCGTGCGCGCCCCTACCCTCGTCGGAATCTTTCCCATAAGCTCATAGTGGTCCAGGTCGTTCTCCTGGTACACGCAGATAAAGCCCTGGCCAGCGATGTAGTAAATGCGTTTCCGCTCCGCATCGAAAAAAATGTCGTCACAGTCAGCCGCCGCAGGAAGTCTCGCAACCTCCTTCCCAGTTTCGGTGTCGAAAACTATCAACAAGGGAGGGATCCGGCTACTGATGTACAAGCGGTGATCGGCTTCGTTAAGCGCCATAGCATTGTTTTTCTTAGCCCCATTGAGCTGCCATTTGGTCACCGGGCCGCCTTTGCGGTCGAGCACCTCGACCACATTGCCGTCATCGGGGACATTCACGAAAATTCGAGACCCCTTCTTTTCCAACTGAAATGATTCGGGGTGTCCGCCACCTGCTGTCTTGAGGTCGTTCCCGACATGCGCGTCTGTCGCCGGGTCGAACATGGCGATGGCGCCCGTTCCATCCTTACCGTAGCCAACAAAAACCCGTTTTGAAGGTTCATCCCACCGAATGTCGTCCGGATCGTCGCCCAAGTCGATAGTCCTGCGAAGAGCGTTCGTCTTGCCATCGAAGATCTTGACAGAACGATCTCCTGCATTTGCTACAAAGATCTTGTCAAATCCCGGAACGTAAACTACGTCCTGAGGTTCGTCCAATCCTTTGATGCTGTGAACGACCCGGCGTGTGAACATGTTGATAATCTCCGCCGAATCGTTGCCGTTGGCGGAAACAATTAACTCCTCGCGTTTGGCGTCGTCCGTGAAGTGGTCGAAACGACCGGCGACACCCGGCACGGGAATTTGTGTAATGAGTAGCAGTGGCGCAAATTCTCGGGCCGGCGCCTGAGACGCCCGCGGCCAACCACGATCACATCAATGTTGTCTTATGGTTGTTCAGCCAACCGGCCTCCTTCCATCCTGGCATGTAGTGTATCTGGCAGGAAACGATGAATCAATGAATGATGAACAACGAAGGACCGGAAAGCCAGGGCTGGACTCGCTTAGTTTTTTCACCGGAATTTCCTTTTTGGGCTTCCGGCCGTGAAGAGTAAACACCCGTTTGCTCCCAGCCGAGCGGTTCGAGCACTGTTCTTTCCCTGGGTAGTCCCAGCGGCTCGGCACCGTGCTTCTGCGGGTCCTGAAAAACCGATGCCGGAGCTTCTGCAATCCGTTTCCTTCGACACCTTACCATCCCTGGAGGCTTCCGGATCATTTTCTCTGGTGCCAAAGCCTGAGCTATCCCGCCCCAAGGCTCACCCCCACCGAGTTTCAAATCTGAAATCCGGGACCAATGGTCTTGCTCAAGGTGTAGGCGCCCTGAATCAGAAGCTGTGAATCGTTCTTCTTATGATCCCAACTTCTACACGTCGTCAAACGAATGGTTCTGGCACATAGCGCATACCCTGATTCAGTTACCAGATGAGCTTCAACGCGAACTGAATCTCACGCGCATCGGTTGTCGTGCTATCAATCGACCCTCCACCGCTCACCGGCGTTCCGTCCTGGTTGAAGATATAGAGGTTGTCGACGGGCGACTGGAAGTTAGCACGATTGAAGATGTTGAAGAACTCCGCTCGAAACTGGACATGGAAAGTTTCCGAAATTCTCTGGACGGGGAAGTTCTTGAATAGCCCAAAATCGAAATCGGCCACGCCAGGCCCGGTGAGCTGGTTGCGCCCGGCATTACCGAAGAGATTCATGCACGTGTTCGGGATGACGGCGGCAACGCTGGCTGCTGCGGGCTGGCACAGTGGGGCAAACGAAGGCGGAGCAACCGGAGGACTGAAGCAGTTTAGTTTCACGAAGTTATTGGGATTGCTGGAGTTGACGGGGTTACCGGCGCAACCGGCCCCGATTAGTCGGTCGGGCAAGGGCCACGGATCACCACCTTGGCCAGTCGGATCTCCCGCCATTAGCAAGGTAAAGGGGGTACCCGTGGAGGCGGTGAAGATTCCCCCTAGCTCCCACCCACCGAGGACGTACTGTGCGGCCGCTCCCCCAAACCTTGGCTTAGGAATATCCCAAACATAGTTCAGTACGAAGTTGTTGCCAATATTGTAATCACACGCCCCGCTCCGGGCCTGTTGGTCGAAGAACAAGAGGGACGCGAGTGAATTAGAGTACGGATCTGCAACCGAGGCGCCGCTACCTTGGTCAAGGCATTTGCCCCACGTATAGGTACCTTGGGCCTGAAAGCCGTGGCTCATCCTTTTTTCGACCTGCACTTCAAGACCATTATAGATGCCGGAATCACCCCACGAGATTGCGCGAAGGGTACCCACGTTGGGGTTGAGCAGTGTTCCGCTGCCCACCGGGAGAGGCCAGAGATAGCCCGCGGACGTCAACGTTGGAAGGACCAAATCCTGGTTATCGACGGAAAAAGGCTGATGAACACTGTGCGAGCCCACGTAGCCGATCATCGCCGTCAAGCTTGGCGTGATCTGGTGCTGGATGTTATAGTTCCAATTCATAGCATAGGCACGGTGTGGGTCCTGTTCGACATACCGGGCCGTGGCGAATTTCGGGTTGAAACCGACGAGCGCAATCGCCCCCGTCGGGAACGAGCCCGGAGGCAGGGAGCTGACGGCTTGGTTAAAGCTGAATGGCAGCGAGGCTGCAGTCTGTAAACCAAAACTCCAAAGGATGGGTAGCATATCATACACCCCGAAGCCGCCACGCATGGCCGTTTTGCCGTTGTGAAATGGATCCCATGCGAAACCGACACGGGGCGAGAAGTCCGCAAGAGTTTGGTTGTGTGCCCAGAGGGTTTTGACTGGAACCGGGCCTCCTCCGTAGAAGTTTTTTACCACCTCGTATCGGTTATGAGCCTCCGTCGGCAAGGTCGTCGGCTCGTAACGGATGCCAAGGTTCAGCGTCAAGTTTGGGCGCCAGCGCCAATCGTCCTGCACATAAGCTCCGAAGAGAGTCTGCCGGAGCCCAGCCACTTGCGATAAGGCTGGATTGGGGAAGGTAACGCTAGTGGGCTGGTTCTGAAGGAACCCAGCCAGAGAGGGGAATGCGAAGTTTCCGTTTGACTGTGTTATAGTCAAAAGATTGTACTGCATTCGCTCCAAGGCAAACCCAAATTTCAAGGAGTGGTCCCCTCGGTTGAGGATTGCGTCGTCATAGAACTGGAAGGAATTATAGTAGTTAGCGGTGAAGGTGGGAGCGCCCACGGAACCCTGCATCAGCGTCAGACCCGGTACGGTAAGGATCGGCGCATATCCCCCAGGGACAGCAGCGAGACTGTGATCCTTGGCAAGAGGATTTATGGCGCTTACAGAAACGTTGTTCAGCCCCACCGCACGGCTATAGCCAAACCGCACAATATTAACTAATGTTGGACTGAAGATATGGGTCTCTTCCACACTGGCCATTTGCCTGTCACTGGTAAGCTGATTAATCGCGTTCCCCAACGCATCGGGTGCGGTAAGGGGCCCCCTGTCCAAAAACCAGCTTGCGGCTAGACTGTCCTTGTCCGAGAACGTATAGTCACTCCTCACGGTTACATAGTTCTCCGCGAGTCGCGCGAGTCCGACAGTGTTGAAGATTCCTGTGTTTCCGTTCCCTACAAGGCCTCCGTTGGGCAGCGGATAAAAGCCGAGGTACGGCGCGACCTTAGGGTCAACGGTTACGGTCGTTGGCGTGCACCCTCCGGTCGGAATAGAGCAGAGGTTCCCCGCGCGCGCCGCTGCCGACGGCACGAGATCGCGGAAACTCGTACTCTGATCCTGACGAATCGCTTCATAATCGACGAATACAAAAGCCTTATCCTTCTTGATCGGGCCTCCGCCGGACGCCCCAAATTGGTTGCGATGGAAAGGCGGCAGAGTAGTGGCAAAGAAGTTTCGCGCATCCAATCTCTTATCGCGGAGAAACCAATAGGCGTCCCCATGGAATGTGTTGGTCCCCGACTTCGTAATGGCGTTGATGACCGCGCCTGCGGCACGTCCATACTCCGCCGAGTAGTTGGTAGTGAGGACGGAAAACTCCTGAATCGCGTCTACGCCCAATGCAGCTCCCAAAACATTCCCGGGGCCTTCATTTGCAAAGTCAGAGACACTAATTCCATTAATTAGGTAGTTATTATCGGAAGGTCGATGCCCCGCATCGGATACCTCGTTTCCGAAGCCGCGATTACCTCTCGGACCCGTCGCATTCCCCCCACCAGCTCCCGGCTGAGTTCGAGCAATAACAACTCCCGCCTGGAGAGCGGCCAGTTGGGTCCAATCGCGGCCGTTCAGAGGCAACTCTCGTACCGTCGTAGCATTGACCTCCGCGCTGATGACAGAGGTAGCAAGTTGCACGGCGGAGGCCCCGGCTGTAACCTTAACCTGTTGGGCAACTTGGCCGACCTGTAAAGAGATATTCAGGAGGTGTAACGCCCCAACGGTCAGTGTGATGCCCGTTTGCACCTGGGTCGAAAACCCCGGACTCGATGTTGAAACCTCATAACTGCCGGGCAGCAGGTTCGACGCGGAGTAGGATCCAGCTTTGTCCGTTGCGACGTCTCGAGTGACCCCGGTCGCGGTGTTTTTGATAGACACTTTGGCGTTGGGAATTACCGCGCCCGACGGATCCGTCACCGTACCAGAGAGCGTCGCTCCGGTCACCTGCGCATGAACCGGAACGGAGACGAAAAGGCTGAGCGTTAACGCCATGACTCCGGCAAAAGTTAAAGCAAAAGTTTTCCACGGCACTTGAATCCGGCGCGCGATAACCCTCAGCCCTGGCAAAAGATAGGCACCCCTCATAGTTCACATCCCCCTATGTCAGATCATAAACATGTCAACCAAGTTATGCGCATCGGTCCAGACCAGTCAAGCCCTACTTTGCGTAAGTGTATGGTCATTTTGCGTCATACTCGACCAAAAGAGGGCTGATGGCTGTGCGCATGCGAAGCGGGTCGAGCGGATGCGGCCTAAAGGGGGAACTAAGGCTGGCAGATTGATATGACAAGCTTTCAATTAAGCAATCTTCAGTTGCTGTTTGGCTCTGTTGACATCCTTGCTGCAACCAGGGAGAATTTGAGTGCGCCAGCCCTTAGCCGAAGTTCGTCACGACGGATGCCTTTTTGATTATTTTGACGCTTGATGATTCGTCAAGCATTTTGTTTTCAGTCCGACCTCACCGAAAAGTCGGTGTAGTGAAAACCTACCCTCTTGTTTTTGATCGCTGATCGCTGGCAACATCAGCAGTGATGTTCCTGCGGCCTTATCGTGTGGCGAAGGACGGCAAAGACCATACCTATTGGTCGCTGGTGGAAACGGTGCGCACGCCGGACGGGCCGCGCCAGCGCACCGTGTGTTATCTGGGCGAGCTGAACTCTTCGGCGCAAGCCCGCTGGCTGAAAGCGGTCGAAGTCTTCAATGAGCAAGGCGAACGCCGGCAGTTGAAGCTGTTTCCTTCCGAGGTCCCACCGCCCGAGAACGATCCCGACGTGGCGCGGGTTTGGGTGAAGAAGATTCGCCTGGAGCGGGTGCGGCAATTCGGAAACGGTTTCCTGGGTTTGGAATTGTGGAAACGGCTGGGACTGGATCGTTTTTTCGAAGCTCTGCTGGACGCCGACCGGGCGGAGGTGCCGTGGTCGCGCGTGGCGGACTTGTTGGCTAATAACCATAGTACACCTAACTGATTGATTTTGCGGCACGGTTGGCAACCGCAAGTCACTGAAAATCACGTTCGGGACGCTCAAGTTGTACCGATCTTGTACTCGTTCGGTTGGGGTGCACCTCTATAATGAGACAAAATCGTTGGGCACACTTGCCATTTTATGTTGACCCTTCCCCCGTATCTGTAAGCAGGGGATGGAGTCTGGGGAAGGGGACGGCAATTGAGTCCCCTTTCCCGGTCACCACTTCAGAAATCCTCTTCTCGTTCCCATCGTTCTCAAAAAATCGCATGGTTGCACTCTGGAAGTCTGGCACCGCGCTACGAGACTCGCTTTGCTGTTCGAACTCCTCCGGAGACCGGTAGTCCAGCGCCGAGTGCAATCGCTGCCGATTGTAATACTCCTCGATGAATTCTTCGATGTTCGCCCGCAGATGCTCCAGGTTGTCGTATCGGCGGGCGTAGATTTCCTCCCGCTTCAAGGTTTTGATAAAGCTTTCGCAACTGGCGTTGTCGTAAGGGTTCGCGGGCCGGCTCATGCTCGGAACCATTCCATGCTGCTTGAGGGCGGCCACGTATTCTGCGCACGCGTATTGCACTCCCCGGTCCGAGTGATGGACCAGGCCAGGAGACGGCTGCCGTTTCGCAATCGCCGCTCGATCGCAGCGACCGCCAACCGGCTCGCCAGCGTCCGCTCCAGCGCCCAGCCCACTACCTTTCGCGAGTATCCATCCAGGACCACGGCCAAGTAGACGAATTCCGCTTTCAGTCGAATGTAGGTAATGTCGGCGACCCAGAGCTGATCGATCCCGGTCAGCTTCATGCGCCCGGCAAGGTTCAGATAGACCTCCAGCCCGTGGCCGGAATCCGTGGTCACCACGAAGGCCCGCGGCTGCGCGGCCAGCAGGTTGTCTTCTCGCATGATTCGCAGAACTCGTTTGTGGTTCACGGCCATTCCCCGCCGCCGTAGCTCCGCCGTGATCCGCCGATATCCGTAGCGCTGGCGATGTCCTAGAGCGATCTGCTGAATGACGGACCGCACTTCCATCTCTTCCTCGACCGGTCGTTGCTCCCGCAAGGATCGCTAGAAGCTGGCCCGGCTGACTCCGGCCAGCTCACACATGCGCTCGATACTCAGACTGCCTTGCAACGACATCATCTCCCGGATTTGATCGTAGATGTCGTCTCGCCAGAACCGCCGCGACTCTGGCGTCGAGCCTCGACTTTTTGCAAGGCACCTTTGAAAAAATCTACTTCCACAACCTTTTCCGCTAACAGCCGCTTCATCTGCTGGTCCTGCTTACGGAAGGACGCCTCGTGCGTGCTGGGCCGCGCGGACTCTTCTCCAGGTCCGACCAGATCGAGCTTCCTGCGCCACTTGTAGAGGCACCTCGGCGTGACCTCCAATTCCTGCGCCAATTGGCCTACATGGTCGCAGGTCCTCATGCGCTCGACAGCCATCCGCTGGAACTTCCGTGAGTATCGCTTCCGTTTCACTTTGCACCTCTTTCCCTGTGCAAAGTGTGCCCATCCGGACTGTCTCATTTCAAGGGTTCAGTCCAGGCGATCGCATCCGCGAACGAAACCAACGGCGTTAGGCCGTGGTAGATATGTGTTTCATGCACAGCACCCGTCTTGCGGAGCGGATGGCGAAGGGAACAAACTGCTTTAACGGTAAAACCTGCATTTGCCAGAGCCATCGCCAGCCGGGCGGTCGGGAACCAGCAAGACGTCGTGGCAACCAAGACCGTTGGCTTCACCTTTGTCCAAGCATCCGTATGCCTCCAAGACCGTCCATGAGGAATCAGCATGTGCAATGCGGGGGCAACATCCGGTATGAGGGTTCGAAATGACCTGCCCCCCCAAAACTGGACCAGTAGCAATGTGAGTCTTCCGGGGTATAACAAGCCCAGGAGGACGAGCGATGAAATCAAACCGGTTCACGGAGGAACAG
>Ga0307374_10003403_pt1 | contig 27189 bp, 26 predicted proteins | sample OX3MG_FD_202532 | JGI IMG/M metagenome (GOLD analysis project Ga0307374, IMG submission 202532) | Soil microbial communities from Risofladan, Vaasa, Finland - OX-3 | ecosystem: Environmental > Terrestrial > Soil > Coastal area > Acid sulfate soil | place: Finland: Risofladan, Vaasa | collected...
TGGATCGCCGCCGCGTCGAAGCGCGCCTTTACGTCACCGTGTTCGGCGAAATCTCCGCCGGCAAGTCCAGCCTGATCGCCGCGCTGGCGCCGGGCGCTGAACTGCGCAGCGACGTGCTCGGCGGCACCACGCGTCAGGTCGTGCATGTCGACGTCGACCTCGGCGACGGCCGCACGCTGCGACTGGCCGACGTGCCAGGCAGTCGCGAAAGCGGCGGCGAGGAGCGCGAAGCCATGGCCCGCGATGAGGCCTTGCGTGCGCACGCCGTCATCTACGTGGCGAGTGGCGACCTCACGCGCACGCAGACGGATGAGCTGCGCTGGCTGGCCGAATTCGGCAAACCGATGTTGCTGGCGCTGAACAAGGCCGACCAATGGCAACCCGACGAACGCGACACGTTGTTGGCCAAATTACGTGAACGTACGAGCGGCCTGGTCGACGCCGTGGTCGTGGTCAGCGCAGGCGGCAGCGAGCGCTTCCGCCGCGAACTGGCCGACGGCCGCGTCGAACAGGTCGAACGCGCGCGCCGCGCCGACATCGCGACACTGCTACCGGCACTGGCACGCCTCACCGTACCCGGCGCCGAGGCGCTGGAAACCGCGCGCGAACGCGCGGTGCTGGCCGGATTGCACGAGCGCACCGGCGAACTGGAAGCCAGCCAGCGCGCCATCGAAGCCGAACGCATCGTCGCGCGCTACTCACGCCGCGCTATCGTCGGCGCCATGGCCGCGGTCGCCCCCGGCAGCGACCTGATCATCCAGGGCGCACTGGCCACCGCCATGGCCCGTGCGCTGGGCAAGATCTACGACATCGGCCTCACCGAACTGCAAATCGAGGACTTCCTCAAGCGGGCGCGCCTGACCCTGCGCACCAGCACCTCCATCGTGCTGGCCATCGCCGGCAACGCGCTGAAGGCGTTTCCTGGACTAGGCACCCTCGGCGGCGGCGTGCTGCACGCGTTCGCCTACGCACTGATCTTCGACAGCGTCGGCAATGCGCTATCGGCGACGCTGGCCGAACGCCACACCCTGGATACACGCATCGCCGGTGACAAGCTCAAGACCCTGTTGGCCAAAGGCGGCGCGGCGCGCATCAAACGGCTGGCGGCGCTGACCGTGGATGCGCTGCGGGAACGACCCGACGATACCCACGCGTCATAGACACGCTCGGTTGGGGGTTGTGTTCAAACCCACGACGTCAGGCGCCACGCTGGACGTTAACACCACGCTTAACCGCAAGGATTTCAACCTGGGCACCAGCAGCGATTGGGATGAGACTGCGATACCGGTCGCGGTCGCGGTGCGCGGGCATCTGACTCTAAAGTTAGGCCACGCCGCGGCTATCGAGGCCCCCGGCCCCGACGATCCTTGCACCGAACCCCGTGGACGCGTCGGATCTGTGTCGCTCAACCACCCAACAGTCGGACGGATCCATCCACAAGAGACTTTTTTCGGTCGGCACCCCGGGCTTGAGCCGGAGGACGGATTGGCCATGTGCTACAACAACACCGTCATGCTCAAACTAACAGGCATCCCTTGAATCCGCTTGACGCACTCTGGCGACGCTTGCGCGGTACGCCGCGCGGCGGCCACGTGGAAGCTGCCGCCGGCAAGGCCGGACAACCAACTTCCCGCGTGCACGACCGCGTCGCCGACAGCCTACGCACATTGCTCGACGACCCCAACGTCCCCGAGGACGTGCGCCAGGAACTAGCCGCCGAATTCACGCGGGTCGAGCAGATGCTGGCCAAACTGGAACGCGGCGAACTGCATGTCGCGGTGTTCGGCCGCGTGTCGACGGGCAAATCCGCGCTGGCCAACGCGCTGTTGGGTCGCGACGCTTTTGACGTCGGCGTGCTGCACGGCACCACCACCGAGGCCGCGCACGCCGTGCTCAACGAAGCCAACCAGGCCGGCTTGGTGCTGATCGACACGCCCGGCATCAATGAGCTAGATGGCGAGGCGCGCGAGCGTCTGGCCTTCGACGTGGCCGAGGTCAGTGACCTGGTGGTGTTTGTCGCCGACGGCGACATCACCCGCGACGAACTAGATGCCCTGAAAACCCTGGCGGCGACGCAGCGCCCCGTGCTGCTGGCGTTGAACAAGATCGACCGTTACGGTGATGACGAACTGGCCAGCCTGATGCAGCAACTGCGCGAACGCGTCGCCGGGTTGGTACACGACGAAGACGTGGTCGCCGTCGCCGCGCATCCGTCGCCGCGGCACGTGGTCAGCGTCGATGCACAAGGCCATGAACACGAAACACAACAACCTCGCGATGCCGACGTCGCTGCGCTACGCCAGCGCCTGCTCGACATCGCCGCGCGCGAGGGCAAAACCTTGTCCGCGCTCAACGCCGGCTTATTCGCCGGCCGCCTCAGCGACCAGGTTGGCGAGCGCATCGCCAAGGTGCGCCGTGAGCTGGCCAGCAAGGTGATCCGCCAATACTGCATGGCCAAGGGCGTGATGGTGGCACTGAACCCGATCCCGATCGCCGACCTGCTGGCCGCGGCCGGGCTGGATGCGGCGATGGTGGTGCAGTTGTCGCGGGTGTATGGCCTGCCGCTGACGCGCAATGAATCCGGCCGCCTGGTGGTGACCATCTGCGCACAACTGGCGGCGCTGATGGGTGCAGTGTGGGGCACGCACCTGGTGGCCTCGGCGCTGAAGGGCCTCAGCGGCGGCCTTTCGGTCGTGATCACCGCGGCCGCGCAGGGCGCGCTGGCCTGGTACGCCACGGTGTTGATCGGGCGCGCCGCCGAACGCTATCTGGTCCAGGGCAAGAGCTGGGGTGAAGCCGGCGCCAAACGCGCGGTGGCCGGCATCGTCGCCAGCCTCGATCGCGATTCCATCCTGCGCGAGGCGCGCGCGGAAATCCTCAAGCACCTGAAAACCGGGCAAAAGCCTGGGCGGGCGACGTAGGGCAGCTCAAGCGCACAGCGCGGAGCCGCCTCGCGCACCCGGCGTCTCGGGCGGGTCCGTCGCTGCGCTCACGACCGAAGGAAGTCCCTTGTGGATTGTGACCCTCCCTACCACCCTTGACCCGCGCTAAGCGTGGATGAAGGCGCTTCAGCGCGTCAGCGTCGAACGGCCACTCCAGCTCGCGCCCGCTGGTCTCGTCGCGCAGTACCGGCACGCGCAAACCATAGTGCGCTTCGGGTGCGGTTTCGCCATCGATCTACACACTCTGGATTACGGAGTTACGCGGATTACGGTGACATGGTACTCAACGCATAAATCCAGCAAGACGCACCGGGGGGATCACTGATCCGCCTATCAAGCAAGCGGAGTGCGGACAGCTTTCATCTGCCCCGGCGGGTTCCGGCGCTGATGGTGTCAACAGCGATCCGCATTCGGCGTCGGCGGTGCAGCAGCAGCCTCGTAACGCTGCACCTGGGTCAGATGCACGCCGACCCAGTCGGCCAAACCCTACTGGGCGAAGTTACGGGTTTTGCGTAAGCTGAAGAGGCGCTCGGGAAAGCTCGTCGCTCACAACTCCACCGGACTCAAAACAGATGCGCTCATTGTAAGCCTCGTTTTCGGGTCGCTGTTTGCAATGTAGCGCAGTCGCTGTTACAAATCCGTAGCATCCGGCACGTTTCATAATAAGGTCACTGCTTATCGTCGGACAGGTCATCATTGATCGCGGGCACGTCAGGATTACGATGACATGATACCCAACGCACCGGTCCAGCAGGATGCACCGTGAGTTTCGGTCGCGACAGCATCGGCCGTGTGGCATCCATCACCAATGGTCTGGGCAATCTCTCGCGCGTAACCTGGCTGTGTCGTATCGCGTCTACCAACATCGGCACAGGAGAGAGCGCGTATCCGCGCCTGACACGCACCTTCCGCCCCACATAACCGGAGTTCACCCAATGACCGACAGCGCCCTGAAAAAATACCCCGCCATCCGCGGCACTCATCTCGACGGCATCCCGGTTGCCGACACCCAGACGCCGGTCGATCGCTACAAGGAACTGTTGGTCGACGTGCAGATGCAGCGCGTCTACCCCGACGGCAAGATCTTCGTCGACTGTGCGCCAAAGCGTGATCCGCAAGCAATCCTCGCTGACTACCGTGCGCACCGCTGCGAAGCGGGGTTCGATCTCACCGCCTTTGTTCACGACAATTTCGAGCCGCAGCACCCCGATCCGCACAACTACGTCGCACCCGACGGGCGCAGCCTGCCCGATCACATCGATCAACTGTGGGACGTCCTGTCGCGGCGCCCCGACGACCACCCGCAATCCTCGTCGCTGCTGCCGCTGCCAAAACCTTACGTGGTGCCCGGCGGCCGCTTCTTTGAAATCTATTACTGGGACACCTACTTCACCATGCTCGGTCTGGCGGTCAGCAAGCGTCACGACCTGATGCACAACATGGCCGACAACTTAGCCTACCTGATCGACACCTACGGCCACGTGCCCAACGGCAACCGCACCTATTACCTGGGCCGCTCGCAACCGCCATTGTTCGCCTACATCGTCGAGCTGTTCGAGAAGCACAAGATTCGCCGTGCCGAGCACTACCTGCCGGCGCTGCGCAAGGAACACGACTACTGGATGAGCGGCGCCGAATATCTACAGCCGGGGCAGCAGTCGGCCCACGTGGTCCGTCTCGACGACGGCTCCATCCTCAACCGTTACTGGGACGAGCGCGATACCCCGCGCGACCAGTCTTACCGCGAAGACATCCTCACCGCACACGCCGGTTCGCGCGCGCCCCACCTGGTCTACCGCGACACCCGCGCCGGCGCTGCCTGCGGCTGGGACTTCTCGTCCCGCTGGTTCGACGATCCGCAGGACATGTCAACCATCCGTACCACCGAAATCTTGCCAGTGGATTTGAACTGCTTTCTGTACAAACTGGAAAGCGTGATCGCCGACCTCAGTGACCGGATCGGCGACGTGCAGACCGTACAGGCCTTTCGCGGCCATGCCGAGGCCCGCCAGCAGGCGATCCAGAAAACCTTCTGGAGCAAGGAACAACAGACCTATCTCGATTACGACTGGCAGAACAAAGAGCCACGGCCACGCATCAACGCCGCCACCGTCACGCCGCTATTCTGCAAACTGGCGAGCGACGAACAGGCCAAAGCCGTAGCCGCGACCGTGCGTGACAAATTGCTGGACACAGGCGGGCTGGCCACCACCCTGATCCACAACGGCCAGCAGTGGGACCAACCCAACGGCTGGGCGCCGTTGCAGTGGATGGCCATCATCGGCCTGAAGAATTACGGTGAAGACGCGCTGGCCGACGACATCGCCAACCGCTGGTTGCAGACCGTCGCTACCGTGTTCAGGAAATCGAACAAACTGGTGGAGAAATACGACCTGCAGTCAGCGCAGCCCGGCGGCGGCGGCGAATATCCCGGTCAGGACGGCTTCGGCTGGACTAACGGCGTCACGCGCTGCCTGCTGGAAATGTATCCCGACCATCCGGCCAATACCGCCAAGGCGGGGAGCTGAGCAGGGCCACTGGCCTTACGGCTTTATTGATGTGGCGCTTTACCAGAGTATTCGCATTGTAGTGTGCGGGCGTCTTGATTCGCCGCTGAATAGGGTGAACCTAGTCCGTTGGACTGGACTTGTTTGAGGCGGTCATACAAACCTACAGCATCCAAGACCCAACTGTCCAAGCTGGTCGCGCGAGCAGCCAAGGGTGAGTCGTTTGTGATCGCCAAAGCGGGCAAGCCGATGGTAAAAGTGAGCGCTCTTGATGCTCCGGAGTCGTCTCAGAAAACCCGGTTCGGCTTCATGGCCGGTCAGATCAAGGTGCCCGACGATTTCAACACGATGGGGACGGATGAGATTCAAAAACTGTTTGAGGTCGATGCGTGAAGTTGCTGCTGGATACCCATCTGCTCCTGTGGGCAGCGGACAGCATTGATCGCGTGTCAGCCGGCGCACGCACTCTGATGTCCGACCCCGACAACACTCCGCATTTAACGTTCCTTTCGTGTCAGTTCAATAAGCGCGTTCCAGCTTGGCCATCGACAACAACAACCGTTTGGTTCCAGTCTGTTTGAAGCGCACTTCGACCTGGGTGCGCTCGCCGCTGCCGTCAAACGACAGGATCGTGCCCTCGCCGAACTTGGCGTGGCGCACGCTCTGGCCGAGTCGATAGCCACCCGGGATTGATTCGCTGATCCCCGGTGATGGCGAGGACGGGCGGCGCGATGCGTAGGTTTGCGTCGACATCGGCCGCAGCACGCCGCTGCGCGGTCGGGTCTCGACCACGCAATCAGACGGAATATCGCGCAGAAACACCGACGGCGTACCGATCTGTTCGCTGCCGTGAATGCGCCGCACTTCGGCGTAGGACAGATACAACTGCTGGCGCGCACGAGTCAGACCGACGTAACACAGCCGCCGCTCTTCTTCTAGATTGCCCTCGTCGACCGCGCGCACGTGCGGGAACAACCCGTTCTCCATGCCGGCCAGAAACACCACCGGAAACTCCAGGCCCTTGGCCGCGTGCAGGGTCATCAACTGCACGCAGTCCTCACCGGCGCCGGCCTGCCGTTCACCCGCTTCCAACGCGGCGTGCGCCAGAAACGAGGTCAGCGGGTCGAGCGTTTCATCCTCGGCGGACGCCTCCACGACACGCACGACGCCGCCGTTTTCAATCTCGAAAGAGCGGCAGGCGTTGATCAGTTCGTCGAGATTTTCAACGCGCGTTTCAGCCTGCTCGGTTTTGTCCTTGCCGTGGTGTTCGCGCAGTCCCGAGCGTTTGATGACCTCTTCCATCCGCCGCGACAGCGACCACTCGCGGGTGCCGGTATCCAACGTGTCGATCAGATCGAGAAACGCCTTGAGCTTGCCGGCCGAGCGGCCCAACGCACCGCTCGCGGTGGCGGTGGCGGCTGTAGCGGCTTTCCACAACGACAGGCTCCGCTCGCGCGCCAGCGTGCGCAGACGCTCGACGGTGGTCGCGCCGATGCCACGCGGCGGCGTATTGACGGCGCGCTCGAAGCCCGGATCGTCATCACGCGAAGCCAGCAGACGCAGGTAGGCGAGCGCGTCTTTCACCTCCATGCGCTCGAAAAACCGCAACCCGCCGTGGATGCGGTAGGGCAGGCGGTGACGGATCAGCGATTCCTCAAATACTCGCGATTGCGCGTTGGAGCGGTAGAGAATGGCGTGGTCGCTGTGCCGGGCGTGGTTGGACAAACGCTCGGCGATGCGGGCACAGACAAACTCGGCCTCGTCGAATTCGTTGAACGCGGCGTAGAGATGGATCGGCTCGCCGCTACCGCTGTCGGTCCACAGCGTCTTGCCGAGCCGGCCGGTATTTTTGGCGATCAGGCCGTTGGCGGCCTTGAGGATGTTCCCGGTCGAGCGGTAGTTCTGCTCCATCCGCACGATCTGCGCGCCGGGAAAATCGTGCTCGATGCGCATCATGTTCTCAACTTTTGCGCCTCGCCACGAGTAAACCGACTGATCATCATCACCGACCGCGAACAGCACACCGCTGTCCCCGGCCAGCACGCGCAGCCAGGCGTATTGCAGGGTATTGGTGTCCTGGAATTCGTCGACCAGGATGTGACGAAAGCGACGACGGTAATGCGCCTGAATCTCGGCGTTGTCGCGGCACAGTTCGTGCGCACGCAGCAGCAGCTCGGCGAAATCGACCAGACCGGCGGTTTCGCAGGCTTGCTGATAGGCGGTATAGATGCGCACGTATTGGCGTTGGCTGAAATCGCCCTGATCCTGCAACTGCTGCGGCCGCTGGCCTTCGTCCTTGCGCGCGTTGATGAAGCTGCAGACGGCGCGCGGCGGCCACTGGTCGTCCGGCAGGTCGAGGCCGCGCAACACGCGCTTGACCAGTCGCAACTGATCGTCGGCATCGAGAATCTGGAAATTCTGCGGCAGCCGCGCCTCCTTCCAGTGCAGCCGCAGCATGCGATGGGCGATGCCGTGGAAGGTGCCGACCCACAGGCTGCGTACCGGCACCCGGATCAGCGCCTCGATGCGGCCGCGCATCTCCGCCGCCGCCTTGTTGGTGAACGTCACCGCCAGGATCGAATGCGGCGAAACGTTCTCGGCGGCGATCAACCAAGCGATGCGGTGGGTCAGTACCCGGGTCTTGCCGGAGCCGGCGCCGGCCAGCACCAGGCGGTGTTCCGGTGGCGCCGTCACCGCCGCGCGTTGGGCGGGATTGAGCGCGGCGACCAGTTGCGTCAGCGCCGGGTCGGGTACAGGGAGATCGATCATCCGATCATTTTACCGACACCCCGGTCAGCTCCGCTCACCGCTCTCGTTTGCGCTTGTGAATACGGATGTTGACCATCTCCACCACCAGCGAAAAACCCATGGCGAAATAGATATAGCCCTTGGGGACCTCGACTTCCAGGCTCTCGGCGACCAGCGCCATGCCAATCAGGATTAAGAAAGACAAGGCCAGCGTCTTGATTGTCGGGTGCGCGTCGACGAAGCGCGACACCGCGCCCGCATAGAACATCATGACGATGATGGCGGCGACGATGGCAGCGATCATCACCGGCACGTTCTGCGTCATGCCGACGGCGGTGATGACGGAATCCAACGAGAACACGATATCCAGCACCATGATTTGCGCGATCACCGCGACGAAGCGTCCGGCGCCGGCGCCGACGGCGGGCGTTTCCACCGGTTCACCTTCGATCTGTTGGTGAACTTCCAGCGTACTTTTGGCAATCAGAAACAAGCCGCCCGCCATCAAAATCAAGTCGCGTCCGGAGATTTCCATACCGAACAGGCCGAACAGCGGCGTGGTCAGCCGCGCCAGCCGCACCAGCGAGAGCAACAACAGAATGCGCGTCACCATCGCACCTGCGAGGCCCCAGAAACGCCCGCGCGCCTGCTGTTCTACCGGCAGCCTGGACGTCATGATCGACAGGAAGATGATGTTGTCGATACCGAGGACGATTTCCAACCCGGCCAGCGTGAGAAAAGCGGCCCAGATTTCAGGGTCGAGCAGGACGTGCATGAAGTTACGGCTGCGGGCGAGCGCGTATCATAACGGCAGCGGCCATCAGCGCTTCAATAGCGGCTGCAAATTCAGCGCAGCAGCGTTATGGTGTGCACGAATATGCCAACGTCACGGTGACCGGCCATGCCGACCGAACTAACTGTACTCCGCGTCCTGCCAACGCACATCGACGCGTCCTGTTACAACGATGCGCGGCTGGCGCTGCTGCGCCTGGGTAGCCCGCTGCGCCTGCAGTTGCCGGGCCTACGCGGGATCGATTTCATTCTTGCGCCACAGCGCTGGCAGTGCGTCGATAGTCTGCACGGAGACTTGGTGGTATTTTCCTGCAGTGAATTTGCGCGCGCCGAGAGCACGGCGCTGCACCTGCCCGTGGCGTGTCGTCTGCAGATCTACCATATCCACGCTGGCACGCTGTTGCGTACCGCGCTGGATGGCCTCGCCGCCGCACTGCAGGCACAGCGACTGCAACATGAGGAACGGCAACCCGGCGTCAGCCACGTGACGCAAATCGTAGCGCCGCCGAGTTGATGCAGTAGCGCTGACCGGTGGGCTTGGGGCCATCCTCGAACCGGTGGCCGAGATGCGCGTTGCAGCGCGCGCAGGTCACTTCGACGCGGCGCATCCCGTGGCTCGTGTCCTCGTGCAGCGCCAACGGTGCGCCCTCGGCGGGACGAAAGAAGCTCGGCCAGCCGGTACCAGACTCAAACTTGGCGTTTGAGTCGAACAGCGCGGCGTCGCAACAGACGCAATGGAAAACACCGTCGCGGTGATCGTCCCACAGCGCACCAGTGAACGCGCACTCGGTGCCGCCGTGGCGTGCCGTTTGATACTGCTCGGGCGTCAACTGCGCGCGCCACTCGGCGTCGCTCTTGACGATCTTGTCCGTGACTTTGTCGGCGACTTCGTTCATAACTTCACATCCTCCGGTCGTATCTCCACTCAGGGCAATACACTACAGACTATGGACAACGACACGCGCTCCGGCGTTCACTTTCGGACCCGCCAGCGCTACACGCTGGCACAAACGCTCGTCTACGTGGCAAGCTGCGGCTTGATGATGATCGCCTGTTCCAACACGATATCTGCTGCTGCCGTCGCCAACCCGCCGGCGTCTGGCGTCGACCTGCAATACATCGACAACAAAGTGCCGCCGCAGCAGGATTTCTACGTCCACGTCAACGGCAAGTGGCTGGATACGGCCAAGATCCTAGCCGACAAGCCGGCCTACGGCTCGTTCTACAAGCTCGCGGACGAAACCCGCGTCCAGTTGAAACAGCTGATCGGCGACGCCGTCAAGCAGCCGCCCAAGGACCATCCCGACGCGCGCAAGGTGGTGGACTTCTACGGCAGCTTCATGGACGAGAGCGCTGTCGACAAGCTCGGCGCCAAACCGCTGGAGGCCGAACTCAAGCGCATCGACGCGCTCAACAACGAGCAGGATCTGCCGGCGTTGCTGGCACAGTTGCAGCAGATCGGTGTCACCGTACCGTTCGCGTTCTCGATTCAGCAGGATGCCAAAGATTCAACCCGTTACATCATCGAGTTCGATCAGGACGGGCTCGGCCTGCCGGACCGCGACTACTATCTGAAAGACGATCCCAAGTTCAAACAGGATCGCGGCAAGTATGTAAAACACGTGGCAAAAATGCTGACCTTGCTGGGCACCCCCTCGGCCAACGACGATGCCGACCGGATCATGGTGCTGGAGACCGCGCTGGCCAAGGCGCAGTGGACCCGGGTGCAGACCCGCGATGTCGACAAGATCTACAACCCGGTCGCCGTCGGCAAGCTCAAGACGTTGGCGCCGGGCTACGACTGGAGCGCCTATCTGAAGGCAACCGGCATTCCCACCGTGCCCTACGTAGTGGTCAGCGAGCCGAGTTACCTGGCCGGTGTTGCCAAAATCCTCGATGACACGCCCTTATCGGTGCTCAAGGCCTATCTGAAATGGCATCTGGTGTCCGACTATGCGCGCTACCTGAGCGAGCCCTTCGTCGCCGCACACTTTGATTTCTACGGTCGCACGCTGCAGGGCACTCCGCAGATGGAACCGCGCTGGAAGCGCGCGCTGCAGGCGGTCAACGGCCACATCGGTTTTGCGCTGGGCAAAATGTACGTGGCCCGCTATTTCCCGCCACAGAATAAGGCGCGCATGGTGGCGCTGGTTGGAAACCTCCGCGCGACCTACAAAGCATCGATCGAGAAGCTGGACTGGATGGACGCGGCCACCAAGCAGCGGGCGCTGGAAAAACTGGCCAAGTTCACGCTCAAGATCGCCTATCCCGACCAATGGCGCGACTACTCGAAGCTGATCATCAAGCCCGATGATCTGGTCGGCAACGTGATGCGCGCCAACCGCTTCGAGTACGCGCGCGAAGTTAACAAACTGGGCAAACCGATCGATCGCACGGAATGGGGTATGACACCGCAGACCGTCAACGCCTACTACAACCCGGCGATGAACGAGATCGTGTTTCCGGCGGCGATTCTGCAGCCGCCGTTCTTCAATGCCGAGGCCGATGATGCCGTCAACTACGGCGGCATCGGTGCGGTGATCGGTCACGAGATGAGCCACGGCTTCGACGACCAGGGCGCCAAATACGACGGCGACGGCAACCTCGACAATTGGTGGTCGCCGGCCACGCTGAAGAAATTCCAGGCCAAAACCAAGGCGCTGATCAGCCAGTATGGCCAGTTCGAGGCGCTGCCCGGCCATCACGTCAACGGCGCGCTCACCATCGGCGAAAACATCGCCGACAATTCCGGTCTCAACATCGCCTATCAGGCCTACCAGCGCTCGCTGCACGGCAAGCCAGCGCCGGTGATCGACGGCCTGACCGGCGACCAGCGTTTCTTCATGGGCTGGGCACAGGTGTGGCGCGCCAAACGGCGCCCAGCCTACGCACTGCAGCTGCTGACGGTCGATCCACATTCGCCACCGCGGTTCCGCTGCGACGGCGTGCTCAGCAACATGGATACGTTCTATCGGGCCTTTGACGTCAAGCCGGGCGACAAAATGTATCTGCCGCCGAACCAACGCGTGCAGATGTACTAAAGCCAAGCTGTCACGCGCAAGCCGCCCGTGATCATCGCCTCCGTCAGCGACTCCCGGATTGCAGCGCTCCGGCATGAACGGCGCGTTCGCCACTTGCTAAGCCTGATCAAGCAGGAATTGTGGGTGGCGATGGCGCTCACCGGCAGCCGTTCGACCGACACCATTGGGCCTGATCTGCTGGTTAGGCAAGACAACCGGCAAGACTGAATCTTCCGGCGAAAAGCGTTCAGCTTTGGTTCAGCGAAGGTGACTAGGATGGCTTACCGGTTCGCGAACGAGAGACGTGAGCCGGCAGTACCACTCTCTCGAATTATCAGGAGATTTACTATGCGTTCCAAGATCATTTCCAGCGCCCTGCTGGCCGCCGTAATGGTGTTTGGTGTCCAGGCGATTGCCAGCGCTGCCGATGCCGAAACTGCCGATGCCCCCGCCGCGACCCAGACAAAGCCCGAAGCCAAGCACGTTACCAAGCATGTGAAGCACGAGACCAAGCACGCCAAGCATCACACCAAGCATCACGCCAAGAAAGTCGAGAAGAAGGCGGAAGCTGCCAAGCCCGAAGCCTCCCAGCCGTAAGCCGCATCGTTTACCGGAGCAGATCCGGAACGCGTAACAGACGGCCGGGCTTGCCCGGCCGTTTTTATGGCCGCCACGCCAATATCAAGCGTTCTCGATATCGGCGCGTCCACTGGCTGTATTCGCCTGGGCGATTACGGCGACATGATCCTCAACGTACCAATCCAGCAAGACGCACCTCCAGACAGCATCACACCGTGCGTATAGCATAGCGTCACCGTAACCCCGTAATCCCCTATTCTTTCAGTCGACGTATTTACCGTCACTGCGCATCAATAAATGTGCTTCAAATTATATGTTCAGTAAGATTGCTTGTTCACCCAATCCATCAAAACCATGATCAAACACATCGTATTCTGGCGCCTCAACGGCGAAAACGCGGAACGGCGCAAAGCGCAGGCACAGGAGATCAAGACTGTGCTGGAAGCCCTTAACGGCCGTATCAACGGCCTGCGCAAGCTCGAAATCGGCATCGATTTCAGCGATACGCCAAGTTCGGCGCATGTGGTGTTGTATTCGGAACTCGACAGCCGTGAGGCGCTGGCGGCGTATCAGACCCATCCTGAACATGTGAAGGCGGCGGCGGTGGTGAAAGCGGCTGCGAGTGAACGACAACTGGTGGATTACGAGATTTGATAGCGGTCGCACAAAGACTGCATGCAAGAATCCCCAGGGCCGCACTGGCCCATTATGGTTTTCTGATCGGCATGGGCTTCAAGGCGCTGGATGGTGCCCTCGAACTGCTGGGCGGACTGGGTCTGCTGACGGTGACGGTTCCGCAGATCGAGCGTTGGGTCTGGCATATCACCAGCAGTGATCTCGGCGAAGATACCCGCGGCCATGTCGCCCGGCTTGCTGCGCCACGGCGCGGCGCACCAGTCGGGTGACACCAAGCATTTCGCCACCGTTTATCTGCTGATCGAGGGCGTGGTTAAGCTGCTGCTGGTGGTCGGCCTGCTGCGCGGGCTACGCTGGTCGTACCCGGTTGGGCTGGCGTTGTTGGGCCTGTTCTGCGTGTATCAGGGCATCCATCTGACGCATTCGTTTTCACTGTTTCTGGCGACGCTGGCGGTGCTTAACCTGATCGTGATGGCGTTGATCGCGATCGAGTGGCGTGTGCGCGCGTCGACGGTCTGACACGCGTACACATGCTCTCAGTCTCAGATCGAGCTGCCGCCCAGACTGGCCCAACGCGCCTGCCATTCCGGATTGCCGAGTAGTTTCAACACGGATTCGTTGAGCGGTTTGCGCAACGGGCTGTGCGGGGGCATGACGATGACGTAATCCTGCCGCGCCAGCGTCTGCAGCAGCAGCAGCTTGAGTTTGCTGCTGTCGTCCTTGCCGATGAGATAAGCCAGCAGCGGCGCGTCGTAGACCACCGCGTCGGCTTTACCAGCCTTGAGCAGCGCCAGCGCCTGCTTGGATGAATCGACTGAACGGAACTTGATGTGGTGTCGTTGCAGCCAGCTCGCGCTGGTAGTGTTTGCGATCGATACCACCTTGACGTGGGGCAGGTCGCTCGCTCCGCGCACGCGACCGGACAACTGGCCGACGGTCAGCGCGCTGGTGATGGCCGCGGTAAAACTCGCGGACATAATCAAGGCGACGAACATCCAGATCAGGCCGATGATGCGTCCGCCGAGAGTCACCGGGGCTTTGTCGCCGTAACCGACCGTGGTCATGGTACTGCCGCCCACCACTGTCCCGAACCGATGCCATGGTGGGCTGGACCGCCGAACTGCTCTGCGTTGCTTCGGCGTTCGAACAGCCAGGTCAATGTGCCGACGATCAGCAACAGTATCAGCAGGGTGATCACGACGCCGAGAAACGTCGGTGAGACAAACGCCCGCACCAGCGCCAGCCAACCGACGGACTCGCCCGCAACCACCGCGATGCCCAGTCCAGAACTGAGCAGAGTATGGCTGAAGTCCATGCGGCGTTCGCGCTCTGCGGTAGCGGTGATGGCGCCGAGGCCGACATCAACCTGATCGCTGGCAATGGCGTTGAGCAGATCTTTAAGGTCGTATTATTTGAACTAGTAAGTCCAGCCGTGTTCGGCTGCCGCTTTCTTCCAGGCGTCGATGGCCAAGCCGGAATAGCCCTTAGTCGTTGTGTTCGACGAAGGGCGGCGAGATTTTTACGCCGACGGTAATCGGCTGGGACACCGACGCGGTCGGCTGCGATACGGGATGTGCCTGAATGCCCAGACTGCAGCAGAGCCAGGCAATTGCTGCCCCGTATTTGGCAAAATTCATAAATCACGCTGTTTTTTGATCGATCACCACCCTAACATCCGCTTGCGGTGGGCCTCAAACCGCAGCCTCTCAGTGGCAGCCGCTCAGTGTAGGAATGTCAGCAAGGCCACGCCGAGCGCCACGCGGTACCAACCGAAGCCGTTGAAGTCGTGGCTGCGGATGTAGCGCAGCAGCCATTTCACCGAGACGTAGGCGACGATGCCGGAGACCACGAAGGCGACGCTGACCGCGGTCCAATCCTCCTGGCTGATGTCGTTGTTCTGTAACACGCCGAACAACTCGTAGGCGCTGGCGGCGAACATGGTCGGAATACCCAGCAAGAAAGAGAATTCGGTGGCGGCCGGCCGCGACGACACGCCGGCCAGCATCGCCGCGAAGATGGTGCACAGCGAGCGGCTGGTGCCGGGAAACACGGCGGCGAGAATCTGCGCGGCGCCAATGAAGATGGCGATGGTCCAAGTGATGTTGGCGTTTTCGCCGGGCGTGCGTTTGGTGCGCCACTCCACAGCAAAGATGAACAGGCCGCCGATCAGCTCGGCCCAGGCCACGGGAGCGATGTTTGTCGGCAGCTTGAAGCCCAGTTGCTTCACGGCTAACCCGCCGATGACCGTGACGATGAAGGCCGCCAAGAGCTTGCCCAGGTAGTTGAAATTGGCCAGCACGCGCCAGTTGCTCAGCATGTTCCACAACTTCTCGCGGTAGATCAGCAGCACTGCAATGAACGCCGCGGCCTGGATCACCACGTTGAAGAAATCCGAGCGTTCGCCCAGCCAGTGCTCGGCGATCAGCAGATGGCCGGTGGAGGAGATCGGCAGAAATTCGGTAACGCCCTCGACGATGCCGAGGATGATGGATTGGAGGATGTCGTGCACTTCAGTAGGATCGGTTCATGCATTTTCCGTGTGGCCGGCGAGCGGCCGCGCACAGCATAATGGAGTCGTGAACGAAATACCCGAATACGATGACGCCGGCCGCGTGGTGCTGGTCACGGGCGGCGCACGACGCATCGGTGCGGCCATCGTACGGTCGCTACACGACGATGGCTGGCGGGTGATCATTCACTATCGTCACTCCACCGAGCCGGCGCAGGCGCTGACCGATGATCTCAACCGCAAGCGCGCGGATAGCGCAGCGTGTTGCGCTGCCGATCTGCACAGCGTGGCCGCGATCGATGCGCTGGCCGCCGCCGCCCATGCACGCTGGAAGCGGCTCGACGCGCTGGTCAACAACGCTTCCAGCTATTTTTCGACGCCTCTCGCCGAACTTGATGAAGCGCAGTTCAATGAACTGTTCGCCACCAACCTCAAGGCGCCGCTGTTTCTCACGCGGGCCTGTCTGCCGCTGTTCGGCACGGATGCCGCGGTGGTGAACATTCTCGACGCGCTGGCGCGCCACGCGCAGCCCGGCTTCGCTGTTTACAACAGCGCCAAGGCCGCATTGTGGGCAGTAACGGAAACCCTGGCGGTGGAGATGGCGCCGAAGGTGCGCGTCAACGCCGTGGCGCCCGGCCACATTCTCTGGGCCGAAAGCGCAGAACTAGATGCGCAGCAACAACAGGACAAACTGGATCGGGTGCCACTGCGGCGATTGGGCACGCCGGAAGAGATTGCTGCGTCGGTGCGCTTCCTGCTGTCGCCACAGGCGAGTTTTCTCAACGGCGTGATCCTGCCGGTGGATGGGGGGCGGCGGCTGCGGTAGCCGGGATGCGGAGCACGGGAAAGTCCCGGTTACGTGGAAGTCATCGTGTCGGTGCGCGCCGCGGCTCAGGCCGATGCGCGCAACGGGGACTTGAGCACCTTGCCGGAAGCGTTGGTCGGCAGTGCGTCCATCACCTCGACCTGTCGCGGCGTCTTGTAGTTGGCCATGCGCATCTCGGCGCCGTTGATGGATTTCGATTCGTCCGAAGCCAGGAACAGCACCCGGTTGACGATATCCTGCGGCTGGCAGAAGCGCGCCTGCAGTTGCCGGGGATCTTTCCTGGGCACATAGGCGTGCGACGCCGGCACCGCCGTTGTTCATGTTCGGGGTCTCGACCTGCATCCGGATAGTCTTGTGGACGGCGGATTCGATCTGCCAGCTACAAACGCATGAGCGACACGCCGACAGAAAGTAGATGGGGCGACTCCGAAGCGGGCGGTGAGCCGCCGGAAAACCACGTGTGCCGGTTCAGGGATACGCAGCGGTCTGCGCCGCCAGTTTCAGTCCTTCGCGATAATGTTGTAAAGCGTCATCGGGACGCTGGGTCTGTTCCGCCAGACGCGCCAGTTCGAGATGCACCTGCGCCGTCGGGGCCACGCGCAGCACCGCTTCGAGATAGCTTTGTGCCTTGCCCCACATCTGGTTTTCTAGGCAGGCGTGGCCGGCGGCGGCGAGCAGTTCCGGCCGCTCACCGTAGCGTTGCAACCACTGTTCGACGGTAGCCAGATAGGCCAGCAGGTCGGGCGGATGCAGTCTGTCGCAAAGGCGTGCCAAATCCGCATCCCAGCCCTGATCGAGCACTTGCTTGCTCAACGCCAGCACCTCGGCCTCCGCGCCCATCCTCATCAAGCCGCGGGCGTAAGCCAGACGCACGGCGGGCTCCGCTCGCATCTCGCCCGCCCGATTCCACAGTTCCATGAGTCGATCCAGCGAGCCCTGGGCGACGGCACCCCGCAGCAGCGCCACCAGCGCATGTTGCTGCAAGCGGCGGCGCAGGGTGGAGTCGAGTTTTTGGGCGGGTTCTTCCTGCAACAAATCATGCAGCGGTTGCCATTCGCCCAGCGCTTCCAGGGATTCGGCCAGCAGCTTGATGGCATAGGGGCTGGCCGGGTCCAGCGCGCGCAATTCCAGGGCCGTGGCTTTCACCGCCGCGTGCTCGCCGCGTTCGCACTGCAGCTCGGCGCGGGTAATGAGGACGGCACTGCGCCCACTGTCGGATTGTTGCTTGCCGACCGCGGGAGCACTGTCGGCTGCCAGTCGCAGATAACGGTCACGGCGTTCGCCGGCACCCAACCGCTGCGCCGCGCGAGCGGCCGTTAGATAGTTGAGGTGGGGGGACTGACGGTCAGCGACGTGCCGCAGCAGCTCAACCTCGGCGCGTTTCCAGTGTCCTTCCAGCATGTGCAGCAGCCCGGCTTCGAAAGTCAGCCGTGAGCGCTGTTCGCGGTGGCGGCCCAGGGTTTCGCGCAGGGCAGCGGGCAGGTGCAGCAGGTCAAACAGCAGCTTCACCAGGGTGTAGATCACCAGGCACCACAGCGCGATGCCGAGAACCAGCACCAGCAGCGTCGTCTCCACCATCCACGGGCCGTAACTGATCAGCACGTAGCCAGCGTCCGCATGGGCTATCAGGATGGCGCCGACACCGACGGCCAAGGCCAGCAACACCAGCAGCGTGGCGATCATGCGGCAAACCCGGGGCGACCAAAGTGACTCATCCCGTTCAGCTCGGCGGATGATCGCGCAGCGCGCGCAGCAAATCGATGCTGTAACTGATGTCCGGCAGCGTCGGGTTTAGTTCGAGTGTGGACAGCTTTGTCAGTTGGTTGAGTTGATCGCGGACGGTGGGCGCATCTACGCGGTAGTAACGTTTTAACCCGTGCTGCGCGGAGTCCAGGGCGCTGCGGTAGAGCTGGGTGTTGCGCTGCACCAGCGCGGTGCGCGCGGTATCCAGACGCAAACTCAGGACTTGTCCCGCCAACGTGGCTTGGGCCTGCGTCAGCATTGGTTCGATCGGACGGTCGGTGCGGCGCAGATGGAATAACGAACGCAGCGCGATGCCGATATGCTGCCAGCTTCGTGCGAACCCGCCCTGACTCTGCGTGTGATCGGTTGTTGGATCTGGAAGTTCTTGTTTGATCGCGTAAGGTTGTGTGCGCAGCGGCAGTTGCGGGATCTGTTCGATCAGTTGCGTCAGCGTCAGCGCCGTCGCCGTCAGATCGGGCTCGTCGACGGCTTTCAGTACAGCGCGTTCCTGGGCGATAGCCTTGCGCAGGGCCAACAGGCGCGGCGAGTCCAGTGTCGCCAGACGGCGGTCGGCGGCCGCCAGCGCGTGATCCGCAGTGACCGGATCGCGCGCCAGTTGGATCTCGTCGTTGGCCATCAGCAGCAGTCGTTCCACAGCACCCAGCTGCACGCTCTGGCTACCGCCACTAATTTGATTGCCGAGATGGCCGACGTTGTCTTGCAAGCCCTTGACGTTTTGATCGAGCGTGCTGATCGCCTTATGGTTGCTATCCACGCTTGCAGTGGCTGTGGCGAGGTCATGGCGCAACGACTGCACGGCATCTTGAGCCTTGGCCACCTCGCTGTGCAAGGCCTGGAACTGCTGCTGCATTTGCTGCATTTGCTGCGCCTGCTGCCCGGAGAGCCGCGGCGGCCAGCCGTACCGGACGACGCCGCCTGCCAACGCCAACAATACCAGTACCACGAGCAATAGCAGCCACAGCCAAGGACGGCGGCGGCGGCGCGTTACGGTGGTTTCTGGCGATGCTTCCGGATCGCTCGTTACGGCGGTTTCTGGCGATGTTTCCGGATCGCTCGTTACGGCGATTTCTGGCGATGTTTTCGGATCGCTCATTTTCGATTTTGTCCGATAGTCAGACGCCAGTGTGCCAGCACTTGAGTGAATCCCTCGTCGCCGACCCGGTCCGGAATCAGTGGTATGTGGCGGAACCCCAATCTCTCCGCTATTTTTAACACACGTGGGGAGGGCACGGCCAGTTGCAGATCGAACAGACGACTGCGCTCGGTTGCCGGGGTCAGCGCGTGGAGTTGGCGCAGACTCTCTCCACTGCTGACGATGACAGCGTCCACCATGCCGAGCATTTGCGCGATTACCTGCGGTGGATAGGTCAGTGCCCGGCGCCGATAAACCGCGATCCTGTCGAAAGTGATCCCGCGTGCGCGCAGGCTTTCGGCCAGTAGCGGCAGTGGCCGTTCCCCGCAGACGATCAGCAGGCGCTGTCCAGTGGCGTTGCACAGCAGCGGCAGCTGTAGCAGCCCGGCCGCACCATCCTGAGACGGCATCAGAACCGTGCTGCAACCCAGCGCGGTGAGTGCGCGGGCGGTGCCGTGCCCGGCGGCGGCGAACACTCGAGGCCAGGGCGGCGTACCGCCCGGCGGATGCAGCCGCGCCGCCCAGTCGACGGCGTTGGGGCTGGTGAAAATCCAGGCGTCGTCATTGCCGCCGTGGCACAGGCGCGCGGTGACCGCAGCCGGATCGACCGGGCCTTCGATGCTCAGCAGGGGCAGGCGCCGGGGATGGCCACCCGCCTGCTCGATCAGCCGGCACAATTGGTCGCTCTGCTGCTGCGGCCGTGTCACCAGCACACCGAGTCCAGCCAATGGGTGCACATCGGATGTCATCGCGGGCACGTTAAACGTTGATGCCGAGATCGGCGAGAATCTCGCGGCCGCCCGCATTCAACAGCTGTTCGGCGAGGCGCTCGCCGAGTTCGGCCGCGGTGCTGCGTCGACCCGCCAGCGTGCCGCGCACCAGACGCATGCCGTCGGGCGCGGCAACCAGCCCGGTGAGTTGCAGCCGCCCCTCATGCAAACGCGCGTGTCCGGCCACCGGCACGGTGCAGGCGCCGCCCATGCGCGCACCCATGGCGCGTTCGGCGGCGAGACGGACGGCGGCAAAACTGTCGTGTAGCGGTTTGAGCAGTTGTCGCGTGCGAGAGTCATCGCTGCGGCATTCAATGCCGATCACGCCCTGTGCAATGGCGGGCACGAAACGCTCGACATCGAAGCTCTCGCGGATGCGCGCGCCCAGGCCCAGCCGCGTCAGTCCGGCGTGCGCCAGCAGCATGGCCACGCAGCGGCCTTCCTGCATCCGTTTCAGACGTGTGCCGACATTGCCGCGCACTTCCACCACCTGCAGATCGGACCGCAGGCGAAGCAGTTGTGCGCGGCGGCGCAGGCTGGCGGTGCCCACGATTGCGCCCGGCGGCAGTGACTCCAGCGAGTCATAGGTGTCGCTGACGAGAGCGTCACGCGGATCTTCGCCGCGCAGAAACGCACCCAGACACAGCCCTTCGGGCAGCGTCGCCGGTACGTCCTTCATCGAGTGCACAGCGAGGTCGGCGCGGTTCTCCAGCATGGCCTGTTCGAGTTCCTTCACGAACAGACCCTTGCCGCCAATCTTCGCCAGTGAACTCGACAGCCGTCGATCGCCCTCGGTGGTCATCGGCAGCAGTTCGACGAGGAGCCCGTGGTGCGCGGTTTCGAGTCGCGCCTTGACGTGCTCGGCTTGCCACAGTGCCAATGGGCTTTGGCGGGTGGCGATTCGGAGTGTGGTGCTCACTGGTGGGGTGCTATTGAATGCGTGAGTTTAGCGGCTGACCGACCGGCGCGCAGAGGCGGCTGGGCAGTTCGTTGGATGCCTGTTTGTGTACAGACGTCACCGGAGGTATTGCACACCAATGAAACTGGTCATGCTTGGCTAAGGCTGTAGCTGGTAAGAATCGTCAGCGCGGGTTTAGACATCAAAGTAACCGCCCTACTTGCCGGTGTAGATGACCGCATACATTCGAAATACGGCTTGTGAGTTGCTCTTACTAAAACCTAACAAGTGCAAACGCAAATCTAACGCATGACGAAAACTGCTGCCGGAACTATCTTGCGTAATTATGGTGCCAGCGTCTGCAACCGCGTCCGCTCCTATCTGTCGTGCTCGATAGTCAATTGCTCTGTCCATTACTACTTCTTGGTCAGTAATTCCATCGCACGTCAAGAGTGCGATGATCTTGTAAGGCCGTTGGGGTAGATCCGACCCTAAAAAATCCAACTGTTTAGTCGCAGGTCGCGAGGTGGCGTCATACCTCAATACCTGAACTTTGCTGGTATCAGGTGGTGGCGATGACGAGAGCTGGTTTGCATTAGTCTGTCGTGAAGGTGAACTTGCGCAGCCCGCCATCACAAACACTGCCGCTAGTAATATGAATATGTGTATTTGTTTCATAGAATGTTCAAGATATGTGATTGATGTCTAGCTAAGCTCAGCGACGATGAAACGAGCGGCAATCAGCGCCTCAGCGTCAACAATGACCGTTCTCATCGGATCAACCGTGTATCGATGACCATCTATCTATCCCCCGTTTCAATCATCTGTCTGCAACTGCAACGGCAGTCGCAGTCAAACGCGATATAACGCGCCGAACTCACCACTGACTTCCCTAAGCTGAAGCTATTGCTCGATCACATTTGGCCAGCTTAATACGCCAGGCGATATTGGTCACCACCATGCAGGTCCCAGCGTGACTCCAGAATCGGGTCGGTCATTGCCGACAAGATTATCCGTCAAGCCGCCATCCTGTCCTGTCATCGTACAATTCGCACCGTTGAATCATTCCAGCGGTGTAGCGATGACGCAGGCGGGCGGCGGCAGGGGCAACGACAAGCTGTGGGGCGGACGTTTCGCCGAGGGTACGGATGCGCTGGTAGAGGCGTTTTCCGAATCGGTGAGCTTCGATGCGCGACTGTGGCGGCAGGACATTGCCGGTAGTCAGGCGCACGCGCGCATGCTGGGCAAGATCGGCGTGCTGTCGGATGCGGACGTTACCGCCATCGTCGACGGGCTGGATGCCGTCGCCGCCGACATCGAGGCCGGCCATTTCCAGTGGCAGCGCGCACTTGAAGACGTGCACATGAACATCGAGGCGGCGCTGACCGCGCGCATCGGCGACGCCGGCAAGAAGCTGCATACGGGCCGTTCGCGTAACGATCAGGTCGCCACCGATTTGCGCTTGTACGTGCGCGACGCCACCGACGAGCTGATCGCGCTGATCGATACACTGGCCGCCGCTCTGCTCGATCTAGCCGAGCGTGAGGCCGACAGCGTGATGCCCGGCTTCACCCACCTGCAAATCGCCCAGCCGGTCAGCTTCGGTCATCACCTGCTGGCCTGGCGTGAACAGATCCGGCGGGATCGCGCGCGGCTGCTCGATGCGCGCGCGCGCGTCAACGTCTTGCCGTTGGGCAGTGCCGCGCTGGCGGGCACCGTCTATCCGCTGGATCGGCACTACGTCGCCGAGCAGCTCGATTTCGACGGCGTTTCCGAGAACTCGCTAGACGCCGTCTCCGACCGCGACTTCGCCATCGAATTCGTCGCCGCCTGCGCGATGACCATGCTGCACCTGTCGCGCTGGAGCGAGGAGCTGGTTTTGTGGTCCAGCCCGATGTTCGCGTTCGTGCGCCTGCCCGACCGCTTCTGTACCGGCAGCTCGATCATGCCACAGAAGAAGAACCCGGACGTGCCCGAACTGGTGCGCGGCAAGTCCGGTCGCGTGGTGGGTGATCTCAACGCCCTGCTGGTGCTGATGAAAGGCCAGCCGCTGGCTTACAACCGCGACAATCAGGAAGATAAACTGCCGCTGTTCGACGCCCACGACACCCTGCGCGACTGCCTGCGTATCTACGCCGCGATGACGCCGTACATCGAAGTACAGCGCGAGCGTTGCCGCGCGGCAGCGGCGCAGGGCTTTTCCACCGCTACCGATCTGGCCGATTATCTGGTGTCGAAAGGCCTGCCGTTCCGCGACGCGCATCACGTCGTCGGCAGCGTTGTGGCCCACGCCGCGCAAAAAGGTTGCGATCTGGCCGAGCTGAGTCTGGATGAACTACGCCGCTACTCGCCGCTGATCGAAGCGGATGTCTACACCAAAATCTCGCTGGAGGGATCGCTGGCCGCCCGCCGAACCTACGGCGGCACCGCCCCGCAGCAGGTGCGCGCCGCCATCGCCCGGGCGCGCGCCAAATCGCCATAAGCCGTCCGCGCGATCGGTCGGTTTCATCAAACCGAGGTAACGCCCGGCCGATCCATCTTGCTGGAAATAGAGTCCACGGCCGGATGCGCCAGCGTCAATCCTTGCAGCGGGCAAACACCAGCGACGCATTGGTACCGCCGAATCCGAAGCTGTTGGACATCACCGTAGTCAGCGGTTGCTGCAGGGTCTGCCGCACGATGGGAAGGCCCTGTGCCTGCGGATCGAGTTGCTCGATGTTGGCGGATGCGGCGACGAAGCCGCGCTCCAGCATCAGCAATGCGTAGATCGCTTCGTGTACACCGGCGGCGCCCTGCGAGTGGCCGCTCAGCGATTTGGTGGAGCTGATCGGCGGGACTTCGGTTCCGAATACCTCGCGGATGGCCTTCAGCTCGGCGCTGTCGCCAACCGGCGTGGAAGTACCGTGAGCATTGATGTAATCCACCGGACCCGACACCGTGGACAGCGCCTGGCGCATGCAGCGCACCGCCCCTTCGCCGGACGGCGCGACCATGTCGTAACCGTCCGAAGTGGCGCTGTAGCCGACCAGTTCGGCGTAAATCCGGGCGCCGCGTGCGCGGGCGTGCTCAAGTGCTTCGAGCACCAACATGCCGCCGCCGCCGGCGACCACAAAACCGTCGCGAGTCTGGTCGAAAGGGCGGCTGGCTTTGTCGGGCGTGTCGTTGTATTTGCTGGACAGGGCGCCCATGGCATCGAACAGCATCGAGAGCTGCCAGCTTTCTTCTTCGCCGCCACCCGCAAAGACGATGTCTTGCTGGTCCCAGGCGATCAATTGCGCGGCGTGACCGATGCAGTGTGCGCTGGTGGCGCACGCGGAGGTGATCGAATAATTGACGCCCTGAATCTTGAACGGAGTCGCCAGACAGGCGGACACCGTGCTGCCCATGACGCGCGGCACCATGAACGGACCGACGCGTTTGATGCCTTTGGCACGCAGGATGTCAGCGGCTTCGACTTGGTTGAAACTGGAAGCGCCGCCGGACCCGGCGACCAGACCGCTGCGCGGCTGCGAAACCTGCTCGGGGGTCAGGCCGGCGTCGGCAATCGCCTGCTGCATCGACAGATAGGCATAGGCTGCGGCATCGCCCATGAAACGGCGCACGCGGCGATCGATCAGCGCTTCCAGATCGAGGTCGGGGCGGCCGCAGATCTGGCTGCGCAGGCCCATCGTTGCGTACTGCGGATTGCTGCGGATGCCGGAGCGGCCCTGCTGCAGGCTGATGGCGACTTCATCCAGCGAATTGCCGAGACAGGAGGCGACCCCCATGCCGGTGACAACCACCCGACGTTTTGCGGTCATGGTCAGAATCCGTCGGTGGAGGTGAACAGGCCGACCTTGAGATCGGTGACGGTATAGATCTCGCGGCCGTCGAGCGAGACGCTGCCATCGGCGATGCCCATAACCAGTTTGCGTTCGATGACGCGCTTGATCTGCAGTTGGTAGGTGACTTGCCGCGCCTGCGGCAGCACCTGACCGAAGAACTTCACTTCGCCGCAGCCGAGTGCGCGGCCGAGACCCGGATTGCCGCGCCAGGCCAGGGTAAACCCCAGCAACTGCCACAGCGCATCCAGCCCCAGGCAGCCCGGCATCACCGGATCGCTTTCGAAATGGCATGCGAAAAACCACAAATCTGGACTCAGGTCCAGCGCGGCGATCACTTCACCTTTGCCGTATCGCCCACCCTGATCGGAGATCAGGGTGATCCGGTCCAGCATCAGCATGTTGGGCAGCGGCAGGCGGGCGTTGCCCGGGCCAAACAAGGTGCCGTGAGCACAGGCCAACAGATCGGCATGCGCGTAAGCGCTTTTGCGGTTTTCCATCGAGGTGCGGCTGTGGTCGGTAGTCGTTGTACTCATAACACGCACTGGGTCTCTGCGTATGGACGGGCCAGTAAGTTTATAGTAACGCGCCGCCATCTCCACGATTTGAACCATGATCGTTTCCCGGTTGGCCAGCGACCAACGCGACTACGGTTTTTACGGAGGGGTTTTTACGGAGGTTTTTACGGAGATCGAAACATTCGGGGACGGGCGTTGGCGATGATCCGCATCGGGGTGCCAGCCGAGCAACGCCAGCAGCACGGCAAAGCCCACGAAGTAGGCCAGCACGATATGCCAGCCGCCACGCAGCCAGCCGCCGACACTGCGGCCTTCGGGGAACAGGTTGCACAGGGCCACGCCGGCGGATGAACCGAACCACAGCATCGAGCCGCCGAAGCCGACTGCGTAGGCCACGAAATCCCAGTCGTAGTAGCCCTGCTGCAATGCCAGCTTGGTCAGCGGAATGTTGTCGAAAAATGCCGACACCACGCCCATGCCCAAGGTACTCTGCCACGACACCGGCGGCAGTTCCTTCACCGGCACCAGCGACGCCGCGAGCACCAAACTCAGCAAAAACGCGGTGCCGCGCGCTGAAGTTCGCAGCACGCTCCAGTCGGTCTTGACCCACAGCGCCGACAGCAAAATCGCCAACCACACGCCGGCTGCAGGGAATCCCAGCAGCACATTGGTGGCGATGGCGCCGACCAGGATCAGCCCCACCACCACCAGCCGGTTTTTTCCCACCCGCACGCCGAGCTTGACGTCCGCCTGGATCGGTTGATAGCGCTGCTGTTGTCGCGCGGCGATGACGCCGAAGATCAGCAGCGCCGGAACCGCCGCCAGGTACGCGTGCACCACATCGAAGGCGTGCACCCCGTCGATCCACATCATGGTGGTAGTGGTATCGCCGACCACGCTGCCGGCGCCACCGGCGTTGGACGCCGCTACAATCGCCGCCAGATAGCCGATGTGCACGCGCTTGTTAAACACGTGGGCCGCCACCGTGCCGCCGATCATCGCCGCCGCGATGTTGTCCAGAAACGAGGACAGTACAAACACCATCAGCAGCAACACCAGCGGACCCTTCCAGTCGTCGGGCAGTGCGCGCGGCAGCAAATCCGGCATGCCGGATTGTTCGAAGTGGCGTGCCAGTACCGCGAAGCCCAGCAGCAAGCCCAGAAAATTGATCAGCAGTGGCCCTTCCTCGATCACGTGCGGGATCAGTGCAAAGCCGGGCTCGACAATAAACTTGAACGCCAACAGTGCGGCCACCCCCAGCAGCGCGGTCTCCAGCGAGCGATGGTGCAGTAGTGCCACGCCCAACAGGGTGATGCCGAACAACCAGAACTCGCCGCGCAGATGCAGCGGCGCAGTCAGACCCGTCAACGCCAGGCCGAGAATCAGCAGCATCGCGGCGACGCCGCAGATGGCGACGAGACGGTCGTTCATGGACAAGGTCTAAAAGGGAAAAATCTGCGACACCTTAGTCGACGGCGCTGGCAGTCACAACGTAACGGACTGTCCGATTGCTTGTATGTACGGCAGTCGCGGAGGCATTCCTGCATCCGTCGTTAGCCGGGGAAACTGGTCACGTCACGGAGGCCCCCGGCTCCGCTGTGCGGAACCGGGCTTGTATGTTCCGGCAGCCAGGTCAAACTGGTGCATGCAGGAGACTTTGGTCGGGGAAGGAGACAGGCTGTAACCGGGGTAGGGTCATCGAACCTGTCACGTAGATCAGCCGCTTC
>Ga0307374_10003406_pt1 | contig 27169 bp, 23 predicted proteins | sample OX3MG_FD_202532 | JGI IMG/M metagenome (GOLD analysis project Ga0307374, IMG submission 202532) | Soil microbial communities from Risofladan, Vaasa, Finland - OX-3 | ecosystem: Environmental > Terrestrial > Soil > Coastal area > Acid sulfate soil | place: Finland: Risofladan, Vaasa | collected...
TGAACAAATCCGGGTTTTCTTCCTGCCGTCTTACAGTCCGGAACTGAATCCCGATGAATTGCTGAACCAGGATGTGAAGACCAACGCACTGGGTCGTGTGCGCCCCATCAACGTCCAGGAGATGATGGACAACGTTCGCTCTTACCTTCGGATCACGCAGGCGAGGCCCACGGTCGTGAAAAACTATTTTTGCGAACGCCACGTCCGATATGCTGCCAAGTGAAAAGTGTCATCAATTTAGTGCTCGGAGTAATAAGTTCCCTCGCGAAATCGGAAGTCTCTGTTTGACAAAGAACGCAGGTAGGACGGTGGGGATCGAACCAAAAAGATGATGAAGAGACATAAGTTGGTTCGGCTAAACGAGAAATACGCCAAAACCATCTAACTCGCGCCCAGTGAGTAACACGCGGCGCAGTCTATGTAGGCTTTTTGCTGAAGGACAGGAATTCGGCACTTTTTCTCCGCGTTCAGCAGAAACAGCCCCTCTCGGGCACCCTCGCAAGACCGATTGTTGACTTACCATGGAATAGAGTCTGATATTTAGGCAGCAATATGGAGCCACCATGAGCGTGGCTCAGTGATCTAGCTGACGCGACCTCGCGCGCCTGGTCACAATGCTATCGTTCCGCTGATGTGTTGCTTAGGACGACGATACAACATCAATCAATGGTTAAGTGCTCGGCGATAACTGCTGTCGAGTTTAGTGAACACTCGAAGCTTCTTGCCGAATACAGTGCGGCATCGTACAAAACCACGACCCATCATCACAAACCGGCTACCATTCTGCAAAATGCGTCGTGGCTATCGCTTAAAATATTTTCCTCCGTCAGGATGTTGGTATCGAGGACCACACGCATCAGGCTTTGTCAGCCTTTTCTTTGGTCCGGCGTTGCGCACGGACCTCGCTGACAGCTTCGTCGACGATGCGCTGAATTTCATCGGGGTCGGCATCGGCGTTGCGCACCCTGATATCCTGAATGGTGCACTGAAGCACGCGTCGACGGACAGCCTCCTCGATGAATTTTGAGAGATCGCCCTTTTTCATGCCTTGGGCGCCCAGGAATGTGCGTTCGCCAAAGCTCTCCGCGTTCCAACGGAACGAAATCGGGCCGTCCTCCTTCTCCCATTTTCGTTCTTCGCCCTCCCGGGGGTCGTTTGAGGTTTCGAGAACGGCCTCTCCCGCATCGTCCCGGAGTTCAGTACAAAATTCTTATCCTGTTGGTTCGCTTTGCGTTTAGCTCTTCCTTGTTTGCCGGTTTTCGGGGGTGGTCGGCGCTTATTGCCCCGTAGTTGTTCCGAAGTAAATTGGGTGTAGAATTAAAAAAGAGGCGGTCGTGTCGCGTTCCTCGTAAGTATCAGCGGTGGCCACAGGAGTTGTTCTTTAACGCTGACGGGCATCTGCGAGCCGTCAATCGGGTGCGCTTCTTCAATGTAAACCACGTAGAAAACTACACGATCTTTGTATGTTTCGTAGGTGTGTTAAGCGCGGGAACCTCATCGATTCGCACGCAATCGGCAACATCCGACACGGCCACAGTATGGTACAGTTCGCTGACTGCCGGGCTGCGGAGTGTCGGCAAACCTAGGCGGAACGACATTGATGAGCAAAGGGCGTGAGATTCGCTTCTACGACTACGTGAACCATCCCTACGAGCGCGTCCGCGAAGCTTTGCGGCAGGACTCACTCCTCGTGTTCCAGTCGGCTACGAAAGCTGCTGCCTCCCGGGCGCAATCTGTTGCCGCCGAACTGCATATCGACATTGGCGGCATCGGGGTCAAAAGCGATATAAGGATTTCCATCAAAAACATCGAGGAGAAGGTGCACGATGTCATGCTGACTCCTGCCACGTGGTTGCTGCTCGAATGGGAGGCCGCCACATTGCCGCGCTTGTTCCCGCTGATGAAGGCCGAGCTCTCTATCTACCCGCTGACCTCTACCGAGACGCAGTTGGATTTTTTGGGCTTTTACGAACCGCCATTGGGCGCCGTGGGAAAAGCCATGAACGCCATCGTCGGCCACCGCATCGCCGAGGCGTCGGTTCATCGCTTCATCAACGACGTAGCAGGCTATCTCAGACAGGCCCTCGCTTAGGCGAATCCTATCGGCGCGCGTTGCCGCAGATATTTGGCGCGGCGGAGCGATTTGGGGCATACAGGGAAGTTAGTCAGATGATGGCCTCTAGGCTCTGTGAGTTGATCGAGTTCCCGCTCCCGTTGCATGCGCCCACACATGCCAGGGCACAAATGACTAGACCGAAGTGGTGATTGGCGCTCTCGCCCCGATTCATCGGAGCTCGGATAGAAGAATCATGGTCGAAGTTTAGGCCGTATCGATGGTTGGCGGAACGATCCACCGAACGCTGATTGCTTCATTGTGCTCGTTTTTGTTTGGAACGCTCAGAAGTAGGAGAGGGTCTTCGTATCGGGACCTACCTTACCGGTTAGCGCGTCCACGCGGTTCTCATTCGCGCTAGCATGCGAGTCTATCGATTACAATCTCTCGGATAGCTCAGAAGTGTCCTGATGTCGAGTGTGCCGGGCAACAGTTCAACACAACAGCTCCTTACGTGCCGATGAGGAGGACGGCGCCAATCATTCAATCTTAAGCAGCTGGCCGGTCCATGTGATCATGCCTTTGCCCTTCATCAACTCTCGAAGTTCTTTTCCGTCTTTCACTTCGACCAAGGCCGTCGGAGTCTGCACTAAGCAGCCCCCATCAGCCAGGGCCAAGAAAACGGAAATTCCGAGCTCGTGCGAGTCCCAAGTCCAAAGTTGACTGCCCTTTTGCAAGTCCACCGCAATCAATAAGGAGCCGCGCGTCGCAAACCCAACGTTACCCTCCCCTATAACCATTTCATCGCGTAAGGCGCCCCGCAGCTTCGGAAGGGGAAATCTGAAGAGCATATCCCCGTCCGGGTCTGCACGGTATACGAACTGCTCCGCATCGCCGGCGCCATGCGTTACCTGAACGGGGATTAACGTCCCGTCCATATTGTCCGGAAGGATATCCTTCGTGGGCGCGAGGCTGTCGATAGGCACCGAAAGCTGCTGCTGAAGGTCGAGAGAGTCTACTATCGTGCTGCGGAACGTACCGTCTTTGTGAATTTGCCACAGGACCAGACTTTCCTTCTGGGTTAGCTGAAGCTGCGATGGCTGCAACTCTACGCCCGGCTGGCACTCTGGGGCCTGGATCGTACGATCCGTCTGGGAAAAGCTTATGTAGGCGAAGCCATCCATGTTCACAAAAGGCCCGCTCACCGAGTCTGGCATGGGAGATGAACTGAAGTCGGAAGTGCAATAGAACTTCCCATGGTCGCGGCGAACGTGGGTCAGATTTTCGGTGGACGGGGGCAGAGGAAGGTCGAATCTGAGCTTGCCAGATGCTTCGTCATAAACGTCGAGGTCTGTGTTCAGTCCATCTTGTGATTGGACGACCAAGTACATCGAGTTATCGACGTTGATTGCGAGTGGGTTCCGCGAACCGGGCCACGTGTGCTGCCATGTCAGTTGCCCGTCCCTTCCTACGAAATAGAGGGTGAACGAGTCAGCGTGCTGTGCGCTAATGACTGCCCCTCCCAGCCAATCGCCGCACACCAGCTTCACGTTGTCCGTTTTTTCAGGCATGTCCCACGACCACAACTGGATTCCGTCTTGTTCTATAGCGCGAACGTATGTACGACCGTCCTGTTTCTGCTCGACGGTGTAGAATTCCGGTCCACCTGGAGACGGCACGGCGGCGATATCACCGACATCTCGACCGACTTTGTGTACAGCCCACTTCGTGGTGCCTACGGGAAGCCCGTCGCTCTTCGCGGGCCAAACTTTAACGTCTAGATACTCCGTATCGTTTCCGAGAGAAGCGCTCACGCGCACCATTCCGGAGGCTGTCGCGTGGAGGACAGCCTTGTTGCCATCATCGCTAATGTCTGCCACTGAAGGGTCGTCCACCGACCACACAGCGCCATGCAATTCTCGCGCGGAGTCGTCGAGTACCTGAAGTCGCTGGTCGCTTCCAACGATCACGTTGACGTTTTCCGGCGAAATGCGCCACCCTAAATTGCCCTGTGCAGCAAGCGGCGATACCGATGGCGACAGAAAGGCAAAAACCAACAACAGATACCGCGGCCATCGAGGCATGGGAGGTCCTCCTGATTTCATTCTATAAATGAAGGGGCTCACACCGATGCTCCAGGTCTCGATTGGTTGTGCTATCGGCTACTGTATGCTCGTACAACTGTTTCAGAAATGTTCGACGGGAACTGTACGGGGATCTACATTCCGCGTAGACGGGCTTTCGGCGTTGGTTTTCGCCCGCTCTCGTCACTCGCGGACGAGCCACATATTGAAGAAGCCCAATGGACGTGTAGTCGCGAAATCGGAAACTTGGTCCGGGGACGTGCCGCAACCTTCCGATTTACCCGTCAGGAGTTGAAAGTTTGCATAAATCTCGCAGCCAGTTCCACAAAGGTCCTCTCGCAGCAAAACTCAGTGGATGGTAACTAATAAATTCTGGTAACGTCATGGTAGCTAACGATGAAGCGCCTGCCGATAGCGATTCTCGTGGGAGCTTTTCTGGTGCACGCCCCGAGAGGAGTGGCCCAACGGGGATTTACGGCACGTTACCATTCTGAAAAACATGTCTACCTTGTTGGAGAGCCAATCATTATCGATTTCGAAGCAACCAACCACACCAAAAGGGTTGGGCTAATTGGCGACTCAGGTTGTGACATCGGTCCATTTGAGACGCACGGCGCGGTTCGCAAGAAGAAATCTGAGCTATTTGGTTGCGGCCCTCATCCGGCTGTCATGGATTGCCTGATAGGCACCATGGAAATCCCGCCCGGGAGGAAATACGTCAAGCGATTATTTTTGAATGGGCCTTTTGTGCTGGATTCTCCCGGAACTTACCAAGTCCAAACGGCGCGCTATAGCCAATGTCGCGGCCTTATTGTTCCCTTCTGTTCCCCTGCAGCAGGGTCAGCAAGAGCAGCGGCAGGAGTCAGTCAATTGAACCTGAATTCCGAAGTTGAAGGGAGATTCCTCCGCTCCGAGACGGCAAGAAGCGCCGTCCCTGCGGTTTGAAATGGCCGATTTTCGTGGCAGAGAAAGAGCACAAATCCAACTTCGGCGAAGTTGGACTTTCCCACGACAAGCGATTGAAACAAAATAAGATGCTCCTGCGTACATCTATTCAACTTCGGGTTTCAGGTTGAAAACAAAGAACAAGACGAAAAGAGTGGTGAGCCGCGGAGGACTCGAACCTCCAACCCGCTGTCACCACACCAAACGTTAAGCTGTTGATTCGTCTAGCTTGTTCTCGCGTCGTAGTAGCTGGTTTTCGGCCCCGTTCGTCGCTTAACGTTCCCTTATCGTTCCCCAATGCTGTGGGATGAACCCCTATAGCACGGACGACTAATAAGAGCTGCTGTGGCGTAGGGTATCGACGGCGGCCTCAAGTTTCCCGAAAGGCTGCTCCGGGCCCGGCACAGGCTGCAGTCGGCCTTGGCGATCGATCAGAAAAATCGCCGGATAACGCGCGATGTCAAGGTAGAGGTTGGGAACTTGACCGTCTAGCGGGACCTCTTCCCAAAACGCAAGTGTCTTCAGACAATCACTTTTTGATGGGCTGAAACGCCGGGTCGCCGGTCTGCCACAGTGCGAAACTAATCATGTCTGCGAAGCTCTCCGCTTGCTGGCTTACAGTGGCTCCGATGTTTCCGTGGCCCGCATCGTAGTCCACGCGCAGGAGCACCGGCCTGCCGCTTGCTGTGGCAGCTTGCAAGCGCGCGGCAAACTTCGCGGGAATCCATGGCTCGACGCGCTTGTCGTTGATAGCCGTCGTGACCATCACCGCCGGGTACTTCGCCCCGTCCTTAACGTGCGCGTACGAGCTCATGGCGTAAAGGTCTTCGAAACCCTCTTGGGTCTTGACGCTGCCGAACTCCGTCACATTGCCCTCGCCATTCGCGGTGGTCTCCCACCGAAGCATGTCAGCGATCGGCACTTCGGCGATCGCCGCGGCGAACAGATCAGGCCGTTCTTCGATGGCCCGTCCAATCAAAATGCCGCCCCCGCTGGCGCCTATGCCGAAGAGTTTGGACGGGCTGGTGTAGCGATGGCCAATTAAATACTGAGCGCATGCGATGAAATCGCGCCAGGTGTTCGGCTTTGTGAGCTTGTAGCCCCCGAGATGCCAGGCTTCCCCATAATCGCCGCCTCCGCGAACATGCGAATCGGCGAAGATGACGCCGTGTTCTAATGCGGCACGCCAGATCGGATTGAATGCGGGAGTCCTCGGCGTTCCATAGGCGCCGTATCCAAGCAGCCAGGTTGGGTGGCTACCGTCCAGGACGAGACCTTTCTTAAACCTAATGGACAGCGGAATCTCCGTACCATCCCAGCTTTTTACTTTGACTTCTTCTATTTCAAAATCGTCGCCACTGTCGAGCGGACTTGCCGGCTGGAGTCCCGCATCGCGGGCGCGCTCCGCATCTGGCTCGACACGCAAGTAAGTTCGCGGCCGAGTCCAAGATGTGGCGAACAGTACTGCGCCTCCGGCGATGGGATCTGTCGAGACATCGCGAACTGCGCCTGAAAAAGGCAGGCCCACCGCGACTGGACTGGGCGAGCGGGCGAATGCCAAACGTGCCAAGCGGCCGGCTCCGCCGTCCATCAGTTGAATGTAGATCGCATCCTTAGCGCACTGAATCGCTTCAATCGGCAACTTGCCGCTGGGCAATATCGTGGTTGGCGTAGCGGGGGCAGGTTTGCTCAGATCGAAACTCACAATCTCCCCGTTGGGATTGTCTCGGCGTGAAATCATATAGAGCGTGTCACCATGAGTGGGCAATGCGGCCGCGCTCGCTGGTTTCCAGGCAATTATTCCGTCGTCGTAACTCGCGGCGATCGCTTTCCAATGGATGTCGGGTCCAGATGTCTCTCTGAGTGGCGCCACGTACACTCTCCTCGGCTGTTCCACGCCGCGCCGGATGACGGCGACGGCGTAGTTTGTGCCGGGCGCGGCATAGACGGTCGGCATCTCCTCTGGCGTGAGCGGAATTGTTGGGTTAATACCAAAGCCCAATATGGTGGAGTCTGAATCCGGATCGCTACCAACAACGTGCAAGCGACAGACTGACTTTTGGTATCTCGCGGCGTCGGGCATGTTCCGTGTGACTTGCTGCAACTGCGTGTAATAGAAGGAGCGACCGTCGCGCCAACTCGGGTGGGCGAATCGAGCCCGATCGATTGACTCTCCCGTGTCCTTGCCCACGGCGATAACAAACACGTGCAGCACGGCATTCTCTGAGCCACCTGCGGACAAACCGTAGACAACATAACGGTTGTCAGGTGAAGGTGCGTAAAACGAAATGGAAGAGTGTGCCCCCCTGGAACCAGAATCCTTTTCGGGATCGATCAGCAGACGGTCCGTTCCCTTCAGGCCATCGCGCACATAAAGTCCTGCAGTTTGCCCCCCCGGAGGAATACGGAGGCTGTAGTAGTGGCCGGCGACGACTTGCACATCAGAGACCGTCGCCGGTTGCAAACCAATGAGATCCTTAATCCGCGCGACCAGGGCAGCGCGTCCGGGCAGACGGTCCAGCACGGAACGGGTGTAATCGTTCTGCGCTTTCATCCACTGCTGCACCTCGGGGTCCCTCAGATTCTCCATGTAGCGATAGTTGTCGACGATCTTCGTACCATAATAATCGTCGGTGACGGGGCGCACGGGCGCGACTGGCTGTTTCACCGGCGCCACGCTCGGAGTTTGCGTGTAACAAATTGATGCGCTAAGCATGGCCAGCGCGAAGACTCCTGCGAAGAGGGGCGAAGTTCGGATTCTCATTGCTTTTCTCCCTTCGGCTGAAACGCCGGGTCGCCCAATTGCCATAGCAGGAAGCTCATCTCGTCGGCCAGCGTTTCCTGAAACTGTGCTTCCGTTCCACCGATAATTTGGTGCCCGCCGTGGTAGCTGACGCGCAGCAGCACAGGCTTTCCGCTCGATGTCGCTGCTTGGAGGCGCGCGGCCATTTTGTCCACCTGCCACGGAGCGACTCGCGGATCGTTCTCTCCCGTCTCCAGGAGAACTGCGGGATACTTCGTTCCGTCTTTGACATGTGCGTAGGAACTTATGGAATACAACGCCTCGAAGCCGGCCTTCGTCTTCACGCTCCCAACCTCGGGAATCAGCCCCATGCCATGAGGCATTGTTTCGAAGCGAAGCATATCGGAGACGCCAACCGAATCAATGGCGGCAGCAAAAAGGTCTGGGCGCGAAGTAACTGCCCGGCCGATCACGATGCCGCCCCCGCTTGTGCCCTTCCCAGCGAGGCGAGCCGGAGAGGTGTACTTATGCCGGATGAGATATTCGGCGCAGGCGATAAAATCGCGCCACTTGTTCGGCGCGTTTGAGCCTTTGCCTGCGAGGTGCCATTCTTCCCCATATTCGCCGCCTCCGCGAACGTGGCAAACGGCGTGGATGCCACCCTGCTCATGCCACGCTAAAAAAGTGGGATCATAGGAGGGAAGAATCGGAACTCCGTTGAATCCGTAGCCACTGAGCAACGTGGGGTTCGAACCGTCCAGCTTCATGCCCTTCGGATAAACGATGGAGAGCGGCACGAGTGTCCCGTCATAGCTGCGAACCTTGACCTCGGCTGACGCAATGCCAGAGGGATTGTCATACGGGCCGACGGGCTGAAGCCTCGTGTCGATGATTTGGTTTTTTGCCGGATCATAGGAGTAAATCTGGCGCCCGCGCGTCCAAGAGATCAAGGCGATCAGGACGCCGGGTAGGCGAGGATCGGTTTGCATTCGAACCGTGCCAGTAAATGGCAACGCAACTTCCTCGACTCGTGGGCGCGCGCCATAGGGCACGCGGAGGACGCGCTCGACGCCGCCGTCGAGCAGTTGCACGTAGAGTGCATCCTGTGCGGGGTGAAGTGCCTCGACCACTGCATTGGTGGGCGGAACGACGGTTTCCGCCGAGGCCACATCGGGATGGCGCGCGTCGGTGCGGATTACCTTGTAGCGCAGCGCATCCTTGTAGGTCAGCAGGTAGAGGTCATCGCCGTGGATGGCGACATCGCTCACGTCATCGGACAGATCCGCTACTTTGCTCCAGGCAGAAGTGGTTTTGCCGAGATCGACGGTCGGCTCGATATAAAACTCGCTATTCTGCAATCCCGGGGCGATGATTCCCAGCACGTAGTTCGAGCCGGCGGTTATCACCACGTCGCAGGCAGACCGCGGATCGACATGAATTGATGCAACGGCGCCATATCCGAATACCACCGGGTCGTTCTGCGGATTCGTCCCCAAAACGTGGAGGCGGCACGTTGCTTTTTGCTCGAGGTCAGTAACCGGTGTTCCCGGTCGAAGTTTCGGGACTTGGACGTACACGAATGAGCGATTGTCCGGCAGCCATTTGTCAGCCAGCCCGCCGAATCCGTAAAACAAACTATACGGAGCGCGGGGAATCACGTCGCCGGTTTCGCGCCCCGTCGCTGTGTCGAAGACATGGATCTCGGTATCGCGTTCGGACCCGCCGGGCGCGATCCCGGCTGCCACGTACCTGTTGTTTTGCGAAACCGCGTCATAGAGAACCGCATTCGCGCCCTTCCCTCGATTCGGCGCAGCGACCCTGACACTCGCCGGATCGATCACGAGCCGATCTTTTCCGCCGAGCCCATACCGCAGATAGAACTTGGCTGACTTGCTAATCAAGTACAGCCCCCCGGGCAGCCGCCACGCCTCCACGGCCGCGCCTGACTGATCCAGTTGCTCGATGCGTGCGAGAAGCTTCTCCCGGCCTGGAATTCTGGCCAGCACGGCGCGTGTGTAATCGTTCTGCGCCTTCATCCACGCCTGCACCTCGGGGTCTTGCAGGTTTTCCATGTAGCGGTAGGAATCGACAATCTTCGTGCCATAGTAATCGTCCGTCACCGGCCGCACCGGGGCGACGGGCTGTTTCGCCGCCGTTCGCTCTTGTGACTTAAGGTTCGGCGCGAAAAGTCCGAGAGAGATCAACAAAAACAGGAAACCTATGATTCTTCGGTTCAAGTGAACCTCCTCTCATTCATAATTAATTCTGCTCGACTAGCATTGATTTCGTGTTTTCAAACTGTCTGACGAGCACATACCAGGGAAGGGCTGCCAGCGGCGAAAGAAGGCCGGAGATGAGCACTACCTTTCCTCGCACACGAAGCATTGACCCTCCCAGACGATTCGAGTGTTCCCAGGCAATCACTTCTTGGTCGGCTGAAACGCCGGGTCGCCGAATTGCCACAGCAGGAAGCTCCATTGGTCTGCCTTCGATTCCTGAAATTGCTGTTCCGTAGCGCCGATACGGCCGTGGCCGCCCGCATAGTGCACGCGAAGCAGCACTGGCTTTCCGCTCGACGCTGCGGCTTGCAAACGTGCCGTCATCTTGGCCGATTCCCACGGATCCACACGCGGATCGTTCATGCCGACCGTGAGCAGAACCGCAGGGTACGGTGTCCGATCCTTTACGTGGTGATAGGAGCTCGTGGCATAGAGCGCCTTGAAGCCTGCTTTCGTCTTGGTGTTGCCGAACTCTGGGGTATTGCCCATTCCGTTGGCGGTCGTCTCATTCCGCAACGCATCCAGGACTCCCGAGTGAATAATCGCCGCGCCGAAAAGGTCTGGCCGCCCGGTGATGGCCCTGCCAATCAGGATGCCACCCGCGCTTCCGCTTTCGCCAGCCAAGTGGGCCGGTGACGTATATTTCTTGTGGACCAGATACTCTGCGCAAGCGATGAAATCGCGCCAGGTGTTCGCCTTGGTGGGGCCCTTTCCGGCCAAGTGCCAGTCCTCACCGTATTCCCCGCCGCCGCGCACGCCGCAGGTCGCGAGTATCCCGCCCTTTTCGTACCACGCAAGCTGCATCGAATCAAACCCTGTGGAAGAAGTCACGAAGCCGTACGCGCCGTAACCGCCAAGAAGAGTGGGATGAGAGCCATCCAGTTTGATTCCCTTCGGATAAACGATGGAGAGAGGCACCAAAGTCCCGTCGTAGCTCTTGACTTTGACGTTTACCGCCTCGATGTCGTCATCGTGAGCGTAAGGGCCAAACTGCTCGAGCTCCGTATTGGTCACTCGTTTTGCCTGAGGGTCATAGGAATAAAGATTGCCCATTTCGGTCCACGAGGTCAGGGCGAAGAGGATGCCGGGTACCCGCGGATCAGAACCCATCAGAAAAGTCGACCCGTCGAGTGGCAGCGCCAGGTTTTCCACTTTGGGTTTGGGGCCGTACGGGACTCGCAGAATGCGATTGATCCCGCCGTCCAGCACTTGCACGTAAAGTGCATCCTGAGCAGCGCTCATGTCCTGAACGACGGCTTCAGTCGGAGGGACCACAACTTCCGCGGAAGACAGGTCGGGATGCCGCGCGTCGGTGCGAAGGATTTTGTAGCGCGAGGCGTCCTTGAACGTCAGCAGATAGAGATCCTCGTCGTGCATGGCGACGTCGGTGACGTCGTCCGATAGGTCGGCGAATTTGCGCCAAGTCGAGTTGGACGTGCCGACATGGATCTCGGTCGTTCTCGGACCCGCCCGGCGTGATCCCCACCGCGACGTACTTGCCATCCTGAGAGATGTCGACATAGGCAAGAGCGTTCTTTCCCTTACTCCTATTTGAGGCTGCGACCTCGACTTTGTTGGGATCCACGAGCAATCTCTCCTCGTCCTTCAATCCCTTACGCACGTAAAGTTTCGAAATGTTTTCGCCGGCGAGAAGCTTCTGATAAAAGTAGAGATCGCCGGGGAGCCGCTGGACGCCAAAAACTGTCACAGGAACAGACTGGTCGAGTTCCTTGATGCGCGCGAGCAATTTGTCGCGGCCCGGAATGTTGGCCAGCGTCGCTCGCGTGTAGTCATTTTGGTTCTTAAACCATGCCTGTACTTCCGGATCCTTTAAATTCTCCATGTAGCGGTAGTTGTCGACGATTTTCGTACCATAATAATCGTCGGTGACAGGGCGCACGGGTGCGATCGGCTGTTTCACCGCCGTTCGCTCTTGTGACTTAAGGTTCGGAGCGAAAAAGCTGAGAGAGATCAGCAAAAACAGGAAACCTACGATTCTTCGGTTCAAGTGAACCTCCTCTTATCTATAATTAATTCTGCTCGGCCAGCATTGTTTCGTGCTTTCAGACTGTCTGAAATGCGCTCTTCGCCGACTTCTCTTTCGCGAGCCACTCTCACTGGCGATGGCGTCGACATTGCCCGCCAACCGGCCTGAGCGCTGCCGTCAGCGGCTCAGTAGCCACGTTACAAAATTGAGCCAGGTATGCGTGCTGCCGATGACCATAAATACGGGGAGGGACGACAAAAGCGCCAGCCCACCCCACGCGGACGCAGGATGCAAACGCCGGTGCTTGATCGTGTCGTACAGGATGCACACAACCGGCGTGATTTCCGTGAAGCCGACCATTTCCCACAGGCCGCCTGCGTGAAGGAAATGCAGAGGGATAATTTCGAGAAGCCGTCCCATACCCGGAAGAAGGAGGCCGCAGGAAGCGAGCACCATCAGGCGCTTGTGGATACCGCCGCGGCGACGAAAGTAAAGCGCGGCGGCAACAAGGAGCGCGAAAGTCAGGCTGCTCCCGAAGTCCAAAGCGAGAGGGCGGAACCTGAGGACTGTCAACGAAGCTGGGTTTGCCAGATAGCTTCGCCTCCCCGCATGAAACGCAACCGCAAGAGCCACGCAAGCAGCAAGCGGAGCCAGCACAGCTCCGAAAATACCCAGGCGACGATGCAGATCGACGCGATGCCGCGCAATCAGGCGCACCTGAATGAAAAACAACGCGAACCACAACGTAAAAATCAGTCCGTGGAGATGCAGAAGTAAAGGAAGCGCGGGAGTGCCGAACAGAATCTTCAAGTAATACGTGCGCGCAAAGCCGGCAAAAATAATCAGGAATGTGCCAACAGCAACCCAAGTATAGAAACTATCGCGTGATTTGACTTGATTCGTAGGTACATGAGTATTCATTCGCGTTCGCCCTCCGAATGCTGCTGCGAACTCCGCCAGCACATAGCCTTCGACACGACCGCCGCCGATGACTGTTCAACGATGGCGGGTTTGGCGAGCGATCATGCCGGCCGTATGTTCTGGTTGAGAGAGAACAGGTTGTGGCGATCGTAGCGCGCTTTGATGTGCTGGAGCCGCGCGTAATTGGCGCCATAGGCGCGCCGCACGCTGTTCTCTCCTTCCCGCTCCATGACGTTCACGTAGTTGCCGTCTTCGTCAACGGGCAGTTTCGTTTTCAGCGACTCAGTCCACTCTCTGGCAGCTCGCTGCCCATCCGGCGGCTTCCAGTAGGCGGCAACGTCGTAGCCAATTCCATCCCTGCGTAGTGGAAATGCCGTAGCAGTTACCGGAACCCGCGTCACTGCGCCGTGAAGGTGAATCAGGAAGCAATCGACGCGAAAAGGCGCGTTCGAAAACGCGTTTGCGAGAATCTCGATCCTCCGGTCATCAAACTCCGCGAAAAATCCGCCGCAATGTTCCTCATAGCTCGGCGGAATATCGGCGGGTACCATCTGCTCAAGCTCAAGGTACCGCCTCATCTGAACGGTATCGTGCACGACGGCCGGGTGATGACGAAGAGGTGCCAGCACTCTTTCTCCGTCACCCTGCTCACCGACGTAGCAGGCCTGGATTCCGATCTGCGGCTTGTGATTGGGCTCCTTAGACATTAAGGCAATGAGTGTCAGCTCATCTGGCGCGGCAGGAATAAACTCTCGAAACGCCCGCAAAAACTCGCGCGGGTCCGCTGACTCGAGCGTGATATCGCCCGCGAAAACCTTCGAGACAGGGTGGAGTGCCACCTCAAACGCCGTGACAACCCCAAAGTTGCCGCCCCCTCCACGAATGGCCCAGTAAAGGTCCGGGTTCTCGTGCGCGCTCGCCCTGACCTGGCGTCCGTCGGCCAGCACCAGCTCTGCGCCAAGGATGTTGTCGCAGCCGAGGCCGTACTTGCTCATGAGCGGACCGACACCCCCGCCGAGAAGAAACCCTCCTACACCCACGGAAGGACACTGCCCCAGCACCGTGGCGACTCCTGCCTTGGCGGTCTCGATCTCGACCGCGCCGCACAACATTCCGCCTCCCAGGCGCGCACGGCTTTTGTCGGCAGCAATGGTCATACTGCGGAAGCCGGACATGTCGAGCACGAGGCCTCCCTCGCAAGTCGAGTATCCTGCATAGCTGTGGCCTCCGCAGCGGACGGCGAGTGGCAACTGATTGGAGCTTGCGAAGCGAACGGCGGCTTGGATGTCCTGTGGGTTGGCAGGATGCACTACGAGCGCGGGATGCGCGGCAAACTTGGCTGCATAGCCCTTGCGAAGCTGCTCGTACTGCGAGTCTCCGGGGCGGAAGACTGTTCCAGTGAGTCCACGCGCAAACGCTGCGAGACTGACATCGCTCGGCTTCGACACCGGAAGCGCCGCGACCTGCTGAGAAAAGCCGGATCTCGCGAATAACGGAAGGGACCAACAAAGGCCCTGCCAGAGGAATGAACGCCGATTCATAGATGCCCCCTTGAAGGATGGCTTGTCGCACTTTACGGTTCGACTTTATACCGCGCGACCATGCCCGCCATCATGTGGTCGCTGATGTGGCAATGATAGAGCCAGATGCCGGGCGCATCTGGGACCATGTCCGCAGTGATCATTTGCGCCGACAGAACTGACACAACGTCCGTGCGCTGGCCGCCCACCAGCACCGTGTTGCCGTGCCAATGCGGCGTGTGCGCGTTGTTAAAGTCGCCCAGCGTCGCCACGTACCATCGCACGCGGTCGCCCTGCTTCATCGTCATCATCGGCATGTTTCCGAAGATGTAGCCGTTGATCGACCATTTGAAGTTGGTGTCCACAAAGCCCGTCCCGACGACGGGCGTGACCATGCCGTCTGCGGTAACGGGCCGGAACTCGGTCCGGTCCACGCCCTTGGGATCCGTGCAGTGAGCGCGGATGTTTTCTTCCAGGTACCAGCTCTCGTTTTCATTGATGGCGATAAACACCGTGACGAACTCGCGATCCACGTCCTTCGGCCGGCCGTCAGGGAGCGCCATGCCGCGCCGCGTCACGATAATGCCCCCGAAGAGGCCCGAAGCTACGTCACGGAGCTCGTCCGTGTGCGAATGGTAGAGCCAGAAGACCGAGCTCGGGTCGCTCGGCCCCGGCCCAGCCCGCTCCGGTATCTGCCACACATAAGTATGGGTGGCACCGGGAGGCACGTCGCCGTCCTCCTTGTCCGCGCCCGAGGTGCCGTCGTTGTAGTCCGCGCCTTCGGAGTCCTTCTCGTAAGAGACTCCGTGCGGATGCATGCTGAAGGGATGCGTCGCATTGTTTTTGAAAACCACCTTGATAGTGTCGCCCACTTCTCCGCGCAAAATCGGTCCCACCAGGCCGAGATATTGATCTTCTGGAGCCCGCGGTTTCAGCGTCGAGAATGAAGCGTCGGTATATTCCCGATAGATCGCCTTCTTGTACACGCGGCCGATGCGATGCGGCCCCGATTCAACGTAGGGTTTTTCCACTTCGTCGAAGGGATGTCCTATCGCTTCATCACGGCCCGACGGCGCATAATCCCAGTTCACTTCGTCGACGGCAACGTAGTAGGTGCGGACTTTCCCCGGTGCGGATTGCGCTTGCACGGCGCACGCAAAGCATGCAAAAAACGCGACCACCACTGCTATGATTTTCTTCATGATTGGATTCCTCCGCAGATTTGTTTCGCGAAAGCGGGCCGGTTTCCCGATTGAAGAAATCGGCCCGCTCAACCATGGGGCTGTTTATTTCTTCGGGAAATAGCTCAGGTCTGGACGAAACTCGATCACTTCCTGCGTAAAATGGCCGCCGATCAAGGCTGAGATTTCATTCACGGTGGCGTTCCCTTGTTCCGCACCAAACGCCTTGTTCAGGATTTCATCCGGCGTCGGGGACCCGAAGTCGGCCGAAGTATCGTGCCCGATTGCGGCAACCCAGGTTCCGAATTCTCCTCCCTCAGTCAACGCGAGCCAACTGACATCCATCGGGGACTTCGTTTTTTCGATGGCTTCACGAAGGCGGCCTACTGCTGCTGCGAAGCGGTCTTGTTTGCCGAGCGGCACATGAAATGTGTCGATCTCGTAGTACTTTGCCGGGCGTTCCAAATTCGCGGGGTGGTCCAGTTCAGGAATTTCTTCGTACACTCTTAGAGCGTACGTGGCGACGGTGTCTCCCATCGCTTTCTCAAACTCCGTCCGAGCCTGTTCCTCCGACGGCACAGGATTGTCCAAATCGGCCCAGTGCATCCAACGGCGGACGACGGAATACGTACCGGCTTTCTCGTCGGTGATCTGCATAAAGACGGCTCGCCCCTGGGGATCGTTGTTGGACGCGTACCAGGCGGCCAGTTGCTTGAGACCCGCCTCAAACTGCCTTTCGCTGCCGGACTTCGGCGTCATTTCCATAACCAGCGTGACATTTCCCGGCTTCTGCTGTGCGAAGGCAGGTGCCGAGGGAATTGCGCTGAGAACAGCAACTGCAAGAACTACAGCCAGGCCGTGAAGTTTCATAAATCCTCCTAAAGCGAATTTTTTAGAAACGAATATGCCATACGACCGCGGTGTACTCATGTGCCATCAGTTGCACAAAAATAGACACGAGTGATATCCGACGGTGAGAAGGAGAGCAAACACTCCCGGTATAAGAATCAGCGTCCCCACTGTTCCCACGCCCGCTGCGTTTACTCTTGCCACCGTTTCACCTGGTATGCGTCCCATCCTTTAAGGTTCATGTTCATCTTTGTGCTGGCGATGGCCCCGCTCAGGTACGGGCGCAAGGTTCGGCCTAAGGCAGTGCGACCAGATGACCGGTCACTTCGCAGGTAAAGCCATTTCCGGCGATTAGCGCGCTGTCGAAGAACGCTCTGCAGACAGGCGTAGCTCCCGCCTCCAGATAAAACGACACCCTCTGAGAGAAGCTGTATTCGTTGTTCGTTGCGTTTTCCGAACTCGGCGGACCGAAAAATAAAGTATCGGGCCCAGACACTGCGCTGAATTCCATATTCACCAACCTGACGCCCGAGGGCACCGCAGCGTTCATCGATATCGAGTCGATAACAAGCCGAACTCCGTTCGGGACGGTCGTCAAGAAACAACCATTGGCCGCTTCGCCGGCGCTCGCTCCATTCGCGCAAGTCGATTGGTACGGGTGTCGCGAAGGCTGGTCAATGTCCACAAATACCGGGGCCGCGCTGGAACTGGTCACGCTAACCGTAGATGATCCGCTCAGGGTGACTGCGGGCAGGCTACTAACTGCAACGGTACCGGTAACCGGTACCGCTGCATTGGTTATATTCGCATTAACATTGCCCGCGATGTTGGCGTTGACGCTCCCGGTGATCGGCAGAGGCGTATTCCCGACGATAACTGTTTTGATGTCGTCTGCCGCAACGGACGGTCGGCTAGGAAGGGACGACAACAGAACAGTGAACAACCCGAAACCCAATGCAAGTAACATTATTTTAGTGAAATGCTTCATATTCGCACCTCGCGCAATTCCCCTGTGCATCATAAAAACCTCCGTTCGTGGATTTGCTTCTGCTCCTGATAACCTCCGAAACTGACCGTTAACTTAGAGTTCCTGTTCATCGTTGCGCGGCCGTGTCTGGCAAAGCTCGGCTTCGCGCCCCGCGACGAAACGCTGCTCCGAGACCAATCAAGCCCGTACCAAGCAGCAATAGGGTACTCGATTCGGGAGTTGGCGTTGGGTTCAGCGGCGTTACATTAAAACTGACACTGCCGGGGCCGATGGGCATGTTCGTATCGTTCGACAGAAAACACTGGCCCGTCGCCGGATCACAGGCGAACGGTAGCGTGGGATTGAATCCGAGGGATGGATTCCAGCCGCCGAAGGTTCCTCCGCCAGTGAAATTCAAGGGAGGAGAGTTCGGGAGGAAGGTATTGGCAAACAACAGCGAATTTCCCTGAACGTCGAAGTAATCACAACCTACACCCGCGGCATTACAGTAGTGGAAAACGGTGGGGATGCTTGCGTATTGGCCGGCGGCCCAGGTGAAAAAGTAGTCTACCGCATTTGCGTTGTCGTTCTCCGTGAACGGCGTGCCGATCGGAAACGTGTAGCTTGCAAGAGTGTCGCCGAACGCCTCCGCGCTCAGGTTCCCGGATACAGGAACGCTGAACGTGGCGGACGGGGAAACACTCATGTCAAACTGAACGCCCGGCAGGAAGTTGAAAAAGAACGGATCGTTGTTGTTGTTGTTGCCGGGACTCGGGAACTGAAAGGTCAAGGGCCCCCCATTGACGGCATTCCACGTGAGCGGATCTGCCGAAGAGTAGCTGCCGTCAGAGCTAACCCATGTGTAATATCCGTATTGGACATTGGGACTGCTGGAGTTGACCGTGGTCTGCAGGTTCGCTCCCGCAATAAGACTGGCAGACGCGGAAGCCGCAAATGCGCTCAGGGAATAGCTGGCGCTGTAATTTTGTCCCGTCGCGCTGGCCGTGGCGGTTCCGCTGGTAAGGGAGCCGCCGGAGAGCAGATTGGCGCTGGCCGTGGCGGAGAGACTCTGATTGTAAATATTTTTGCTGCCGCCGAAAGGACCGATGTTGTATTGGAAGCCGGCGCTTGCGGAGACGTTAGCGTTCGCCGTGATCGCTCCGCTGGTCCACGAAGGCGTGTAGCCGATGTTCATCGTCGAGAACGTATCTAGATGTGTGCCAGCGGTGAACGTCGGCACTTGAAACAATGTCGAGCCGTTTATGGACAACGATGTCCCGGGCGTGATCGTCGGCACCGGAAATAGCGAAACCGACCCGAACGAGATCGTCGAGTTCGCTTGCACGCCGAAATTGCTGAACGGAAATGGCCCCGCGCCCGCGGAAAGCGAAGTGTAGCCGGACGTGCCCTGCGCATTCGTGGTGACGCTGATGTTTGTTTGCGCGCTGGCCGCGGCCGCACAAATCAGTATCGCGAAAGCCGCAACGAGCGCCTGCGTAAAGATAAAACGTCTTGAAGCTGTTCTCTTCCACAACGAACATTCCATGATGCCTTTCATTGAATTCCTCCTTTGTTCGCGATCTGGTGCTGAGTTAGCCGCAAAGTGCGCCGCGACTCCGCACTCTGCGCTGAAATTACAGACCGTTCTTCACGTAGTAGCCCGAAATGTTAAAGCCGCAGGTCGCGCTAAAATTTTCCGGGGTCTCGACAAAGAAAGCGAAGGTTGCCTGAGGGCCGGCGGAGGGACTGGCTGCGTACAACGTTACTCGCCTTCCAAAACTGTAATGCGTATTAAGCGAACGGATCGTACCTTGGAACACCGCCTGAAGTTCCACGGCAGCGACCCCGTTGGGATTGTCGGGGGTGGTGGCGGTTGTGGCGCTGTTGATCGCCTCGAGGGCCACACTCGTCGGGAGCGGAGCAAAACCGCTGGTTGTAGGCGAAGGATTAAAGTTGCATAGCCCGGAGACGTCTTGCACTACGACGGTCATTCCGAGAGGTACTGGCAAGAGGTCTTGGGCTTGACAAGCGACACTGACAGCAGACGTGCAGCTCCCCGCCTCTTGGAACCCCTGCAGCGCGTGGTCATCCACAGATTGCACCAGCACGGGATTTGCTGATGTGTTTGCGACCGTAACAAGCGCCGAGACCACGGCGTGTACCGTCTTCGGCGCGGCCAGACCCACCACCAGAGCTATCACTACTGTTCCACCAATTCCCATCGCGATTCTTCGTAGCATCATCGTAAATTCTCCTTTTCATGAGTTCAGCTAAGCCTATGCTTGCAACAACTCAGCAGCGCCCAAATGTCCTCTCAGTTCGCTGTCAGGTAGCCGCGTATGGTTGCGAAGGACCCGGATGGGTTAGTTGCGCTGCTAAAGCGTCGCCCCGGGCGGGATGACAATTCCGCTGGGGAACTCAAATTCGTGAGTGGTCCCGTCGCCGGCAACAATCCAATCTTCGACCGGCTGAGGATTCGCGGGAGTTGTCGAAAAAAGGAGAAATGAGACTGGGCTACCTTGCGCGGCGAAAAGCTCCACGTCTGCAATAACCAGGTTGCTCCCGGAAGGAACAACGTACTCTGGCTCGGGACCGACCTGTCCCGTCGGTGGTATTACAATGCAACTCGGTCGTCCCCCCGGGCCGGGTTGGCAGTGCAGCTCTACGTTTTGCGCCACCGATCGCATCACGTCAGTGGTAGGCACGGGATTTGCCGATGTATTTGCCACAGTGACGAGAGCGCTGACGACGGCGTGCACCGTTTTAGGCGCGGCGAGGCCTATCACCAGAGCTACCGCTGCCGTTCCACCAATTGACATTGCGATTCTTCGTAGTACGTTCATCATTGCCGTTTCCCCTTTTCGATTTTCCCGCCACACCTAAACATCCGCCTGGTCGGGCTACACCTGAGCTTTCGACGTTCAGGACCGCTTAAGGTACGTTCACCAGGTATCCGGATATGTTGCAGAAGACGAACGCATCCGTGCCGTCACCGAGGGTCTTAGTGGCAGTAATTCCCACAGAGCAAGAAGGAGTCTGATTCGGGTCAACGTAAAGATGAACGGTCTGGTGCGTCTCAAACCAGTCTCCAAAATTAGGCTGAGAGCCCATAAACGTCGCCGTGAGGTGATGGCCCACTGCGACGACGCTTCCGTTCAGAGCCAGCGGTGTGAAAAGAGCTACATAGAAAGGCCTTGCCCCCGACGACGCCGCCAGCGAGATGTCGGCATCTTGAATGACCAAACGCTTGCCTCCAGGTACTGTTTGGAAATTACACCCACCAGTAACAGAAAGATCAATGCGGCAAAAATCCTGATAAGCCTCGAGCGCCGGTTCGTTTACATTACTCACCGGCACGGGATTTGTTGACGTGTTTGCGACGGTGACGAGAGCGCTGACGACGGCGTGCACCGTCTTGGGCGCAACCAGGCTCATTGCCGAAGCTACGAATAGAATTCCCGCGATGCCCACTGCCGCCTTGTAGAACCATTTCTTCATTTTCTTTCTCCTCTGCGATTGAATTCCCTCAGCGTGCCGAACCCAAATTGCCTTTGTCTTCAAAATCACCGCCGCTAATTCCGCAGCGGCAATTTGCGCCGCTGCCACCACCCCACGCCGAGCAAACCTGTACCGAGCAGCAACAGCGAAGCCGGCTCGGGCGTAGGCGTATTTCCGTTGCCCATCGTCAGATCAAAGGCCCAATTCGCCGTATCCGTGACGCACACGGGATTCCCGCTCGCGTCCACGCCGTTACAGGTCTGGAACGCGCCGCCGGTGAAATCCGTGAAGCCTTCTCCCAGGGTGCCATTATCGAAAACCGCGTTTGCGATGTTCGAGCCATCGGACAGAATGAGCGTGTAGGTTCCGGGCAGCAGCGAGAGCGACATCGTGATGTCTCCGCAGACGGCGCCTCCAATCGAGCCTGTTCCCGCTGGAGGACACCCGGCGAAGCTTGAAAAGTTGCTGAGCACATCCGACGTGCCAAACGCATTCCCCAACCCATCCGTGAGAATGACCGCTCCCGCCCCAGTCCCTGAGAACAGCCCGATAAACGGGTCGAAGCCTCCGGCGGAAATCGTCTGGCCGGTTGCGTTCACGCCGCCGCCAAAACCCCACGTTTGGACGGATACCGTCTGGCTGCCCGCGCCGCCGACCGTGAACACAAGCGAAAACACGTCGGTAGAATTCGAAAGCGTGCCCGTGTAAGAAACCGCGTTTGCCGAGGCGGAATGGGCCAGGGCAAGACTCAGAAACAGCAGAACCGCCATTAATCTCAAGAAGCGCATCGCCTTTGAACCTCCACTCGGAAAGAGTCTCGAAGAAAAAGCCGCCAATAGATTTTCGGCAAAGCGAAAGTGGGGGAGTTCGCGAGCGGAGTCAAAGAAACTCGTTTTAAAATCTATTTAAACAACTAAATGGTTTATTTGAAGGGCATTACAGGAATATCTAAACTGGTTTCACAACGCATCGATTATGGTAAACTCCGCCGAAGCTGACTTGTAGCGCCATCCCATGAACCTTGGCCCGGAAAACCATGCTGTCTATCGCTTTGGAGTGTTCGAGGCGAACTCCGAAACAGGGGAATTTTTGAGGAAAGGTGTTCGAGTCAAGCTGCAGGAGCAGCCTTTCCGGCTTCTGAGCTTGCTGCTCGAGAATGCCGGCGAAATCGTCAGCCGGGAAAGCGTGCGCCAGAGGCTCTGGCCCGGCAACACATTCGTCGAGTTCGATGCTTCGCTCAGCGTCGCAGTAGGCAAGTTGCGCGAAGCCTTGGGCGACGACGCGGACAATCCCCGCTTCATCGAAACAGTCCCTCGACGCGGCTATCGGTTCGTGGCGCCCGTTGAACGCTTGCGCCAGCAAACCCATTCTCTTCCGTCGAAAGATTTCGAATCCGTTCCTTTCACGGCCGTGTCATTCAAGGTCCTGAAATATTCCAGGATTGCGTTGGCAATTCTAGTCTGTCTCGGTGTTGCCGTTGCCGGTGCAGTCTTTGTGTTCCACTTGATCCCGCGAAGCTCGACATCGGCCGTCGAAGTCGGCGACCCCGTGTCTGGGCCGCACATTCGCCGCTCGGTCGCTGTCCTTGGTTTCCGCAATCTGCCAGGCCGGCCCGAGGATGCATGGCTTTCCTCGGCTCTATCCGAAATGCTGAATACAGAATTAGCGGCAGGCGGAGGGCTGCGCCTGGTATCCGGGGAAGATGTCGCGCGCGCCAAACGTGAGGTGCCTGTTACAAATGAGGATACGCTTGCCAAATCCACCTTGCAGCGATTGCGGACAAACCCGGGCGCCGACGTTGTCGTGCTCGGCGCCTACACTCCGATGCCGGGAAACGGCCAGCTTCGCATCCGCCTCGATATTCGCCTGCAGGACACAAACAGCGGAGAAACCATCGCCGAAGAGGCGATTACGGGAAACGAAGCGGACCTTTTTGAATTGGCTTCACGCGCCGGCGCTGATCTTCGCCGCAGTCTGGGTCTAAGCTCGCTTTCCGGCGCCGCGGCGATTACAGCCCGCGCGTCGCTTCCGTCGAATCAGCAAGCCGTTCGGCTGTATGCGGAGGGCCGCCAGAAACTGTGGGATTTCGACTTCCTCGGCGCTCGCGACTTGCTGGTCAAAGCCGTGGCTGCCGACCCCAATTACCCGTTGACTCACTCAGCTCTGTCCGAGGCATGGTGGCACTCAGGATATGAAAGCAAGGCTCGTGCCGAGGCCCAACGTGCGTTGGCGCTTTCCAAGCACCTTTCGCAAGAGGACCGCCTGCTTGTCGAAGGGCAATACCACAGAACGATGGAAGACTACCCCAAAGCTGTGGAAGCATATCAATCGCTTTTTAAGCTTTTCCCGGACAATCTCAACTATGGACTCCTTCTGGCCTCCGCTCAAGTTTACGTGAAGCCGGCGGACTCCCTGCGGACGCTTGCTTCCCTTCACCATATTCCTTTCCCGGCCGGAGAGGACGCGCGCATTGACATGGTGGAAGCATCGGCATGGATAAACACAGATTTCGCGAAGGCGCGAGAATCTGCAAAACGCGCCATCGCCAAAGGCAACGCCCAGGGCTCGCATGCCCTTGTTTCTCGCACCTACGGAATTCTCTGCCAGCAAGATCCCGCGATAGGCGCCACAGCGGAAGCCATCAGCGACTGCCAGGGCGCGATGAACAGCGCGATCGCGGCTGGCGACCGTCACGGTGAGGCGATGATGATGACAGATCTTGCCGACGTCTATTGGCAACAGGGCCATCTTGCCCACGCCGAAGCCATGTTGCGGCAAGCGAACCGACAATTCCGTCAAGTAGGAGACCCTGAAGGAATCGCGGCTACTTTGAACAATCTAGGCGACGCGCGCTTCTCGGAGGGAGACTTAGGCGAAGCGGCGAAGTTGCTGGGCGAATCAATCCCGAACTATCAAGCCGTCGAAGACAAGGACGGCATAGCCAGAGCTTTGAACGATCTGGGCGACGTGTCGCAACAGAAAGGCGATCTTGACGCCGCGCGCGCGCGCTATCGCCAGGCCATGGCCACGGCACAGGAGATCGACGATAAGAGCGTTATGGCTTACGTAATGTTTGGGCTAGGAGATGTCGAGGGGGATCGAGGCAATCTTGCCGCAGCCCGCAAAGCCTACGAAGAATCGCTGGCGCTGCGCACCCAGACCGGTGAGAAGCAAGCCTTCGCAGAAACGCAGGTCGCCTTGGCCCGGCTCGCCATTGAGGAGGGCCATGCTCCCGACGCCGAGATCGCCCTGCGCAAATGCAAAGCTCAGTTTCATCAAGAACAGCAGGCCGATGACGAACTGACGGCGAGCGCCGTTTTGATCCGGGCCTTGCTCGCGCAGGGCAAGAATTCCGATGCAAAAGCCGAGGAGGAACAGGCGGAGTCCCTCGCGAACGAGAGCGAGAACTTTCTCGACCGCCTCCAGTTCTCTTTGGCGTCCGCGCGCATCCTGCTCGCATCCGACCATCCTGAACCCTCTCGCCCGCAAATGGACGAGGTCTTGAAGGACGCGAAACGACGCGGATTCGCCGGTGTCGAGTTTGAAGCCCGTCTCGCCTTGGCAGAATTGGAGAAGAAGTCGGGGCATACCGCAGCGGCACAAGCACAGCTGACTTCATTAGCCAGGGACGCTCGTGCGAAAGGCTTCGCCCTCATCGCACGCAAGGCCACCAAAGAGGTTGTGCTCCTCAACCCAAATCACTCCTTTGGTTACGCGAATCTCGTCCTTGGTGGGGTGGGGAGCAATCGGTTTGGAGAAGCGGAGGCCGTCTGCGAAAAGACTGTCGCTAGGAGACGCGACAGCGACACAATCCACATGAGCCTATACACAATGGCCTTTATGGAGGGCAATAGGAAGGCGTTGCAATCGCTCCTATCCGCTCACGACGCTCATGAATAGGAATGGAGACATGGACCGTGTGATTCCCTCCCGCCGTTCCTCCCGCTGAATGAGATAGAGCCAAATACTCGCGCCGTGCCACTTGAAGGATGCGGGTGTCGTTGTCGGCATTCTTCCAGAGTTCAAGTGAAATGAATTTGGCTTTGCCCATGCGGAAGATCCTTGAAGTTTGAGGGCGGATGACACCTCTTCGTCCTTCGCGGCACAGACGCCCTTCGATTTCGTTTCCATTTTCCAGAAGGCGATCTTGCCCTTGCAGAAGCGATGTGGCACAAAACGAGCAGCTGTGCCGTTAGCGTTGATAACCGCATGATAGCCAGTGCCTCATTCAATTCGGTCGTGTCCGGATGACCCGTAAGTAGGCGACAGGGGCCGCCCCCTCAGCTAGGGGAGAGCACCTGCTTTGCAAAAATCTTCAAAAAACGATGAGCAATTTTTCTTTGAGCAATTCCACCCCAAGTTTGGCTATAGGTAATAGTAGAAGGCAACTCTCGCCAGACTCTTCACCGACGCAAAGAGCCGGAACCTGACACGCAGTTCTCCCCCGCCCACAACTGAGCTTGCTGCGGCGATCCGTCCTCTGCTCTTTGTTCCGCTCAGGGCCGGGGCCCTCCCCCACTGTGGTTACCTTTACCTACGTGGCGCCTGGGCCCGGAAACCTGACCGGCTTTGTAACCCATCTACGGGGCCAATTGGCGCTTTTTTCGGCACCTAAGACAATTCAATTTCGTGTTCATTTCCGCCTGCGGCAACCAATTTCTGCAGGCCCGCCAAATCTTTTCGACGCTCGTGGAGATTCCTCTTCGTCTACCAACAGCCGCAGAATTGCTGCGTTACTTCCGCATCCGCACAGTTTGGGGAAAGAAGCAGTTTGCAGGGTTGAAACACGAGGATGTGCAGTTCCTCCACGAGGCGACAAAAACCTCTCCTGCGGAACGCTTCCAAGGTCTCTATCGAGCTTGGACCGCCGGAACTTTCACTGAATCCGAACTCCGTGCAATGTTCGCTGGACACGGCAGCGTGTGCGAGATCGGCTTCAACACTTATATCGTTAGGCCGCAGCGATTCTTGAGTCGCTTAACAGGGGCTTAAAAGGGTGAAACCGGAAACAACCGACGGTTTCACCTCACTTTGATGGTCTCGTTTTCACCCAAGCGATGCGCCGAAGTGCCGTAAGACCAACACGTCTCGCGGCAAGAAACTAACGAAAAGCACGCGGACAAAACACGCAGCTTGGGCGGGAGCGACCCCATCGCGCCGCAAAATCGCGGCCCGATCCCTTCGGGCTTCGGGGGTCACTCCCGCCTCTTGCCGCTCCAAACAGCAGCTCGTGTCTTGGCCGCGCGCAGAAATCGTAGCAACCAGTTTGTAATGCACTTCGCAATACAATCGCAACGATCAAAAGGAGACCAGCCGTGCCCATCCTGAAACCACCACCGAAACAATCCAGGAATGAATCCCTGCAACTCCGCGTATCTGCGGAGTTCAAATACAAGCTCCAACGCTATGCACAATTCCTTGAAGCCACGCCCTCATACGTCGTGACTGAAGCTCTGAATCGCATCTTCGACAAAGACCACGAATTCAAAACATGGCTTGAGCAACACACAGGGATCACCAGAGAAGCACAAATCGAAGTGAATTCCACGATGAGGAAATCAGGAAAGCGTAAATGCCCGATCATGCCCAATTCGGTGCGCGCAAGAACCCAGCGCCGTCTTCACGGCAGCATGGCTTGTGCCTCGCAGCAGATGCAAACTCGGAAAATGCCTTTCCTAAAGGAACCCCGCAAGGCCCAGAACAAGTCGAACTGAACTCTCCTATGAACGAACTGCAATCTCCTTCGCATGCCGCGCCACTGCACGCGGCCACAGTGGGAGAAACACTTACTCAAAACCGGCTGATGACCGTTCACGAAGTAGCGGACTTGTTGCAAGTACCCGTGTCTTGGGTCTACGGACGTACGCGCAAACGATCTGCAGAGTGCCTGCCAGGCTATCGCCTTGGCAAATATTGGCGGTTCGAAAAGGCAGAAGTGCTTGACTGGGTGGCGCGTCACAAAGCTAGTCGCGAGGCCGCTTGACATGCGCGCTACACTAGCGGCTGACGCGGGAGCGAGCGGACGAATCACGGAAAGGAGAACCGTGATTCGACGCAGATTCCAGAACGGTTGTTTGACCATCAAGGGGAAAGGCCAAAAGATGTGGGTCGCTCGCTGGCGGGAAACTGTGCTTCAGCCCGA